>OBLT010000214.1_pt1 | contig 43628 bp, 34 predicted proteins | sample 1518721 | NCBI WGS metagenome assembly OBLT01 (sample SAMEA3539307, study PRJEB22396) | soil metagenome | biome: tundra; feature: field; material: soil | place: USA | collected 2010-05 | depth 0.15 m | reverse complement strand
GGCTCTATGTGCCGAGGGGATTCGCCAATCCCGGGCTGCCGGATGCTCGGCTCCTCGCGCGTGGCCAGGGGATCGACTTGCTCGCGACGGTTCGCACGCCGTCGGATCTGCACCGAGCTCTCGGCCGCCGGTCGAGCCCGCTCGGCTATGCTAGGCGCTGGGCCTATCATTTGCGCCAAGCCATGGCCCGCGCGATCAATCACTGCTTGTCGGAACCAGCAGCGGGCTTCGTTCGCACCATGGTTGTCGGAGAACGCACGGATGTGCCAGCCGAGGTCGAGGACGGTTTTCGAGCGGCCGGTGCCACGCACGTCTTGTCCGTGTCCGGTCTCCGTCTTGCGGTGGTCGTGGCGTTGGTGTTCCACGGCTTGAAGCGGTTCATCGCGTGCTTCCCGGCTTGGTCTCTGCGTGTACCGCCGAAGGTTCTGGCCTCTGCCCTGTCATTGCCGGCCTGCGCCTTCTACACCTTGCTCACCGGCGAGGCCGTGGCCACCATGCGTTCTGCCCTCATGGCATCCATGGTGCTGGGCGCCGCGGTCGTCAATCGGCCGGTCACGCTCGCCGCTGGCATTGCTGCCGCGGCTATCGTGCTTCTTGTGCAGTCGCCCCTGGCCATCCTCGATGTCTCGTTCCAGCTCTCGTTCGCCTCGGTCATCGGGCTTGGACTCTTCGCTCGCTGGCTCTTGCCAAGCGGTCCCGTGGCAAAGTCGGGGCGTTCGAATCGCGCCCTGGTTTGGTTGCTGCGCTCGCTATCGGCCAGCTTCGCCGCCAGCCTGGTGACCGCGCCGCTGGTCGCCCATCACTTCGGCGAGGTGACCCCAGCCGCGCCCATCGGCAATCTGGTCTTGGTGCCCGTGGTGGAACTGGTGGTTCTGCCATGTGGGCTGGTCGGGTCGCTGCTTGCGCTTTTGCATCCCTGGTTGGGCGCGCTGCCGATCATGCTGGCGGGGCTGGCCTCTCGGCTGGCCATCGTGCTGGCTGGGATGTTTCGGCGGTTTGCGCCCGTTCTGCTGGTTCGCTATCCGAACTGGTGCGAATGCCTTGTGCTCGTGGCTGCTGCGGCGTTTTTTCTGCAGGCCTTGGTGGACAGGAAGCGCCCCTACAAGCGGTGGCTCGTCGCCGCCGCAGCAGCCTTGCTCCTTGCTGGCACCAGCCTGCTTTGGCGCGAAGCGATCCGACGCACGCGGGACGACCTGCGCGTGACTTTCCTCGACGTAGGACAAGGTGACGCCGCCTTGGTCGAGGGTCCTGGTGGATTCGCGGCCCTCGTCGACGGAGGTGGACGTTACGACGACAGCTTCGACACCGGTGCGCGCATCGTGGAGCCGGTGCTGCGCGCGCGCGGAATCGCCAAGTTGGACTTGGTCGTTCTATCCCATCCCCATCCCGACCACATGAACGGACTCCTGCGCATTCTCAGACGATTTCCGGTGGGCGCGCTGTGGACCAACGGCGACGACGGCAACAACCCCAAGTATCGGGCCCTGCTGGCCCTCGCCATCGAGAACCACGTGTCCACCCCACCACCGTCGGCGATGGCATCAGGGGGCTTGGCCCTCACACCTCTTGGCCCATGGCTGGACGGCCGCATCGGCGTGCCTCCTGGGCTTGGAACCAACGATGCCTCCCTGGTGCTTCGTTTGGACTACGCCGGTCGACGCATCTTGCTTTCGGGTGACATTGGCGAGGAAGGCGAGGCGGAACTGCTCGACCGCCGCAGCGCTGGCATGGACGTGGCCTGCAACGTGCTGAAGATCCCCCATCACGGCAGCCGCCACGCATCGGGCGAGGACTTCCTTGATGCCGTCTCGCCGAATCTAGCCGTGGCCTCAGCGGGCAAGTACAATCGCTTCGACTTGCCGAGCCCGGCCGCGCTTGCACGCTACGCGCGGCGGGGAATCGTGGTGCTGCGCACGGATCGCGACGGTGCGGTTGGTATCATCGTAGATAGCTCGGGCAACATCAGCACGACGTGCGTGCGGGGCTGCCTGCCTTGAAGACATTCGGTCAATGGCACCGCCTGAGCGCGGTGCTGACTGACGACCTACGTTCCGAGGATCTCGGAAGAGACTCTGCTCAACTCTCCGCGTAGAGCTTCAACTGCTCGCCTACGACTCCTTCGGTCAAACCGGTGCGCAGGCAATCTTGCAGACAGTCAGCGAGGGTGATTTGCATTTCCTCGACCCCGCCGTCTTGCATTATTTTGTTGAGCAAGGATCGAGACTCGGGTGATTCCTCATCGCGGAGGAATTCCTTGACCATATCGATCGTGAGCTCGCCCGAAAAGTCGAGCATCGCGTGGTCAAGGAGATAGGCGATGAGCTGTTTCACAGGAACCTCCGGCAACTTGGATTGAAAAGCGAAACTCTGCTAATACCTCGTAAACGCAGCACAAATCAAGGATATTGCTGGTCTCGAAGAACGATTTGTGCGCTTTCCACCGACACTAGCCTACTCTGGGGTCTTCTGCACCTCGAAATGGGCCTACCTAGCGAGGTTCGCCGGATTGATCGAGCCGGATAGTCTCTTGAGCAACATCGACTGCTTGACTGATTTCCAGGATTTTTCTACCGTCCTCAACGTGCCGCCCCGTCGCCAGTTTTGGGCGCTCGCGCTGGGATTTCTACTCTTGTCCGGTTGCGGGCCTGTCGTGTATCTGAAAGAGGTGAGTACACGTACGGCCGCGGCCTTGAACCAGGCCAAGGCAGATGGGGCGGACAGGCACGCCCCGTATGAGTACACGAAGGCCAACCTGTACTACGAGAAGGCGCGCGAAGATGCCGGCCGCGCACATTTTCAAGATGCCATCGATTGGGGACGTCGCAGCCAGGACTGTTCCACGCGTGCATCTGCGCTCGCAAAGTCGGTGCAGGCCAAGCACACCGAGGATACGCCCAGGCCCAACCAGAGTTGCGGGGAGCTTTGACAGCGGCGATGCTTTCACGGCGTACGACCGAAATGGAAACCCTGGGTGGGTTTCCAAACCCTCGGCCCCTGCCCACAGCTCGCTTCGCTCAGCCTCGCGCGATGGTACGCGCCGAGCGAAGCTCGGCGGCTCGCTCTGCCCTCGGCACCCGCCACCCGCCCTGCCACCCCCGCGCTTCGCGCGGCCTCGCCCACGCGACTCGCCTGGCGCTGGCGCTGGCTCTTCTGTCCGGCTGTGCCGGGGCGGATCTCGCAAGCGGTGTCGGCAAAGTCCGCGACCAACTTGAAACGGCACGGAGCAAGGGCGCGTATCGCTGCGCCCCTCGCGAATTGGCCAGCGGCGAAGCAAACGCGGAATTCGCCGAGCGCGAGTTTGGCAAGGGCGAGTACTTCATCGCCAAGGATCGCCTGGAGGCCGCCCAGGCCGCGGCCAAAGAGGCGTTGCGTTTGTCCTCGGACGAACGGACCTGTCCGAAACCAAAGCCGCAACCGCCACGGCGCAAGGAGCCCGCGCCCGATCCGTTTGCCGATCGAGACGGCGACGGCATTCCCGATATTCGTGACAAGTGCCCGAACGAACCCGAGGACAAGGACGGCTTCGAGGACGAGGACGGCTGTCCTGATCCCGACAACGACAAGGACGGTATCCTGGACGCCGTCGACAAGTGCCCGAACGAACCCGAGGACTTCGACGGCTTCCAGGACGAGGACGGGTGTCCGGATCCGGACAACGACCAGGACGGCGTGCTCGACCCCAGCGACAGGTGCCCGAACGAACCCGGCCCGGCGTCGAACGACGGCTGTCCGCCCAAGTTCGAGTTCATCAGTGTCACCCAAGAAAAGATCGAGCTCAAACAAGCCATCTTCTTCCAGACCGCGAAGGCTGTCATCATGCCCAAGAGCTTCGGCCTCCTTGGCGAGGTGGCCGCGGTCCTGAACGCCCGAACCAGCATGCACGTACGCATCGAGGGACACACCGACAGCCGAGGCGCCCACGATTACAACGTTCGTCTTTCGCAAGCCCGCGCCGATTCCGTGAAGGCCTACTTGGTTGGCAAGGGAATCGGTAGTGATCGGATGGAAGCAAAAGGGTATGGTCCTGATCAGCCGATTGACAACAACAAGACGTCCGCGGGTCGCGAACGCAATCGTCGCGTCGAATTCATGATCACGCAGCAATAGGAAGGAATCGCTACCATGGGCACAAAGGAACTAGGGTGGTCGGCCGCAAGGTTCAGTGCGGTTCGATTTCTCGCACTCACAATGAGTGTTTCCACCGTGGCACTCGCGCTCCCGGCGCGCACGGCGCACGCCGCGGACCAGAAAAAGGCACGCGACAAAATCGTCGAGTTCAACAAGCAGGCCCTGCTTTCCTACGAGGCCAAGGACTTCGAAACCGCCAAGGATCTCCTGACCAAGGCGCTCAAGGAAGCCAAGCAGGCCGGCCTCGATGACGACAAGATGACGGCGCGAACCTACTTGCACCTGGGTGCTGTCTATTGGGTCGGCTTCCAGAACCAGGCAGTGGCGCTGCAGAACTTCGCCCTGGCCAAGAAGATTCGTCCCGACATCCAACTCACGCCTTCCATCGAAACCGCCGACTTGAAGTCGGTTTTCGATCTCGCCGCGACCGAGCCCGAACCCGCGCCCACACCCACGCCCGTGAAGACAACGACACCGGTTCGGCCCCAGCCCCAGCCGCGTTCGGCATCGACGCCCACGCCGCTGCTGTCGGGCGACGATGGCGGCGAGCCCGATCTGCCAGTTACTATGAGCGCGCCGCTGATGTGCGCGGTGCCGGATGTGGTGCCGCCCGGCAAGGAGTTGTCGATCCGTTGCGCCCTGAAGCCTGGACTGAACGCCAAAGTCGTCCAGCTGCACCACCGCGCGCCTGGGGTCGAGGCCTATCAGATTCTGCCCATGAAGAAATCGGCCAAGGGCTGGTACCTGGCGACTCTGCCCGGGAACGCAATGACGGCCGGCAATCTGCAAGTCTACTTCGACGCCCGCGATGCCAGTGACAACGAAATCGCGAGCAACGGGCAAGTCGACAGTCCCTCGATCATCGAGATTCGCAAGAAGGGTGGGGCCAAGGTCGCGGCTGATTGCAGTGCGGACGATCCGATGTGCCGCATTAGGCGGGAGGCGAAGGAGGCGGCCTACGAGGCTGGCCTTCACCGCCGCCGAGAGGGCGCGTTCTGGATTGGCATGGGCGGCGGCGGGGGCTGGGGCTATGCGCCGGCGGGAAAGCTCGAGTGGGAAAATTACATCCAGGTCAGCGCCATCACCACCACGACCGGCCAGTATCATCTGCTGCCCGAGGTAGGTTACATGTATTCCGACACCTTTGGGATCGCGGTCCAGGCGAGGTGGGAGTTCTTCAAGCAACAACAGATCGTGACCGGCGCTCCACCCAATGAACCAGCCACCCAGGCCTTTGCCGCGTTCGGGCGCGCCATCTGGTATACGGACTTGTCGAACGATGGCAACTTCGAACTATCGTGCTCGGGTGACATCGGCGGTGGCTACATTCGCTTCCCGGTGATGCCTGTTGTCGTGACCAAGCCTGACCCCACTGGCCAAGGAGGACCGCCTGTTCCCGATTCCAACAAAACCATCTACAAGACCGACACGCGGCCGGTGGGTCCGTTCCTGGTTGGGGCCAGCGTCGGTTTCATCTATCACATCTCGCGACACTTCGCGCTCGCCCTGGATGGGCGTTTCGTAACCGGAGCTCCTGCGTTCGGCGCCGTGCTCGAAGGTGGGCTCTCGGTCCAGCTCGCGCTCGGCGGCACGAAGGGGCCCGCGCCGACCGACGAGGAAGGCGAGGGCGAAGGCGGCGGTCCTGGGCCAGCGAACGATGCGCCTCCGCCCGCCGACTCGAAATCCGAAGAGGAGGAGTAGCCGCTGATCCCTCGACGGCGCCAGGCCTTCTCCGTCATCGGGGGACCGGTTGAAACCTGGGGCGAGCCAACTGCGGCTCGCCTCGTTGGATCGCTCTTCGCGGCCGATCCAGGGCTTGCTCGCGCCCTGACCCACGGGTTCCACAGCTACGCGGGCCGCATGCACCCGTCGACGGCCCGCACCGCCATCGCGGCTTTGTCCAAGCCCGGCCAGCGCGTTTTGGACCCCTTCTGTGGCAGCGGCACGGTCTTGGTCGAGGCCATGGCCGCCGGTCGCGTGGCGGTGGGCGTGGATGCCAGCCCCCTGGCCATCCTCATCGCCAAGGTTCGCTCGACCCTACTCGACGAGGCCACCTGCGAACGTCTGGTTCTGACCGCGCAGGAGATTTCACAAGAGGCCGCCGAGCGTGCACGCAAACGCATTCGGCCGACCATCCCGGCCTGGGCCAGCCGTGAGAAGGAGCGCTTTTCTCCCCACGTCGCGCTCGAGCTGCTCGGCCTGCGCGAGCTTCTGAGCGAGACGGGCGAGGATCCGGTCGGGTACGCCCTGCGCGCCTGCTTCTCGTCGATCTTGGTGAAGTTCATGCGCCAGAAGGAAGTGCCGAGCGAAGGCGAACCCGGCCAGCGCATCGGACGGGGCGTGCCGTCGCGCTTCTTCGCTGGCCGCGCCGAAGAGTTGGCGCGATCGCTGATGATACTGGCGCAGAAGACGCCCGCGGGAACGCCAATGCCGGAGATTCAGCTTGGCGATGCGCGCAAGCTTTCCCATCTGCCGGATAGCAACTTCAACCTCGTGCTGTCCTCGCCGCCCTACGCCGGGACCTACGACTACGCCGATCTCCACGACGTGCGTTTCCTATGGCTCGGTTTGCCGCGCGAGGATCTCGACCGGCGGCAGGTCGGCGCACGCGACGAATTCCTGGGTTCGACCGAGAAGCGCTGGCAGAAAGATCGTCGGCGCTGGCTGGGCGAGATCGCGCGTGTGGTGCGGCCGGGCGGTTCGGCGGTGCTGGTCATCGGCGACGGCGTGGTCGGCAACCAGCCCGAGGACGCGGCCGAGGCCCTGCGGCTGGAAGCGCCCAAGGCGGGGCTGGTGCTCATCGCCACCGCATCGCAAGCTCGCCCTCCGCGCGATCGCCGCCTCAGCGCCATCTTCGCCGGCCACCGGCGGCGCGAACACATCATCCTGCTTCGGCGAGAGGGCTGAAGCGTTCGCCACCGAGATCTGTGGTCTATTTCCGTCAGCGCGGCGCGAGCGTCGTCGGCGGGTGCCCTTCCTTCGCGAGTTGGATGAGACGGATGAACGAGCTGCCGACGGCCGAGCACAGGGCCTGCAGCTCGTGCACGTTGGCGTCGAGCATGCTGGTGCTCGCGTGCGCGTACACCAGATTGACGATGCGCTCACCGATAGCGATGGGAATGACCAGCACGTCAGCCGGGGCTTGGCAGCGCAAGTACTTCCAGATTTGGGCGTGCAGGTGCGCGCCCTCGACGGGCGGCGATCCACGGAAGGTCACCGAGCGCTCCTTGGCATTGCGGAACATCGAAGGCATCGACATGGGGAAGGCGATGGTTTCGATGGCGCGGGCGTCGATGCCGGGAGAGTATCCGCGCCACACGTGGGCATTTGCCCCACGCAACAGGAAGATAAGACCGCAGGCAAAGCGCGGCAGCATGAAATCGATGACGATGTCCGCGATCTGTTCGCGGTGTTCTGCGACCGACAAGTGGTGAACGGCGTCTTCCAGGGCGATGGTCGCGCCGGGCGGTGGCGCCAGGAGATGCGCGCTGGTCGCGCCCCCATCCGCCCCGCTGTGCAGGGTGTCGTGCGACGCAAGCGGCGCCACACCCGCGAGGGACGGGATCTCGCGCGACAGCGATGATCCGGCGGCGATGCTCGCAGGTTCCGATCGGGCGGGTCGGGTCAGCTTGATCTCGATGTTGTGGAAGCGCTTGAGATTGCGCGCGATGGCCAGCTCGGACGCGATCATGGGTTCGATGCGAGCGCCGAGGGCGAAGGAGACGTCGTCGATGACGAGCACGTCCTGGGGCGTGGCCATGGCCACCACGATGCGCTTGGCGCCGGACTTGGCCGCGACCAGAGGAATGGCCATGTAGCGCGCCGCCAGGTTGGGCTTGAGCAGGGCAACGATGGCCGGATCGGCCTTGTCGAAGTGGCGCTGCAAGGCTGCGGGCATGCGCATCTGACGGCCAAGGGCCTCGGAGACCTGATCCGTGTCGAGCCAGCCTCGCTCTACGAGCTGCGTGCCCAGCTTGCCGCCAAGCAGGGAGCGGTCGCTCAGAATGGCCTTCACCTGAACAGGTGTCAGCATTCCGAGCTGGATGAGGATTTCGCCAAGCTTCATTTTGTCGGTGGTCTTCGCCGCGGCGCCGCCCGGCCATTGATTCTCGCAGGACTCGGATCAAGAAACCAGCGCACTTCGCGCCCTGACCAGGGCAATATTCGCCCCGTGTCAGCCCAGGGAAGTTTGCCGCTTGTCGTGCCCCGACGCACGCCCCTGGATGCATTCGCGTCGGCGCTCCTCGACGCCTACGGCCCGCAGGGCTGGTGGCCGCTGCTCGGGCACGCGGGCAGCAACCCGACCTTGACCGGACGTCTGACCGGCTACCACCCCAGTGATTTCAGCTTTCCGCGCACGGATGCCGAGCGATTCGAGATCTGCTGTGGCGCGATTCTGACCCAGAACACCGCCTGGACCAACGTCGAGCGGGCGCTCGACCTGCTTGCCCGAAAGGAGCTGCTTGCGCCGGACGCAATCCTTTCCGCCAGGGACGAAACCCTGGAAACCGCGATCCGCTCGTCGGGCTATTTCCGCGCCAAAACGAAGAAGTTGCGCGCGTTCTCGGAATTCTACCTGCGACTTGGTGCCGAGACGCCCACGCGGGATGCCTTGCTTGGCGTGTGGGGGATCGGACCCGAAACTGCGGACAGCATTCGGCTCTACGCCTTCAAAGGGACCGAGATGGTCGTCGACGCCTACACCCTGCGTGTGCTGCTTCGCCATGGCTGCTGCCGTCCGCCGCTCGACTACGCGCGCGCCAAGCGCTACTGCGAGCTCCGCCTTCCACGTTCACTCGAAAGCTACCAAGAGTTTCACGCCCTCATGGTCGAGCACGCCAAGCGCTTGCCTGGCTAGTTCCGCCCGTCAGAATTTCAACCATGTTTGGGTCGTCGAACAAACTGGGAACCCTGGGCGGGTTCCCAAACCCTCCCGCGATGGGGCCCGTCGGGCAGAGCCCGCCGGATTCCCACGCGATGCATCTCGCCCGGCTTCGTTGCTCCTCGGTTGCATACGTCCAGTATGCGCCCTCGTCGCGCCTCGCCGGCCGGGGGCCTCGGCGGCCGAAACATGGCCGCTCTTCTGACGGGCGGAACTAGCGCAGGATCTTCGCCAGCACGGCGTCGAGCTCGTCGAGGGAGGTGTAATAGATTTCCAGGCGGCCACTCTTGGTACTGGATTCCACCAGCTTCACGCGCGCCGCGAGCGCCTGTTCGAGACGGTGGACCAAGTCGCGGGCTGCGGGCGAGGCGGTCGTCGGGACGGGGGCTGGGCGGTTGTCGTTTTCACGCTCGCGCTTGACCAGTGCCTCGACCTGCCGGACCGAGAGGCCGCGGCTGGCCGCCTGACGCGCGAGGCGCTCGATGGCCGGGTCGCTTTCGAGGCCCAGCAAAGCTCGCGCGTGACCCATGTTCAGCCGGCCCTCGATGACCATGCCGCGCACCACGGGCGGCAGCTTGAGCAGGCGCAGGGCATTGGCCACCGTGCTGCGATCCTTGCCCACGCGCGCCGAGAGCGATTCCTGCGTGTAGCCGAACTCGGCCACCAGTCGCTGATAGCCCTCGGCTTCCTCGATGGGGTTCAGATCCTCGCGCTGCAGATTTTCCACCAGCGCCATTTCAAAGGCCTGCGACTCGGCCACCTCGCGCACCACCGCCGGTACCTGGTGAAGGCCCGCTCGCTGGGCCGCTCGCCAGCGGCGTTCGCCGGCCACCAGCTCGAAGCCGCCGCCTTCGCGAACGCGCACGACCAGGGGCTGGATGATGCCTTGGCTGCGGATGGATTCGGCCAGCTCGTCGAGGCGGCTGTCGTCGAAGTGCTTGCGCGGTTGCTTGCTCGACGGGTGGATGCTCTCGATATCCAGCGTACGCAGCCCGCTGCCCGCCGGCGTGCGCGCGCTGGCCTCGCTGGTGGATTCGCTGGCGTTCGGAATCAACGCTGCCAGCCCTCGGCCCAGTGCTTGCCGCTTTCCGCCCGAGCTCATTCGGGTGTTCCCCCATCGGCTGCGCGGGTGTGGCGGGTCAGGAATTCGCGTGCGGCTTCCATGTAGCTCTTGGCGCCTTTCGAAGCCACATCGTAGAGCAAGATGGGCTTTCCGAACGAGGGGGCTTCGGACAGGCGCACGTTGCGCGGGATCGGGGTGTCGTAGACCCGGTCGCCGAAGTGGTTGCGCACTTCGCTCGACACCTGCTCGGTCAGATTCTGTCTCATGTCGACCATGCACAGAATGATGCCTTCGATGTCGAGGCCAGGATTGAGCGAACGCCCGACCAGCCCAACCGTGGCGCGCAGGTCCGACAATCCCTCAAGAGCGTAGTATTCGCATTGCAACGGAACCAACACGCCGTCGGCAGCGCACAGGGCGTTCAGAGTAAGCAGGCCCAGCGAGGGTGGGGTGTCGACAATGATGAAGTCGTAGTCGGGGGCCACCAGGCGCAAGGGATCGCGCAGCTTCATCTCACGACCAGGCAAGGACACCAGCTCGATTTCGGCGCCGGTCAGGTCCTGGCCCGAGGGCACCAGCTTGAGGAAGGGCAACTCGGTGGCGCGCGTGACCTGGGCGATGCTCTTTCTTCCGATGAGCACGTCGTAGACGCTGCCGCCATCGGTGCCCGCCGACTGGCGGGCGTGTCCCAGCCCAGAGGTGGCGTTGCCCTGGGGATCCATATCCACGAGCAGCACACGCTTTTCCGCCACGGCGAGTGAGGCCGATAAGTTAACTGCGGTGGTCGTCTTGCCGACGCCGCCCTTCTGGTTAGCTACCGCGATTACCCGGCCCATGAAGTGTCGTCGCCCAGGCGTTGGGGAGCACCCTCCTAGCATCAACGCCATGAGGTTTTCAACTTCGTCCGTGGTCAGTGGGCGTGGGAGGCCGAAAAAACTACAAAAAATTGACGACAGTTCTAGATGCCGTACTACTTGTACCTACATGTAGCGTGTTTCCCTTCAACATTAGCTATCGAGGAGAACCAAGACATGAAGTACGGCGACCAGAGGATTTACCGAACCTTCGAAGAGTTCGAGCGTGAAGAGCTACGTAGGGCCGACGGAATGAGCAGCGGAATGGACGACATGCTCGGTGAGCTGTTCGCTCAAGAGCTCGATTTCGATTTCAAGTCGTCGCGCAAGGCCGCTGACGACGACGACGAGGACTAGCCAACCCCTGCAGGTTGAGCGAGGTATCTGCTTCGCTCCCGTTTCCGGTCCTGTCGTCGCCCTTCGGCGTCGAAACCCAACAGCAGCCGGGAACGGGGACGGGAGGGAAGCAGATCCGTCCGCAGTGCAAGATCCGACGCCCGGCTGGCAGGAGCGTGGCATGGTTCGATTTGGCCCGCACCGTTTTTGGGAGTTGCCCACGGCGGTTGCGACGGATGCGGTCGTGCGCCGACGGGCCTTCGCGCGGGTGCTCTTGGGTTTCGGCGGAGATGACCGGAAGGCCAAAAACCTTTGGAACGCCGATTGCTTCCTGTATATCGGAAAGCCTCCGAGCGCTCGTCGCGACCTCGCGCTGACGTTCGACCTGGAAGTCCTATGCGAATCGCTCATCTCTGCACATTCTGGCCCCTCACCACCGGGCTCTCTCACTACGTCGATGCCTTGATTCAGGGGATGCGGGCCTGCCGCTCCGATCGGCACATCATTCTCGCGGAAATGGGCTCGCTTGCCACGGAAACCGATGCCTACGAATGCATTCCCTGCTACCGACGAGAAGACGACTATGTGGACGGCATTGTCGATGCCGCTCGCAACAGGCAAGTGGAGTTGCTGGTTGTCCAGTACTCCAGCGATCTCTTTGGAAATGACAACCGTCTGCCGCGCCTGTTGGCCGCCCTGCGACGGCTCGGCATCAAGACCGTGGTGAATATCCACTCGGTGTATCCGGCCAAGTGGCGCACGGGCTACAAACCAGGCCGCACGTCAGGGGACTTCGACCGCGCCGTCGGCGAGCACGCTTCGCTTGTCACCGTGCACAGCCAGCGCATGAAAAGCGATCTAGTCTCGCGTGGGCTGGCGCCCGAAAAGATTGTCGTCATCCCGCACGGAACGCCGACCATGCCCGTGCTCGACAAGGCGGAATGCCGAGCCAAGCTCGACTTGCCCGCCGACGCCAAGCTCGTGCTCTTCTTCGGCTTCATCTGGCCGGGCAAGGGGCTCGATCTTCTGCTCAAGGTGTTTCGGGACGTTCAGCGCCAGGTGCCCGAGGCCTTCCTTCTCGTCGGAGGCCACACGCGGCGACGCTTGTGGGGAAGCTACGTGGACTACCTGAAACTGCGCGCTCGGCTGATGGGCCTTGCCTCGCACAGCCGTTTTTGGGGCGGCTACGTGGCCGAGGAAAAGGTGGCCGAGGTGTATTCCGCGGCCGATGTCGTGGCCATGCCGTACCAGCAAGAATACAGCTCGGCCAGCGGCGTGGTTCATCAGACCGCCGCCATGGGAAAGCTCATGCTTTGCTCGCGCATCGCCAAGTTCGACGAGGTGGAAACCGGCATCGATCCGGCCTTGACTGTCGCGCCCGACGATCGCGCGGGTTGGACGCGCACGCTGGTGCGTCTGCTGTGTGACGAGGAATGGGGCAGCCAGCTCACGTCGAAGATTCGTGACTTCGCCGAGGCCACGAGCTGGGCCAATGTGGGCAAGCTGCACTGGGAGCACTACACTCGATTGCTGGGACAGAGTCGATGATCCCCAATCGCTACCACTTCGTCTGGTTTGGCCGCGCTTTTCCCTTCACCCACGCGCTGGCCATTCGCTCGCTGGCGCGCACGTGCGCCCCCGAGGCCATCGTGCTTCATGTCTCGGAGGATCTCACGGGCGTGGCCCATTTCGACGCGGTCGCGGCCGAGGTGCCGGTGCTGAGCCAGAGCCGCCTGGAGATCGATCGACTGCTGGCTGGTTGTGAAGGCTTCGATCTTTCCGCGCTCCATTCCGCCTATCTCGACTTGCTGGAACGGAAGCGTTGGGCGGCCTTGTCGGACATTCTGCGCTACCTGATCCTGCTGCGCGAAGGCGGCGTGTATCTGGATTTCGACATCATCGCCGTGCGCGACCTGCGACCTGTTCTACGATCGTGCCAAGGCTTCTGCGGTCGAGAACGCATCCTGGTGCCAGCCTGTGTCCACCGCGGACGGCGCTGGACCAGCTACTTGCGTACCAGCCCCCTCGATCTGATTCGACAGATCTGCTCGCGTACCACGGCCGGCATCGATTGGTGGAAGCGCATCGAGCACCTCTATCCGGCGGCCATCAACGGCGCGGTCCTGGGGCTCGAGCCGGGCCATGCACTCGCGCGCGAGGCGCTGGCTGCCGTTCCTGCACTCGTGCCGGCGCTGGAGCGCCGCCGGCCCGCCATCGGTCCGGACTTGCTTCAGGATCTCATCGACGGCAAGCAGCGCACGGACATGAAGGTCTTCGACGCGCCCGCGTTCTATCCCTTGGGGCCGACCATGGCGGTACACTATTTTCGGCGGACGACGAACGTCGCGGAGGTTGCGCGCAAGGTGGTAACCGACGCGACCTACGTCGTACACTGGTACAACGACGACCTGCGGAAGCAGCCTCGGCCCGAGGATGCCCATGCGCTTTCCACCCTTGCGGATAGCCAGCTCTTCGCGTACATCGCCAAGCGATCCACCCAGGCGAGCCAGCCATGAAGCGCAAGACGAAGCGCAAGACCGTCGTCCAACTCGTTTGCGTCAGCGCATCGCTCGCGGCGCTGCTTTGGCTGCTGGGAAAAATCGGCTGGGCCACCATCGGACACGCGCTGGGGCAGGTGGGATGGAAGGGGCTCTTCGCGCTTATGCTGCTTGGCTGGACCGAGAGCTTCTCGGATGGCACGGCCTTGTGGGTCGTCATGGGCCAGCGTTTGCGCTACGGCTTCGGAATTGGGGTCAACGCCGCCGGCTCCATGCTGAATTTGATCCTGCCCTGGGAATCGGGCGAGGTGCTCAAGGGCACGCTGCTGCGCGGACAATTCGGCACACAGTCCGCCGTGTCTGGCACCATCCTTTGGAACTACATCTTCAAAATCTCCCGGCCAGCCGTTTCCCTGACCGCTGCTTTGTGTGGCGGGGCCTTTGCTCGCCATACCGATGGCTTTGATCTGGGCATCATCCTCGTCGCCAATCTGTTCTCCTTCTTTCCGTACCTCGTGTTGCGGGTGCTCATTCGCTACGGCGCCGCCGCGGGCTTAGTGCGCATTCTTGGCATCCTTCCCGTACTGCGCCGCCATTCCACCCATTGGATCGAAAGCGCGCGCAACATCGACCGCGAAGTCAGGCAGTTTTGGCACCATCGCCCTGCCGACTACCTGAAGGTGTTCGGTCTTCAGTTGGTGGCGCGGGCGTCCGGTTGGGCAAGCATCTACGTGGCACTCAATGCACTGGGCACGAACTGCAGTTTTGGCCAAGCCTCGTTGCTGTACGCAGCCGTAAACGTGGCCGACTACATCGTCGCGGTGCTGCCAGCACGCGTGGGAGTCTCCGAGGGAACGTCGTACCTTATCTTCAAGTTCCTGGGACTCGATCCTGCCACGGGCGTCATCATGTACGTCGTCTTGCGAATCCGCACCATCTTGGCTAACGGCCTTCTGACCCCGGCGGCGTTCTTCAACTGGAAGGCGCCTTCGACCAGCGACGATCGGCCAGCCGGGTGAGTGTGATAGTTTGATCGCGATGAAAAAGAAGGCCGTACTCGCTTTGCTGGTCGACGGGGCCAGGGCGGATGTCTTGGCGCGCATGGCGCAGGCCGGGGAGTTGCCTGCGCTACAAAGCCACTTCGTCGATCGCGGAGGGCTTGCCACGGCCACGTCTGTGTTCCCGACCGTCAGCGGTCCGGCCCACTTGCCCCTGCTGGCAGGCGTGCATCCGGGATCCGCGAATCTGCCAGGGATTCGCTGGGCCGAGCGGCCGAGCGGTCGTCGCGGTTGGTTCTTCGGCCGCACGCGGTCCTACATGGCGCCTTTTCGCGCCTGGAAGCTCGAACGAGATGTTCCCGCGCACATCACCACGCTCTTCGCGCACGTTCCGGCCATGGCGGATGTAAACACCTGGTTCGTGCGCGGCTGTCCCGGGCCGGCGCGCCGCACCCGATGGTCCAAGCCGACGGCCTTTGTGCGCAGCCTGATCACGCGCAATTGGCATCGTTCGGAAGATCAGGCCGAGAAGGCGTTGCTGGGCGCGCTTGAGCGCGGCTTCACCTCCGTGCACGCGGTCTTTCCGGCCATCGACGAGCTCGGCCATCGCTTCGGGCCGCTTTCCGAGCCCAGCTTCGAAGCCTATCGGCGCTTCGATCGCGCCCTGCAACGGATTCTGGATGCGCTTGCTCGACGCAAGCAGCTCGAGGAAACCCTTATCGTGATTTCCTCAGACCATGGCCAGACCGCGACCCACACCCACGTCGACATCGACAGCGTCGTGTCGAGGGTCTACCCCAAAACCGTGTGCTACCCAAAGATCTGGCGGCACGCCTTCTCTGCCGAAGCGGCGGTCATGGTTTCGGGCAACTCGATGGCCAATGTGTATGTGCAAGGCGCGCAGGGATGGCAGACGCGGCCGGATTTCGACGCGCCGTCGTCGCGGGCCGCGCAGCTCAAGGCTTGTCTGCTCGAACACGAGGCCATCGAGCACGTCATCTATCGCGGGGCGAGTCCGGGTGTTTTCGTCATCGCCAATCGGGAAGGTGCTTTGCGCATGGAACTTGTGGACGGTGAAGATGCCGCCACCCCGCGGGTGCGCCTGTCGCGCGAGGGAAAGGATCCGCTTGGCTACGGCGAGCTTCCCGCTCTAGCGGGTCGCAAGGAAATCGCCGAATTGACGGCGGATTCGGCGTATCCCGATGCGCCCTGGCAGATCGTTCGCTTCTTTGCCTCGCACCGTGCGGGCGATCTGGCGGTGTGCGCGCGGCACGGATTCGATCTGCGCGCGAGGTTCGAGTACCAACCGCACAACGGTTCGCACGGCGGCCTGCACCGCGATCACATGCTGGTGCCGGCCTTGACCAACGGTCGCTGGGCGAAGGACAGAATGCGGACCGTGGATCTCTTCCCATCGATCCTGACCGCTCTCGGTAAGCCCGTTCCGGCCGGTATCGACGGCGAGCCGGTGGCCATCGAGTAGCCGACTAAGGGGTCTTGGCCAGGACCGATTCGCAGCCGCGTCGTCGGAAGATTCGCACCGTCCCGACGGTACTGACGACATCGTAGTTGGCTTGCAGGTAATCCATCATGCGCGGGAAGTTCTCGACCGGGAAGGCCTTCCAGTTGCGGAAGGTGTGCGAGCCGTCGATGATGTACGTCGCGCGGCTGCGTTCGAGATCGCCCATGAGCTGTTCCCAGTGCTCGGGCCGAATCACGTCGCTGGCCTTGACCCGTCCCGATCGGATGGCCCAGTTGCCCGGAACGTAGCCGCAGATGGTTGATGACGGACCGACGAATCGACTGGCCAGGGGAAGGTCGGCGGGATACACGAACATCGCGCCTGGTCCCCAACTGAACATGGAGGCACCTTCGTGGCACGCGTCCGCGTGCAGAACCTCGGCTACCTTGCCATAGGCCGGGTTGTGCTCTTCCCAGGGAAATTCGTGGCCACTGAGGTAGAGGATTCCGTTGGCCACGCTGAAGCAAAACCAACTCGTCAGGGCGTAGGCCAGGGTCAGCTTGGCCCAGCGGCTTGCGGGCGATGTCCAGAGCGCCGCAAGAACCGGCCCCGCGCCCAGCGCCAGCGGTGTGTAGAGGGGCACGAAGTAGTGCGGATACATGCGGAAGCCGACGAAGACAATCGGGAAGGTGCAAACGAGGACACCGGTGATGAAGGTCCACTGGTAGCGGGGCAGGCGCGAGCGCGAATGGAGAGCCAGTACCCACAGCCCCACGGTCGCAGCAAGAAAAGGCAGGAAGTACTTCGCGATTCGCTGAAGGATCTCGCCCGTCTCCATGGGCTGCTGGGCGTAGCCGAAGTTGTAGAGCACGGTCCAGTAGAGGAAGGGCTGGGCGTCGCCGAGCGCGGCGAAGATTCCGTACGTCGCCACAAGTGGGATTGCCAGCCCGGCAACAAGCGCCATCAACGATGCGGGCCAAGTCCGAAGCGATGCGCGATTCGCCAAGACAGCAGCCAAACCCAGCGCTGGGAACCACGCCAGCGCCTGCTGTTTGAACAACATGGCGATGCCAAGCAAACCGCCGCTGAAAAACAACCAGGCGAGTCTTCGGGCGCGGGCCTCGTCCGCGAGCACGGCCACGGCCCAGGTTGCGGGCAGGAGCATGAGCATCTCGCAGTTCACGGAGTGCATGTCGTGTGCGAGATAGGACGCGCCGAAGACCAGAAAGGCCATGCCCGCCAAGGCGCCCCGGCGGTCGTGGCCAAAGAAGGCGGAGACACCAAGGGCGGTGAGGGGAATGGTGACGACCACGGATAGCAAGTGGATGGCGAACATCCCGCGGCCGAACAGAAGCTGGGCGAACGCGTAGTAGAGGTAGAGAAGCGGCGGTTTGTTGTCCACGAAACCGACATAAAGATGCTTGCCGCGCAAGAACTCCCACGAGCCCACGATGTGCATGGCCTCGTCGACGTCCAGGATGTCCACGCCGATCAGGAAGCCACGGCTGGCCAGGCTGGTTGCCACGAACAGGAAAAACAGCGCCCAACCGGGCCGGCGGCGGTAGAAATTTCCAGCCTTCTGGAGAAGTTCCCTGGGACGCATCGGATCCTCTGGGCGGGCGGCGCGACCCGGCTTCAAAGCCTGCGCGCCGTGTGTTTGGTGTAGGGCCGGTAGCGCAGATGGTACCAGGCATAGGCCGAGCCGAATTGGATTCGCCGTGGCAGGGACAATCCCTCGAAGCTGGGCCAGAACAGGTTGCAGGTGTCGCAAGGGGGAGCCTGGCGGCGTTTGCCGGTTCGGTGCGCCCGCCTGTAGGCCCGAGCGCGCTGACCGTTGTAGATGTCCAGTACCGATTCCTTGGTGACGTCGCCCCAGCCGAAGTCGCCTTCCGCGTCCATGCAACACAAGGTTACAAGACCATTGGAGAGCACGTCGACGCGGGTCAGGTGTTCGCAAGGGAAATTCGGCACGGGCAGGGGGCTCTTCACGTCGCCCAGGTAGTTGAACAGTCCGACGATCATGCAGTTGACGTTCTTGTTGCGGCAGTAGGCCGTGAAGCGCTTTTCGTCATCAGCGGTCGTTTCCTTGGTGCGGGTCATGCGCACCGTGATCTCGCGGGCCAGTCGCTTGCGGCGCGAAGGATCGACCGCGTAGTCGATGTTGCGCAGGGTTCGTTCTAGCCGCAGGCCCATGACGGCTTCGTACTTCTCCGCATCGAGCGTGTTGAGACTGATGAACAAGTGATCGATGCCGAGGCCGAGAAGCGCATCCACGCGCTTGTCGGTGAGCCCGAAGCCGTTGGTGTAAAGCCGCAACTTGGTGCTGGGCAAGCGTTCGCGGATGTACTGCAAACGGGGGATGATTTGGGGATCCATGAACGGTTCGCCGTTCAGGAATGGCTCGATAGCTTTCAGTTCAAACGTGGTGCAATCGTCGACGATCTTGCGGAAGGTCTCGTCCGACATGGCCTGACGGTCGCGGCTCATCACGCTGTTGGGGCAGAAAGCGCACTTGGCGTTGCAGGCGTTGGTGGTTTCGATGGCCACTAGGCGCGGGATTTCCAGCGCGCAATCACGGCGCGGAAGTGCCGGATTCAAATCATCGACGCTCATGCTGGCCTCATACGGATCGCCTGGCCCCTTCCTTTAGAGCATCGCAGCGATTCTCGCAAGGAAGTAGAGCGGGTTCTGGGCTGTGCCTCAAGTCCCGATCTCCGGTGTCGCTAGCCACGGAGACGGGATAGGCGCTCGTAGACGACTCCGTCCTGGGCGCGAAATACCTCATGAAACTCGTGATCCAGGAGATCCCGCAGGTAGGCGTGGTCGCGGATGCTGAGGAAGCGCTTGCTGAAGGTGACATGGCAATCGATGATGAACTTGGGCGGGTGGCGCTCGAAGTCCGAGCGTAGGTTTTCCCATGCCCCGGGGACGATGCGATAGTGCGTGTCGTAGTCGGGATCCTGCAGGCCGAAGATGAGCCCGTTGAGCGGGAAGCTCGCGATGTAGCGGGTGGCCGGGCGGCGTCGTGCATCCAGGTAGATCCCGGTTTGCGCGGTGCCTTGCCCCCACATGAATATCCGGTCTTCTTCCTGGGAGTGCTCGCGCACGTAGACGGCCGTCTTGAGCGGCTGCCGGATGAGGCCGAGCCCGATGGCGTCGACGACGAGGAAGAGCAGGGCGGTGAGGCCCATCCAGCGGCCGAGAAAAACGGGACGCAGGAAGAACGCACGGCATGGGTGGCTGCCCTGCCATATTCCCGAAAAAACCGGCGCTGCCAAGAGCACGAGGGGAGGCGTCAGTTGTAGAAAATAGTGGTAGTTGAATTGTCCGTTCACGCAGACGCCAAACACCGACACGCACAGCAGAATCACCAGCGCTGCGAATTCCGCGTGCCGGTCTTGCCAGTGGCTGTTCGACGCCTGGCGCGCCAGGATCGACAGGCCCGCCCCGAGTAGTAGGGGCAGTGTCTCCGCGACGAACAGGGTTCCCCGCAGGGGCAGCTTGCGCCAGAAGAACCAGGTCGTCGGTCCGAGTGGATTGGCGTGATTCGATACCGTCCAGTACCAAGCCTCGCGCAGGATCCCGGCGCGGTACAAGAGCAGACCGGCCGCCAGCATCGTCATCGCAAATCCCAGGAACAAGAGTCCGCCATGCAGGATCGAATACACCCAGCGCAGGTCTCGTTGTTCACGGTAGTCGCGTTGGAGCAGATAGAATCCAAGCGGCAAGGCAGCGGCGACGGATGGCTGTTTCAGCAGAAAGGCAACGGAGATGAGCGCGCCAGCCGCCAGCAGATCGGCGCGCAGCTTTGAGCGCGAGTGCCGGAAGACGATGGCAAATGCGGCGACAACGGGGAGATTCATCAGGAGCTCGCCGTTGAACGCAAGGTTGGTGTAGTTGGCCCAGGCGATGAAGATCGCGTACGTCAGTGCGGCGACGAACCCGGTCGTCCGGTCGAACAGACGGCGGGCAATGAGGTATAGAAGCATCATGGTCGCCAACGTCCACAGTACGGACGCGACGTGCAGGGCGAAGTAGTTGTACTCGCCGCAAAGACGCAGAATCGCGTCGTATAGGTAGAACAAGAGCGGAGGTTTCCGCTCGACTGCATCCACATACGGGCGCCCGCCGTGAACCATCTCCTGAGCCACCACGACGTAGACTTGTTCGTCGTCGCACGCCTTGGGATAGGTGAGGATGGGCAGCCGGGTGATGACCGTGAACAGGGCAAGCGAGCCACAGATGCGCTTCTCCGTGGCGGTCAACCACTGAAATGCCCGAAGGACTCGGCCGGATGTTGGGGGCGGTAGTGACAAGGTAACGACCCTGCTTGGACGGATTCTGGAGTTTCTGGCGCGCGCCTGCAAGGGCCGGGCGCGAGATGGGGGTTAGACCTCCTGGCCCGGTGCCGATGGGATCTTCCTCCGACGCTTTTCGCGCCAAAGGATGATGGCGGGCATGGCGACCAGGGCGGCGGCCAAGCACGAAACCTCGCCCAGAATGGCCATCAGTCCGAACCCGCGCAGGGCCCGGCTGCTGGCGGCCAGCAGCGAGCCGTAGCCCACGATGGTGGTCCAGGAACAGAGTGCGACGGCGGCGCCAGTCGAGCCGACGGCGCGGACCATATCGCGATCATCCCGGTAGCGTTGCGCGACGTTAAGGCCGTATTCCGCGCCGATTCCGAAGGTGATGGGCAACGCGATGAAATTGAGGAAGGTGATCTTGACCTCGGCGGTTCCGGCGATGCCCACCATCCAAACCACACCCACAAGGAGGGTGGCCATGGCCGACAGGGCGGCGGAGCGGGGGCGCATGATGAGGAAGGAAAACAGCAACACGACGATCAGCGATGCGCCCGTGGCCAAGGGCCCGTCGTGTAAGATGGATCGAATCATGCCCGCGAACACCACGGCGCTGCCCGAGGTCGCGAGGGTCTTGCCAAACTCCGGAAGTGGTAGGTACTGCAAAACGTGAGCGATGCGCAGAAGGTCGCGGCCGTTCCAGACCGACAGATGCTCTTCGATAGGATACACCAGCACCACCCGCCCGATAGTCCCGTCCGCTTCGGTGAAGGGGCGTCGCGCCAGCGAGGGAACGTCCGCCGGCGTGAGCAGGTGAAGATCCTCGGGGATGTCGATTTGGGCGATCTGCTTGCGCTCTTTTTCGTTGAGGGCTTCCAGCGCCTTGTCCTGGGTGAGTTTTCGAATGTCGCGCAGGAGCGCCATTTTGCGGGTCTGACCTTCAGGCGTTCCGGGAAGTACGTCGTTGATGGTGACGATCTGGCCGATGACGTGTTCGGATCGGTCGTTCCGCCAAATGGACGCGCGAATCGCTTCGACCTCGCTGAGGTTGTCCGCCAGCACGATGGTGGGCGAGGGCCAGCGACCGAACAGCTTTTCCATGCTCTGGTTGAACTGACGGGAATCCTCGGTGCTTTGCAGGTTGGCGTTCAGCTTGCGGAAGTCGTATTCGAAGGGCGCGCCCGCGAAGTGCAGCAGACCCACGCTACAGAAGAGGGTCAGGGCGACGGCCACGATGGCGATGCTGCGCGGGTGGCGGTCGATCCAGCGACCGAGAAAGGACAGGCTCAAGGGGGCACGAGCCGGGCGATGGTTTTGCGCCGACGCCCGTCGGTCGAGGAAAAAGAAGATGGCGGGCAGAACCGTGAAGGTGAGGCCCCAGCAGAATAGGACGCCAAACGCGGCCATCACGCCGAATTGGTAGAAGCCGCGGAACTTGGTCAGCATTAAGGTCGCGTAGGCCGCGGATGCGCAAACCGCCGCCACGCCGGTTCCGCGCGTGACCCCCGCAATCGCGCGTTCCATGGCATCGAAGGTCGAGGCACCCGAGGCCCGGCACTCCTCGTAGCGCGACATCAAGATGATGGCGTAGTTGATGCCGTTGCCGACGATAATCGAACCTAGAAAGGCGGTGGAGGAATTGACATAGCCGAAAGCCAACTCTGCCACCGCGAAAGCCATCACCGTGCCGATGATGGCCGAGGTCGCAATCAACGGCAGCGAGCGCAGCCGCCGGAAGTAAAGCGCGATGGAGAGGGCGACGATGACGAGGCACGTGACCGTGACCCAAAGGATGTCGCTTTCGACCGCCTTGCGCGTGGCGATGGCGGTGGCCACCGGGCCACCGACGAAGGCGTCCATTTGGGGGTGAAAGGCATGCGGGTCGTTTTCGCGAATGAGGCGGCTTGCGGCCTGGTAGATGCCCTCGCCGCCGTGCTCGCCGAAAATACCGCCCGGTGGAAGCGCGGCGATCCAGACGTAGCTGCCGTCCTGGTTGCTGAACACGCCGTCGGGAAAGCGGCCCCCCAAGTGGTCCTGCTTGGTGAGCCTGTCGCGCATGGAATCGACTGATTCCTCGTCGTCGTCGGACAAATCGACGAGCAGGGGGTTCTTGCGCTTCGTGATCTCGCTGCGCAGTCGATCCCGGATGGAGGTCAGGTCATTTTCGCCGATGTAGAGCCACTTGTTGCTTTCGAAGAAGGCCTTGAGGTCGCGAACGTGGTAGGTGGCCAAGTCCACCGTGGACTTGGGCAGAGCCTGCAACTTCCGCGTCAGCGCATCGGCGTAGCGCAGGTTCGCGTCCCGGTCGGGAGAACGGATGCCGATGAGCAGCAGCGACATGTCCCCCAGGCGCTTTTGCGTCTTTTCCAGGGCCACGACGCCGGGATCGTCGCTGGGCAGAAGCTCGGAGATGGCGGTCTTGAGCTCCAGCTTGGACGCGAGAAAGGCCGCGACCGCGAAGAGCAGCAGGGTTGCAATCAGAATTGTGCCTGCGCGGCGAGAAACGAATCGGCAGTAGCGCGCGGATCTGGAATCGGTCGAGGAGAACATCTGGAGAGCAGAACCTAACCTGTTCACGCCTCGCGAAACAAGGCTTGTCGTCATGCCGGCCAGGACCTGCGCTATGAATAGGCATGCCAACGACCAGCCGCCGCGTGAGCGCCTTCACCGAGTCGGTCATCCGTTCCATGACCCGCTTGGCGAACAAGCACGGGGCCATCAATCTTTCGCAAGGCTTTCCCGACTTCGATCCGCCCGAGACGCTTGCGCAAGCTGCCGAGCACGCGGGCAGACACGGCCCTCATCAGTACGCGGTGACCTGGGGCGCGCCCGGTTTCCGCGCGGCCCTGGCACGCAAACAGTCGCGTTTCATGGGCATGGACATCGATCCCGACGAGAACATCGTGGTCACCTGCGGCAGTACCGAGGCCATGATGGCGGCCATGATGACCGCCTGCAATCCAGGCGATCGGGTGGTCGTGTTCTCGCCCTTCTATGAGAATTACGTCGCGGACACCATCCTGTCCGGGGCCGAGCCCATCTTCGTGCCGCTGCACCCACCGGACTTCCGCTTCGACCCGGACGAATTGCGGCGCGCTTTCGCCCGGAAACCCAAGGCCTTGATTTTGTGCAATCCCGCCAATCCCTCGGGGCGCGTGTTCACCCGTCTTGAGTTGGAGCTGATCGCAGGTCTGGCCGAGGAGTTCGATACTTTCGTGATCACCGACGAGGTCTACGAGCACATCGTCTACGCCCCGCACCGGCACGTCTACTTCGCCTCGCTGCCTGGCATGGCCAATCGAACCATTAGCTGCGGCTCGCTGTCCAAGACCTACTCCATCACGGGTTGGCGCTTGGGCTACATCATCGCCGCGCCCGAGATCATCGCGGGGGCTCGCAAGGTGCACGACTTCCTGACCGTCGGTGCGGCGGCGCCGCTGCAAGAAGCGGCCATCGCCGGCCTGGACCTGCCGGACAGCTACTACACCGAGTTGCAGTCGAGCTACAGCGCCAAACGCGATCTGTTCCTAGGCTATTTGCGCCAGGCCGGCCTGACCTTCAAGGAGCCCGAGGGTGCCTACTACGTGATGGTCGACATTTCCGAATTCGGCTGCGCCTCCGATCGCGCGTTTTGCGAGTGGCTGACCACCGAAGTCGGGATCGCCGCCGTGCCCGGATCGACCTTCTTCCGCGAATCCGAGAACCGCTACATTCGCTTCCATTTCGCCAAGCGACCGGAGACCCTGACCGCCGCTGGCGAGCGGTTGCTCGGGCTGCGAGGGCGGGCCTCGGTTGCAGTTGCGTATGACACGTGATGCTGGCAAGCTGCTGGCTTCCTGACCATGAACAAAACCTCTTTGATGTCCGCTGTTTTGGCCAGTGCACTCGCAACCCTCGGGGCGTGCGCCCATCCGCCGCCGCCGCCGCCGTCGCCGCCGTCGCCCTGCCCAACGCCCGAACCCATCCGGTTGACTCTCAACGCTTCGACCCGCCTTAATCCTGGCGAGAATGGCGAGTCGCTGGCGACCACGGTACGCATCTACCAGCTCAAGGACACGGGCAAGCTGGTCGAGGCCAGCCTGGACCGCATCCTCGACGGAGATCGTGCTGTACTTGGCGAGGACTTCGTCTCGGTGCAAGAGATCACCCTCTACCCTGGCGAAAAGGCGGCTCCTGTCATGGTCCGCGGCGAGGGGGCTACCAGTCTGGCGGTGGTGGCCATGTTCCGCCGCCCGGTGGGGCCGTCGTGGCGGGCCATTCGCAAGCTGCCGCCCCCAGATCCTCAACATTGTCACGGTACGGTGGCAACCCCGGCGGCGCTTGCCGCGTCTCAGCTGAAGTTCACCTTGGAAGAGAGTCGAGTGGATATGCGATGAGGTCTACGTCATGAAGGGTCTTCAGCGAGTCGTCTGGTCCGAGGGGATGCTGGTTTCGCCCCAGCACTTGCAACAGGCGGACCTGTACCACGAGCGGATGCTCGACTGCCGGCTAGCGGCGTCCACGCCGCTTTCGTGGGGCATCTCGGCGGTGCAGGTCGATGCTGGCGCGCTGGCGGCGGACCAACTTGTGGTCAGCCGATTCTCGGGTGTTTTTCCCGACGGGCTCCCGCTTGATTTCAAGGCCGGCGATCCCGAGGCTCCCGCGGCGCGCCCCATCGGCGCGAATTTCCCCCCCGCGCTGCCCGCACTGGAGGTCTTCCTGGCCGTGCCCAAGGAGCGTGAAGGCGTGCCCTCGGTGGCGGCGGAGGTTGCGGCGGACGCCAAAGCGCCGTCGGGGAAGGCCGCCATTCGAACCCGTTTCCGCAGCGCCAGCCAGAAAATCGTCGACATGACCGGCGAGGCCGCGGATCTCGCCATGGCGTTTGCCCAGCGCAACCTGACCGTGCTCTTCGGCAACGAGGCGCGCGACGACTACGAGTCCATCAAAATTGCCGAGGTCGTGCGCGATGCCGGCGGCGCCTTGCTGGTCAGCGACGCCTACATCCCGTCGGTGCTGACCATCTCGGCCTCGCCCTTCATGATGGGCGCGGTTCAGCGTCTGCTCGCCCTCATGGTGGCCAAGCAACGCCAACTGTCGGCGGAGCGGGCCCAGCGCGATTCCGCCTCCATCGAGTTCGGCGCCAACGACGTGACCCGCTACTTGCAGCTCTCGGCGCTCAACGCCACCATTCCGTTCCTAGTCCACGCCGGCCGCAATGGCGAGCTCAGTCCGCGCGAGCTTTTCCTGTTCTTGATTCAAAGTGCGGGGCAGCTGTCTACCTTCTCCGTCGATACCGATCCCTCGGCGTTCCCGCCTTTCATCTACACCGACCTGCGCTCGACCTTCGAAGAGCTCTTCGCCTTGCTGACCGGGCTTTTGCGCGCAAACCTGCGCGAGCTGTGCGTGCGCGTGCCTATCGAAATCCACGAGGGCATTCACGTCGGCACCATGAACGACGAGCGCATTCTCAAGTGCCAGCAATTCGTGCTGGGCGCGGTGTCGTCCCTGCCCACGGAGCAGATCGCCCGCGATCTGGCCAGCCGGACCAAGATCGCCTCGTGGACTCAGTTACCGTTTCTCATGCGGGCGGCGACTCGTGGCGTTCCCTTGCAGGTCACCCACCGCCCGCCGGCGGAAATTCCGGTGCGTCCTGGGGTGGTCTACTTCCTGATGGACACATCGATCGATCATTGGCGGCACGTGCTGGCCGAGCGCAAGGTCGCGATCTACGCGCCACCGCCGTTCGACCCGTCGCAGGTGAAGATCGAGCTTTACGGCATCCCGAGCAAAGGCTGAGGTGGCGACATCATGGCGGACATCGTTCAAGAACTGACTGGAGAGTGCTTCGGCGCCATCGCGCGCCTGCGTGAGCTGGACGGTCCAGTGCCGTCGCCCGAGACGGTGCACGCGCGCATGCGCGGTTTTTTCGAGGCCCTCAAGGATCGGGCACGCACCCACGGCGTTCCCGATCGAGACACGCAGGACATTGTGTACGCCCTCGTGGCGCTCACCGACGAGGTCGCCATCAACACGCCCGAGCCGTTGCGCTCGTACTGGATGAGCCAGCCGTTGCAACTTCATTACTTCGGCGAGAACGTGGCGGGCGAGGGTTTTTTTGCGCGCCTGCAAGCCTTGCTCAGCGACGGGCGCCGCATCGAGGTTCTGCGCGTGTACCACCTCTGCCTGCTCTTTGGCTTCCAGGGCAAGTATGGCTTTCCCGGCGGCGACGTTGAGCTTCTGCGTATCGCCGATGGCGTGCGCAACCTGCTCGAGCGCAACCTGGAAGTGCCGGACGAGTTGGCCCCCGCCGGCGAGCCACCCGACGAGCCCATGGTGCGCCGGGCGGGCAGCAACCTCATGCTGTGGGTGTCGCTGGGCATCTTCGCGCTGGCCCTCGCGGTCTTCGTGGGGTTGCGCGTGTCGTTCGATCAACAAGTCTCCGACGTCACCGCTCGCGTCGACACACTAGCGCATTAGAGGTCACGCCGTGCTCAAGTACATCTTCGGGGCAATCTTCATCGCGCTCGTGTGGGCGGCCGCCATCGTCTTCCATGGCATTTCGGTACTGTTTCTCGCGGCCATCATCGTCACCGCCGTGGTGGTGCTGGGCCTGGCGGGCTGGGCTATCTACAAGGCCGTGGCCACCCGCAAGGCCGCCAGCGCCATCGAACGGGGGCTTGGTGATCTGTCGGGCAAGTCGAACATCCGGCCCGATCAGCAGGCCGAGATCACGGCCATGCAGGTCGAGTTCCAGAAGGCAATCGCCGGGCTCAAGTCCTCACGCCTCGGCCACAAGGGGCGCGACGCCCTGGGCTTGCTTCCCTGGTACATCATCATCGGACCTCCCGGCGCGGGTAAGACGACAGCGCTGCGCAGCTCGGGCCTGCAATTTCCGTACGCCAAGGGCGGCAAGGTCAAAGGCGTCGGGGGCACGCGCAACTGCGATTGGTGGCTGACCAACGAGGCCATTATCCTGGACACCGCCGGCCGCTGGTCTACCCAGGACGATGATCATGAGGAGTGGCTGGCTTTCCTGGATCTCTTGCGCAAGACCCGTCCCAAGAAGCCCGTCAACGGCATCCTGCTGGCGGTTAGCCTCCTCGATCTCGAAGGTGGTGAAGAGGAGATGTCCGCGCTGGCCAAGGCACTGCGCGATCGCCTCGACGAGGTGACGGGCCGGCTGGACATGGTCGTGCCGGTGTACTTGCTGGTGACCAAGACGGATCTGGTGCCCGGTTTCGTAGAGATGTTCGGCGATCTGCGCGACAAGGAGCGCGGGCAGATCTGGGGCGTGTCGCTTCCCCTGATGGCCAGTCCAGATGAACGGGCCGACATGCTTACCGAGCAGCTGCAAGAGCTCTTCGACGTTGCCGGACAGCGGGCCTTCCCGCGCCTGACCGAGGAGCGGCGCGTGGACGCGCGCTTCAAGATCTTTGAGTTCTCGCAGCAGCTCGAAGCCTTTGGGCAGAACCTCACGGCGCTGGTCACCGAGCTCTTCGCCGAGAATGTCTACCAGGATGCCCCCATCCTGCGTGGCGTGTACTTCACCAGCGGCACGCAAGAGGGCCGACCCATCGACCGCATCATGCAGAACATGGCGGCGGCGTTTGGGGTTTCCGGGCGGGCTGCCGCCTCCGGCGCCATCACTAGGCCCAAGAGCTACTTCCTACGCGACGTCTTCACCGATGTGGTGTTCCCGGACCAGCAGGCGGCGGTGCGCAGCACGCGAGTTATGCGCAAGGAGAGGGGGCGGCGGATCGCGATCACCGCCGTGGCGTGCGTGCTGGCAGCCGGGTTCCTTTTCCTGCCCATTCGTTCCTACAGCACCAATTCCGGTTATGCCAAGGACGCCCTGCGCGCCATCGACAAGATGGCTTCCAGCAAGACCAGCAAGGACGGCACCGGGTTGGTCTCGGCCGAATCGCTCGAATCCATCGAGGACTTGGCCAAGTCGCTGGCCGAAGGCGACAGCAGCTCGGCGCTGTTTCCGCGCGCGAGCGTGACCAAGCAGTTGCGCACGTCCGTCGAAAGGCTGGTGGTGCGTCCCATCCTGCGCGCCGACCTAGCCAAGGCGGCTTCCCAAAGCGGACTGGGCGCATCCGATTTGATGGACGCACTGGTGCTGCACCTTCTGCTCACCCAAGACAAGCAGCCCGACGAGCCCACGCCGCGCACCGATCGCTGGGATGCCGCGGTCAAGCTGGCCGCGGAGAAGGCCACCGCGCGCTGGGTGGCCTTGACCAATCAGCCGGCGGCCGGTCGGGCGCCGCGCGTGCTCGAAAACCTGGTCAAGTTCTACGCCTCCGGCATCGCGGATCCGGCGGATATGATCGATCGGGACAAGAAGTTCGTGAACTACGCGCGGACAATTCTGATCGGCTCGGGCGACGATCCCTTGGCCGAAATCATCAACGACCCCAGCATGCCGCGCGACCTCAAGTCCATCGATCTCCTGGGCAGCGCGGTTGTCCTCTTCACCCCTCAACAGCAACAAGGCAAGGGCAGCAAGAAGGAAATCGCCGTACGCGGCGCCTTCACCCCGACCGGTTACCTGGCCGTGAAGAAACGCCTTGGCCAGCTGGAAAAGGCCCAGGACGACGACGAGAACTCGTGGATCCTTGGCAAAGAGCGCAAGGCCAAGGACGCCCGCACCATCGCCAAGATCAAGGCCGACTACTTCGTGCAGTACATCGCGGCTTGGAAGCGATTTCTGCTTACGCTATCCATGCGCGAACCTGCCTCGCTCGACGAGGCACGCGCCCTCATCAAGCGGCTGAACAGCGACAAACCCTTCGAGGCGACCTGGAAGAACATCAACGAGAATCTGATTCTCAAGGATGAATCCCTGGCCGACAAGGCGCTGGGCATGCTCAAGGGTGCGGCGGCCAAGAAAGGCATCAAGGATCCTCGCGGCAAGAAGCCTGACGATGACGACGACGACAATCGGGATCCTGGTGCCAAGCAGGTCGAAACGGCGTTCGAGGGACTGCTTCGCTTCGGCTCGGTCAAACCCACCGGGTTCGAACAGTACGGGCAAATCCTGACCGAGCTGGCGGGCGCCATGGGCGATTCGGGCATGCCCGACGGCAGGACCTTCCAGCCTGCCATTCGCACCGCGCGCACCAACCTGTCCAACCTCATCGCCCGCTACGACGACCAGGGCTGGGAGCAGGGCATGTTGGAGAAGATCCTGATGCCGCCCCTGCGCGGCGCCGAGGTGGCCGTGATGGGGGCCAGCGCGGATTCGGCCAACCGTAAGTGGTGCGAGACTGTGTTCGTCGCCTTCGACCAATTGCTGGCTGGCAAGTATCCTTTCGCCACTGGCAGGGTGGGCGAGGCCAAGGTCGCCGACATCGAGAAGTTCTTCCAGCTGTCGACCGGGACGCTGTGGCAGTACTACACTGACTCGCTGGCCGCGGACATCGAAAGGGTGGGGACGCTGTTCAGGCTGAAAGAGGGCGGTTCGATTCACTACCGGGATGATTTTCTGAAATTCCTGACTCACGCGGCCGAATTAACGGGTCGGATCTTCGCCAAGGATCCGTCGAAGATTGGCCTGCCGATTGGTATTCACATCCGTCCCTCGGCGCAATATTCGAAGATCATTTTCGACCTGGGAACGAAGAAGATTACCGGGCTCAACTCGGTGGATCGTTGGGACGAGTTCGTGTGGCCCATCCGTCGCGCCCAATTCCGGCTCTTCGTCAGGAACGACGAGGTCGAGACCATTGGGCCGCGCGACGAGGGCGAGTGGGCATTTTTCTATCTGCTCGCTGCTGGCCAGAATCCGTCGAAGTCTGGTGACTACGTCACGGTGACGTACACGCCCAACAACGGCCAAAACAGGGTCCTGGTCGACTTCAAACCAGACAACCTTCGCGAGATATTCCAGAGATTCTCGCTGCCAAAGAGCATCACCGCCGGGGGCGGTTCTTGCAGGAGGTAGTTGGGAACGCCATGTACATCAACACTCTACCGCGCATCCGAGAGCCGGCGGCTGGTCTCTACGGCAAGATTCCAGCCGAACGCGATTTCGTTCGCATCAATGCGGGTGATTTCCAGCAGGCGGCGCTCGACCAATGGTTCCAAGAGGGCGTCGAGTGTCTGCACACCGACCGCACGCGCCTGCCGAGCGAGCCGACGCACTTCCTTCTGATCGCACCCAGCGGAGACGCGTTTGTCGGCGGCTTCATGCCCGGCGAGGACGCGGTTGGGCGGAACTTCCCGCTGGTTATTTCGGTACGGCTCGAAGCGCGCAGTCCGGTCGAGGCTTTGCCGCTGTTGCCTTCGATCTTCGGTCCGTTCTACGAAGCCGCAACCACCGTGGCCGAGGCGGCGCGCGGGCTGACCGCGCAGGATCTGGCCGCGCAGGTCGACTGGCTGAAAGAGACGCTGAAGCAGAGCGCCCCGGCTCTTCCGCTCAACGAGCTTCTGGCGGGCTCGAGCTTTTTCGAGTTGCGCGTGGCGATCGGCAGCCTGAATGAGGGCGGCGGGTATGCACTCCACACCCTGGCCACCGCGTGCGAGCAGGCCTCGACCAAGCCGCCAGAAGCGGCGAAACAAACTGTTGTTCTCGAATGCCCGACCCCGACCGATGGTATGCGGGCATTCTGGCTAGAGCTCATCCGGCGCAAGTTACGACCAGGCACCGCCACGCCCTCGGTGATGTGGACCCCGTCGCGCTTGCTGGTGGCGCTGGGCCCCGCGCCCGCGCAAATGCTGGCATTCCTGGCTAACCCCGAGCACAAAAGCCAGCGCTTCTGGCCCCTGCACACCACCAGCGTGGCGGCCAACGAGAAAGCCGTGCAGGCATTGTCGCCGGCGCAATCGCAGCTGCTTGGCTCGGGCCAGGCGTCGCTGGCGGACGTGCTGGAGACCTTCGGGGCGGGCTAAGGAGCCATTCGGGAGAGCGGCGCTCGGCTTTGCCGCGGGCTTGCGCCGGGGGCTGCCCCTCGGCGGCCGCATGCCAACGGCCGCGCAGACGCGTCCATGGCACGCTCGGCTTCCGGGTCCTTACGCGACCGGTGGACCGGTCGCTGGCCCCTGTCCCGACTCGCTAGCGCCGCGAGCGAAGACGCTCGCGGCGCTCGTATACGCCGCCTCGGAGCACCCCCGGCCGCCCGCGCGCCGAGCTTGACGACTTGTTTGCCGATGACGAACGTACGACGCTATCGGGACCTCAGAGGGTGAGCTGGCCAGCCTAGCATTGCCAATGAAGGGCGCCGAAGTACACAGGCGAACTATTACAAGGATTTCGCCCGCGAGAGCAGCCACCTTACCATGGCTTCTGGATCCGAGATCGCAGGCTTAACCCCTGTCACAATAAACGGCACAAATTCTTCATGTTCGCCCTGTGTACGTCGTCCGAGCCTGGCAGTGATCGCCAAGGTGGGAGTGTCAGGACATTCAAACGTGACTCGATACGGCTGCCTCGTGAGAGAGGCAGCCGCCTTCTCCTTTGCATGCGCGGGCAAGCAATTGACGAGTTCTTTAAATATTTGCAACTCAAGGTCCAGTGTGACCATGTACTCTTCCGAGTAACCCGTCTGAAGACTGATGGACGGCAGCGGAGATGAAATTGAATAGAGGTCGTCAGAGACTCGCGTGATCACAGTGACGGGAAACTCCATCCAGCTGCAATCCAGGTCGATGTATCCCGATCTTAGCAATGCCATGCCTAGGTCAGGCAAGAAATCCCTCATGAACGGCATCAGCACAGATTCCGGGCTCAAAACACTTGCAAGCTGATCCCACTTTTGTTCGAAGGCGGCGAATTCCAGGTTGAGGATTGGATCGAAATGTTCGCGGTCCCAGACAACGAGCCGGCGTCCGTTGCAAAGAGCGTAGATTGGCGCCCGCACGTCAGGATGAATCGCGTAGGAATAGACCTGCTCAACGTGTTCGGATTCTAGAATCCCCTCTGACGGTGTCTTGGCGTCAATGACAACTACCGGACGATCGTCGACCAGGAGCAGGTAGTCGGGAATGATGTTGATCCGGCGCTTCTGTGAGCCGATCATTACGAACGGGTGAATCAGTGCCCGGCTCCGTACGATGCGATTGAGCCCTGACGCCGAGTATCCGAGCTTTCGGAGGATCGGCGCGATGACCTCCTCGCGCACGGCGTCTTCCTTGAATTCGGGATCGTCGAAGGTTTCCGCATCGAAACCCTGGAACAGCGTTTGCGAATTGGATTCGGACATTCAGGCTCTCCGGTACTGGCTAACTACTATTCGCGGACAAAGACTACCGCAATATCCCGGCGAACGGAGTTTGCCTTAGTGGCCAAGGCCTTGACGGGGATGCTTGTGGTTCATGCAAGCTCGGCGCGCGGGCGGGGTGGGGACGGTTCCGAGGCGGCGTAGACTCGCGCACCGAGCGTCCGCGCTCGGTTGCCAGCGATTAGGGACAGGGGCCAGCGACCGATCCTCCGGTCGCGTAAGGACCCGGAAGCCGAGCGTGCCATGGACGCGCGCAGCGCGGCCGTTGGCATGCGGCCGCCGAGGGGCCGTCCCCATCGCGCCCGCAGAAGCCGAGCGCCGTTCTCCCGAATCGTAGTCCCCCCAATAGGGACATCTTTGGCCGAAGCTACCGCTGGTCGGTGGGAGCCAGTTCGATCAGCGGGATCTCGTCGCGGCGCTTGGGGCGGAGATCTTTGCCGATGAGGGGCGGGAGTTTCAGTTCTTGCGCAAGCGACGTCGGCGGTCGGGTCCAGTCGAGCAGGGGAACCAGCGATAGGCGTCGGGGTTCGAGGGTACCATCGGCAAGGCTGTCGCGCGGCCAGGGAATGTCGATATGGGTGGCTCGCGCGGCCAGGGTCAGCAGGAAGGTTATGGGGTTGTACGAATAGATGATCTGGTTCTGCGGCAGGCCGGCGTGCTCGGAGAGGGCGTCGTTCCAGAAGACATAGGGCGCGATGGCAATGGAATACATGCGGCGGCGGTCGGCCTCGGGAATCGCGGCCAGCTCGCGCAAGCCGACGAACTCGCTGAGGGTGGTGCGGTCGCCCCATTCGTGGCGATGGCGTACGACCGCGCGGCGCAAGGCCTGGCGCTTGGTGAGGTCGTTGCCGTGAAAGAGGGCGGTGAGCTCGGCTTCGTCCACTTGCCCGTCGCCGTTCTTGTCCATCAACGCCACCAGCGGCGCGCGACGAGCAATGGGACCGTCGGCGGTCGCGTTGAGATAGCGAAAGGCGCGCTCGAAGTCGCCGGGCAGTTTGTCCGCGGTGAAGATCTCGAAGTGCACCTCCGACCCCTGCTCGGGCCCGCGATTGACGTGACCGATGTAACCCAGAAGGTCGCCCGTTTCGACCCGCTCGTCAAGCAGTGTGACCGCGCCTGACTCGATGGATCGGCGGGCGGCCGCCCTGTCAGGTTGCAGGAGGGCTTGCATCCATGGCACGGGGTTGTCGGTACCAAACTCGGGGAGACTCAGGTGCGCCAGCAGCGTGAAGAAGCTGATGACCTCGCCGTCGACTTCGATCTCGTGTTTGATCAGCACGAACGAGGTCGACGAACCATTGCGCTCGGCCTTGCGCGCGGCCACGATTCGCCCGCGTGTGGGCGCCACGACATTCGCGCCAGCCCTGCCGTGAAGGTGGACGCCCGAGTGGAAGAGCCGTCCAGGGGCAAGCGGGAAGAAGCCGGTAGCTCTCTCTTCACTGCTGAAATAGGCCGCCCGCCGTGCGCTCAAGAGATCGTCGCGGGTACGCGGAACTTCGGTGAAGGCGCGAATCTGGATGGGGAAGACGAAACCCTGCAAGGCGCGCAGGATGCGCTTCCAGTCGAGGGCGCCCGGATCCCATTTCTGTTTGTCCAAATCGACGTGCAGGTGTCCGACGATGCCGTGGAACGACAGCGGGTCTTCGAGTGTGTCCATGATGACTTCGCCGTTCTTCTCGGGAACCTCGGGCTTCATCTTGGGGAAGATGCGCAGCAAGGTGCGGGTGAGTGCGACGATGGACTCGTACTGCTCGGGCCGGAAGTCGTAGGCGTCGTACTTGGCACCATTGATGATCACGATCTTGCGCGGACGCGTGCGCCATTCAGCCGGCAACTTATTCATCTCCTCAGCCTTGTACTTGCCGCGGTTGCAGATCTCGACGCCGACCGAGATCGAGTTCTCTTGTTCGGCGTGATAGGCCCGTTCGGCCAGATCCAGGGTTTGGTAGATGGTGCCGTCGGTGTCGATCATGAAGTGCGCGGACAGACCGCAGCCGGTGCCGCCGCCGGGCCGGGTGCGGTTGTGCATGGACTTGAAGCACGAGCGCGAATTGACGCAGCCATCAAAGTGCAGCACGAACTGCGAGACGATGCCCTGCAGGCTCTCGAGCGTGCGCTTGGTGAAGCCCTTGCGCGTGCCGTAGCGGGGAGAGTCGAAGTCGCAGCATCCGCCGGTCTGGTCGATGCAACGCACTTGGTAGGCGTCGAAACCCTGCTCGTCGGTCCACAGGACCACAGTGCGGCCCACGTCGAACGGCTGGCCAGCGGCGATGATGGCGGTGCCACGGGTTGGCCCGTGTGTCGGAGGCCCGGCGGGCGCCGCCGGCGCTGGTTCATCCGCGGGTGCGGCCGCCAAGAACGCCGCCAGGAGGTGGGGGAAGATGCTGCTCATGCGCCGCCGGATGATACTTCAGGTGGCCGCATTCTTTGTGATAGGTGTTTGACCATCGTCGCCAGCAAACCTATCATCCCTAGCGGCGAGCTTCCTGTGTTCGACAAACCGAAAAAAGGCATCCCATCCATCCAACGCAAGGGCGCTCCTGCGTCTCGTCGCAAGCCGGGTGTCAAGGGCGGCTGGAGCAAGGTCGAGGGAACCTCTACGCCCGACGAGGGGCGCGCCTCGATGGCGCCCGCCCGTATGGAGGAACAGCCCTGTCCCAACTGCGACCAGCCCATGTTGGCGGCCTGGGGCTCGACGTGCGGCAACTGCCGGCCGCGCATGGCATCCCCCAAGACCATGTTCATGTCGACGGTCGACGACAAGGGCATGGCCCCCGTGCCGGGCATCAGCCTCGGCTGGTTCGTCGTGCTGTCCTCGCTCGATAAGCAGCACAACGGCGAGCTGCTGGAGCTCACCACCCCGGTGACCATCCTGTCGCGCGGCGGCCAGGACAATACGTCGATGGAGACGTGGGTCGACTTCAACGACAAATTCGTCTCCAACGGCCACGCACTGATTCACCGGCCTAGACGCGACAGCCAGGACGAGGCCTTCACCATTCGCGACCGCGAGGTGCCTGGCCCGTCGGCGAACGGCACCTTCGTCAATTCGCACAAGCTGGTACCGGGCGAGGTCATCGAGCTGTCCGAGGGCGACATCGTGCGGGTCGGGCGAACCGAGCTCATGTTCAAGTCCCTGTGGCTTTCCCCTAGTGGAAAGGCGGGAATGTGAAGTTGCGTTGCCTTGCTTTCGCGCCGCCACTTTTGGCCTTCGCCTGGGCGGCGACCGCTCTTGCCGCGCCCATGTTCCTGGCTTCGCCTCCAGAGGTCGAACGCGAGTCGGGCGAGATGGTACTTCTGGTGGGCGGGATCTCCGAGGATGGCACCACCCTGAAACCGTCGGCGGTGGAGGTCGAGATCGACGGGCAGCCAGGGCCCTCGCCCAAGTCGATGGAGGTCTTTTCCGAGTTCGCACAGACCGCGGCCGAGGCCAGTCAGTCTTGGAAGTCCCCACTGGCGGTCGGTCTCGTCTACTTGTGGGTCAAGGACGTTCCGGCGGGCATCTCGGACGCCATGCTGGAAGGCGTGGGTGGATTCTTCAGGCGGATCCCTGCGCGAACCAACGTCTACGCGACCCTGTACGGCCGCAAGCGGCAGCCCATTCCCAAGCTGAAAGCCTCCGAGATCGGCGGGCAGCTGCACGACCTTGGCTACATCCCTGGCGACCGGCCCAATCTTGCGGATGCCATTCGCGTCGACCTCAAGGCCCTGTCCAGCGACGAGAGTCCGTTCAAGGTTCTTGTCGTCGTGACGGATGGCCGCGATTTTACCGATTCCTCGGGCGACAGCTCGGCCGACTTCGGGGCCGTGGCCGACGAGATTGCGAAGGCCGGGGTCAAGTTGCTGGTGGTTTCGTTTCCCCCACCCGAGGCGGACGCCGAGCAGAGCACCAAGAACCTGGGCGACCTGACGGCCTCGGGGGCATTTCGCCGCGCCACCGAGCAACCGCTGGAGGTTCAGTCCACGCTCGATTCGCTGGGCCAGTCCATCGCGGACATGCGGCGCGTGCGCCTGGAGCTGCCTTGGTCTTGGCGCAATTTCGGCGGCACCCACAAGCTTCGCCTGAACCTGACCAGCGACGGAAAGCGGCGGGCGCTCGAGGTTGGCAAGGTCACCGTGGCGGCCGGCATGACCTGGATGCTGGCGCTGCTTGGCATCGTGATCGGGTTGCTGGTGGTGGCGGCTGTCATCGTGGTGCTGCTGCGGCGACGTTCGTCAGGCGAGGCGCCGGCTGCAGATGAAGACGACAATCCAGTGGTGGGAGCGGCGCATGCCCTCATCCAGCGCGGCCTGTCCGCGCAGCGAGCCCTGGTCGAGCTGACCCGCAGCTATCCCAACGATGTGGCCAGCCTGGCCGAGCTCGATGCCTCGGTGTTTGCCGACGAACGCTATCCCTTGTTCAAGACCAAGGCTGGGCGCCGCCGCTTCGAAGAGCTGCAAGCGCTGCTATCGCACAAATCCAACGACGATACCCTGCTTGGTTCCGACCTTGCCGAGGTGCTGGCGCAATCGGTTTCCGGCCAAACGCCGCCGGACCAGGTAGCCGGCAGCATCGCGGCGCGCATCCCCGAGGAGCAGTGGGGTGCCTTCTCGCGCATGGGCCTCGACGAGCTTGCGCGTGCTTTGCGGGCGTCGGGCAACCGCCACCCGGCTTTGGCCACACCGCGCGCCCGCGGCGTGGCTCTAGAGATCCAGGCTGCCCTTCGCAATGAGAGCCGGAGCACCAACAATTCCCTCGCCGTGGGGTGGCTGGTTCGAGCGGCTGGGCAGGGGAAGCGTGGGGAGACCCTGCGCCTGGCGAGCGGCCGCGCGGTCCTGGGCCGAGGCCCCGGCTGCGAGGTGCGTATCGAGGCCGACACCCAGGTTGCCGACCAGCATGCCGCCATCACCGTACGGCGCGGATCGTTCTACATCGAGCCCATGCAGGGATCGATCAAGGTCGAGACCAAGCCGGTCAGTGGTCGCCAGCCCTTGGGCGACGGCGACACGATCGAGATCGGACGGGGCCGATACGTGTTCAAGTGCGTATCCGCCGGCAGCGTGGACCAAAGCCGTCCGGGCACGTGAGCTGCCGAGGGCGCAGAGTGCCCCAGCTCTTAGTTCTTTCTGCGCCGGCTGACAGCGATACACTGGGTTCGTGGCTTCCTCGATGCGCGCCTGTCCTCGCTGCGGCAAGCCCGTGCGCAGTGCGCGGGGGTGTTCGTGCGAGGCGGCGTCGACGCCGGCATCGTCGCCCGTGGGTGGTGACTACGCGTCTTTGAGGGAAGCGCAACCCAAAGCCACCTTGGAGCTCCCTGCACTTGAAGCCTCCATCGAGAAACGCTTTCGCCAGTTCGCCCTGCCCATCGCGCTGGTCGTGGCCTGGGCCATCGTCCACACCGGTGTCTTGCACATGCTCTTGCGAACCGTGCTTAGCATGTGGGTACACGAGCTGGGCCATGCCGTCGCGGCCTGGATGTGCGGCCGATTCGCATTTCCTGGACCGTGGTTCACGCCGGTTGGCGCGCAGCGAACGTGGATGGTGGTGGCCGCGTTGGCGGCGGCTTTGGGCTACGGCGTCTTTCGTTGCTGGCGCTCGCGCAAGTCCTGGGCCACGTTTCTTCTCGCGGCTCTGGCGGCACAGCTCTACTGCACATTCGTTCTGTCCAATCACAAGGCCATGTCTCTCATCATTTGGAGCGGCGATGGAGGCTGCATGATCTTGGGAACCTTTCTCATGCTTTCGTTCTACGCGCGCAAGCGCAGCCAGTTGCGCGTGGGTTGGTTGCGCTGGGGCTTCCTGGTCATCGGCGCGGCGGCCTTCGCGGACGGGTTCGCCACTTGGTGGGCGGCGCGCACGGATCGCGAGGTCATTCCCTTCGGCGAGAACGAAGGGCGCGGCCCATCCGATCCAACCGTACTCATCGATCAGCAAGGATTCTCCATCCCGGGCTTGGTCGACGGCTATGTTTGGCTGGGGCTTGTGTGCCTGGCTGTGCTCGTCGCCGCGTACGTGTGGGGGCTGCGTGCGGAACGCGACGTCGATACCGGTGAAGAGGGCCTGGCGTGAAACTGCGCGGTCGGCTGATTCTGATTGCCGTTCTCATTACGGGAGCAGGTCTCGCCTGCTGGCGACTCTGGCAGCCGCGCCTAGAGGTTATTCACAAGGGCGGAAAGGGTCCGCCCAACTTCGTCCTCCTTCACGGCTACGGCTCTGCCGCCGAGCGCTGGTTGCCCTACGCCCAGACCATTCCCTTCCCGCCTAGCGGGCGATTCTTGTTTCCGCAGGGATGCGAAACCATGAGGCGCAAAGATGGCGTGCTCGGTGGCCACGCATGGTGGGATCTGGATTTGGCGTCGCACCGACGGATAGGAAAGCTCGGCGTGGATCTGACCAACGAGGATCCAAGCGGCTTGGAGCGGGCCGCAAAGCTCGTGCGTGGGTCGCTCTCCCAAGAGGGAAACTCCAAGGCGCATCCGTTCATTCTGGGTGGATTCTCCCAAGGCGCGATGGTGGCGTGCGAGGTCGCCTTCTCCTCGGACGAGCCCTTGGCCGCGCTTGTGATCTTGTCCGGTACGCCGCTCGATCGAGCGGACTGGCGTCCGCACATGGCCACCCGAAAAGAGATGCCTGTCTTCATGTCGCACGGTCGCGCCGACGACATTCTGCCCTACGATCTGGCCGAACGGCTGCACGCAGATCTGGTGGCTGCTGGGATCGACGTGACCTTCGTTTCGTTCGACGGTGGTCATGAGATCCCCGAGGAAGTCGTGACTGCACTGGGAGCGTTTCTGGCGCGAATAGACCGGTGAGCTCGTCCCCGAGTTTTGGCGCATGCGGGCAGGGCAGAACTGCGACCATCGGCGAGACAGCTTCGAGCAGGTACATCAAGGCCACGGCGCCATGCTAGGCTTCTGTTCGCCGTGTGCTGTGACGACTTGCCAACCACCAACCCTAGCTAGGATCTCCTATGGCACTACTCGGACGCGACACCCTGATCACGGGCCCCATGCCCGACGGGGCGCTCTTGCTCGAATCCTTTCAAGGTAAGGAGACGCTGGGGACGCCGTATCGTTACGACCTCACGCTCCTCTCTGCGGAGCACGACATTCCCGTCGACAAGGTGCTTGGCCAGTCGCTTACCGTCCACATCAAGCTCGACACCGGCGATACCCGCTTCTTCAACGGCATCGTCACCTACTTCGGCAAGATCGGTTTGTCGATGAACCACACCCGTTACGTGGCCGTCCTCAATCCGAAACTCACTCTCTTCGACTACGCCCGCGATTGCCGCATCTTTTTCGGTCAGGATGCGCCGGCCCTCGCGACCGACGTGCTAGCCCAGCGCGGGTTCACCGATGTGGAATCGGGGGCACTGAGGTCGGACTACCGCAAACGCGAGTACTGCGTGCAGTATCGCGAGACCGATTTCAATTTCATACAGCGCCTGCTCGAGGAAGAGGGAATCTACTATTTCTTCAAACACGAGAATGACAAGCACACGCTGGTCCTAGCCGATTCCGCCACAGCGCACGCGAAGTCCCCTGGCTATGAATCCGTCCACTACTTGCCCAAAGAGCGCAAGCAGATCCGCGACGAAGAGCACTTTTGGTCGCTCAGCGTGGCCGGCTCGCTGTACGCGGGCAAATTCACTGTCGTGCGCGGCTATGACTACTCCAAGGCTAGGCCTTCGGCGACGCTCGTCGAGGTGAAGACCTCCTCGGCACCCCAGCCTGGCTCGGATTTCGAGGACTACGACTATCCTGGCGGACTTTCCGAAAAGCCCGATGCCGAAGCCGAGGCTGCGGTGCGTTTGGAAGGCCATCACGTCGGGAATACCCTGATCGAGGTCGAGGGCAACACCATGGGCCTTGGCGTCGGAAACCTGGTGACGCTCAAGAAGCCAACCTTCATCGACGGCGACTTCAATCCATTCTGGGACGAGGGCGATTTCAAGAAGGAGTACCTCATCGTCTCGGCGACCTATTCGATCAGCGTCGACCAGCACGAAACTGGCGATGTGGCCGGAGCCGACGAGCCGTTCAAGGCGACCTACTCGCTTCTCGACAGCCAGTCTCCGTATCGGCCGCGGCGAAGCGCCAGCAAGCCGAGGATCGAAGGGCCGGAAACCGCCCTTGTCGTTGGCCCCGCCGGTGAAGAGATCTACACCGACAAGTTCGGACGGGTGAAGGTGCAGTTCGACTGGGATCGGCTGGGAAAACACGACGAAAAGTCGTCGTGCTGGGTGCGGGTGGCTCAGATTTGGGCCGGCAAGCAGTGGGGCGCCATGCATATCCCGCGCATCGGCCACGAGGTCATGGTGGAGTTTCTCGACGGAGATCCGGACCGACCCATCATCACCGGCCGGGTCTACAACGCCGACAACATGCCTCCCTATGCTCTACCCGACAACAAGACCCAAAGCGGGATCAAGAGCCGCAGCAGCAAGAGCGGCTCGCCCAGCAACTTCAACGAGCTTCGCTTCGAGGATCTGAAGGGCAAGGAAGAAGTCTACCTGCAGGCCGAGAAGGACATGAACATCCTGGTCAAGAACGACGAGACACGCTCCGTCGGGCACGACCGGGTGAAGCAGGTCGGGCACGACGAGAACTCGACCATCAAGGGAAACAGAACCGAGGACGTCGACAAGGACGAAACCATCACCATCCACGGTAGTCGCAGCGAGACCGTGGACAAGGATGAGAGCATCACCATCTCGGGTGGGCGAACCGAGGATGTGAGCAAGGATGAAAGCATTACGATCGGCGGCGCACGCTCGCTGTCCGTTGGCAAGAGCGAGGATGTCTCGATCGGTGGCGCGCGCAGCGAGACGGTCGGCGGCGCGCACACCCTGTCCGTCGGGAAGAGCCAAACCGTCTCCATCGCAGCCGCACGCCAAGTGGAGGTGGGCAAGGCCGATCAGCTAACCGTTGGCGCCGGCAGGAAGACGACCATCACCGGGGACGATCAGGTCACGGTCAGCAAGAAGATTCTGTTCGACGGTGGCGACGAGATCATGCTCAAGAGCGGCGACGCGAGCATCACCCTGAAGAAAGACGGGACCATCATCCTGAAGGGGAAAGACGTCTCGATCACCGCCTCGGGAAAGATCAACGCCAAGGCCGACGGCGACGTCATCATCAAGGGCAGCAAGGTCAGCAAGAACTGAAAGCGCTGGCCCAGGTCGCGGGACGGCGACAACCGGCGAAAATTCATTCGCTTGCATCTCTAAGCAGGAGTAGTTTGGTCTGCAATCTGCCGCCCATCGTCCATAGGAGCAGCGTGACTCGAAACTCAGCGGTGATTGACTCGACCGAGCGGGCTTACGACCTGCACACGCCAAAGGATCGTTGGCTGCTGGAAGTCATCGAGCGGCTTCGACCCGCCCTCGACTCTGGGCTCGGGATTTTCGGCTGGCTCTACGACGCCCGCGACTTCAGAAATCTGGTCTTCACAAGCCCGGTGTTTCTTGACATTCCAGAAGCGCTTCCTGGCGCGCTAGTGAATTGCAGCAAGGATCCTGGCACGCCGCTTTCGCTAACGAAAATGCACTATCGCACGCCCGCGGGACCCTTCAGCATGAGTCTTGGGGATCAATTCGCACACTATGCACCTTGGCGCAAATACGTTTACCCACTGGGCATCAAGGATCTACTCGTGGTGAATGGAATCGATTCAAATAGGCAAGGCTGCGCGATCTCCGCCCCCCGCCGACAAATCACGCGCATCTCACCCGAACGCATGGCTTTGTTGCGCTACCTTTCCGTTCATCTTGCGACAGCACACCGCCTGCGACGCCGCATCGAGGGGCTCTCGTTAACCCGTTAACCCTGTCCGAGGGTACTTTTTGCGCAACTTTCTGCTGCCGTTTCCGGTTCAAGGGAAAGGGAGAGGTCACGGAGGGAGTGGGGTTGGTGTGGGTCGGAGAGGCCGCGGCGGATGCTGAGGCTTTCGGAGTAGGCGTTGGAGGCGGCATCGAGGCGTCCGCGCGCCATCTCAGACTGGCCGAGCCTGTCGAGGGAAACGGAGAGGTCACGGAGGGACTGGGGCTGGTGCGGGTCGGAGTGCGAACCCTGCCCGAGGGTACTTTTTATCCGAACCCTGTCCGAGGGTACTTCTCGCGCAACTTTCTGCTGCCGTTTCCGAGAACTCATGCATGACACTCCCTCGTCAGGTCGTACCGGGTCGTGACTACATGGTGACTCGCCGCTGTTCCGAGCGGCGATTCTTTCTGCGCCCCGACGAAGATACCAACAATGCCTTCATCTACTGTCTCGCCTTGGCGGCCAAGCGCGCGAAGGTGCAGGTCACCTTCTCGGTCGCGCTCTCCAACCATCACCATACCGGCATCCACGACCCGGACGGCAACTTCCCCATCTTCACGGAGCACTTTCACGGCCTCCTCGCTCGCTGCCAGAACGCCCACCTCGGCCGATTTGAAGGCTTCTGGTCCTCCGAGCCGACCTCCGTCGTTCATCTGGTCGAGCCCAACGACATCCTCGAAAAGATGACCTACGCCTTCACCAATCCTGCCGCCGCAGATCTGGTCGACACCGTCGAGGAATGGCCCGGGGTTACCACGTTCGAGGCAACCATCTCTAGCGGTCACATCACCGCCACACGGCCGAAGCATTTCTTCCGCGACGACGGCGACATGCCTGAAATCGTCAGCCTCGACATCGTCCGCCCGCATGGCTTCCAGGACCTCGGGCAGAACGAGTGGGCCAGCATGGTCACCGAGCGCGTTCGCGCCAAGGAAGCAGATCACCGCCAGCGTCGCGCCGCCAGAGGCATCACGGTACTCGGACGAGTGCGAATCCTTGCGCAGAGTCCATTCCACTCTCCTGAAAGCCATGCACCACGGTTCCAGAGTAAAACCTCGCCCGGCCCCCTCCTGACGTAGGCTGTAAACTGTGGGACCTTCAT
>OBLT010000212.1_pt1 | contig 44271 bp, 36 predicted proteins | sample 1518721 | NCBI WGS metagenome assembly OBLT01 (sample SAMEA3539307, study PRJEB22396) | soil metagenome | biome: tundra; feature: field; material: soil | place: USA | collected 2010-05 | depth 0.15 m | reverse complement strand
CCGAACGAAAAGAAACAAGCAGTGCCCCCACTTGCGTTTTCCTATTTCGATCCGGTCAAAGAACAATATGTGACGTTGCGAAGCGAACCAGTTCCGATCCAAGTGGAAGGAAATGCGTTGCCTGCGGCTACGCTTTCCGCGGCGACAGCGAATCCGCAACCTGCGCCGGAACCATCCGCCCGGCCCGCGTCAAAGCCGCAAGACATTTTGTATCAACTGACTGAGTTGCCCGTTCGCTCACAATCCTTTACCCCGCTTTATGCGCGTTCCGTTTTCTGGATGGCGCAGTTGATTCCGCTGCTGGCCCTGCTTGGAATTGCCGGATGGAAAATTCGCCAGGCCAGGATCGACAATCGCGAAGCGCAAAGAATTGCCGCGTTGCAACAGGAAGCGACCGAGCTGATGCGCAAATTGCGGCGCAAAGACACGTCGCCGCAGGAATATTTCTCGCAAGCTTCGCGCGCGGTGCAGGTGAAGACGGCGCTTGCCCGCAATGTCGATCCAAACGTTGTCGATGTAGAGGTCGCGGCAAAGACCTTCGGATTAGATGAAGGAGAGCGTGCGCAGTTGCGTCGATTGTTCGCGCGCAGCGATGAAATGCGTTACAGCGGCGCACAGAACGGCGCGGGAACAACCACGCCGCAAGATCGACATGAACTCTTGGAATTCATCGAGAGTTTGCGCGCATGAAACAACTGATCATCACTCTTTGCGCGGTAGGGGGTCTGTTTGCGGTTTCATCGACATTCGCGCGAGCCGATACGCCGTTTGCCAAAGCGAACGAGGAATACGCAGCCGGCCATTTCAAGGAAGCGATCGATGGTTACGAAACGCTTGCCCGGTCGAGACAATGGAGCGCGACTCTATTTTATGATCTGGGCAACGCGTATTTTCGGGCCGGCGATTTCGGACGCGCGATCTTGAATTACGAACGCGCGCTCGCCCTTGAACCGCGACATCCGGAGGCGGATGCGAATCTGCGAATCGCGCGCGATGAAGCACGCGCGCTCGAACTGGCAGTGAGCGTTCCCGAGCGTTCTTTGCAATTGATGACTCCGAATCAATACACGATTGCCGCGGCGATTGCGTTATGGGTTGGGATTTTCGGAATTGTCATTTTGATTTCTGCACGGCGCCGCTCCGCCGGCTTGATCGCATTGTCGATCTTATCATTGTTGATCTTCGCTTTCGCGGTGGCCGCGATCGTCTGGCTCGATAACGGAAATAAGGGAAGCGCGCTAGCAATCGTGACGGACAAAGGAGTGGAAGCGCGCGTAGCAACGGCGGAAAATGCGAACACGGTTTTGGCGCTGCCGCCCGGAAGCGAAATCAAAATTGTGAGCAAGCGCGGCGATTGGATTTATGCCGTGCTCCCGAATAATTTGCGAGGTTGGATCTCGGCCAAGAGCGCCGAGAGTGTTCGCTTGTAAACAGCGAGCGGGTGTAGAGGCGCGCGTCCTCACGCGCCAAGATTTCCACTCCGCGCGGACTGCGGCTGAGGACAGCCGCCACTACATAGTTGAGAAGCGGCAAAATATTTACATCTTGAGTTGCTTATGAACGCAGAGATGGACGTCGGCACTGATAAGAAGGCGTTCCAGATCAATCTGGACTCCAAAAAGTATGGGACTTTCGCGGAGATCGGCGCCGGCCAGGAAGTGGCGCGCCGTTTTTTCCATGTCGGCGGCGCGTCGGGGACAATCGCGAAAACGATGTCGGCCTACGACATGACGTTCAGCGACGCCATCTATGGATCGACGGACCGCTATGTAAGCCGTGTGCGATTGCAGACAATGCTCGACCACGAGTACGATCTTCTGGTCGAACGGCTCGATGCCAAACTTGGCGATCAGCGAACATTTTTCGTTTTCGCCGACACGGTGGCAGCGCGCAGTTTCAAGCAGCACAACGAATCGCACGGCTGGCTTGGCGTTCGTTTTCAAACACAAACGCGCGGCGACCCGAGCCAGATCATCATTCACGTGCGCATGCTCGACGAGACGAACGTCGACCAGCAGGAAGCGCTGGGCGTGATCGGCGTGAATTTCCTTTATGGAGCGTTCTATCATCACGAGCCTGAACAATTGATTTCATCGCTGCAGGAAAATCTCACACCGGGGCGAATCCAGGTGGACATGATCAAATTCTCCGGCCCCGCTTTCGCCGGAGTGGACAATCGCTTGATGAGCTTGCAGCTGGTCAGCCAAGGATTGACCGACGCCATCATGTTCACGGCCGACGGCGAAACGGTGCAGCCGGCGGAAGTGTTTTACAAGAAAGCGATCCTGGTCGAACGCGGCAGTTTTCGGCCGGTAACTTATGCGACCAACGACATGCTCGATGGCGCGCGCAAAGTTTTCCTCAAGGAATCGGGATGTTCGGATCAAGAACTTATCGTCCTGATGGAGATGACGCTGGAGAATTTACTCACGGAGGGGCAATTGAATCACGCGGACTTTCTCGCCCGCGTAGACATTCTCGGCGCGCTTGGCCGGACGGTTTTGGTTTCCAGGTTCGGCGAATATTATCGGCTGGCCAGTTATCTGTCGCGTTACACGAACAAGATGATCGGGCTGGTAATGGGAGTGCCGAGTTTGATGGAGATTTTCGACGAAAAATATTATCTCAACCTCGAAGGCGGAATTCTGGAAGCGCTCGGCCGCATGTTTAAGGGCGGATTGAAGCTTTATGTTTATCCGATGATCGACGAAGAAACGGACGGAATCGTCACCGCAACTCAGATAAGCGTTGCGTCGAATTTGCGGTCGCTCTTTCAATACCTGATCGACAACCGGTTCATCCAAGAGATCACAGATTATAATCCGAAGTATCTGCGAATTTATCCGCCGGAAGCGCTGGCCAAACTGCAAGCCGGAGACAGCGGTTGGGAAAGCATGGTCCCTCCGGAAGTGGTCCAGATCATAAAAAAGCGCGAATTTTTCGGCTATCGCGCACCGGTTGCGGCATAAGAATTTAGCTATTCGCAGCCTGCACACGAGGCTTCGAACGGCCAGAAAACGCCCACGTCGGCACGTTTCCCGCTACATAGAATCGTAGCATCATGGCCAGACGCGGAGATTCTGTAATAGGCATCGATTTGGGGAAACATATTTTCAAAGGTGTTTCGCTTCGTCGGAAGGGAGATTCACGTTTTGTTCTAACCGGTTTTGCTTCGCGCGAAGTGCCGGAAGAATTTCAAAATGCCGACCAGCTGGCACAGGAACTTAAGCTCCTGATTCGCGAAGTGGGCGGCGGCGCCAAAGCGGCCGCCGTTGCGGTCTCCGATCCGGCAGCGCTTTTGCGTATCGTGGAACAGCCGACGACGCCGGTCGAATTGCTTCGCAACGCACTTCGCTTCAATGGACTGCTCGTGCTTAACCAGGAGTGCAAAGATTTCGTCCTCGACATTGCACCGGTCTCGGCCAACGGAAGCAGCGGCGCCGATTCAATGGAAGGTTCTGGCAACGTGGCGGTGCAAGGAGCCGTGGCAACGAAAACCAAGTATCTCGTCGGCGGAATGTTGCGGCCCGCGGTCAAACAAATTACCGAAGCGATGAGCAAGACTCGCGTCCCGATTGAGATTTTGCAGCTGGCGCCAATTTGTTCGTTCAACGCCTTCGAATTCGCTTATCCACAAGTTTTCAACGAGGACGCATTTCTCCTCCTCGATATGGGTCATCTGCAAAGCACCGTGTTGATCGGGAGAAAAGGAGAACTCGTGCTCGTGCGAAGCATCGACTACGGCGGCAAAGCACTCACGCAAGCGCTCACCGCCGACGGCGCGCTCGACGCGGACGCAGCCCGGATCATGATTAGCGAGGGAGATGGCGGGATGGCGGAGATTTGCCGCGGCTCTCTTGCCCGACTCGGCACCGAGGTGCGCAATTCAATTGGATTCTTCGAAGGACAACGCGAGGAAAGCATCAACCGAATCTTCGTTTCCGGCGGTATGGCTCGCGCAGAAATAGTTTTGCAAGCGCTGAGCGATGAGCTCGGTTTGCCGTGCGAAATTTGGGACCCGCTCGAAACCTGCGAAGTCGCGCTTCCCGCGGCAAAACGCCAGGCCCTCCCCCGTGAATTTGTTTCGCTCAACGTCGCCTGCGGCGCAGCGTTTGAATACTTGAGACACTAACAAGCCAATGGCACTCCATCTCAACCTCCTCCATGAGGCGATTTCAGAACAACGACAACGTCAGCGCGATCCGCTTAAGATCGGCATGATGGTGGTCGCCGGCATCGGCGCGTTGCTCTTTCTCTACTACGGTTGGAATGCCTATCGGACTCTGGAAATCAGAAGCCGGTTGAGCGCAGTCGAGAGCGACTGGGCGAAGGTCGAACCAAAAGTAACAACGGCCCAAAAACGCGCGGCAGAACTGACCAACATCATCAACACCACGCGGGTGCTCGATGTTTTGATCGAGGATCGCTTCTACTGGGCGCCATTTATGCAAAAACTTTCCCGCTGTGTCGCGCCCAACGCGCAGCTTACCAGCATGGAAGGCTCCGTCACGGATGACAACAAAGCGGTCACGGTCACGATCGAAGGAGTTTCCGCCGGACGCCCCGAGGGGCGTTCAGCCGCTGAAGACCTGCGCCAATTGCTGATCGAGCAGCTCGGTCAAAATAGTCTCGGCATCCAAACGCGCACTGCTCCGTCTGGGCAAAGTGCCTCTGAGACTGGGGACCTGATTGTCGATAAAATCACGCCCGGATCGCCGGCGGCGGAAGCGCAATTACAAAAAGACGACATTATTCGCAAGTTCGACGGGCATGATGTGAAGAGTTTTTCCGAGCTGCTCGGTTTGGCCTCGCAAGTAGAATCAAAAAAAAGGGTTGAGTTCGAAATTCTTCGCGATGGCAAGTCCACAAAGGTAACGGCACAAATTAAAGATCACCCGGTTGATTACAGCGACGTGAAAGTGCAATTCAAGACGTTGGAAGACCTCGATACGATTGTGAATGTGGGAGGCACAACTATGGCCATGGCGCGTTACGTCCTCACCGTGAACTTCAATACCCATCCCTCGGCAAACCCAGCGGCAACCCCTTCCGCCGCACGAACACCAAAGTAATGATTCCGTTCAAGCTCACCAAAGATCAAATCCAAAAGCTCGGGCTCAGCACGATCGGCTTCGTCATCTTGCTCTACGTTTATTTCAGTTTCTTCCTCGGGCCGCTGAACAGAAGCCGTAACGGGATGAAGGACAAAATTAGCGACCTGCAAGACAAGCTCAATTCTTCGAAAGGCGAAATGGCCAAAACGGTTCATCTCGAGCAGCAAGCCAAGGCCGCCACCATTCGTTTCGCCGCTTTGAAAGCTTTGAACCCGGAAGGCGCGCCCATCGCCTGGTTCCCGCCGCGCATCAAAGTTTTCTTTGCCAACCAGCAGATCGACAAAGCGGTCGCCAAACTCGATGGCAATACTGCTTTTAAACAAGCCGAGCTTTCCGAGTGGATGAAATACAATTGGACGATCGATTTGCCGCAGACCGATTTCGATTTGCTCGGCAAAGCTCTCGCCAATTTGGAGAATTCCGAGCCGCTGCTTTCCATTTCAAAGATAAAGATCCAGACGCTGCCCGACCCGCAATCTCAGCAGGTCGCTCTTAACGTCGCCACCATCATCCAAAAGCAATGAAACGCGGTCTCCTCATCTCCATATCGATCTTGACCGGACTAAGTTCCCTTCAGGCAACGGAGCAGCCGGCGGTCGAGCTCAAAAATAAATCGACGTTCGCGATGGACAACGGCAGCCGCAATCCGTTCTGGCCGATCGGATGGAAACCGGCGGCGAAAATAGGAAATGGCGGCGCCGACCATGGAGGCACAGATTTGCCCCCGACGGTTTTCGTCGTCAGCACCATCACTGTGGAGCCAAGCGGCCGGTTCGCCATCATCAACGGCAAGACCATGACCGAAGGCCAACAGTTCGGCCTGCAAATGGGCACCCAAACCTACCAGATCACCATCAAACGAATCGAAGACGGTCGCGTTATCCTCGGCCGCCGCGACCAGGAAATCGTCGTCCCGTTGCGGCGCAAGTAATCATCCGCTGACAAAGCGTGCTTTGTCATCCCGAGCGGAGCGAGGGACCTCGCTCATCGTCCACGATTACGCAGATTTCCGCAGACTACCTATTCTTGCAACGTTACCCCTAACCAGACGATGCAGCCAACCGCTGGCCGGCGTACTGCCCGCTTTCCTTTATGAAAATACGTTCATTGCAAACCACACTCGCTCTCGCCAGCGGCAGCTGAGCTTGTTCTCGTTAATCGACAACTCCAATGAAGCGTCAAATCCTAATTCTCCTACTGGCACAGCTTTGCTGTGTGACCATTCTCTACGCGAAAGATTATACGCTGATCGAGCAGCTTCCGAAGAGACTTGCCGCGGCGAAGACGCAAAGCCATAAGGGTTGGGATTCTGGCGTCACTTCGGAGATGAACCAGGCAACCTATGATTACAACAATGCTTTGGTTGCAATCATTAAAGACTTAGTCAGCACGTATTATCCCAAGGAATTTCTCACCGAAGAGGAAATCGATGGCTACCTTAAAGCACTTTACGACATGCACCGCTTTAAGGAGAGCGCCGCGAACCCCTCTGGCGAATCTCGGGGCACGGCGGCCAGCCTCGAAGTTCCATCCGAGGTGAGCGGAGATCTGGAGAACACAATTTCAGACATGGTTGAAGCAATTGCTAAAGATGATCCCAAGTTCGACTACAAGGGATGGAAGAAGAGATGGCAACAAGCTCAGAAGTTATGATCCGAACCTATGTCGCCTAAACAGACGTAGCTGATCTTTGTCTCGTTAGGCTGCGGCTTCCGACCGGATCGTCGCGTGAATTTGCGTTACCGATACAAATTCGCTTTCGCGCAATACGACCGGTTTTGTTCCGCGCAGCAATTGCCACCATTGAATGGCAGACCCGATTACGATCAAGAGCACGAGCACGAGAAAGAATGCTGCGACTAATGCGTCGAAGCGCCAGACGTCCGCCTGTCGAATTAATGCGGCGGCATTTTGCGAATCGGTTATTCCCGCCGCTTGCTGCATGAGCGACTGCGCGCCAGTCAGGAAACCAAGCCTCGGGTCCGCGGAAAAAATCTTTAGGTAGCCCGCGGAAAACGTGACCGCGGTCATAAATATCAACGGTAAAACGGTCACGAAAAGATATCGCGCCTTGCGCATCTTGATCAGAATCGTCGTGCCCAGGCAGAGCGCGATGACCGAGAGCAATTGATTCGCCAATCCGAACAGCGGCCAAAGTGTATTGATCCCGCCCAAGGGATCGATAACTCCCTGATACAAAAACCAGCCCCACGCCGAGACCAGCAGCACGCTGGCAAAAAAGTTTGCGCTCCATGAACGCGTGTTGGCCAACGGTCGCCAAAGATTGCCAAGCAAATCCTGCAGAAGGAATCGCCCGACACGCGTGCCGGCGTCGATCGTCGTCAAAATGAAAAGCGCTTCGAACATGATGGCGAAGTGATACCAAAGGGCGAGCGCGGCTGGACTCGAGGAGACCCGCGCAAACATGTGCGCCATTCCGACCGCGAACGTCGGCGCGCCACCGGCGCGATTGAACATTGTGTCCTCGCCAAGATTGTGCGCCAGGATCGACATCTCGTTTTCCGTCACCGGAAATCCGGCTGCTGAAACTCTTTCGACAATTTCCGTAGGCGTGCCTTTCGAGTTGATCGCGAAATACTCGCCCGGTTGCAGGACGCAGGCTGCGATCAACGCCATTAACGCGACCATCATTTCGGTCACCATCGCGCCGTAGCCGATGTCGCGGATGCGCGATTCACGCCCGACCATTTTCGAGGTTGTGCCGGAAGCGATGAGTGAATGAAAACCAGAAACCGCGCCGCAAGCAATCGTGATGCAGACAAACGGAAAGACCGGGCCGGCAAACACCAGGCCGCTGCCATCGATGAAACGCGTGAGCGCCGGCATTTGCATCACGGGGTGAATGAGGATCACCGCCAGCGCCAGCGCCGCCACCGTCCCGAGTTTCAAAAATGTGCTCAGATAATCGCGCGGCGTCAGCAACATCCAGACGGGCAGGATCGAGGCGGACAGTCCATAAATCATAATGGCCCACGCGAGCCAGCGATCGTCGTGACGAAACCAGCTTTCGATCATGGGAAAATGTCCGAGAAATTGTCCGCCCCAAACACCGAAGGCGAGTCCGAGCAACCCGAAGATCGTGATCGCCAGCACGTTCACTTTTCCCGTGCGCAATCCGATGCCCATGATCAAAGCCACTGGAATTGTCATCGCAATCGTGAACACGCCCCACGGACTTTTCGCCAGCGCTTGCACAACTACCAGCGCCAGCACCGCGAGCAGAATCGTCATGATCGCGAGCACACTAACGAGCGCGAGCGCGCCGACGCCGCGACCGATTTCCTCTTTCACCATTTGACCGAGCGTTTTGCCGCGACGCCGCACTGACGCGAAAAGCACGATCATATCGTGCACGCCGCCGCCCAGTGTCGCGCCGATCAATATCCAAAGTGTTCCAGGCAGAAAACCGAACTGCGCCGCCAGCACAGGCCCGACCAGGGGTCCCGGCCCGGCGATCGCGGCGAAGTGATGGCCGAAAACCATCCAGCGATTCGTCGGCACAAAATCTTTGCCGTCGTTTTGCACCACCGCCGGAGTCGCCCGCTCGTCATTGAGCACGAGCACTTTTGTCGCGAGCCACTTGCTGTAAAATCGGTAACTGATCGCGAGAGCGCAAAGGCCCGCGATAATAATCCAAAGCGCGCCGACTTGTTCTCCGCGCGACAGCGCCAGGACTGCCATCGCGCCGGCGCCGAGCGCCGCCACCAAAAACCAAAGCAACTTTTTCGAAAAACTCATCGCATGCGCATCTTAATTGAAATTGCTCCGCCTTACCACAACGTGCGATGTATCCGGGAGTGCAATTTCGACACAAGCTAAAAAAACTCCTTACCGGCCAGGGCTTCACCAGCGCGAGGCGTCATTTGCGCAGATCCCTGCATGCGCCGCGATTTCCACTCGAGACCGAGCGCGTAATTCAAACCATCGATCGCGACAAGTTCGACCAGATTCGACGGCGACACGCGGTCGATGATCCCGGCCAGGATTGGCCCAAATATCTCGATCTCGACCGTTGGATCGGCATCAACATTCGCCGGGTGCGTCGAATCGATCTCGATGCTTCCCCGCCAAAACGCATTCTCGATCTCGGCTGCGGCGCCGGCTACTTCGCCTACATCGCGCGGTTGCTCGGCCACGACACCGTCGGCCTCGACATCGATGAGGTGCCGATGTTCGGCGACATCACACGATTGCTCGGCGTGCCGCGTGTGACCTGGCGCATTCAACCATTCGTTCCCCTGCCCGATCTCGGCGAAAACTTCGACCTCGTTACCGCATTCATGATTTGCTTTAACGATCACAAGCAACCAGGCCTGTGGGGAGTCACCGAATGGGAATTCTTTCTCGATGATCTGGCAAAGCATCTCACGCCGCGCAGTTGCGTCTGGCTGGAGTTGAACCGCGAATACGACGGAACCTGTTACTCGCCCGAGCTGAAGAAGCTTTTCGAACGTCGCGGCGGGAAGATCGAAGACCACCGGCTGATCTTCAATTCAGTCCTTCGCGCGCCTTCTTCAACTTCGCCAGTTGCTCGCTAAAATCTTTTTGCCGCTGTCGATGCTCCTCCACCACTGCAACGGGCGCACGATCGACAAACGATTTGTTCTGTAACTTCCCTCCCACGGTTTCCAATTCTGCTTCCAGTCTCGCGATCTCTTTTTCCAACCGCTCGCGCTCCGTTGCTTTATCAATTACTCCTTCAAGCGGCATGTAGAGTTCACCGTGTGGAACTAGCGTCATCGGCGTACCCGGAGCAGGCTTAAAATCCTTTTCTAGGAGAAGCTCTGAAGCACCCATGAGACGAGCCAATGTGCGAACATCCTCCTGCACCCAATCGCCAACAGGTCGCATCACAAAGCGAACCTTTCTATTGGATGCTATACCGTACTGAGCGCGCAGATTGCGAGCAGAACGAGCAGCATCATAAATTAACCTTGCGACGTTGACCTGCCCGGGTCCCTGAACCACCGCTTCGTTCCAGTTCACGTCGACAAAATTCGTAACCGCCAATGCGAACATGATCGATGTCTTCTGTTTGGCGTCTTTTCCGTGCGAATCTGCTTCATAACCAAGCGTCGCCCAAAGTTCTTCAGTGATGTGAGGCATGAAGGGATGAAGCAATCGCAAGAACGACGAGAGTACGACGTCCATCACAGCAATTGTTGATTTGCGCCGAGATTCGTCGCTTCCAGCAAGGTCCTCTTTCGCTGCCTCTAAGAACCAGTCACAGTAATCGCTCCAGAAAAATTGATAGAGCGTCTGTGCTACCGAGCTGAATTCGTAATTCGAGTAATCTAGATCGACCGCTGTAATTGTCTCTTCGAGGCGGGTGAGCACCTCGATCGAGTAAATTGAAAGCGGGCTCAAATCCAACGGTGAAACGCGTTTACTCGATGGGCCTTGCATTACTCTGAAACGGGCCGCGTTCCAAAGTTTGGTCGCAAAATTGCGGCCCTCTTCTATTTGTTTTTCATCAAAGCGAATGTCCTGGCCGCTCGGCGCGATGCGCATCAAACCGAAACGCAAACCGTCCGCCCCGTACTTGTCGATTAATTCGAGAGGATCAGGCGAATTGCCGAGGCTTTTCGACATCTTGCGACCCTTCTGATCCCGAATCAGTCCCGTGAAAAAAACGTCTCGGAACGGAATGTTGTCTTCGACGCGATCGGATTTTCCAGGTTTGAATTCCAGCCCGGCAATGATCATGCGGGCGACCCAGAAGAAAATAATGTCCGGCGCAGTCACCAGAACGCTTGTCGGATAGAATTTCTTTCGCGTCTCTTCGTCCATCGTCTCGTAGGCCCAAAGCCACGACGAAAACCAGGTGTCGAGAGTGTCGTCGTCTTGGACCCAACTTCCCGAATCAGCCGGAGGATCAATGCCGACATAAATGCCTTCGTTTTCCGCTCTCGGCTTTCCGCTTTCAGCTTTCCGGTACCACGCCGGGATGCGATGACCCCACCAAACCTGGCGGCTGATACACCAGTCCTGGATGTTCTCGAGCCATTGCGCGTAAACTTTTTCCCAGTGCGCCGGAAAGAACCGGATGAGATGATCGCGCACCACCGCGAGCGCTTCCTCCGTTTTCGGATAACGCAAAAACCATTGCTCGCTGATGCGTGGCTCGATCGGGACTTCGCTGCGTTCGCTAAAGCCGACGTTGTTTTCGTATGGCTCAACTTTTGAAAGCAGTCCCAGTTCTTTCAGCAACTCGGCCGCCTTCGTGCGCGCTTCGAATCGATCGAGTCCATGCAGCTCTGGAACTGCCGGACACTCGATCCGGCCGTTCGCTGTCAAAACATCGATGATTGGTAACTTGTGCCGCGCTCCGATTTCGAAATCCATCTTGTCGTGGCCCGGTGTGACTTTTAGAACGCCGGTACCGAATTCCGGATCGATCGCCTCGTCGGCCACGATCGGAAGTTTCTCGCGCGCGAGCGGTCGCCAGGCGTGTTTGCCAATTAGATCGACATAACGTTTGTCCTTCGGATGAACCGCGACGCCCGTGTCGGCCATGATCGTTTCGGGGCGGGTCGTTGCAACTTCGAGGAACCGGCCCGGCTCTTCCACCACCTCGTAGCGCACGTAGTAAAGATTTCCCTTTTGCGGTTTGGAAATCACTTCCTCATCAGAGAGCGCGGTTTGCGCGGCCGGATCCCAATTGATCATGCGGCGGCCGCGATAGATCAGACCCTTTTTATAAAGATCGACAAAAACTTTTAGGACGGCACGGACGTATCCATCATCGAGCGTATAGCGTTGCCGCGACCAATCGCACGAACAGCCCAGGCGTTTGAGTTGTTCGATGATGATGCCGCCGTGTTTCTCCTGCCACTCGAGCACGCGGCGCAAAAATTCTTCACGGCCGAGATCGTGACGCGTCTTTTTCTCTGTTTTCCGAAGATGTTTTTCGACCGCAGTCTGAGTGGCGACACCGGCATGATCCATTCCCGGCAGCCAAAGCACTTCGAATCCTTGCATCCGCGCGCGACGCGCGAGGATGTCTTGAATGGTGTTGTTGAGAACGTGGCCCAGGGTCAACGTCCCGGTGACGTTCGGCGGCGGGATGACAATCGAGAATGCCTTCTTGGCCGAACTCGGGTCCGCTTGGAAATCGCGATTCTCGCTCCAACGCGCGTACCATTTGGGCTCGACCGATTTCGGATCGTAGGTTTTTGAGAGTTCCGCCATCGCGGAGAATCATCCGAGACCTGCCGAGGATTGCAAAATGAAAAGCCAAGGAGATGTAGAGGCGGCTGTCTCAGCCGCAAGGGCGCTCGCCTCCACAACCACGATAAACTTGCAGCGCGCTCAGACACCCATCACCTTCCCGCTGCATGTCCGACTCCCGTCCCATCGGCGTTTTTGATTCCGGCATTGGCGGCTTGACCGTGGTGAAAGCGCTTCGCGAATTATTGCCGGAGGAGAAAATCTTCTATCTGGGCGACACCGCGCGCGTTCCCTATGGCGGAAAAAGCGCGAGCACCGTTGAACGTTACAGCCTGGAGATGACGGAACTTCTCCTCAAGGAAAACGCGAAAGCGATCGTGGTCGCGTGCAATACCGCGTCAGCCCTGGCCCTGAAAACATTGGAGCGAACATTGCCGGTGCCCGTCGTCGGCGTAATTCAACCTGGCGCGCAGGCCGCGATCAACGCAACGCGCAATCGCCACATCGGCGTGATTGGGACGCGCGCGACCATTGGCAGCGGCGCCTACGAGAAAGCACTGCTCGCGCTCGATGCCGAAGTTCGTGTGACCAGCCGTGCTTGCCCACTGCTCGTGCCGCTGATCGAGGAAGGCTGGCTAAATGACGAGCTGACCGACAGCGTCATTCTGCGATATCTCGAACCGCTAATTAATGAAGCGATCGACACGCTGGTGCTCGGTTGCACGCACTATCCATTACTCGCCGACGCCATCGAACGCGCGTTGGGCTCGAAAGTGAAACTCGTCGACTCCGCACAAAACTGCGCCAGCGCAGTAAAGGAACTGCTTGATCGACGATCGTTGCATGCGCCCGCGAAGAGTTCGGGCGATCTGCAAGTTGCCTTAACCGACGCGCCCGACAACTTTCTGCGTGTCGCACGCGAAGCGCTGCAACTGGAGATTGGAGAAGTGCAACTCCGTGAAGTTCTGCACGGCGCGCCGGCCCTGTAGCGGCGCTCTGTGAGCGCCGAAAATATTTAGATCCGGCGGTCATAACCGCCGCTACAGTAATTTCTCGCGGACTTTTTTCGGCAAACTCTTCACCACGAGCTCATAGGAGTGGTCAATTATCTTGCGCAACCCCGCGTCGGGAATTCCGCTTTCGATTTCCACAGTGTTCCAATGCTTCTTGTTCATGTGATAACCGGGCTGGACCTGTTCGTAGCGGTCGCGTAATTCGAGCGCCAAATCAGGATCGCATTTCAGATTTGCCCGGGCCGGAATTTCATCGAGCGCCGCCAGCGCGAACATCTTGCCGCCGACTTTGAAAACAAGAACTGTCTCACCAAACGGCATGCCCTCGGTGACGGCGCGCTTCGCGAGGCAATATTCGCGAAATTTTTCGAGGTCCATTAAGCGAGCGAAAACAGAGTTAACCGCGGATTACGCGGATGTCGCGGATAAGAAAAGAGGAGAAAAATTCAAATCTGGAAACCATGAAACCATGAGCTCGGCAGAAATCTTCCTGGATTTCTGGCTTCAAGATTCCTTCTGATCCGTGAAATCCGCGTAATCCGTGGTTAGAAATTATTTCACCAGGTCCATCAGGCAATTCGTGCACTCAAGATACTTGGCAAATCGCTGATTTTCACCCGCTCTTGTTTCATCGTGTCGCGCTCACGCAATGTAACCGTGTCGAGAAGATTGGCGTCTTTCTCTCCCAGCGTTTCGAAATCGACCGTGACACCAAACGGCGTCCCCACTTCGTCCTGACGCCGATAGCGACGACCGATTGCACCGCTCTCGTCGTAGAAGACGTACATGTGCGGGCGGAGAAGATCGACAATCTCCTTCGCTTTCGCGACGAGCGGCTCTTTGTTCTTTAATAATGGAAACACCGCGCACTTGACCGGCGCCATACGCGGATGAAACCGCAGGACGGTGCGTGTTTCCATATTCCCTTTTTCGTCCGGCGCTTGATCTTCGGTGTAGGCCTCGCAAATCAGCGCGAGCACGGTGCGATCCACACCCGCGCTCGGCTCGACCACGTGCGGAATGAATTTTTGTTTCGTCTCCTCATCAAAATATTCGAGCGACTTGCCGCTGGCTTTTTGATGTTGGGATAAATCATAGTCGGTGCGATAAGCGACGCCTTCGAGCTCCTGCCGGCCGAAGGGAAACTCGTATTCGATGTCAAACGTTCCTCTGGAATAAAAGGCACGCTCTTCTTCGGGCACATCGAGGATGTGCAATCTTTCGCGGGCGATCCCAATGTCTTGGTAAAACTTTATTCGCTCCTTGAGCCAATACGCCAACAAGTCCATCCCCTGCTCCGGCCGGCAAAAATATTCCAACTCCATCTGCTCGAACTCGCGCGAGCGAAAGGTGAAGTTGCGCGGATTGATCTCGTTCCGAAAGGCTTTGCCGATCTGCGCGATGCCAAACGGCAATTTCTTGCGCGAGGTATCGAGGACGTTCTTGAACTGAACGAAGATCGCCTGCGCGGTCTCCGGACGAAGATACGTGATCGAGGATTCATCCTCCGTCGCGCCGACGTAAGTTTTGAACATCAAATTGAACGCGCGCGGCTCGGTCAGATCCTTGCCGCCACAATTCGGGCACTGCTTGACGCCGTTTTTTTCGGGCACCTGGTCGGCGCGTAGCCGCGCCTTGCAAGTTCGGCAATCGATCATCGGATCGGTGAACGTGTCTTCGTGACCGCTCGCTTTCCAAACGGCGCGATTCATCAAGATGGAACCGTCCATGCCGACGACGTCGTCGCGCTCGTGTACCATCGTGCGCCACCAGTAATCTTTCAGGTTACGCTTTAGCTCGACGCCGAGCGGGCCGTAATCCCAGCAGCCATTCAGGCCGCCGTAGATTTCGCTCGATTGGAAAATGAATCCGCGCCGTTTGCACAGGCTGACGATCTTCTCCATGCGTTGCGAATCATTCGGCGTGGCCATACGAAAAAACTAACCGCGGATTACGCGGATGTCGCAGATAATACAGATGCCACGGTCACGAAGGCAGCAAAGAACGAACAAGATTTCTCTGCTTCTTTATCCGTGTTATCCGCGTAATCCGCGGTTAAAAATCATTTCTTCACCGTTACCTCGGTCTTGACCGAGTTCGCTATGAAACAATTTTCGTGGGCCGCGTGATGCAATTTGTCGAGCTCGTCGGCAGTCGGTTGTTTTTCGCCCGAGAATTTAATCTTCGGCTTTAGCGTGACGCGCGTGATTGCCATTTTGCCTTCCGCGTTCTTATCCATATGACCGACGGCGTCATCAAGGTATTCGTCCAAAACGAATTTCTGCTTACAAGCGATCGCGAGAAACGTGAGCATGTGACAACTGGAGAGCGAAGCGACGAACGCTTCCTCCGGATCGACATTTTTCGGGTTGCCAAGATAGGCGGGCGCGGCCGTGGCCGTCATTTCGTGGCCGCCGTCGAATTTCCAAGTGTGATCGCGCGGATACTTCTGATACTCGAACGGCGTATCGCCGCGTTGCCAGGTGAGAGTGACTTTATGTTCGGACATATCTTTAGATAGAATGGAGCGGTTTCTAAGGCAAGGCCTGCCCTGAGCGATAGTCGAACGGGCGCTCCGCTTGCCAGACGGAAAATCGGCAGGCGGAGCGGCTGCCTCTTACAGAGATTTAGAATCAGGAAAGAAGGAAAAAAGGAATTTACTCTGGTTTGCTGGCTTCGTGGTTTGCCTATTCGATCCTGCTTTCCTGTGTTCCTGATTGAATTTCCTCCGCATCAATCTGTGTTAATCTGTGGCTTAAAGAAATCGCGCGATTAGCTCAGTGGTAGAGCGCTTGCTTCACACGCAAGAAGTCGCAGGTTCGAACCCTGCATCGCGCACCATCAATCGCGGGCGGACAGGATTTACGGGATTAACTGGATTGGTTTCCTGATTTCTGGAATCCTCTTGTCCATCTTGTCCGATCACTGACTCATGAAGGAAAACACTAAAATCCTGATCGTGGCGCTGTTCGCGCTGGTCTTGCCGATGAAGCTCAACGCCGAATCGCCATTCAATTTCGCAACCACTCCGGGCAAACTCCCGAAGAATGTCGTGCCCATCAGTTACGACATCCAGCTCAAACCGAACATCGGAAAGCGCTCGTTTACCGGTTCTGAAACGGTGGCTCTGGATGTTCGGAAACCGGCAAAAACGATCACGCTGAATGCAAACACGATCGCGATTGCTTCCGCGAAATTACTGGGATCGAATGGTCGGGTCGAGCGCGCGGCCATTGCCATCGACGTGAGACAACAGATCGCGACGCTGACCTTTCAGAAGGAAATCGCCCCCGGCGCCTATCAGCTTTCACTCGATTTCTCGGGCACGATCAACCAATCCGGACAGGGACTTTTCTACGCGACTTATCAAGAGGAAGCGAGCGGCACGAAGAAGACGATGCTCGGCACTCAGATGGAAGCAAATGACGCGCGACGGCTCTTCCCTTGCTGGGATGAACCGGCCTTCCGTGCGAAGTTTCGCCTAACGGCTACTGTTCCGGCGAGTTTCACGGCCATCTCGAATATGCCGGTCGAGAGCGAGAGGAATACGCCTGCGGGCAAGGAAGTGCACTTCGCGGAAACGCCACCGATGCCCAGTTACCTGGTCGTTTTCTGCGCGGGCGAGCTGGATGCGATTTATGGCGAGGCCGATGGCGTGAAAATCGGCATCGTGACGACGAAAGGGAAGGCGGAGACAGGCCGCTACGCGCTGGAAAGCGCGGAGAAAATCCTGCATTACTACGACGAATATTTCGGAATCAAGTATCCGCTTCCGAAGCTGGATTTGATCGCCGTGCCCGGAGGTTTCGGCGGGGCGATGGAGAACTGGGGCGGGATCGTGTTTTACGAGAGCATTCTGCTCTTCGATCCGGCGAAATCCTCGGAAGAGACAAAGGAGAGCATCTTCGAAGTGGCGGCGCACGAAATGGCGCACCAGTGGTTCGGCGATCTCGTCACGATGGCGTGGTGGGATAATCTTTGGCTCAACGAAGGATTCGCCTCCTGGATGGGAACGAAATGTTCGGATCATTTCAATCCGCAATGGCAGGTCTGGCTTCGCGCGAATGCCGCAAAGCAGCGCGCCATGGCGACCGACGCGCTCTCCTCCACGCATCCGATCCAGCAACCCGTGAAAACGGAAAGTGAAGCAGACAGCGCGTTCGACGAGATTACTTATCTAAAAGGAGAATCGTTCCTCCGCATGCTCGAGAACTACCTCGGCGAAGAAGATTTCCGCGCGGGCATTCGCAGTTACATGCAAGTGCACAAATTTTCCAACTCCACCACCGCTGATCTCTGGAATGCGTTGGGCGAGGCATCGAAAAAGCCCGTCGCCGCATTGGCCGCGTGCTGGACGGAACAGCCCGGTCTCCCGCTCGTTTCAGTCAGCGCTGGAGAATCCGGCCTAACGACTAGTCAAGAGCGCTTCACGGTGCATCAGAAAAACCCCAAGCTACTCGAATGGAAAATCCCCATCGCCTGGCGCGATGTCCAGGCAGGTGCATCCACCTCCCCTCGGGTATTCCTGTTTGAACAAAAATCCGCTGTTCTGCCGGATGTTCAGCCCGGGCAGGTTGCGAAATTGAACGCGGGCGATGTCGGTTATTTCCGAGTGGCATACGACGGCGCGCATTTCGACAAACTGCTCTCCTCGGCGCCGCAGTTGCCCGAGGCCGACCAAGTAAATCTCGTGAGCGACACGTGGGCTTTGGTCGAGGCCGATCGGAGAGCGATCGCGGATTATTTTAAACTCGTGGAGACTTTGCGCGGAGACGATGGGCTTGCGCTGTGGGAGCAGATCACTGCAACACTGAGCTTCATCGACGCGCTCTACATCGGAGATAAGGACCGCCCGGCCTTTCAAACCTATGCACGCTCACTCTTAAGACCGGTGTTCGATCGCGTCGGCTGGGACCCAAAACCTGGGGAGGAAGCGGTGAGAGGATTGCTCCGAGTCAATTTGATCACCAACCTGGGCGACTTCGCCGACCAGGACGTGATCAACGCGGCGCGAGAACGTTTCCAAAACTTTCTCGCTGATCCGAAGATGCTTCCGCCCGATCTGCGGCCTGCGGTGCTCGGCGTGGTCGGGCGTTATGCCGATCAAAAAACCTGGGAGACGCTGCACGAGCTCGGCCTGAAGACGAAGAGCATCGAGGAAAAGGGCCACTTTTACAGCGCGATGGCGGCCGCGCTCGACCCGGAACTCGCAAAGCGAACCCTGCCGCTTTCGCTCACCGATGAGTTGCCGGCCTCGCGCGCGGTGAGACTCGTCGCGAACGTGTCGAGCTCCGGCGAACAGCCTGGCCTCGCGTGGGAATTCGCCCAAGCGCAGCGAAAGCAGCTCGATGGGAAGCTGGATGCGCTCGGCAAGATCCGCTTCGCACCGAACGTAATGCGAGGTTTTTCCGACGCAAAACGCGCGACGGAGCTGGAAGTTTACGCTCAGAAGAATTTGGCCTCAGACGCGAAAAGCGAGATCGCCAAAGCGGCCGAAGAGATCCGCTTCAAAGCCGACTTGAAAGCGCGGCTCCTACCTGAGATCGCGAAATGGATCGCGGCAAAAACGAGCGGGCCCTGAAACTGGTATCGAATGCCCTGCCATTGTAGGGCAAGCGCTTCGCTCGTCACTTATCACTCCTGCTTCGCGCAATTACTCAGTGATAGGAGCGGTCGCCGCGGCGACAAGTCGCAGGTTCGAATCCTGCATCGCGCACCATCTGTCCACTTTTGCTGTGCCTTTAACGATAAAGGAACTCATCATCCGCTCCTCCGGGGCATCGGCTGTCTAGCTGCGGAGCTCAGAAGTTATTGTCGCGATTGACGCGTCCAACAGCCGCTTCAAATCAGAGAACGAAATGTCGGCATCAGCATTGAAACCGGCCATGCCATGTTCGTATTCCTTATTCGGCCACAGGACTTTTATTTCGTGGCGAAGTATTTGCAGGGCCGGTCGGCGGTGACGAAACCCGCCAGTTACCTCAATCGACGCTTGTCGCGCGGCGCAGTAAAGAGTGAGCGATGGCGATTTCTCGACACAGTCGCGACTTGAGCTGCGATTCCACGATTGCTCATCGGAAAGCAACTGCTTCGTCCGTTGCAAAACGCGCAGATCGGGTTCGCCGGCTCGCTCGCGAATGATACCTTGATTTAGGGCAAAAAGCATCGCGCCGCCGGCCAAGAGCGCGAGAACGGTAAGCGCGTGCAACGCACGCCTCCGACGCGTAGCAAAAGCGGCAAGAGGCACACCGATAAGGAGCGCAATCTTCAAGATCGTCCATCCAGTTCCCTCAGGCATCGCATCACTTCCCTGCAGCACCGGAAAAAACAAAAGCAAAACGAGCAATGTCAGCCAGTAGGCGAACCAACCGAGGTTTCGAACGATGGAAGATGTTGTCCAGAGTCGCATGTCTTTCCTTTTGATGCGGCAACTCAGCAGAATGGATTCATGTTATGCCGAAAACCAATCATTAGGCATAATCGCCGCGCTTCATTAGGCAGCCGAGCATTGCTTTTCCCTATTTAGCAGTTTCTTAGAACCGGCCAAGCTGCCTTCGAAATACGATACAATATTACCTGCCGCATCTGTCGACCTAACCCTTTAGCAGGGTTACTCGAAGGATCGCTCGATCGGTCTTGGCTGCGACTTCAGCAGGGTTCGGTAAACAGAAAGTTAATATGATTAAGTTATTCCTTGGTTTCATTTGTGCGATCGCCATCTGTGTCGTGACGGCGCATGCGCAAAGTTCAAGCACCACCACCACCACAGCCGGTGGCGACAGTACGACTACAACCACCGAAAATAATGGGACCGTGACGGAGTTCGTTCCGGGCACTTCGATCGTGCTGAGCACGGGAACGGGCGAGCCGGTTCACTACAAGTTCAGCAAAACCGTTACCTATGTCACCTCTGATGGAAAGGTGATCGAGTCCTCGAGGATAAGGAAGAGTTCGAAGGTCCGCGTCCACTACATCAAAGACGGTAACGACATGGTCGTGGATAGGGTGATCTACACGGACAAAGACTAGCCGGTCACAAACTGAGGCCCGCTACTTCGAATTTCATTCGAGAGATAGCTGGCAGCTTGGCAAGTCACTAAACTGCGGCAGCCGAAGGGATCACTTCGCTGTCGCAGTTTTGTTTTCACGAGCGCAAGCGCCGCCACCTATTGCTTGGCTTCAAGGATTAGCAGAAAAGGGAAGAGTGAAGTGAAACGTGCTGCCCTCCCCGAGCTTGGACTCGACCCATATTCTTCCCGGATGTTCTTCGACCATCATTTTTGCAATGTAGAGTCCAAGTCCTATGCCGCGACGATCTTGGCTATTTATCTGTGAGAAACGCTCGAAGATGGTTTTGATCTTCTCCGGAGCGATTCCAGATCCGGTATCGCTCACTGAAACTTGCACCTCTTTGCCTCCGGTGGCGGTTCTCGCGCAGCTAACGCAAATTTGACCTTTAGCCGGTGTGAATTTAATGGCGTTTCCGATCAGATTTGACAACACCTGCATGACGCGGCTTCGGTCGCATACAACGTAGCCACACACGTCTTGAGGCTTTGCGCCCAAGGTTATTTCTTTGGCAGCGGCATCTCCTTGGAATCCCTCGACGGCTTCTTTAATGATTTCGCTAACGTCATGCTCTTCGTAGTGGAGGGTTAATTTGCCGACGGCTATTCTTTCGATGTCTAACAAATCTTGAATTAGCCGGAGCATTTCGCCAGCGCTTCTATTGATGGACGTGGCGAGCTCTTTTACATACTTCGGCTCTTCTAACAGATTCTGCGCTGCCAGTGATATGTGATTGAGGGGGTTCCTTAAATCATGGCTTACGATGGCGAGAAATTCCTCCCTGGTCGTAAGAGTCGCCTTGGTTTCCTGGTGGCTCTCTTGTTCCTGGAATAATAATTCAGCGGAAGATTTGGCGGATGCCTGATGATGGCTCCGTGCCCTTTCTGTAGCAGTATCAGCTCGGCGTCGTTCGCCTTTGATTGCTTGGTCCGAAGTTTCTCTTTCCAGGCGCAGTCTTTCATCTCTTTCATCCTGGCGTTCGGCGGGGCTCCGCCCCTTATCCGCTCTCCCTAGATCACGTGAAGCGTCTGAATCGCTTCGACTTTGCAATTTCGCCTTGTCCGCTTCTACTCGTTCAGCATCCCGGCTTAAGTCCGCTTGGTTCTCAGAAGCCAAATCTGAGTCACGTGGCGTCTCGTCACTCTTTTCGCGCTCTCTTTGCTTTGAGGAAGTTTTCTCGGGCGGCATTTCCTTTACCTATGATCCTCGCGAGAGGACGGTGGATTATACCGACAATTTCGCCGGTTATCCAGCGTATTTTAGGCGACAAAACGCTGCACCTGCACGATTTGCACACGAGAAATTTCTGCAGCTGACCCAGGTGCTGAACGATGCTGCGAAATCCGCTACTCGTCGGCGGCCTCGACGCCGCGTTCGACCGCCCCCTCTGAGCGGAAGAACTGCTTGCCAAGGTGCGCGCGGGTAAAGTAGAAGTTACCGTATGGGCTTAATTATTCTTATCGTTTTAATTCTGTTGTTAGTCGGAGCTTTTCCGACACGCGGTTATGGATTCGGTTACGGGTCGCACGGCGTAATCGGAACCATTCTCATCATCGTTTTGATTCTGTATATTCTCGGTCGCCTGTAAGCGCGCTGGTTGATCGAGGTTAATTCGTTAGGCAAACGACGAAGCGCACGGATCGCTGGGCAAAGTCATAGGCGCACCTGGACGCCCAGTTACGCACGCCCTCGTACGGCTTCGACAAATCGAGGTCGCCAAATTAATCGGCTGCCATAGCCGGTGCACTCCCTACCCTTCTAGTTCAGGTCCCTTATCTGCTGGTCCTTACGAGGGACGTCGTCCAAACGCTATTTCCCAAACACTTTCTTCACGTCGCCCACTTTGTTTTGCACCTTGCCAGCGACTTTCTCGGCTGTACCTCGGTCCCGTAGATCGGGATTGCCAATCGCTTTCCCTGCCCCCTCTTTAAGTTTTCCTTTAGCTTCGTGGATCCTGCCTTCGATTTTATCCGTTGTACTCGAGTTCATATATCTAATTCGCGCCTCTCACCGAGTTCGAGCGGGTCTTTCGATAAATATCCAGCGTATTAGCCGATAAAGCCGCAAGTGATAGCTGACTGGGTGGTGAACCGATCCCGGGAAACGATCACGGATCAGACTTCGATTTGTAAATAAGAATGGAATCTGGCGCAATTTGGACCGATTCCGAGCTTAGCGGGAGATAATAATCAGTGCGGTCCGCGGATACGATGGTCACCACGCCTACCATCGCGAAGTTTTGAGCGCGGTACTTACCGAACCAATCGAAAATTAGATTTTCGGAATCCGGCCGCTTCAACCAGGACACGTTCATTGGAACGGCGACAAGATACTTCGGCCGCGCGGCTTCGATCTCCTGAATCATTTCGCGCTGCATCGGAAGCGCGTGCTGGTGGGGCTCCATCAACCCGTAGGTATAAATGTAGCCCGTGGCCGCGTGGCGATGCGAGTAGAAGTAAATCTCCGGCTCAGAACCCAAGACGACGACCGTATCATCAGCGTTGGTATGCTCTTTCAAATATTCCGCGATCCGGACCGCTTCCGGGAATGGATTGCTCCCATAAATCATTCGGCAAGCAGCGACGGAATTGGGCGCAAAAAAGAACGAAGTTCCTGCGAGCAATGGCAAGGTCCAAGCGGTGCCAAATAGCACCAACGGAATGAAACGAACAAGGCGGGCGTATCGCGAACAAAAATTTTCTGCGCCGGCCACCGCCGCGCCCGCTAATAGACAAATGGCCGGAAGGACGAGGATAAAATAGTGTTGTCGAAAGTAAAAACCGGGGCAAAGCGCCAATCCGGAAAAAAAGAGAAAAGCGAGAAGGAAGGCTGCATTGGAGCGAAGTTTTTTGTCCCACAAACATGCGATCACACCGACTGCGGCGAACACCCATAAGACCCATCCCGATCCAATGACGCCCGCTATGTTTCCGAAGAAGATTTGAATTCCTTGGGAAGGCGAAACCAAACCGCCGTACGCGCGCGCGTAGGTCCAAGTCCAAAACCAAAACTTTTCGAAGACCCCATCCCGCCACAACACCAGACAGGTTGCCGCCAGAGGAAGGGCCGCGCCGCCCAGGAAGATCGCACTCCGGACCGATATTTGTCTCCAATTCAGCCGAGCCCGCCAATCCCGATAAAAAAGATAACCCGCACCGAAGGGAATAAAAAACAGCGCGGGCTGTTTCATCAACAGTCCGATGCCGAAAAGAACTCCGGTGGCGAACACGATCTTTTTTGATGGCGAAGACGATGGGCGCAAGAGGAGCAACGCGCCGCCCAGCACCGGCAACATGACAAAATGCGTGGCGTGAGCAGCGAAGCCCAAAACCGATGGACTAACCGAGAGAATCGCGTAACTCGCGGCCGCAACGATCCCCGCGGTTGAATTCACCAGTCGCCGGCCCAAAAGAAACACGAGCACGATAGTCGCCGCGTTCACCACGAAGAGGCCGAGATGAATCCCGACAATCGTTTGTCCGAAGATCGACATGACCAAGGCGTAGGCCGCATAGGTTCCCGGGAACTTCATATTGTAAGCCAGCTGATATGGCGGAATGCCTTGCAACATCAGCTGACCCGCGTAGGCGTATTCGCCCTCGTCGCGTTCGAGAGGAAAACTGAGCAGGCGGATCCGGATAACCGCGATCACAACGAGAGCGATCGTCAGCAAAATCCACCAGGCGACGCCCAAACTCTTAAGTCGAGCTTCAAGGGGTATCGACTTTGGAGAAGTTTTCGCCACAGCTCTTATCGGCGTGCCGGAAAAATGCTGTCGCCTTTTCCCATCCTGGCCAGGCGATACTGAATGGCCGTGGCCAGACAACCCAGTCCGTAACGCACGCTCCTCCGAAAATTGATCGACGACGACTCCGGCAAATATTTCGCAGGACAAGTCACTTCCCCGATGGGGCAGCCGAGCCAAATGATTTGGGCAAGCATTTGATTATCGAAAACAAAGTCGTCCGAATTTTCCTCGAGCGGGAGGCGTTCGAGCAGACTGCGCGCAAAGGCCCGATAGCCGGTGTGATACTCGGAGAGCTTCGCGCCAACTAATAGATTCTCGACTAAAGTCAGGAATCGATTCGACAAATATTTCCACAACGGCATGCCGCCGCGCAAGGCGCCGCCGCCCAGAATGCGCGAAGCCAGCACACAAGGATACAATCCGCTGGCGACGAGCGACGCCATCGCAGGAATAAGCACCGGCGTGTATTGATAGTCCGGGTGAATCATAATGACGATATCCGCGCCGGCCGCGAGCGCGAGGCGATAGCACGTCTTTTGGTTGCCGCCGTAACCGCGATTCATCGGATGCACTTCCACCTGCACGTGCTCCAAAGTGCGCGCGATCACGGCGGTCTCATCGTGGCTAGCATCGTCCACGACGATGACCAGATCGACGATCCCTTGCGCCATGACCTCGTCGTAAGTCCGGCGCAGCGTGCGCGCGGCGTTATACGCCGGCATCACCACAACGATTTTTTGACCGTTAAGCATTATCGTTCAGATTCATTGGCCGGGGGTGGAACTGGGTGTTATAGATCAGTCGGCCCGGTCATCGGGCCAATCCACGCGAAAGATGCCGGAGGGAGAAAGCTTCTCTGGCCACGGAAACAAATATTTGTCGCCAGAAAAGCGGCGAAAGTGAATATCCTCCCGGTTTTCCCAACGGGTCTCTGCCATTTCCGCCACTTTCGTTAAACGTCCTCCTTGCGCAAAAATCTGGCGGACCACTTCGGCACCGAAATATCCCTGGTATCCTTCCCAAGGAGAACGCCAGACGACCCAGCGGACGTGGTCAACACCAAAAACATATTCCGGCAATCCTTTGCGCCGCGCCGCTTCGTACACCGGGTAATCGGGAAGGATCTTCATCCCTTGCGGCAACCGTGTATGGAAATAGAGCGGCTCCCAACAATAATTAGTGATCAACACATCGCCGGGCTTTGCCCGTTGTCGGAGAAACTGGCAAGTGTTGGCAACAGTCCCTGGGTTTTTATGCCACAAATCGCCGAGGAACAACAGTTGTCCGGTACCCAGGAAAAGATCGATGGTTTTCGTCGGCACATGCGCTCCAACAAAATAATTTCGATTCGGCATCGCAACCTTCTCCGCCCAAAATGTCCATGGCGTCAACTGCGCCAGAGTGGTGAAGCCAAAGATCAATAGTAGCGGCAGCCAGGTCGCAACCTTCCCGCGGCCGATTTTTGCAATCAAGGTGCCCGCGATCATGGCCATAAGCGGAATCATCGCGGGCGTGTAACGAAGTCCGAGATACCAAAGCGCGTTACTCGATTGCGTCATGGCCATCGCTAAACCGTAGCAAAGAAACGTCAGAAATGTGACGAGCAGTAACGCCGCCTCCCTTTCTTCCAGAAACTTCGGTATGGGCTCAGATTTTGTCGCTTTGCGATTACCTTTTTTTGGAGATTTGCGACTGGAGCGCACCAGACAAATCAGAAGCAGGGCGATAACTCCGATGAGCGGTGTGACTGATGCGCATTCGATCAGGTATTGCGTGAACCGATCGAAAAACTGGCCAATGGACTGCAGGAGCTCGGTGTTTTCGGCATAACCACGGTGCGCCAAGGCAAACCATGGCAGCGTAAAGACAATAATCGCCGGAACGGCAAACCAAAACCAGCGCCGTTGAGATGCGAACGGCTTATAAATGAGCGTTAAAATCCCAAGGACACCTACCGGCACGATCCCAATGGGGTGGGTGTGAAACAAGAGAATCGCGGCCACGGCAAACAGGACGCAACTCCGTGCCGATTTCATCCGGAAAAAAATCCAGAACAACCAGCAAGTAAGAAGCATGTTGAGCGAATAATTACGGCATTGCCTCGAGTAGAGAAGGAATTGCACTGAAAGCACCGTCAAAGCCGCTGCGCAAAAAGCCGCCCAGCGATTTGTCGTGATATGCCAGCCAAACGCGTAAACGAGCAGAATTGTCAGCCAGCCCGCGAGAGCAAAGGGCAAGCGAGCGCTAAATGTGTTTTCGCCAAGAATAAAGAAAGCGGCGGCGGCCACATAGTACTGCACCCAGGGATGGCTCACCATTACCAGGTCGTTGTTTTCTCGCGCCCCTTTGTCCGAATCGGTAAACGTCACGCCATCCCAGGCCCTGGGCACACCGAACTTGACGATGCTCGAGGCGAGCACCGCCGTGTCCCCTTCGTCCGCCCACAAATAATCCGAGCCTAAGTTTGTCAGCAGTAGCGCCAAACCCAGTGCCGCCAAAAGTGCAAAGGGCCACCAACGCTTCATGATCCACCTGGCGCAATGTGGCGAAAAAAGCGGGCCGCGTTGGCGGCCGGCATTACCACGACAATTTTTTTACCGTTAGACATCAATCACTCAAGCTACGCGACCCTTTCACAATCGCGCCTCCCTCATCAAGCCGAATGCGTGGAAAAAATCCGCCGCCCCGCTAGGAGCGGCGAAAATTTTGCGCTGCCCACAGTGAGAGCGGGCGGAGCGAGATGCCCGGTTGCCTGAAACACTTTGAGAGCTTGACAGAGATGAATGTCGATCTTCGAGTTGAAACAATGGTGCGTTTCCCGGAGCTTTTAACGCAATGATCATTGTTCAGGATCCGCGTTGCACGGAGTATTCCGCGCCGGGACATCCGGAGAGACCGGCGCGAATAACGCGCACGGTTCCACTCCTGAAAGATCGCCATCACGATTGGGAATGGCGCGAGCCGCAGCCCGCTGATGAAGCAACGTTGTTACGAGCACATTCGAGCGAGCACGTCGCACGCATCCGCGAAGCGGTGCGCGATTTCGACGCGGACACGCCTGCATATCCGAATATCTACGAACATGCTTTGCGATCGGCCGGCGCGGCCATCGACACAGCACGTTCAGCGCTGAAAAGTCAGCGCGCTTTTAGTTTGATGCGGCCGCCGGGCCATCACGCAACGCGCGATCGCGCGATGGGCTTCTGCTATTTCAGCAACATTGCGATCGCAGCGCTCGATGTTCTTGCTGTAGCCGGCGTCGCTGACATCGGGCCGCGGTCAACGACCGCGGCTACAAGGAAGATCGAGCGTGTAGCGATCTGGGATTTCGACGCGCACCACGGAAATGGCACGGAGGATATCGTCGCGCACAATTCACAAATCGCGTTTGCGTCCATTCATCAATTCCCGGCTTATCCCGGAACAGGCGCAAAATCGTTCGCTAACGTCGACAATTATCCGGTCGCCCCTTACACGCCGCGCGCCGAACATGTCGACATTGCTCAGCGCGCGCTGCAGAAGCTTTTGAAATTCAAACCCGATCTGCTGCTTGTCTCGGCAGGTTTCGATGCTTACTCCGGCGATCCATTGGTGCAGATGACGCTCGAACAGGAAGACTTCGCCACCTTCGGGGAGTGGCTGCGCAAGATCGACATTCCAGTGGCTGCGATTCTTGAGGGCGGTTACAGCGACGACTTGCCGGAACTAATCGACGCGTTTCTTAGCGGGTGGGAATCTTGTTAGGTAGGGACGCTTCTCCGAAGCGTCCGACGAATCCTAGGCCAAATATTACGGACGGCTCGGAGAGCCATCCCTACCTTCATTCTTCGGCGGGTCGGTTTTGCAGAATCGATTCGATCCGCTGCATCACGGCGTGATCGAGTTGATCGACCAGTTCGCCGGCTTTCATGTTTTCTTTTACCTGCTCCGGTTTGGAAGCGCCGGTAATGACGCTGCTGACATTCGGACTTTTCAAACACCAGGCCAGCGCAAGCCGCGGCAGCGTTGTCCCAAGTTCGCCCGCAACCGTCGCGAGTTCTTTCACCTTGGCGAGCTGCCGGCGCGCTTCATCACCTTGAAATTGTTCCCGCAGCCACTCGTAATTCGGTAAAGAGATACGGGTCGCGCCAGGATCGCCGGAATTGTATTTGCCAGTGAGCAATCCGGAAGCGAGCGGCGACCAGGTGGTCGTGCCGAGTCCGATCTCGCGATAGAGCGGCACAAACTCCAACTCCACTTTGTCGCGATGAAACATGTTGTACTGCGATTGCTCCATCGTCGGCGGAACAAGCCTTAGTTCGCGCGCGATCCCGTAGGCTTCCATAATTGACGAAGCGCTCCATTCCGATGTTCCCCAGTACAGCACTTTGCCTTGCGCAACCAAATCGCCCATCGCGCGCACCGTTTCTTCAATCGGCGTGTTCGGGTCGGGCCGGTGACAAAAATAAAGATCGAGATAATCGACCTGAAGACGACGCAGAGCGGCGTGACATGCTTCGATCACATGTTTGCGGCTGAGTCCTTCCTGATTCGGAAGGTCGCCGCCCCAGAAAACTTTGCTCGAAACCACAAACGTATCGCGCCGCCATCCTCTGCGCTTTAAGATCTCGCCCATCATGATCTCAGCTTTGCCGTCCGCATACGCTTCGGCATTGTCGAAAAAGTTCACGCCGGCGTCGTAAGCGATCGTCATCAATTTCTCCGCCATCTTGCTGTCGATCTGCTGGGCAAAAGTCACCCACGCGCCGAACGACAATTCGCTAAGCTGCAATCCTGATTTTCCGAGCCGTCGATATTTCATAATTCAAAGCGCCGCCCGAAAACTTCGCTTGGCAAGCGAAAGTGGCAACGCGAATAGTGGGGCTGCGAACGGGCTGTAGTTCAGTCCGCCGCCGGACGGACTCGCGGCGGCGAGCTTGGTAGACCTGTCGCCGCGGCGACAGATCGTGCATCGCTGATTGGCGCTCGCGATTTCTTCGCAGTTAGTAAATAGTTCGCGAACAAACGGGCTGTAGTTCAGCTTGGTAGAACGGTCGCCGCGGCGACAGGTCGTGCATCGCTGATTGGCGCTCGCGATTTCTTTGCAGTTAGTAAATAGTTCGCGAACAAACGGGCTGTAGTTCAGCTTGGTAGAACGCTTGAATGGGGTTCAAGAGGTCGTGGGTTCAAATCCCGCCAGCCCGATGTTTCCGAAAAACAGGCCGATAAATAACGGTATGTTTTATGTCTATGTTCTGAGGAGCCGCAAGACAGGTCGCCGTTATGTTGGATCCTGCGAGAATTTAGGTGATCGTCTTCAACGCCATAATGCCGGCGAATCGAAAGCCACACGACACGGCACTCCGTGGACTCTGCTACACAGCGAAAGTTTTTCGACCCGTCGCGAAGTTGCCGGGAAGGAACGCTATTATAAAACAGGACGAGGACGCGACGAACTCGACCAGTTGGCCCTGTAACGGTCGCCGCGGCGACAGGTCGTGGGTTCAAATCCCGCCAGCCCGAGATTTTTCTCCGCCACCGATTAACACGGATGAAACACAGATGGCTGTGACGTAAAGCTGACAACACTTCCGATTCTTATCCGTGAAAATCCGTGTCCATCTCTGGCTAAAACCTGCCTGCTGATTGCCAGCGTATTGGTTCCGCCTTACCGTCCGCGCCTATGTTGAGCGCTGGAATTGTCGGTCTTCCGAACGTGGGAAAATCCACGCTCTTTAATGCGATCACGAAGACGCACAAGGCGCCGGCCGAGAATTATCCCTTCTGCACGATCGAACCAAACCTCGGCGTTGTCACCGTGCCGGATCCGCGCCTCGACAAACTGGCCGAGCTTTCGCACTCACAAAAGATCGTGCCGACTGCGATCGAGTTTGTCGACATAGCCGGCTTGGTCAAAGGCGCCAGCGCGGGCGAAGGACTCGGCAATCAATTCCTAAGTCACATCCGCGAGGTGGACGCGATCGTGCAGGTGGTGCGCTGTTTCGAGAGCAGTGATATTCATCATGTTAGCGGCTCGATCGATCCCGTTCGCGACATCGAAGTGATCAACACCGAATTGGTCCTGGCCGATTTAGCGGCCCTGCAAAAACGGCGCGATCGTTTGCAAAAAGAAGTGCGCGCCGGATTGAAGGCCGCGAAAGCGGAAAGCGCTATCATCGAAAAGCTGCTGCCGCATCTCGACTCCGGAAAGCCGGCGGTCACATTTGACCTTTCGCCCGAGGAAAAAGAAATCGCGCGCGAATTGTTTTTACTCACCTCAAAATCGACGCTGTTCGCCTGCAACGTGGCCGAATCCGATCTCTCGGCGATTGCTGTAGCCGGGGTCGCTGACCCCGGCTCGCATGCGCAATTTGCCAAGACCGGGATCGACGATCCCGGCTACAACGCGGCGGCGAAACATGTAGAGGCCGTTCAGGATTACGCGCGAAACCATTTCGCGACCGAAGCGGTGGTGATCAGCGCACAGATCGAAAGTGAGCTTGTCGATCTTGGCGAAAAGGAAGCGCTGGAATACTTACGCGGGATTGGAGTGGAAGACAGCGGTGTGAACGCGCTTATTCACGCGGTTTATCATTTACTGGGCTTGCGCACTTACCTCACCACCGGCGAAAAAGAAACGCGCGCGTGGACAATTCACGCTGGCGATAAAGCACCAGCGGCCGCGGGCGTGATTCATTCCGATTTCGAGCGTGGTTTCATCGCCGCGGAAACCGTCCACTTCGACGATCTCATGTCGCTCGGCTCGTTCGCGAAAGCGCGCGAAGCCGGCAAGCTTCGGATCGAAGGCAAGGAATACGTGATGCGTGACGGCGACGTCGTCGAATTTCGCTTCAACGTCTGACCTCTGGAACGCACCCCTCGCGCGGTGGAATCTTGACGCGCCGCGAGAGCCACCGGTATCGAGCCGGGAGACGCACGCGGGAAGATCGACATCTGTTGGTAGGGACGCACCTCCGGGGCGTCCGTAGATTTCATTCTATTGTCGGACGGCTCGGAGATCCGTCCCTACCTTCAATCGTCAGCGCGCAAGTGTGGATTGGGCCTGCCGGAGTCAATTTACTGCAAAAAAGGTGAAACGCGTCGACGCGGAACATTCCGGCATGAAATTCGGCATTTAATTTAAGAAATTTCCCGAGGGCGCCACCGGTGACATCGCGGCAGCGCGCAAGAGTAACGTGCGGGTGCCAGGGACGTAAGTCCGGCTCGAGACCAATGGCCAGCGCGGCGTCTTGCACCCGTTTGTGAAGTTGGAACAGATGCGGATGTCCGGTCCCGACGCCAATCCAGACAATTTTCGGCGAACCCTTCGGCGGAAAGGCGCCGATGCCAGTGATGGGCAGAAAGAATGCGCCGAACTGAATGGCACCGAGCTTTTCACGCAGCGGAAGCTCAATATGTTCCGACACGTGGCCGAAGAAGCCGAGCGTAAGATGCATTTGATCAGGTTGGGTCCAATGCACTCCGTCGATGTGCGGATCAAGATCGACCAGTGCTTGCCGGATGGATAGCGGTGGAGCGATGGCGACGAAGACCCGTTCCATTTTTACGGCGTCCGATGAATCCCGGCATCCGGGCGAACATCGCTCTCGGCTCGCTCGATTGATGACGGCAAGAACGCGTTCACGATTTTCATCGCATAGCCAGTTAGATTTGGGAAGAGCGCATTGGCCGCGATCATAAGATACGCGGGCCAAGGCATGATCAGCGCGGGTTGACCCTTGGCGCAGGCGGCAAGAATTTTTCGCGCGGCGCGCTCGGCCGAGATGGAAACGAACGGCAGCGCGTTCGATGCCGCGAACCATTTCTGCTCGGCGGAGTGGTCGCCTTTGAATTTGGCGTAAACCTGCGAACCGGTGCGCATCATTCCCGGCGTCACAGTCGTGACATGAATTTTATAGCGCGCGAGTTCAGCGCGAATCGCATCGGAGAAACCGGTGAGCGCGAATTTGCTCGCGGTGTATGGCGCCATATGCGGCACGGCGATCTTGCCGCCGATGGAAGAAATATTCACGATGCGGCCGCCGCCGCCACTCCACATCTTTGGAACAACTTGCGAGACCAATTCGACCGGCGCCCAAAAATGCAATTGCATACTTCTCTCGAAATCTTCGCGCTGCATGTGCTCGAGTGGTCCGACATCGACGATGCCGGCGTTGTTGATCAAGATGTCGATCTTGCCAAAGCGTTCTAGGGTTTGTTGGACGGCGGATTGAATCCGCGCGCGATCGAGCAAATCGCATTGGACGGGGAGCACGTCGCCGCCGCGGGCTGCGAGGCCGGCTTTTGCGCGCGCAAGTTCGTCGGCGTCGCGCGCTAAGATCGCAACGCGTCCGCCTTGTTCGCAAATTTGGCGCGCGATTTCCAAACCAAGCCCGCGCGAACCGCCGGTTATCAGCGCTACTTTGTTCCTGAAAGAGAAGCGCGACGTTTGGATGATGCGGGCAATCAGCCAAACGGCGATAAGCAATGCGCCAGCAAAGAAGATTACGCGAAGGATCATCCGAACCGAACGCTCAACGCTCAACGTCCAACGCTCAACTCCGAATGATCAATGCGGCGGCACGGGTCGCCTCTACAATTAGGAGTGTTTGCGGTTGAATCGGGCGACTTCTCGCGCGGTCTCGCGATCGACGGTTCGCTTCTTGAGATCGGCGCGCTTGTCGCGGGCGACCTTGCCTTGGGCGACACCGATCTCGGCCTTCAGTTTTCCGTTTTTCCAATAAAGCTTTAAAACAACCAGCGCGCGGCCGGCGACTTGCGTCTCGCCGTAGAGTTTGTCGATCTCCTGTCGATGCAGCAAAAGTTTGCGGGTGCGTTTCGGCGCTGGGATTTCATGGCTGGCCTGCGCGTACGGCTGAATGTCGGCGTTAAAGAGAAAGGCCTCGCCATTTTCGATACGGGCAAAGGCATCGCCGATATTGGCTTTGCCGGCGCGGATGGATTTGACCTCGCTGCCTTTGAGCTCAATCCCCGCTTCGTAGCGCTCGAGGATATGAAAATCCCGGAGGGCTTTGCGGTTAAGGATCGATTCGGCAGCCATGCTCGCGTGCTGAGACGCGGCGGCAGTTTAGGTGCCGTCGGGTGAATTTTCTATCTGCTCGAACGTAAGCTTGCCCGCGATAATCTCCTTGAGCGCGATGTCACTAAGAGAGGCGCGCGGACCGGCTTCCACCATCGGCCGATGTCCGAGCCCGAGCTGTCGCACGCGCTTGGAGACAACGTTGATCAGGACTTGCTGGTTTGGGATTACTAGAGCTGCTTCCTGAAGGAGTTGAGTCGTCATATTACGCAAGGATCGGACGGGGCGAAATGCTTCCGTCGGGAACTGAAGAATGGCCGTCGAACTGCCTGCGAGAACTGTGGGAGAAAGTAGTGGAGCAAGCATGGCAAAAACGAATATTAATTTTGCGAGTGACGGAAATGGTTGTCAACCGATTTGTTAAGCCTTGCGAAGGCCAGCGAAATACGCGAAGTAAGGCGCTCCGGATCGAAAAACGATCCTTTCAGCTCGGGCTGTGGCTCAGCTTGGTAGAGCGCCTGCCTCGGGTGCAGGAGGCCGTGGGTTCAAATCCCACCAGCCCGATGATTTCTGAAGTCGGGGATTGACGCGCCTGCCACAATTTTTTAGTGAACGAAACCATTCTCACTACCATCGCGATCACCGGCTTCGGGGTCGCGTTTTTCCATGCGGCAATTCCAACTCACTGGCTGCCATTCGTATTAGCCGCCCGCGTCCAGCGGTGGAGCAACGCGAAAACTTTGGCCATTACAGCGTTGGCCGGGACCGGCCACGTGCTGGTGACCGCGACACTAGGCTTTCTCGTCACTTGGTGCGGAGTCACGCTAAGCGACTCGATCGGCAGCTGGTTTCCGCGGCTCGCGGGAGGGCTCTTGCTGTTGTTTGGTTTGTACTACATTTCTCGCCAGCTCCGCGGGAAAGGTCATGTTCATTTTGCGTATCCTCACGAGCATTTGCATGAAGGCGCGCACTCGCACAACAAAGCGGATGCCCCGCATCGCACTTCGGACCGGCTGGCCATCACCAGCCTGCTGGCGCTTCTCACGCTCTCGCCCTGCGAAGCTTTCATCCCGATCTACGTCTCCGGCATTCGGCATGGTTGGAGCGGCTTCGGTTTATTGACCATCATACTCTCGACCGGCACGGTGGCGGGAATGGTAATTTTCACCGGTCTCACCCTTGCGGGAACGAAAAAACTTCAGCTTGGGATACTGGAAAAATATGAGAGCGGCTTGATGGGTGTCTTGCTTTCCGCGGTGGGTGTGTTGATTCTTTTGTTTGAGAAATGACGGCGCGCGAACTCAAGGTTGGTGACCCTGCTCCGGACTTCCGCGCCAGTGCGGTCGGTGGAAAGTATGGCTCCGGCCAGGAAGTAACGCTTGGTGACTTTCGGGGAACTCCGCTCGTTCTTTATTTCTACCCGAAGGACGATACGCCGGGCTGCACCACGCAAGCTTGCGGACTGCGCGACGCCTGGGGCGAGATCAAATCTCGCGCCACAATTTTTGGAGTGAGTGTCGACCCAGCGAAAAGCCACACCCGTTTCATCGAGAAATTTAAACTGCCGTTTCCGCTGCTCTCCGATTCCGAGAAAAAAATGGTGAACGCTTACGGAGTGTGGGGAGAGAAGAGTTTCATGGGCAAGAAATACATGGGCACCGAGCGCAGCACATTTGTCATTGATCGCCAGGGCAAAATCTCAGCGATCTTCCGCAAGGTGAAGCCAGGGGAACATGTCGATCTGGTTAAAAGCGCGCTGAATAAAGATGAGAAGTAGTTGCGTCTTCGCGGATGAGATGCTTGGATGGCTGCTCCAATTGCTATGGGTTCACTGAAGAAGCGACGGAAATCGAAGATTTCCAAACACAAGCGCCGCAAACGCATGAAGGCGAACCGCCACAAGAAGCGTTTGCGCTATAAGGCCTAACACGCGCTCGCGCTTTCACGATTTGCTCCTGAGAGCTGCAGGTTTGCGCAGCGTCACAGCCGAAGGTACAATCGCGACATGAAGGAACAGCAGCATCACGCCGCTTGTTTGCTTCGCTCCTTTTTATTCGCCGCGCTCGTTTTCGGTTTCGGTAACAGTTTGGAGGCACGCCCGCGCCCGAGTCCCTCAGCCGCTCCAGCGCCAGCGAAGAAAACGGAGCGCCGGGACGATTCGACCAATCTCAAGCCGGCCAAAGATCTAATGCTTCGACCGGAAGGCGAACATAAGGCCGAAGCGCTGGCGCATTTCGTCGAAGGGATAGCGTTTGAAGAGAACGGCGAGATGGAAAAGGCGCTCGAAGCGTATCGCAAAGTTCTCAATGTCGATCCCGGGCAGGCCGAGCTGGCCACACGCGTGGCGGCTTTGCTTGCGCGCCAGGACGATTTCCCTCAAGCGATCGATATTCTGAAGGACGCGATCCAGGCAAACCCAAAGGCATCGGAGCCGTTCCTGCAACTCGCCTTCATCTACGCAAAGTATCTGAAGAAGAACGACCAAGCCATCGAGTATGCGAACCGCGCGGTAGCGCTGGATCCGCGCAACATCGAAACTTATCAGCGGCTGTATGAAATTGAGATCGCGGCCGGAGATGAGAACAAGGCGCGCGAATCATTGGATCGAGCCGCGAAAGTAACCAGCGACGATCCCTATTTCTGGAGCCGACTCGGGAAACTTTATGGCTCGCTTGTGTTTAAGCCCGATACGGAGCCGAAACCTGAAATCGTCGCCCGGGTCAACGAATTCTTCAAAAAAGCGGCGGAACACGCCGGCGACGATCCAGTAATCCTGAAAGATGTGGCCGATTACTACGCTTCGTCGCGACAGACAAAAGAAGCGATTCCTCTTTATTTAAGAGTGCTCGAACTACAGCCCGACGACGCCACCGCGCGCGAGAGACTCGCCTCTGGTTTCATATTGACGAATCAGCACGACAAGGCGGTGGAGATGCTCGGCGAAATCATCAAACTCCATCCGGATAAGTATCAAGCGTACGAGTTGCTCGCCCAGTTGCTCGAGGATAACGGCCGCGCGTTGGAGCGCGCAAACCAGAAGGATCAAGCCAAGGCCGAGTTTGCAAAAGCAGCGGCGAGTTACGAACAGAGTCTTTTGATAAATCCGGGACGCGCTGCGATATCTCTGCGTCTGGCGGAATTGCTCATTGGCGCGGTAAGAGACAGCGAACGGGCCGTCGTAATTTTAACGGAAGGAAGGCGGCGTTATCCGGGCGCTCCCGAATTCACTTACCTCCTGGCGATCGCGCTTCGCGAGACCAAACATCCCCAGCAGGCGGTCGCCATGTTCGAAGAGGCGTTACACGAAGGCGAAAGCAGCGCCAGCGAGGTGGTCAATGCCCGCTTCTATTTCGACTACGGCGCGACGGCCGAACAAGCCGGCTTCTACGACAAAGCGGCGGATTTGTTTCGCCGATCAATCTCGCTCGATCCGGCGAATGCCGCCGACGCCTGCAACTATCTCGGTTATATGTGGGCGGAACAGAACACGCACCTCGATGAAGCGGAGGAGATGATCAAACGCGCACTGCAAGTCGACCCGAATAACGGCGCTTATCTCGACAGCCTGGGATGGGTTGAGTTCCGGCGAGGAAAATTCGACCAAGCTTTGGCCGATCTCCTCCGTGCCACGAAAAATATGTCGCGCGACGACGCAGTTGTTTTCGAGCACATCGGCGATACTTACTTAAAATTAAACAAGGGACCGCAAGCCCTCGAAGCCTGGCAGAAGGCCGTGACTCTCGATCCGCAAAATAAAAAAGTGACGGAAAAGATCGACAATATGAAAACGAAAATGAGCAAAGGTCAGCCGGCCAACTCCAATCCGATTCAATGAAGCACTCGGCTGGCAAAGTCCGCTTTACCCAGGAAAAATTCCGATGAGCGACCACGTTACGAAATATCCCACGTCGTGGCAGCAAAAGACGATGTGGGCCGCGCTCACGGCTCTCTTCGTCGTTTTTCTCATTGTCATTGCCTGCTCGGGCGTTTGGGCGGCGGCTAATGTCATCAGTTTTCTACAACCGATTCTAATTCCGGTCGCGATCGCGGCCATTCTAGCTTACCTGCTCGATCCGGTAGTGACGCGGATGTGCAAAGGCAGCCTGAGCCGGACCAAGGCGGTCGTTCTCTTGTTTGCCTTTGGCTTCCTGTTCCTGGCGGGTTTGATCGGATGGCTCGTTCCGACAATTTCACTGCAAAGCGCAAGTTTCGCGAAGGAGCTTCCGGGTTATACCGAAAAGGCACGCGATCGCGTGGTCGATTTGATTGTCAAATATAACCGGACGTTCGGCACTTCAGTCGGCACTCGCGGAAAGACCACATCGTCGGCCACAAGTTTCGTTAACTTTCTGCTCGGGTCACCCACTCCACATCCGCAGTCGACTCCTGCCGCCAGCGTTTCGCCATCGGTCAGTCCGGCGCCCGACGCAAATGCTCCGCCTATCGAAACGATCGCGCCGGCCTCTTCCAAAATCACTTCAGCCGATCGCCAGCGCATCCAGGCTGTCGTTGAAAAACAGATTCCGAACCTCGAACGCTACCTTCCCACTTTGACGGAGAAATTTTGGAATCTTCTCAAGAAGAGTATTGGCGGATTTCTGGGCGTGACTGGTTTCATGCTCAGTCTGGTGTTGGTGCCGATCTATTTGTTTTTCTTTTTGAAAGAGAGGCCGCGCATCGAGGAACGCTGGAAAGAATATCTGCCGTTGCGCGCGTCACCGTTGAAAGACGAAGTGGCTGAGGTCCTGTCGCAAATCAACCGTTACGTCATCGCCTACTTTCGCGGTCAACTGCTCGTCTGTTTGGTTGATGGAACTCTTATCGGCAGCACGTTGACCATTTTCGTCGGCTTGAACTTCGCGCCGCTTATCGGACTGCTCGTGGTTGTCCTGACCATGATTCCATATATTGGCATCGTGCTTTGCTGGGTGCCGGCCGTGCTCATCGCCGCTTTTCAATTCGGAGATTGGTGGCACCCAATCTTGGTGACAATTATTTTTATTGTCATTCAAAACCTTGAAGGAATGTTCTACGCCCCGCGCATTGTCGGTAATTCCGTCGGTCTTCATCCGATGACCGTGATCGTATCGATCTTTGTCTGGGGCTTGTTAATTGGCGGACTCCTTGGTCCGATTCTGGCCGTGCCGCTGACCGCGACAATTAAAGTTTTAATGGCCCGTTATGTTTGGGGAAAACGCTTGCGGAAACAACTTGAGGACAAAATCGACAATGTCCCGGTGGTGCGCGAATCAGAACGCGCGGCTGAAACCTAGGTGCCGGATCGGATCCAATCTATCCTGAGTTGCAATCTCCTCCGTCGCGGGACATAGGAGACAGGAATGCCGGAGAAGATAACGCGCGTCCGACGCCAACGGAAGATAAAGCCATTTCACGGCCTCGAGAGACTTCTTCGTCCGGCTACCCTGGCCATTCTCATTGGCTCGCTCGTTTTCGTCATTGCGCTGGGCCTGATCTTCTTCACCTACGGTTCGAGAGTTTATAACGATTGGCGCGAAGGACGCCTGCTCAACCTCGCGACCAAGCTATTGCGCGAGCAGAAATTCGATGAGGCCACGCGAGTTGCCGAAGACGTCTTGAATATCGATCCCGATTCGCTGCCCGCGTTTTACATTTTGGCTGAGGCCGCGGAAAAGCAGAGCGACGCCGACTCCCTGCCCACGTTCTATACCCTGGCTGAGACGGCGGAAAAACAAAACCGCGACGCGGCCATTGCCTGGCGTGCCCAAATCGCGCGGCTGCGTCATCACGATCTCGAAAGCCAGTTGAATCTCGTATCGGCGGCGTTGCGATTTGGGCAGCTCGATTCCGCGCGCAAAGCTCTGGCCGAGATCGCTCCGTCCGATCGCGACAAAGCCGCGTATCATGTCGTCGCCGGCTGGCTGGCGCGCGCGGAAGGCAATTTGCCGGAACAAGAACGGCAGTTCGCCGCGGCCGTGGAAAAAGAGCCGCACAACGATCTCTACCAATTCAACCTCGCGGTACTCCGGATTCGTTCTTCGAATGCGGAAGAGAGTTCCCATGCTCGCGACACGCTCGATCGCCTGACAAAAACCCAGGATTTTCGTGCTGGCGCTTTGCGCGCCCTGCTCAACGACGCCATTCAATGGAACGATTTCCCGCGCGCGGAGAAGCTTGCCCAGGATTTGCAGATGAGCGAGCAAGTCCGGTTCTCCGATTATCTACTCTGCCTCGATTTCTATCGGAAGCTCGACGAGAAAAAATTCAACGCCCTTCTGGAGAAGATAAAACCGCTGGCCGCCCGCAATTCGACTGACGTCGCGCTCTTGATGGATTGGATGAATAGCAACGCTCTTTTCGCCGAAGTGTTGAAGTGGATGGACAAGCTGTCGTCGTCATTGACCACCAGTCCGCCGCCGGCTATCGCCATCGCTGAGGCTTTCGCTAGTCTGAAGAATTGGTCGCGCCTGAAACGCTGGACGCGTAATGGTTCGTGGGGCAACGCCGAATACTTGCGCCTTGCTTATCAAGCCTACGGATCGAAGCAATCCCGGCAGTCGGCCGCGGACGCGGAGTTCGTCACCTTATGGCAGTCGGCCGAAAAATCCGCCAGCGGGCAGGAAGACCGGGAGACGAATCTCGCGCGCCTCGCCGCCAAATGGAATCTAACGACCGAAGCCGAACAGCTTTGGTTGCGCCTGGCGAAGCACCCGCCTACTCGACGCGAAGCTCTCGATAATCTTTTTCGGATTTATCGTTCGTCCAATGATTTGAAAAAGCTTCTCGATATTGCGCGGCAAATTCATAACAACGCGCCGGACGCCGTGCCCGCGAAGATTACCTTCGCCAGATTGGCCATGCTGCTCGAGCCGAACACAGCCGAAGGCCGGCAGCTTGCCAAAGAAGCTTACGAACAAATGCCGGGCGACACCGCCTGCGCCGTGACCTACGCCTTCTCGCTCTACGAACAAGGGCGCACCACCGAAGGCATTGAGGTCTTGAAAAAGTTGTCCTGGGAGCAATTGCACGATCCGCACGCCGCGGCTTATGTCGCCGTTCTCTTGCTCGATGACAATCAGACGGACGCGGCCAGGGAATACATCGAGGCAACCGAAGCCGGCCATCTCGATGTCGAAGAAAAGAGGTTGCTCGACGATGCTCGCACCAAAGTGAGCACGAACGCGCCCAGCCCGCCGCCCGCCGCTTCTCCTTCTCCTTCCGCGAAACCGGCTCCGTCGCCAACAGCGCCCTCCAAACCCACAGCCACTCCGACGGCCACACCCAGCGCGGCACAATCACCGCCTTAACACGCGCGGCGTTTCTTTCGTGAGGCTCGGGGCCCGTTCAAGGCGCGTGTTCTATGCTTTCGCGAGGGGAGGATTCGTCCATCGCTTTTTCAACGATGATGGCTGCGAGCCGTTCACTCGCCTTGTCGAGCGCATCATTTGCCTTCTTCAAATGCGCGATCTGACGAACCTCCAACGCTTCCTCCACCTTCAACACGCACTGACGAATCGTTTCTTTCTCCATCGCATCGAGCCGTTCGCCGGCAATCTTTAGACCGGACTCCACCGCCGCCAGCATTTCCTCGGCCTTGAGTTTCGCCTCGATCCAGACCCGTTCGTTCACATCCTCGAAGGCGTGATCGAGAGATTCCGCCAGCATCATTTCCACGGCTTCATCGGAAACATCGACCGCGCTTTTCATCTCTAAGATTTTCTCTTTTCCTGTTTTTGTATCGCGCGCCAGGACTTGCAGTATCCCATTCGCATCGATTGCAAATTGCACTCCGACACGCGGAACCCCTTTCGGAGCAGGCTCAAACTCAATTTCAAACTCGCCCAGCTTCCAATTGTCCCGCGCCATCTCGCGCTCACCTTGCAGCACTTTGATCGACATCGCGCGCTGGTTGTGGACCGCCGTCGTAAACATCTCTCCGGCCTTCGTTGGGATGGTGGAGTTGCGCGGAATGATCACGTTCATCAATCCGCCAAACGTCTCGATGCCTAACGAAAGAGGCGTCACGTCGAGCAGCACCACATCGCGAATCGCGCCCGACAAAATTCCGGCCTGGATCGTTGCCCCGATCGCCACCGCTTCATCCGGATTCTGCGAAACGTTCGGCTCTCGACCGAAGAGTTCCCGAACGAACTGGCGCACCAATGGCATTCGCGTCACACCACCCACGAGAATAATCTCGTCCAGATCGCTCGGCTCAAGCTTTGCATCTGCCAGCGCTCGCAGACAGTGAACGCGTGTCCGATCGACGACCGGTCGCGCAATTTTCTCCAGCTCCGCACGCGAAAGATCGACATGAAAACTTTCGGCGCCTTGGAAGAACGGGATGTCGATCCTAACTTCGCCTTCCGTAGAGAGCCTATGCTTCGCGTCCACGATCTCGTCGCGGAGCCTCGCCTTTTGTTCCGGCTTCCAATCTGACATCTGAAATCTGACATCTGAAATGATTGCTCGATCGATATCGTCCCCGCCGAGTCGCGTGTTTCCGCTTGTCGCCAGCACTTCAAAGACGCCGTTGTTCAATTCCAGGATCGACATGTCGAACGTGCCGCCGCCGAGATCGTAAACCGCGACCTTCGATTTACTTTTCAACTTATCGAGACCGTAGGCGAGCGCGGCTGCGGTCGGTTCGTTCACGATTCGCTCAACCGAAAATCCCGCGAGTTCACCCGCCCGTTTCGTTGCGCGCCGCTGCGCGTCATTGAAATAAGCCGGCACCGTGATGACTGCGCGCGAGATCTCCCGGCCAAGCGCGCCCTCCGCATCCCGCTTCAGTTTTTGCAAAACGAACGCCGAAATTTCTTCCGACAAGTATTCGCGCGCGCCAACTTTAATCCGCACCGGCTGGCCTCTTCGCCGCACCAACTCGTAATCAAGATCGACATCTTCCTTCGCAAAATCGTTAGCGCGCAAGCCGATGAGACGTTTTGCCGAGTAAATTGTGGATCGAGAATTCACCACGCGCATGCGCGCCGCGGCCCGACCAGCTATCGTTTCGCCATTTTCCGGAATATGAACCACCGAGGGCGTAAGACGCTGTCCATTCTCGTCGGCAAGTAACACGGGGAAACCCGCATCCATGATTCCGATCAGCGAGTTCGTCGTGCCGAGATCGATTCCAACGATGTCCTCCATATTGAACTGTAGTGGTACTCTCTGAGCGCCGAAACTTGTTAATACCGCGGTCCAGACCGCCGCGGCAGCTAATCCCTGTATGGATCGACAATGTCGCACCCGGCCATGGCCACGCCGAGCGGACGCAATGTGTGCAAAATGCGAATCGTGCCTTCGTGCGCCGCGAGAACATCCGGCAATCGCCGGTACGCTTGCGGCGCTTCATCCAGATCGCCGCCGCGCAGCACAACGCCTTTGTCCGCGACCCACTTCATCATTTCATCATGCCTAACCAGTCCGTCCTGACGGATCCGTTTATTACCTACTTTCACAAACCGTCCTTTCGCGGCCGTACGCGACATAATTCGCCCCGCCCCGTGCACAGTCGAAAATAACGCCTCGCGCGAAGCCGGCGAATCGACACCCTCGATAATAACCGCGTCATCGCCCATGCTGCCCCCGACGAAACCTTTTTGTCCAGGAAACGCAGGCGTCGCGCCTTTGCGAACGACCCAATACTCATCGCCGTTATGTTTTTCGCGCCACGCGAAGTTGTGATGGTTGTGCACTTCTTTGAGGATCTGTCCGCCTAAAATCCCGCGCACAACGTGGCGCGCCACCGCTTCGCGTCCGGCGTAAGCGTAACGACCGGCAAGGTTCATCCCAGCCAGATAATCACGACCGATCTCAGACTTTTCGTCTACAACGGTTGGCGGAACATCCATTCCGTCCTTCCCGCCAGCCGCCTTTAAGAAATGCGTGGCCGTTTTATGCCCGAGACCGCGCGAGCCAAAATGCACACCCACCCAAACGCGCTCCTGCTCATCCGCGAAAAGATCGACATAGTGATTTCCTCCTCCCACCGTTCCAAGCTGGTCCGCCGCCGTCGATTTCAGCCCGCGCATCGGTTGTAATTCCCACGCCGGATCGTCAAATAGCTCATGATCGACTCGCGTCTTGCTCTTGCGGCCGATGCCGAATGAAATGTCGCGCACGACGTCGTCCATGATTCGTGCGATCGACAATTGGATCTGAGGAAGCGTTACATCAGTCAGGATGGCAAGGTTTCCGCAAGCGATGTCGAACCCAACGCCGCTCAGCGAAATTTTGTCTTTGTAGGCCACAACGCCGCCGATCGGTTGTGCGTAACCTTTATGACCGTCCGCGCAAAGCACCGCGCGCTCGCCGCCCGCTGCGACACAAGTTTCAATTTGTCTGATCGTCGCGTCGTCGTGCTGCCCAAACACTTTCGTTTTCGGCATCTCCTGCATGTGGCCACCAATTTAGACCAAATACAAAATCACGACAGCTCCGCACATTTTCCACAACTTTTCCTACCCGCGCGGGTTTTCCTCGTTAGATGAGGACGAATGTTCCGAGCGCACGAATCTACCGGCGGAAACACGACGATCAGACGCAAGGACACTAACGCTTTTTTACGAGGGGAGAATAGACATGGGCGCCGGAAGCAGAAATGCTTCCGGCGTTTTTCTTTCAGCAATTAAGATTTTTCGCAGCCAGCACGCGCCACGATTCGACCTCGGCACTCGTTTTCGTCGGCGCTGTGCAGCGGACCGCTTTGATTGAATCGAAAACGACTTCGCGAAAGGGCAACTTGATCGCCGAAGCCAATTGCTTCTTCGAGGTCGCCGGCAGGTCCTTGTAGAGAAGACTCACATGCGGCTGAGCCGGCGGCTTGGCCCGAGATCCAGTGGCACACGCAAGATCGGCAGCCAATTTTTCGAACGCTTTGCCAGTGCTGAATCGCACGAAGAGGCTCTCGGTAAATTTCGTTGAGAACGAAATGTCGCGAATCTTCAATCGGATGGGCGATGCCTTAATCGCTCGCAAAATCTCTCGTGGCGACTCCCGATCTTCCGGAGCCGCAATGATCGTCAGATGTGGTTCGAAGCGCGGCGCGTCGAATTGCTTGGCCAGAATACGAATGAGCTCGCGGAACAATTCACGCTTCGGCGCGGCGGGAATAAGCCAATAAACAATCGCCCG
>OBLT010000210.1_pt1 | contig 44310 bp, 45 predicted proteins | sample 1518721 | NCBI WGS metagenome assembly OBLT01 (sample SAMEA3539307, study PRJEB22396) | soil metagenome | biome: tundra; feature: field; material: soil | place: USA | collected 2010-05 | depth 0.15 m | reverse complement strand
GGAATACGATGTCTATGCTCGCGTCTACCCGTTCGGAGGCGCGTTCTTTCTCGGGACTGGCATAGGCTACGAAGCGGTCCAAGGCACGCTGGCCACGACCGTCGATTTGACGCCCTATCAGCAGGGACTGCCCGCCGGGCTCCTTCCCAACTCAGTCGACTATGCGAGCCAGGGGTCGGTCAAAACGCTGGTCCTCACACCGCAGATCGGTCTATTTCACACCTTCGGATCAGGCTTCAGCCTGGGATTCGACGTTGGGCTTCAGGTTCCCATCGCGCCGAGCCAAGTCACTTCAAGAGCCAGGTCAATCTCCTGGATGACCCGCAGATCCCAGAGGCCACGCGTCAGCAGTTGAACAATCAGTACGTGAAACCCACCGACGATCAGGTGCGCGGCACGCTGCAAACCATCGGACGCACTATCATCCCGACGTTCAATGTACGGATCGGCTGGCTCATCTGACGAAGGACCTGGCCGCTATGTCGATCATTCTGCCTTGAGAGGCGACCTGCGCTTCAGCGATGTCTTCTTCTTGAGCGGCTGCGAATCTTCGGTCGGATATGTGATTGTGGTGCCGCGGACTCTCGCGAAGGGTGTGAGGGTGTGAACCGGGCGGTGAGTTAGACTCATGATGTTTTCGGCACGGATTCCCCGAACCAGCAAGGCATCGGCGATGAGCGAGCGATGACAACGCCAAGGCACTGCTTCGGCACACATGATTGCAATCTGTTCGTGCTTGGCCAACCGGATCAATTCCTTGATGTTCTGCCCAAATTCCGGCGTCTGCATGTAATCGGCATAACCGCGAAAGGAGGCATTCCGCCACCCCATGTTGACGGAATCAGCCATTGCATGGCGAAGTCCGCCGAGCCCCGGCATGTGAACGTAACCCAGACCGGCTTTCTTCAATGAGGCTGGCAGCGAGTCTTTGTTGAACTGCGGGTTGTGCCGGGAGCGTGGGATCGTCCGGACGTCCACCACTCGAGCTGCGGCGTGCGCCTGAAGCAGCCCGATGAATTCCTCCCGCGTATGCGTGGAATGCCCAATCGTCAGGACCAGCGGTGAATCTGTCTCCTTGGGCGTTCGTTTTGCCATTCTTCGCACGTCCGAATCATGTCTCCCAGACCCTACCATTGCATTCACATACGCGCGGCCACAGCCTCGTAGCGCCGCATGAAGGCGCGGTCGATGCGGTCCTTCAGCTTCCAGACCCATGCCCCCGCCACGGCCCAGTTGCCCCACGATGCCACGGCCCGCCGCTCGCCGAGGGAGAGCAGCGAAAGAAATCGCCTCTGCGGCTTGTACTCGATCGGCGGCTCGTCCCGCAGCAGCCGCATCAGGTTCTCGGCCAGCACCGGTCCCTGGCGTACGGCGTAGACCCCCGCTTTGGGAACGGGGCGCGAAGTAAAACTGGCAACGTCACCCGCGCCCAGCACCCACGGATGAGACACGGACCGGAGCGATCCGTCCACCGTCAAGAAACCGCGCGCGTCGAGAGCGAGCCGACTGCGGGCGAGCCAAGACGGCGCGGCGGCGCCGGTGATCCAGACCGTGAATGTGGTCTCGAGGTCGGGGCCACTCGCGAAGTGCAACGTTCCGGGCGTCACCTCGACGGCGCGCCGCCCTTCGAGGAGATCGATCCGAGCAACCTCGAGTGCGTGCGCGACGACGTGCCGCACGCGCCGCGGGTGCGTGGGCAGCAGCTCATTCGTGACCAGCGAGATCGCCGTCCGACCGAGCCCCTTCATCCGCAGGCGATGGTGCATCGCAAGTACGACCTCGACGCCCCCGGCACCGCCCCCCACGACGGTGAAACATGCGGGTCCGCTCGGGCCTTCCTGCATCGACTGCAGAAGTGAGTCCCACGCGCGGAGAAACCCGCTCATCGGCTTGATAGGCACGACGTACTCGTGCGCACCGGGCACCGCCGCGAGATCGGGCGTCGATCCCGTGTTGAGAGACAGCAGATCCCAATTGAGGGTGCGGCCATTGTCGAACACGACAGTTCGTGTGTCTGGATCGATTGAGGTGACCTGCGCTAGCACCAGCTTGGCGCCAGCTCGAGCGCACAGCCCGCCCAGATCGATGTGGCACTGCTCCCGAGTGTAGTGGCCTGCAATCAGGCCGGGGAGCATCCCTGAATACGGTGAATATCGGTCTGGGCTGATGACGGTCAGCCTGTGACCGGAAGCTCGCTGAGCGCCGAATCGGCGCAGAACCTCGAGGTGGGCATGGCCGCCGCCTGCCAACACCAGATGCTTCATGGTGCTCCCGGCGCGGAGGCGGAGGCGGAGGCGGAAGATCGGCGTGCCCGACCGCGAGCATTGCCATACCAGACCGCGAGTACGTCCGCCGGCACGCCAAGTCGAAACAGGAGCGGGAATAGATTGGCGAGGAGCGTGTAGTAAAGCGGGCGCTCGATGAACCGCCTTCCAGATACGGTCACTCGGGCGGGGATTGTGCGGACAACGCCCAACGCGCTCAGCTTGCGGCTGAAGGCGAGATCCTCCATCAAGGGGATCTCTGGGAAGCTGCCGGCGCTCTGGAATACCTCGCGGCGGAGGAAGATCGCCTGATCCCCGTACGGAAGCCGAGAATAGTGCGAGCGGAGATCCGCCAAGTGCAGGAGAGGGCTCCACCAGGGTCGTGGCCCGACTCCCTCAGCGACCGTCCAGGTTCGAAAGGCGCCGGCAGCAGTACCAGGGTGAGCGAGCGCGCGTCCGATGTGCGAGGCGGCGTCAGGAGGAAGGGAGACATCAGCGTGGAGGAAGAGCAGCACGTCTCCCGTCGCGTGTCTCGCGCCTTCGTTCATCTGGCGGGCTCGTCCGCGGGGAGCCTCGACGAGCAGGACGTCAGGAAACCTTCGCACGATGGCTCTCGTCTCGTCGATGCTGCCGCCGTCCACGACGATGACCTCGTGAAACGCGAACCGTGCCAGCTCGCTCAAGCGCTCGCCGATTTGTGTCGCTTCATCCAGCACGGGTATCACCACCGAGATGCGCGACGCACGACTCAGCGAATCCTCGCCGCTCACGGCGACCTTAAGCAGTGCCTGAGCCCTGTGAGAAAACCCGCGGTCCTCGGCGCCCAAATACGCTCCTCACGGAGAAGTCCCGCAAGCCGCACGAGATCGGTGGGCACGTCGACATCGAACCAAGGCTCCGCTTCGGCCACGGTGAGGCCATTCGAGCAAAGTCGCTCCACCGTATGCTCCCGAGTCGTCGCGGATTGCCATGGGATCCCGCGCAGTAGACCCGATGGACATCGCTGCAGCCCGAGGAGGTAGAAGCCTCCGTCTGCACTGGGACCGATGATCGCGTCGTGCCCGGTAAGCTGCAAATGCGCAGAATCAAGGAACCGGCGTGGTAAGCCCGGCAAGTCCGTGCCAATGACGATGGCCGCTTTGCTACTTTCGAGCGCGAGGGACAAAACTCGTTCCATTCGCTCGCCGAGATCGCCTGATCCCTGCGGCCAGACTTCGGTGCCGGTGGCCAGCTCCAGCAGCGACGGATTTCCGTCGCACGCCACGACGACGCGCGCCCATTCGCAGGAGCTCGCCAGGGCAAACGTGTCCGCGAAGAACGCAGCCGCAAGACCGGCTGCCTCGACCTTAGTCAGAAAGGGGGTCAGACGTTTCTTGACCAAACCAGGCAGCGGCGCCTTCACGAAAATACAGAGCGTTGCTTTCGTCGGCATGTCTCCCTCCTTTCGTCATCTTCGCCAGGCCAGCAATCGCCGGAAGAAGCGACGAATGCCCGGAGTTAGCCTGGTTCGCTGGTATGCGTCTCCGAGTCGCTTCCACGCCTCGGCCTGGGTCGGGTAGGGGTGGATCGTTCGCGACAGCGCACCGACCTTCGCCTTCTCGGTAATCGCGAGCACGACCTCACCGATCATCTCGCCAGCATGTCGGGCAACCACCGTGGCGCCAAGAATACGCCCGCTCCCGGCCTCCACATGCAGACGCGCAAAGCCCTCGGTCTCCCCATCGAGGACAGCGCGGTCGAGCTCGGCAAAGGGCACCGTGAACGTCTGCACCTCGAGACCGCGCTCGCGCGCCTCCTTTTCGTAGAGGCCGACGTGGGCGATCTCCGGATCTGTGTACGTGGTCCAAGGGATAACAAGCGAGCTTGCGCGCTTGCGACCCCAGAACAGCGCATTCTGCACGACCATGCGGGCCATGGCGTCGGCGGCATGGGTGAACTTGTAGGGCGAGCAGATGTCGCCGGCCGCGTAGATCCTGCGGTTGGAAGTGCGCAGCCGATCGTCGACCGTGACGCCGTCGCGGTCGAATTCTACTCCGGCGGCCTCGAGCCCCAGCCCGTCGAGATTGGGCGTGCGCCCGATCGCCACCAAGATCGCGTCACCCTCCAGCTTCTGCTGCGAGCCGTTGCGCTCGAACACCACGACCTTGGTTTCTTCCTGTTGCTCGACACGTAGAATTTTCGCGCCCAGGGCCAGCCCGATGCTTTCCCGTTCGAACTGCGCGGCGAGCACGGCAGCGGCATCGGCGTCCTCACGGGGCAGAAGCTGGGCCTCGAGGCCGATGATCGACACCTCGCTGCCGAACCGTCTGAACGCCTGCGCCAGCTCGCAACCGATGGGACCTGCCCCGATAACCAGCAGGCGCTTGGGCAACGCAGTTAGCGCGAACACGGTCTCGTTGGTGAGAAAGCCTATCTCGGCGAGGCCGGGAATTGCCAAGCTGGCAGCGCGTGAACCCGTCGCAATGACTGCGCGCGCAAAGCGAAGGCCAGCGTCACCAACCCGCAGCTCGTCGGGCCCGGCAAAGACACCCTGCCCAAGGAACACGTCGACCCCCGCCTCGGAGAATCGCTTGGCGGAGTCATTGTGGGCGATGCCCGCCCGCAGACGGCGCAGCCGCTCCATGATGCCGCAGAAATCTACCGCGCCCGCGTTGACCCAGATCCCGAAGGTCGCTGCGTGGGCCGCATCGTAGGCCGCGCGAGACGAACGGGTGAGCGCTTTGGACGGTACGCACCCATAGTTGAGGCAGTCTCCGCCCATCAGGTCGCGCTCTACAAGCGCCACCTTGGCGCCCAGTCCTGCCGCCCCGATGGCCGACACCAGACCCGCGGTGCCGGCACCCAGCACGACGAGATTGTAACGACCGCCGGGTGTTGGATTGATCCACCCGGCCGGGTGGACGTTGGCCACCAGCGCCTGGTTGTGCGCGTCCCAAGGCAGGACCGGATGTGGTTGCGCATGATGTGTTCCCGGTGTTTGCCCTGAGGTCATGAGGGATGCTCCTTGGGCGTGGGAACCTGGTCGAGGGCGTGTTTCAGTGCCTTGCGCGCGATGCGCGTGATGAGGACAGCAACCGCCACTGTCGCCACGAGCCATGCGACCAGCAGGGCATGTCCCGCAACACCCGACGATGGCCGGGTGCCGCTGGCGAGCTCGCTGGCGCTGGTGATCAGCGAGCCGATGTAGACGTAGAGTACCGTTCCCGGCAACATGCCGATCCATGAGCCAAGCACGAAGTCACGCAGCCCCACCCGCGTGAGGCCCAGGGTGTAGTTGAGAATACTGAACGGAAAGAGGGGCGACAGCCTAAGTAGCAGCACGATCTTGAGCCCGTTCTGCCCCACGGCCGCGTCGATCGCGGCGACGCGCGGGTCCTGCCCAAAGTGCTTGGCCACCCAATCGCGAGCTACCGTTCGCGCGAGAAGGAAAGCCGTGGTCGCAGCGAGAACGCTCACGGGGGAAACGAGCACGAGTCCCCACAGAGGGCCGTAGGCGAAGCCGCCTCCGATGGTCAGCACGGATCCGGGGAGCAGCACGACGGCCGCAACCACATAGGCGACCGCGAAGAACAGCCAACCCACCCGACCCTGACCGCGAATCCACTCGACAACGGTCACCAGCCACAATGTCACCGGGAAAAGTGCGAATAGCAGCACGAGCCCGGCGACGCCCATCGCCACGGCGAGCAGCTGGAGCCAACGCCCACCGTGTGCCGTTGGATGAGAATTTCCGGCGCTCAATGTGCCGTTGACTGGAGCGGGCCGGAGGCTCATGTGGTGGTCCCGCCACAGCTCGACCCCGCGCCGGCGGTGCAGCCGAAACAGTGGCGCCGCACCACGATGCGCCGAGCTTCGAGGGCCGCACGGTCGAATACGTCGATGTGTTGGGGAGCCTCTGGCTCGACGCCTAGGTCGAGCATCTGATTGAAATCGCAATCGTGCAGCCGACCGTCCCAGCCGACCGAAAGGGTGGTGCGGCACATGACTGCGGCGGCAGCCGCCGGGTTGAAGGCCGCCGCCAGCCGCTGGAGGTAGGATTCAAGGTTGCCACTCTGCAACAGCCACTCGAGGTAGCGAGCGATCGGCATGTTCGTCATGCAGTAGAGAGAATCGAAGGAAACCCCGTACAAACGAAACAACTCGCGCTTCCACTCGCGCTCCAGCGACGCCTGCGCCGGGGGAAGAAATGCGCCCACCGGATTGGCCACCAAGACGAGCCTCAAGCCGGAGCCTGCCTTGCCATACCCAGCTTCGTTCAGCCGGCGCAGCGCCGACAGCGAGCGCTCGAACGTACCCTCGCCGCGCTGCCGATCCGTGAGAAGGGAACGATAGTGCGGCAGCGAGCATACAAGCTCGACTTCGTGCTGTGCGAAGAAGGCGGGCAGGTCGCGGTAGGCCGGATACTCGAGGATGGTCAGGTTGCAACGGTCGATGACCTTGCGGCCGAGCGCACACACCTGCTCGACAAGCCAGCGGAACTCCGGATGGATCTCAGGAGCCCCTCCGGTGATGTCCACGATCGGGATGTCGTTCGATGCAATCACCTCGAGACAGCGGTCCAACGTGGCTCGCGACATGGCTTCGCGTCGATCGGGGCCCGCATCGACGTGGCAGTGCAGGCAAGTCATATTGCAGACTCGGCCCAGATTGATCTGCAAGGTCGAGATGCGGGTCGGCTTGAGTGGCCATAGCCCGTGCTGCTCGAGCAGCGTATCGAACTCGTGGTCGAGCGATACCTCTTCGATGTGCGCGAGCTGTACCCTCGGTTGCGCGAGCGGGAGGCGGCGGTATGCGAGCGAGGTCGCGCGCATGGTCTACATTCCGATTTTGCTCACATGCTCACGCATTTGCACACCGTGAACCAGCGTCGCGCCCCCACGAATGGCCGCGGCCACATGGATGGCTTCCGTCATCTGATCGAGGTCGGCGCCCTTCTCCAGGCTGTCCTTGCTGTAGGCGTCGATGCAGTAGGGGCACTGCACGGCGTGGGCCACAGCCAGCGCGATAAGGGACTTCTCGCGCGCCGATAGTGCGCCATCTGCGAAGACCTGCCCGTACCAGTCAAAAAACTTCTTCGCCAGCAGAGGACAGTTCTTCCCGATGTCCGGGAACTTCGCCAAATCCGCGGGGTGGTAGTAGCTGTCTTCATGCATCGAATTTTCTCCTGGATCTCGGCAGGCTCAGGCACCGAGACCGCTGGTTTTCAACAGATCCCTCAGACGTTCGACCCTCTTCCTGTTGACCCCGAGATCGCCCCTCCCCACCCGAGACGCCGACCTCACGTGAATAGCTTTTCCTCCTGCATCCAAGCGCAGTTCGACATCGTCAACGAACCGCCAGATTCTGCTCCTGAACGTTGCCCACAGGTAATCGCCGGTATCCTTTTCCACCCTGCCGCCGAGCGAGATGACCGACGCCTTCACTTTCTTCCAGGCAGCGTCGGCCTCTCCGGAGAATCCAAACGGCTCGGCATGCGACTCCTTGCCTCGGTACTCGCTGACAACGCAGTTCGGTGTACCGGGACAGGGGCGTAACCTGCCGTCCTTAAGCCCCGTCTCACGGGCTTTTCTTGAATTCATTGACAGGTACGTGAACGTCCCTAGGAAGAGCACCACCATGGCCACAATCACATAGATAGCGATTCTCAACTCCGCCTCCGATCGTTACTTCTGTCAGGGGGCGCACGAAATTCCACATCCGCCCCGCCCGCCCCCAGAGTATCCGTGGTGCTCGCCTCGTCGGTCGCACGCGCCGCATCCGCCGCGCGTCCCCACGTAACACCCACCCAGCTCAAGCGCGACAAGAATCAGCAATAGCGTAAATCTCTTCATTTGGCGCCGTCCTTTCGGTTCCGAACTCTCCCCGCAGGTGCCCTTCACTTCAGCTTGGCTTACGCTCAAGCTTTGAGAAAGGTCAGCAGGTCTGTGTTGAGCTTCTCTTTGTGTGTTTCGGTGAGTCCATGAGGCGCGCCAGGGTAGACGACCAGCTTGGCGTTCTTGACCAGTTTGCTCGATCGAAGCGCACTGGCTTCGATTGGGACGATCTGGTCGTCATCGCCGTGCAGAATAAGCGTCGGCACGTCGAACTTTTTGAGATCCTCGGTGAAGTCGGTCTCGGAAAACGCCTTGATGCAATCGAGCGTATTCTTGTGACCTGCTTGCATACCCTGAAGCCAGAACCAGTCAATCATGCCCTGTGACACCTTCGCGCCCGGCCGGTTGAATCCGAAGAATGGGCCACTTGCAAGCTCCTGATAGAATTTCGAACGGTCGGCGAGCGATCCGGCACGGATACCATCGAACACATCAGTGGCAAGGCCGCCTGGATTGCCCGCCGTTTTCAGCATGAGGGGCGGGACGGCAGATACCAGTGCGGCCTTGGCCAAGCGCTTGCTACCGTGACGGCCGATGTAGCGAGCCACTTCGCCTCCGCCCGCGGAGAATCCGACAAGCACCACGTTCTTCAAGTCCAACGTGTCCATCAGTTTTGCGAGGTCATCAGCATAGGTGTCCATGTCGTTGCCATCCCAGGGTTGACTGGACCGGCCGTGACCCCGACGGTCATGCGCCACACAGCGATAGCCGTGGGACGCGAGAAAGACCATCTGGGACTCCCAACTATCCGAATTGAGCGGCCATCCGTGGCTGAATACAATCGGGTGACCCGAGCCCCAATCCTTGTAGTAGATCAGCGTGCCGTCCTTGGTGGTGATCGTGCTCATGTGTAGTGCTCCATTTTGCCATTGCTGTGTTGCCTACTTGCGGAATGCATCTTTTGGGCCGGTCGAAGTGCTGAAACGTCCTCGGCCACTTGCTCGACAGGGGCATAACCACCGCTAGGCCGGAGCGGATGCGCAAAAGCAAGGGCTACGGCACGCTTCGAGTCCATCATGTTGATGGATCGCTCCAATCATCGTGATTGATTCAACGTCCGAAAGCAGCCGGACGCTTACGAATCGGGGCTCTTTAGCCTTCGTCCGCGTTGGCGCCCTCCTTGCTTCTCCGGTCGCTGAGCTCACCGGATTCGCCTAGTCCACCGACGACCCACCAACACAAGGAGACCAAATGCGAATTCAGAATCTTCTGCTGGGAGCCTCGTTGTCAGCTCTACTGACCATCAGCGCAACCGGAAGCGCCGCCGAGAATACAGTACAGAAAGAAGGCAATGCCATGGAAGCCAAAGGCAATGCCCAGGAAAGGAAGGCGGTGCGAGAGAAGAAAGCCGCCGAGAAGACCGCACGTGCGGGCGAGGCCCGGGAGAACACGGGCGAGCTGATGCAGAAGGATGCCAAGGCGCTCAAGAAGGACGACAACACCGCGGCGGAGGGTACGCAATTGGACCGCGCCGGGGCGGCTGAAAAGGCCAAGGGTGAGAAGATGGAGGAGTCGGCCAAGGCCCACAAGGCTCACGCCAGACGCACGCAGAAGGCGGCCAACGAAATGAAAAGGTCCGGGAACGAAGTCGAGAGTGCCGGCACCGCCATCGACAAGAAATAGGACTCGAAAGTCGCTCAGGGGGAAGCCATGCCACTCATCAAGTCACCGTCAAAGACAGCGCGAAACCAAAATATCAAGACCGAGATCGCAGCGGGAAAACCACCCAAACAAGCTGTCGCAATTGGCTACGCGATTCAGCGTAGAGCTAAGGCCAAAGTCAAACCCAAGTGATGATCTGCTCCGACTGGCAGCGAGAAGACCTGTCAGCGAGAAGACCGGATAGCCAGGGTCATCGGCGTAGCAGGTATCGCCACCAAGCCTTTGCAATCACGTCTTCGACGAGAGGGCATCTCTTGCTATGGGTTTCGCGAGATCGGCAACAAGGCCGAAATGGTCACTTGCCCATCCACCATTCCGTTACAAACACGCCCTGAGCAGCTACATCCGGGGACGCATCGTCAGCGTCGCCCGTCGCTCAACCCCGCTCAAGCATCACCAGCACGTTTGAGGATCTCTTGCACTTTCGCCGAAAGGGCCACGGCATCGAAGGGCTTCTGGATGAAACCGTCGCAGCCGCTGTCGAGAAGCTCCTGGGCCTGTCCTTCGATGCTGCGACCACTGGAGAGGAGCACCTTGATGCCAGGCATGATCTTTTGCAGCGTCTCGTAGGTCTGACGTCCGCTCATCTCCGGCATGGTCATGTCGAGAAGCACGAGCGAGATCTTGGTTCCGAACCGCCGGACCAGCTCGATGGCTTGCTTGCCACCCGGTGCGGTCAAGACCTCGTAGCCGAACTTTTGCAGCAGGCGGGAGCAGACCTTCACGATCTGCGCCTCGTCGTCTACGACCAGAATGGTCCCGGTACCATGCTGAAGGACCGCCACGGGGGTCTTGTCCTCCGCGACCTGGCGCTCGGTCGCCGGAAGAAGAAGCGTGAAGGTCGTGCCTTTTCCCATCTCGCTCTCAACCCCGATAAAACCCGCGTGGTTCTTGATGATGCCGTAGACCGAAGCGAGTCCCAGCCCCGTTCCCTGTCCAGGGTCCTTGGTCGTGAAGAAGGGTTCGAAGATCCTCCCCATGGTCTTGGCGTCCATTCCGGATCCCGTGTCGGTGACGATGAGTTTCGCGTAGAGGCCTGGTGGAACGCCGACGAGGGCTCCATCCGCGTCCGCGAGCTCCGCGTTCTCGGCGTGCAAGAGAAGGTGGCCACCCTGGGGCATGGCCTGCCCGGCGTTGACAAGCAGGTTCAGCACTACCTGTTCGAGCTGTGAATGATCCATGAGGACGGCCATTAGGCCTGGCGAGAAGTCGAGCTGGATGGTGATATCCGTGTGCGCGCGCCCGTACATCGCGCTGGTCTCCGCCACCACGCGCCTGAGGTCAAGCGGCTTTAGGTCATACTTTCCCAGTCGGGCGAATCCAAGAAGCTGCTTGGTCAGTGCCGCGCCTCGGGTCACCAACGCCTTCATCTCCTGGATATCCGTCTTGCTATCGCTGCCGTTTTCGATCTCCAATTCCACCAGCGCCAACCCACCTAGGATACCAGTCAGAATATTGTTGAAGTCATGGGCGATTCCGCCCGCGAGGGTGCCAATGGCCTCCATCTTCTGGGCTTGCGCCAGTTGCAGTTGCAATTCCTCCCGCTCTTCCTCCATCCGCCTGCGCTCGGCAATCTCCCAGGCCATATCCGCCAAGTAAGAGATGGTGCTGACATCCTCGGTGGTGTAACCCGCATCCTTGTTTCCCATACCCAGGATGGCGACCATCTTGTCCTTGCGGAAGATCGGCACGACGACCTCGCGAATCATGGGTCCGTGGCCGTCGGTCGGCCCTTTCCGGTTCGGCACCTTGTCGTCGTGGATAATGGGAGCGCGCTTGCGCACACAATCCGCCCAGATGCCATCCTCTTCGACGCCGTAGTGCGGGAGCTTCTCATGCGCGGTACCGAACGCGCTGACCGTGCGGGTGGACCAGACCTGCAGCGATGGCGTGCGCTGATCCGCCTCGATGTAGTGGAAGAAACCCACCCGGCTACCGGTAACGCCCTCGACTTCGTCCAGCGTCTTCTGCAATAGCTCTTTGGGCGAATGCGACGATGCGTACTCCTGCAACCGCAGGCGGATCGCCATCAACGCCTCGGAGCGCTTGCGGGCGGTGATATCACTGGCGACAACGCGACATTCCTTGCCACCGGCCGAGACCGTGGCGGCGAATTCGACGGCAAATGGCGACGCCAGTTCCGGGCGCACGACCACCTCGCAGGTTTCCTTGAGCCCAGTCTCGAATACCTTGCTGAAGAAGGCATTGAAGACAGGACGGCTGTCAGCGTCGACCATGATGCCTAGGCGTTTGCCGACCAGATGCGAACGTTCCAAACCTAAAAGGCGCGCTCCTGTAAGATTCACCTGCCGAATCTCTCCCTCCCGATTCAGGGTCAGGTATCCGACGGGTGCGAATTCGTAGAGATCCGTATAGCGGGAGAGCCCTTCCTCGACCTCGATCCGGGCCCCCTGCAATTCCTCGTTCTGCATCTCCAGCTCGATCTGGTGTACTTGCAGTTCGTGAAACAGCCGCTGCGTCTCCGGCGGTGTGTTGGCATCGCCTCGGATGGCATCGGCATGATGTGCTCCGAATCGCTCCTCCGCCCGACGACGCAACTCACCAGTATCTACCATTTCGGTCTTGCTCTTCTTCATCCGTCACTCCCGTTGATCCCATTTCCCCATCAGCTCGATTGATTCTGGCGCAGCGTCGCCTCCAGTGTCTTGGCGGCGGTGATATCGGCAAAGGTGATCACAACGCCGTCGATACGGTTGTCCAGCGTGCGATAGGGCATGATGCGCACCGAGAACCAGCGCCCGTCGACGGTCTTCACCGGCGTCTCCTTGAATACCAGAGTTCTCAGCACGGTTTGCGCGTCGGAAGCGAGCTCCGGGTAAATCAGATCCGAAGCCAGGTCGGTGATGGGTCGATTCAGGTCGCCGGGAATCAGCTTGATGATCTTCGTCATGCGCGGGGTAAAACGCCGCACCGTCAGGGTTTCGTCCAGAAACAGGGTGGCGATGTCGGTGCTATCGAGCAGGTTCCGCATGTCGTTGTTGGCGCGAGATTCGTCGTCGACCTTGGCTTGCAGCTCGTGGTTGACGGTTTGCAGTTCCTCGTTCAGAGACTGCATCTCCTCCTTGGAGGTGGTCAGCTCCTCGTTCGTGCTCTGCAGCTCCTCGTTGGTAGACTGCAGTTCCTCGTTGGCCGATTTGAGCTCTTCCTGGGACGTCTGCATTTCCTCTCGCGTGGCTCGGATGTCCTCGCGCGCTTGCAATAGCTCTTGCTCCAGCTTCGCCTCGACCGCGGGAATTCGAGCACGCTTGCCCGACGGCCTTTCGGCCGAGGATGAGGCCACGTCGGCGAACACGATCATCACCATCCCGCGCATGGCTTCTGGCTCGTGCAGTGGCTCGATGGTGACATCCACAATGTGTACGACCCCGCCGTCCTTCAGCCGCACACGAATCTGCCCGGCGTTGCGCCGAGATCTCAATGCCTTTTGGAAGGCGCCACCAAGCTCGTTGCGCAATCCCTCGCGGGCCATGGCATGGATGTTCCAGTTGGCTTTGCCGGCCGCCGGCTCGAGGTATTTTCCCGTCCGCCCGCTGATGTAGAGAATGTCCCCCTGCGCGTTGGTGAGCACGGCGGCGGGCGAGTAGCGATCGAGCAATAGCTGCGCAGCCTGCGTTTGCAGAGTGGGGGGCGATGCCGCTCGGCCAGCAGGTGCATCCTCCGTACGGGGCCGGACGTGGAGCGCTGCCGGAAACTCGACGGGCATGGCCTGGGACGCGGTATCGAGCCGCCGATAGATTCGCGTTTTGCCACCCTTGGGAGCAAAGAGATCGGCGACCGACCCCAGCGTCTCCGCGCTGCCCAGAAAAAGAATGCCGCCCGGCCTGAGGCTGTACTGAAAGAGCGGAAGGAGCTTCGTCTGCAGCTCGGGCTCCAGGTAGATGAGAAGGTTGCGGCAGCTCAGAATGTCGAGCTTGGTAAACGGCGGATCCATGATGATGTTCTGCGTGGCGAAGACCACCGACTCGCGGATCTCCTGGCGCACGCGGTAGCCCTGCTCCTCCTTCACGAAGAATCGGCCCAAGCGATCCGCCGAAACATCGCTGGCAATGTTGGTTGGGAAGCTTCCCTGCCGCGCTCGTTCGATGGAATCCTTGTCGAGGTCGGTGGCGAAGATTTGCAGCGAGTAGCTCCGGGTCGGCCGCACCTCCGCCAAGACCTCCCTGAAAACCATGGCCAAGGAGTATGCCTCCTCCCCGGTCGAGCAGCCTGGCACCCATGCCCGCAGCACCCCACCCGCCGGACGTTCCGCCAGCAGCGCGGGAATGGCCTTCTTTTGCAGGTGGTCCCAGGCTTCCGCATCGCGGAAGAAGTTGGTCACGCCGATCAGCAGCTCCTTGAAGAGCAGCGTGGTTTCCTGCGGATTTTCCTGCATGTAGCGCAAGTAGCCGGCGATACCGTCGATCTGATGCAGTCCCATGCGCCGCTCGATGCGGCGGTAGACGGTGCTGCGTTTGTATTGCGAAAAATCGTGACCGGTTTGACTTCGCAAGAGGACGCATATCTTCTCGATCGCGCTTTCGGTCTTGGAGGCCAGGATGAGATCGGGCGAGGCTATGCGTGGAGAGCGGGCAAGGTAGGCTACGATCTTGCTGGCTAGTTCCTCGACCGGTGCCACCACATCGGCCAGCCCAGCATCAATGGCGCTCCTGGGCATGGAGTCGAACTTGGCCGAGGCCGGGGTCTGCACGAACACCGCGCCGCCTTTCTCCTTGATGGCGGCAAGGCCCATGGTTCCATCCGAGCCCATTCCCGAGAGGACCACGCCGACGCCTTGGGGCCCTTGGTCGGCGGCCAGGGAGCGCAGGAAGAAATCGATGGGCAGCCGCAGCCCACGCGGCGCTGCCGGAGCCAGCAAGTGCAGCACTCCGTGCAGGATAGACAGATCCTTGTTGGGTGGAATGACGTAGACGCGATTAGGCTCGACCTTCAGGCGATCCTTGACCTGAAGAACCTTCATCGGCGTGGCCCGCGATAGCAGCTCGACCAACATGCCCTTGTGGGTGGGGTCCAAATGTTGAACGACCACGAAGCAAAGTCCGCTCTTGTCCGGCAAGTGGCGCAAGAAGCTCTCGATCGCCTCCAAACCTCCGGCCGAGGCACCGATGCCGACAATGGGGAACGAAGGACGCACGGTTGCGACCGGCTGGATGGCTTTCTTCGAATCCATGGATTCTGGTTTCCGATTGCGAGTCATGGTGATAGGGCTCCAAACTCCGAGAGCCCGGCCGAGCCTGATGCATTGTCTAGGCCAGCTGAGGTTGGACCTGGCGTGAAGTGCAGATGCCGCGTACGATCCCAGAACTCACGGCGGCGAAGAGAGGATGATGGTACCCGATGAATGGCAAGGATGACAGGCCTAAAGGCATCGCTAAACTGCGCTGGCGCGCCGAAGAGATCGCCCAGAAGCAAGGCGATCCGGCGCCAACGGATCTGACGCTCATGTCGCGCGAAGAAGCGCTGAGGCTTGTCCATGAGCTTCGCGTGCATCAGATCGAGCTGGAGATGCAGAACGAAGAGCTGGTCCGGGCCCAGGCGGAGCTGACCGCGACCCGAGAGCGCTATTTCGACCTCTATAACCTGGCGCCGGTGGGCTACTTCGTCATCTCCCACGAAGGGCGCATTTTGGAAACCAATCTGACCGGCGTCATCCTGCTGGGCATTCCCCGGGCCGCGCTTGTCAAGCAGCCCATCACCAACTTCATCTTCAAGCAAGACCAAGACGTCTACTATCTGCACCGCAGAGAGCTTCTGGCCACGGGCAAGACGCACACGTGCGAACTGCGGATGGTGAAGGCCGACGGGACGGCATTCTGGGCTCGACTGACGGCCACCACGCAGGACCCATCAAGCGACGGCGGTGTACCCGCGAGCCGCGTGGTCCTGAGCGACATAAGCGAGCAGAAACAGTTGGAGCAATACAAGGCCAAGTTGGATGCCCGCCTGCAACAGGCCCCGAAGCATCCGCGCCGAGAGCGCAAGCCAGCGAGGGGCAAAGGCGGCAAGGGCGGCACAGCTCGGAAGCAGACCGCCGGAAGATAATGGGGAGCGCCAAGGGCAATCCTCACGATAGGCTGGAAGGAACGGAGGACTTTCAATGAAGACTCATGGCGCCGAAAGGGACTTTCCCATCGTTTGCGTGGGTGGCTCGGCCGGTGGCCTCGACGCCTACACGCGGCTTCTTCGGCATCTGCCAGCCCGCATGGGTGTCGCCATCGTCATCGTGAATCACCTGAGAACCGTGGGGACTTTGCTCCACGAGATTCTCCCGCGCTACACGGAGATGCCGGTCGAGCTGATCACGGACAGTCTGCGGATTCAGCCCGACCGGGTATTCATTATTCCGGCACAGCGTGATTTGCACGTTCTTGATGGAGAGTTCCATCTCAAGCCCATTTCAAAGCCCCGGGGATGGCCCGATGTGATCACGGTCTTTCTGCGCTCCCTGACGCAGCATTGGGACGGCAAACTCATCGCGGTTATTGTCTCTGGCTATGATGGTGATGGCGCAGCAGCCCTGCGTGGAATTAAGGACGTGGGGGGCATTACCATCGCGCAGAAGCTCGATACGGCGGGGCAGCCAGACATGCCTGAGAGCGCAATAGCAAGCGGATGCATAGACTTTGTCCTTTCACCCGAGGACATAGCTCTAAAAATCGCGCGAATTGCGCACGCCACTCGGGACGAACTGGGCGGCGCGCTAGCGTCTACTTCTCCAGTAATAGCCGCCGCCACCGCCAAAGAGAAGGACTCCTAGGACGACCAAGACAATCAGTGTGCTGGTGCTCATGATTTTGCTCTCCTTTCGGGCTTTCTTCGCGGGGCCACTGCTCTGGGCAAGAAACCCAGCGCTTACGCCCCGAACCAAGCGAAATGCATCTTCCAGGCCGCTCGACCTGATCCATCCACAAGCAGGGGTGGATCCTCTGCCGAGCAACTTTCAGCACCCCGCGAGTCCATCATGTTGATGGACCGATCCAATCATCGTGACTGATCCAAGGGTCGACAGGTCGCGCCGGGGCCCGCCAACGCCAGGTAATCTGGGGCCGCGTCAGTTTTCGCCCGCCTTGGCTTCCTCTTTGCTACTCCGGTCGGCAAGTTCGCCTAGTAGACCGGCGACGCAACCACCCACAAGGAGACCAAATGCAAATTCAGAATTTTCTGCTCGGAGCTTCGATGTCAGCACTGCTGGCCATGACCGCCACCGCAAGCGCCGCCGAGAATACGGTCCAGAAAGAGGGCAATGCCATGGAAGCGAAGGGCAATGTCCAGGAGCAGAAGGCTGTGCACGAGAAGAAGGCGGCCGAGAAGACCGCAGCCAAGGGCGAGGCCAAGGAAGTCAAGGGCGAACAGATGCAGAAAGACGCCAAGGTGCTGAAGAAGCACGACGACACGGCGGCGGAGGGTGCGCGAGCGGACCGCGCCGGAGCTGCGGAAAAGGCCAACGGCGAAAAGATGGAAGATTCCGCGAAGGCTCACAAGGAGCATGCAAAGAAGACGCAGAAGGCGGCCAACGAGATGGAAAAGTCCGGCAACAAGGTCGAGAAAGCCGGCACCGCGATAGACAAGAAATAGAACCAGAAGACCAAGCGAATAGCAGGACGCGAACGAGACGAGGGGAGCGGCCATTGCGGTTGCGCCTTTGTCGGCCGCCAAGCGGCGCGCGTCCTGTGTTTCCTGTGCATCGTAGGACCGTTTGACTTGGTTGGATGGAAACGGATGGAAGCTTCCCAGAAGACACAGGATGCCGTTCGGCACCCACCTGGCCTTCCCCACGCGATCGGTGCACAGGATGTCGCGGACCTGCTCGGAAAGGCTCGTGCCGACGTCGATACCGTCTTGAAGCAGCTCGATTCTCGGCTCGTCGGTCTGAGCGAGGCCGAAGCCAATTCGCGCTTGAAGCAGGTTGGCGCCAACGAGATCGCCCGGCAGCAGCGCCAATCGAGCCTGCTGCGCCTCTTGAGTAACATCAAGAATCCACTGGTCTTGCTGCTAATAGTACTGGGAGTCATTTCCTTTCTCACGGGTGACCACCGGGCAACGGTGGTGATCTTCGTCATGGTGGTTCTGGGAGTGGTGTTGCGGTTCTTCCAGGAGCTTCGCGCCGACAATGCGGCGGCGAAGCTGCAAGCGATGGTCGGCAACACCGCGACGGCCGCCCGCGACGGCAAAGATCAAGAAGTGCCGCTCAAGATGTTGGTGCCGGGCGACATCATTCGACTCGCGGCCGGCGACATGGTGCCGGCAGACGTGCGCGTTCTTTCCGCCAAAGATCTATTTCTGAATCAGGCAGCGCTGACCGGCGAAGCCCTGCCAGTGGAAAGGAAGGCATCTCCGGCATCGGCGGAGATTCAGAACCCTCTGGAGCTCTCCAACCTGTGCTTCTTGGGCTCCAACGTGGAGAGCGGTTCTGCTACCGCCGTGGTCATCCACACCGGAAATCGGACCTACTTTGGCTCGCTCGCCGCCGGCATCCTCGGTCAGCGCCAATCGACCAGCTTTGATCTCGGCATCAACAAGTTCACCTGGCTCATGATCCGTTTCATCGCCGTCATGGTTCCGGCCGTCTTTCTCATCAACGGATTCTTTCGCCACAACTGGCTGGATGCATTCCTATTCGCCATGGCCGTGGCGGTCGGGCTGACACCCGAGATGTTGCCCATGATCGTGACCGTCAACTTGTCGAAGGGCGCCCTGGCCATGGCGCGCAAGAAGGTCATCGTCAAACGCCTGAACGCCATCCAGAATTTTGGGGCGATGGACGTGCTGTGTACCGATAAGACCGGCACCCTCACCCAGGGCAAGATCGTGCTCGAAAAGCATCTGGACATCAACGGCGATCCCAACAAAAAGGTGCTGCACTACGGTTACCTGAACAGCTACCACCATACCGGTTTGAAGAATTTGCTCGACGAGGCGGTCCTCAAGCACGAGGAACTGGAAGAGCGCCTCAAAGCCAAGGACGAGTACCGCAAGATCGACGAGATCCCGTTCGACTTCGTTCGTCGCCGGATGTCGGTCGTCGTGGAAGACAAAACCGGCTTGAACACACTGATCTGCAAGGGCGCGGTCGACGAGGTTCTCAGTCAGTGCACCCGGGTCGATGTCAAGGGCAACATCATAGCCGTCGAGCCCGAACACGACACCAAACGCCGGCAAATAGCCGACGACCTCAATGGGCAGGGCTTCCGCGTGATCGCCGTGGCCTGCAAGGAGATGCCGGGGGCCTCCGATGACCCGGTGTATACCGTCAAGGACGAGTCGGACCTGATCCTGCTTGGCTTCCTTGCCTTCCTCGATCCGCCCAAAGAAACCGCCAGCGAGGCACTAAAACGGCTTCATGGTTTGAACGTGACAGTCAAGGTGTTGACCGGCGACAATGAGATCATCACCACCCATATCTGTAAAGAAGTGGGCATGCCAGTAGAGCACCTCTTGCTCGGCTCGCAAATCGAGGCAATGAGCGAGTCGGACCTGGCCACTGCCGCAAATGCGACGAACGTCTTTGCCAGACTCGCTCCCGCCCATAAAGAACGCATCATTCGCGCCCTGCAGAGCCAAGGCCACGTGCTCGGCTTTCTGGGCGACGGCATCAACGACGCGCCAGCCCTGAAGGCCGCCGATGTGGGCATCTCGGTGGACAGCGCCGTGGACATCGCCAAGGAGTCATCCGACATCATCCTGCTCGAAAATAGCCTACTGGTGCTCGAGCAGGGCGTGCTGGAGGGACGGCGCGTGTTCGGAAACATCGTCAAATACATCAAGATGGCGGCCAGTTCCAACTTCGGCAACATGTTCAGCGTGGTGGGGGCCAGCGCTTTCCTGCCCTTTCTGCCCATGCTGCCGATCCAAGTCCTAAGCACCAATCTCCTCTACGACTTCTCCCAGACGACGATCCCCACCGACGGCGTGGACGCGGAATGGCTGACAAGACCGCGGCAGTGGACTATTGGCAAGATCCTGCGCTTCATTCTGATTCTTGGGCCAATTAGTTCCATCTTCGATTATCTGACGTTCTTTCTGATGCTTTACGTCTTCAAGTGCTGGAACAACCCAGCCCTGTTCCGCACGGGCTGGTTCGTCGAGTCGCTCTTTACCCAAACCCTGATCATCCATGTCATTCGTACCAACAAGATTCCGTTCATCCAAAGTCGAGCGAGTTGGCCGCTAACTCTCACTTCCCTTGCCATCGTCGCCGCCGGGGCATGGCTGACGGTTTCACCGCTGGCAAACACGCTTGGGTTCGTTTCGCTGCCACCGACCTTTTGGCTGTTTCTGGCCCTCATGCTGCTTGGCTACGCATTGCTGACCCAAGTGGTTAAGACTTGGTTTGTCCGTCGGTTTGGTGAATGAGTCGGCGGCCATTCTGCCCCAAATCGATGGACTGGGACCGTCATCTTGGTCGAAGTTATCAGTCCGCCAAATCTCCCCCTGCTGCAATTGCCTGCAATTGCACGTGTTTGTCCGATGGCTCGAATACTGCTGTAGGTGTTAGGACGACCATCAACGGGAAGGACAATCACATGAACCAGGATCAAGCTAAAGGCAAATGGGATCAGATCAAGGGAAGAGCCAAGGAAGCTTGGGGCGTTCTCACGGACGACGACTTCAAGAAGGCTGAAGGCTCGGTAGAGAAGCTCTACGGCGTCATCCAGGAGAAGGTGGGCGATACCAAGGAAGCGATTCGAACCAAGCTCGACAAGCTCCACGCGCAACCGAAGAATGGCTCGTGTTGCGGATAGGCAACCCAGCTGACGATGCAAATCACAAGAGCCATTCTTAGAAGGAAGAGGTGACCCAATGTACCCGACGAAGAACGATATTCACGAAAAGAGTCGCGCCCCCTTGGTGGAATTGCTGAACGCTCGCCTGGCCGACGCCATCGACCTGCAGACCCAGTGCAAGCAAGCGCATTGGAACGTCAAAGGACCGGACTTCATCTCCTTGCACGAGCTGTTCGACAAGCTGAATGAGGATGTCGAGACCTACGTGGACGACATCGCCGAACGCGCCGTTCAGCTAGGGGGGATAGCGGAGGGAACCGCCCGCAGCGTGGCCAAGCGGACGACACTGGCCGAATACGGTGCGAAGAGCGGCGCGGGCCGCGATCACGTGGACGCCCTGTCGTCGGCCCTGGCGACGTTCGGCAAATCGGTTCGGCAATCCGTCGGAAAGAGCGACGAGCTGGGCGATGCCGACACCACCGACCTCTTTACCGAGGTTTCTCGCGGCGTCGACAAGTGGCTGTGGTTCGTCGAGGCGCACCTGCAGGCCGAACGCTAATAGTGATGTGGGGGCGATTAGCTGAGAAGCAATCGAACCCCCATATATCCTAGCATTCCCAATGAAAGTCCAAATTGAATGCGGTGTAGGATGCCAAAGTTGGCATACACCTGGTTCTCGAATCGTCGCTGCCAGAGAACAAGGATTCCCTGAACAACGACGAACACCCCGCCGATGAGTAGCGCATCCCATCTGCCCCACAGACGGTAGACCAGTGGAACCATGCACGCTCCGGCAAGAGCCAAGCAGACCAAGGCGAATCCAAAGCTTCCACGAGCACCAAAGGTGACAGCAAAGGTTCGGTCGCCGCGCGCGCTGTCTTCCTCGGTCTGGTAGATTTGGGTTAGCGGGAAGAAGCCGATGGTGATGAGCGTGGCCACCGCCGTTCCGAGCATGGCGCCAGGCGAGCCCAACCATGGCATCGGTGGCGAGTGGCCGCACAGCCACCCGCCCATGAACCCGATGGCACCTTGACCAAAGGCGACAACGAATAAGGAAAGAATGGGACGGGCTTTCCAACGCCAGCGTGGGTGCGAATAGGCGACCGACAGCGCCATGACAACGAGGTAGAGGACCGTGAAGGCGGTTCCAACGAACAGCGCGAGAACAAGGCCGGCTGCTTGAACGGCTAGTGAGAAGCCGAGCAAGGCTTCACTCACCGGAGGCGGAAATCGCAAACCGCCGACCGGTCCCTCGTCGCGGTCATAGTAGGAGTTGTACGCGGTGATCCCACCGTAGAGGAACACGTGAAACGCCAAGAATCCCAGGGCGGCGCGAATGGAAGGAACTTTGCCACCGAGAAGAAAGCCCCAGATGAAGAGGGGCGACAAGAGCACGAGCTGATAGTGCAACCGTAAGTGCACGAAGAGCGGAAGCCACTTGGAGCGACGCGAATCAGACATTCAGTTCCCCGGACGGGAGTCGCTCGGCGAATCCCGTGTAGGCAATCCGCGTGGATTTGGCAAAACGAAAGCGAAAGTCGCGGGGCACCACCCGCGTCGCCAGCATCTTCCAGAACGCCAGCGAGCCCACGACCGGTGCCGAGCCGTGCAGCTCGACGACCTTCAAACCGCTCGCCTCACACATGCGCCCAAGCTCGCCCGGTTTTATGAAAAGGCGCAGCACGTGCATGTCTTTCGGTGTGTTCTTGACGAACCACTCCACGCCCTTGATGACAACCAGCCAGGCCAGAAGATTCCGGTTGAAGGTGTGGAAGAAGAAGAGTCCGCCCGGACGCAGAGCTCGAGCCGCCTCGGTCACGACGCGAGCCGGGTCTTCCACATGTTCCAGAAAGTCCATCGCACACACGACGTCGAAGGATGCATCCGCGAAAGGGAGCGACAAGGCGTCTCCGCGCGCGTAGCGCACAGTTCGCGTCGGGTCGTGCTGGGTGGCGACGGCAAGACTATCGGCGGAGGCGTCGAGACCGTCGACCTCGAACCCCTCCTTGGACAGATGGTTGCTGAGAAAGCCTCCACCGCAGCCGACGTCGAGAATGCGAACCGGGCCATTTCTGCCGGCGAAGTGGGCGCGGATACGTTCGGCTACCCATGGATTGCGCAGACGCGATTCCGCGCGCAGCAATGCGACCGGATCGTCATCGGCGGCATACCACCGCTCGCCCAGGGTATCGTACAGGGCATTGTTCACTGGGTGGTTCACTGCGCGCGTGGATGTCGTGTCCATGGGAGATTCCAGTAAAGAAGTTGATAGCAACCGAAAGCCAAGGTCAGCGCGGATTGGCCCACCAGAATCGCGGTCTTGTGCTTGAACCAAAGTAGGGCAGCGACGCCGAGCACGATGGGATGGAGCACGAAGAGAAGGGAATGAAGCCACTGCTCGCCAGCCACGCAGCGACGAGAGTGCACGAATTCATCCTTGGTAATGAGGACGCACGAGACTATCGCGAGGGTAGCGTAGAGGGTCAGCGCGGCGCTGCTCGGCGGCTGGGTCAGGGCCACGCCGTAGCAAATGAGCACGCTCAGGGTGTCGATAGGATGGCCAACTCGCTCCCAACGCGGCAGCCCACGCTGGCGATGGAAATGGAATTCGTCGACGAACATGAGCGCTGCCTGAATGAGCAGAGGTATGCAAAGGACCAACGTCACCGTGTCACCTTGCGCATGATTGCGCCGCAAAGGGTGAGCCCCGGGCCGAATGCAAGGCTGACGATGGTGCGCCCAGCGGCGATCTGCGTGTCGCGCAGGAGCTCCATCCAAACGTGGGGTAGTGTCGCCGAAGACATGTTGCCGCGCTCGAGCAGAATCTTTCTGCTGCAGGCAAGTTGCGCCTCCTCGAGACGCAACACCTCGCGCGCGCGGTCCAGGATCTTGGGGCCGCCTGGATGCACGGCATACACGGCCTGGCCTAGCTCCTGGTTGCCGAGGCCAGCGCGCTGCGCGAGCCGGTCGACGAATGCAGCTAGCACGCCGGCAATGCGTTCGGGTACATCCCGTAGGAGACCCATTTGCATGCCCCAGTCCGAACAGGTCCAGGTCATCGTATCGGTTGAATCTGGGACAATCTGTTCATCTTGCGCCAGCAGCTCGAGTGCCGGGGAGCCATGGTCCCAGCTCGCTTCGTCGCCGACGCCATAGGCGATGAATCCGTCGGCAAACAGAGTCTGCACTACCAATTGCTCGGGCGAATGCGCGAGCGGACTCAAATGCAGCGAACAGATCTCCGTATGGACGACGTCGATTCGGCGTGGCAAATGCGGGCCGACCTGGCCGGTGCTGGCGGCGAAGGCGCCGGCCGCGCGTAGCGCGGGAAAGGCCGCATAACAGCCCATGTGGTAGACGTGGAAGACGCGCGTGCCGGCGCCCCAGCCCTTGCTCGCCACCAAGCGCTGGGCTGCGCTGGGTGAGTCGTACCCCGTGCAAGTCACGTGCAAGAGATCCGCCGGGGGTGTTTCGCACTCTGAGTACAGACGGTCGAGCACGCCTTCGACGGTCTTGGTGAAGAATCGCGTTCGGGCCAGGGCGCCGACCCCCGTGGGCTGCTCGTCCAAACGATAGACCTGCATCTCCGACCAGCGCGTGTTCGAACAGTCGGCCACCTCATGACCCCGCGAGGCGATCTTGTCTTGCCCGCAGCCAAAGCGCGCAAGCCGATGGGCCATGTGATCGCGGAACGTGCCTTCGTCGAAGGCGCGCCCTTCCATTCGAGCCTGGGTCGCTTCCGCATGCGCGTGTGCGTCGGCCAACCATGCGAATGTTTCTGCCTGAGTTGAAAGGCAAGCAGGACGAAGCGACCTGAAATTGGAGAGAAACGTTGACAAGATGAGTTCGTTTTGTGGCCATCGGTGGCCGTCGCGAATTGCTCAATAGTCAGATGTCGCGGCGGTCGATTTGGTGACCCACTTCATGGTACTTACTGCTCCTGAGATGCGCCGGGAGATTGGTCAGCGACCTTCTCGATGCTCATACTCACGGCCTTCGCCTTCGTGATGACGCCCGCGCTCGTCGTGTTCTCGATACTCGCCATTCCGATAATGGCCGTCGTCTCGTCTAGGTCCTCGCTCTCCCCAGAAGCATCCGCTCGATCCGATCGCCGCCAACAGTGCCAGAATCAACAGTCTCTTCATTGTGTCTCCCAATCAGAAATAGGCGCGAACGCCCAGACCCACGTCGATGGTGAAATCGAGCGGCGGAACGATCACGATGGCGGGCGCGATTTCGAGGTAGGCTTCGAGGAAGTCCGGGCGCCGGAATGTGGCCGCAATCCCGAGCGGAACGCGGGCCAGAACGACGACGTCGTGGCCGAGGTTGTTGGAGCCGTAAGCTGACGTGATCAACCGCCCACCAAAACCAACATACCAGTCGAGACGATTTGTCCTGTTGAGGATGTTCTCCTGGTACAGGTAGTCCATGTGTACGCTGAAGTTGTGGTTGATATTGCCGCAACGATAGGAGTTGCCGTTCGAATCCCTGCACCAGTCGTAGCCCCAGCCACCGAATCCGAGCCCGAAGTCGAAGGCATGGGCGCCCCCGACAAAGGCTTTCGCCGTAATGGCGGTTGGCTCGCCGATCTGGAAGCCCAAGCCGAAGTTGCGCGAGGCTCCAACTTCGGTGGCCTGGACGCCACTTACGTGGGTGATAGCCGCAACGGCCAATGTGAGCAACGCGAGACGCCTCATAGCCAGCGTCTACAGCAGTTTTCGGGCCACCATGGCCGACAAGCAATTTCGAGAGGTTGCGAGCCCGGGCCCGTGTCGCGGATTGGTTCGAATCGACCAGAACGAATGACCGTCACCATCGCTTTGATGGATGGGTGGCCCTATCACTACTGATTGAAATTTCCCCGTCGCCGTCGCTGCTGCGAGAATGCGATGACCACTGCCGCGGAGGGGGAGTATCACCCTCACCCCGTGGCCCCTCTCCCGGCGGGAGAGGGGCGGATTCTGCCTGTGATTACCATGCCTTTCCTCACCCCTCTCCCTGCGGGAGCGGGGTCGGGGGTGAGAAATACTTGCTCCTCCGTGGCACTGGCCATCGTCTAGCGGCCACCGGTCGTCACCCTTTTGAACCCCCAGCCCTGAATTCCAATTCCTGGACACGTTCTCGGTCCAAATTTCAATCAGTAGTGCTATGCGCCCTCGAGCACCTTTGGAAACTGTTCTTTCCCGGGCATAGCCGATGCCTGACGATGCGCAAATCGCCGCTGTTCGAGAAGTTCCTCAACTTCTTTCGTCGAGACTTTGGCCAGTGCGGCCGTCGCCAGCACTTCGGCGTCGGCTAGCGTAGTCGCGCGAATCGCGTTCTTGACCTCGAGCATCTCGCCAGGTGCCACGCTGAACTCGCGCAGTCCGAGGCCCAGAAGCAGCTCGGTGTACGCCGGATCGCCGGCCATCTCGCCGCAAATCGACAGAGGCCGGCCGGCGTCGCGCGCGGCCTCCGCCACGAACCGGATGACCCGCAAGACGGCGGGGTGAAGCGGTTGGTAATAGTCGTCGACGCTGTCGTCCTCGCGATCCGCCGCAAGCACGTACTGCACCAGATCGTTGGTGCCCAGACTGAAGAAGTCGAGCTCCTTGGCCAGCACCGCAGTTAGCACAGCCGCCGACGGAACCTCAATCATGGCCCCCAGTGGAATTTTCGGATTGAAGGCCTTGCCTTCGGCCCCTAGCTCCGCCATCACCTCGTTCATTGCGACGCGTGTCGCTCGCACGTCTTCGATCCCACCCACCACCGGGATCAGCACCGACACTGGGTGCTCCGCGCTGACCCGCAGAAAGGCCCGCAGCTGACTCTTCAGCAGGCTTGGATTCTTGAGCAAGAGGCGAACTCCGCGCTGGGCCAGCGACAGGTTGCGCGCGTGTGGCAAAGGAAAGTAGGCGAGTTGCTTGTCCCCCCCCACGTCGAGCAAGCGCAGCACGATCTTGCGCGGGTGGATGCGCTCGGCGGCGCGCTTCCAAAGTTGATACTGTTCCTCCTCGCTGGGCAGCGTGCTGCGGATAGAAAACGCGAACTCCGTCCGATAGAGACCAATCCCGTCGGCATGATAAAGGCAAGCCGCCTCCGTGTCCGAAACCTTGCTGGCGTTCGCGAGCAGGGGGATCGCGATACCATCGAGGGTGATCGAGGGCAGATCGATGCTCTCCTGCAGCCCCGCGCGGTAGCCGGAAAGCTCGGACTCAAGCCTCTCGTACTCGCTCCGCACCGCCTGGTCCGGGTTCACAAAGACGATGCCGGACACGCCGTCGACGATGAGCTGGTCGCCTGTCTTGATTTTAAGCGGAGCGTCTCGGATCCCTGACACCGCCGGTATTCGCGACGAGCGCGCGAGGATCGACGTGTGCGAGAATTTTCCGCCCCGCTCGGTCACGAGTGCTTGTACCCGGCTGAGCTCGAAGCGCGCGGTGGCCGACGGCAACAACTCGTCGGCGACCAAGATGGAGCCGTCCGGCATCTCCAGCACGCCGAGTCTGTCGTCCTTGGCCAGCGCCGCGAGAATGCGGCGACCGATATCGCGAATGTCTACCGCGCGCTCGCGCAAGTAGGGGTCCGACACCTGATCGAAAGCGCGGACGAATGTCTCGACGACATCGACCAGGGCGGCCTCAATGTTGATTCGGCGCTCCTGGACCGCGGTCACGACCTGTCCATGTAGGCGGGGATCCCGCACCACCAGCGCCTGAGCCGCGAAGATGTCGCCCTCGCTCGCGCCAACACGCAAAGCCACGTCGTCCCTCAACGCGAGCAGCTCCTTCTCCGCCGTCCCGATCGCCACATTGAAGCGCGCAAGCTCGGCGTCCACCTCGGTCGCTTCCACGCTACGCCGCGGAACCAGGATCTGGTCGACCGATGAGAGAACGTAGGCCTTGCCGTGCGCAACACCCGAAGAGATGGGAATGCCCCGGAGCGTGGAGGTCTGCGACACGGCCAGCCGATCTACCGCCCAGCAGAGTGATGGATAAAGTCAGCTTGCGAGCGCACGCCTCTTGCCGATCAAACCGTAGCTCTTGAGCTTGCGGTACAGCGTGGCCGAGCCGATGTGGAGCTGCTCGGCGGTGTGGGTCTGGTTACCGGTATTGAGCTCCAGCGCCGCTAGGATGTATTCCCTCTCGATTTCTTCGAGCGGCCGCACCTTGCCTTGGCTGGCCACGGGGATGGGAAATGTCTGACGGATCTCCTCGGGCAGATCCTCGAATTCCACGCGACTTCCGCGCGCGAGCGCCACGGCGCGCTCCATGGCATTTTCGAGCTCGCGTACGTTGCCCGGCCAGGGGTAGCGCAGAAGCTGATCGGCGGTGTCCGGAGCAAGACCGGTGATCTTGCGCTTCATGCGCACCGCCGCGTCCGCGAGCAGCACCCGAGCGAGCGGCAAGATGTCGTCTCTGCGCTCGCGCAGGGGTGGCACGTGCAACTCGACCACCTTCAGCCGATAGTAAAGGTCTTGCCGGAAATCGCCGCCCGCCACGCCGTGGGCAAGGTCGCGGTTGGTCGCGGCCAGGACGCGCACGTCGACCTTGCGGCTCTTGTTTTCGCCGACGCGACGGATCTCCCGCTCTTGCAGCGCGCGCAGGAGCTTGACTTGCATGCCCGGCGAGACCTCGCCGACCTCGTCGAGCAGCAGCGTGCCACTGTTGGCGGACTCGAACAGGCCGGGCCGGTCCTGGGTCGCGCCGGTGAACGCGCCACGCGCGTGTCCGAAGAGCTCGCTCTCGAGAAGAGTCTCGGTAATGGCACCGCAGTTGACAGCCACGAATGGCCCCGCGGCGCGCGTAGACTCTTCGTGGACGAGCCGGGCGACTCGCTCCTTGCCCGATCCGCTTTCGCCGGTGATAAGGACGGTGGAATCGACTTTTGCCACCCGGCGCGCCAAGTCCACGACCTGGGCCATCGCGACGCTCTTGGCGACGATTCCCAGCGGCTCCTCCACGTCGCGCGCCACGCGAACCAGGGCTCGGCGGTGCGTGCGCAGTTTCTGCTCGGCCGCCTTCAGCGTATCCGTGACCCGCGCAAGGGAGACATCGAGGCAATCCTTGAGTTTGTCCGCCTCGAAGAAATGTAGCTCCTCGCTGCGCTCGTCACCCCACTCCTCGCGCGTTCGCCCGATGAGGTGGCAAGCCGCATCGCCCTTGCCCATGCAGCGGTCTTCAAGGACGTAGATCTCGTGTCCGCAACTCCTGCTGAGGTAGCCGCTGCTGAGGCCGCAAATGGTCCAGCACGCGGATACATCCGCTCGACCGAAGTGCAAGAGGTGTTGCTCCGCCTCGTAGGAGGCCGTGAGCACCATGCCCTCCCTCGTAAGGGGTCCCTGGCTTTCCGGTTCCAAGCGAAAGAGACCCTCGAGGGTGTGGATGTGGGTCCCCGCCTGCTGCCATTCCTCGCTGCTGTGCCACTTGAATTGGTTCTGCATGGCCTCGGCCATGCGCCAGCCATGGGCGAACCCAAATTGGGTCAGCACCGTGCGGGTGGCGGTGACGCCGAAGTTCTCGACGAGGTATTTGCGCAAAAGTCCCATCGCCACCGCATCCAGCAGCAACGCTCGCTGTCCAGCGAAGCGGATCACGCCGCCTTCCGGGTCCAATTCCAAGAGCTCCTTGATATCCAGATCGCCTGCCTTCATCACCATCACCCTCCTTCGATTTGATGGGAAACGTACATCGCTTTGATTGAACTGGCCAGGTCTATGACTCGTTTGTAGTCCAAGTTGCCGTTTTCATTGCCGACTAGTTGATGGCCCGGATTCTGCTGTACTGGAATACGCGTTCCAAGAAAGGCAAGAACATGAGAACCCAAATTCAAGAGATCCCGCTCGGTGAGTTGATCCTGACCATCTTCGACGAGGCCGCGCAGTACAGCGCCGATCCGCGCGAGGTCTCGCGCCTGGCCACGCAGACCATCTCGCACATGTTGTGGCACACGCCGAGGGTGAAGACCACACCACAACCTTCCGACATGGTTTCCTAGGAGGACACGCCCATGCTTTGGACAATCGCCGTCATCCTTCTCGTGCTCTGGGCACTTGGATTCTTCACCGCGCACGCTATGGGAGGCTTCATTCACATTCTCCTTGTGGCCGCCGTGGTCATGGTCCTGGTTCGTCTCATCCAGGGCCGCCGCATCGCTTGAAGTGGACACCCAAGCGAAGCAATACCCCATGACAGACTCGAAACTGGCTATCTCGTTCTGCATCTACTTTTCCTTCGTTGCAGTTCTGGCCGTGGGTTGCAAATCGACGGCTGATAAACCGTCGAACGGAACACCGCAAGATTCAGCCTCGGCCTTTCAGCTCGGCAAGGCCAAGGCGGCTACAGCGGAAGCCACGCAGGCGATGGAGGACTACGCCTACGCGCGGAAAGCCGAATTCGTCGCCAAGATGAACAAAGATCTGGGTGTGCTCCAGGACGAGGTGAACCTTCTTGCCGCCAAGGCAGACGGTGCCCGTGGCGCGGCCAAGGCCGATGCCAAAGACCAGCTCGCGGCCGTGCACGCGAAGTGGACCAAGACGAAGCAACAGCTTGACCAGGCGGAGAACGCCACCGAGTCCACCTGGGATGACGTCAAGAACGGGTTCAAGGAGTCCTACGCCGGCCTGAAGGACTCCGTCGTGACGACACGACAGTGGTTGAGCGACAAGATTGCTCCCTGACGGAAGCCGTTCCCATGTTGTCGGCAGCCGTAGGCCGGGCCGCGACAGCGACGCGGTAAGGATGAAATCTTTACAGATCCTGATCGTGATTTTGGGCTTGGCCCTCGTCTGCGACGACTGCAGCCGAACCTCCGGACGCTCGGTGAGTTTGCTCGGATCCACTTCTATCCAGCCCTTTGCGGAGATGCTGGCCGAGCGCTATGCGAAAGAGAACCCCGGTCAATTCGTAGAGGTTCAGGGGGGCGGCTCAACGGCTGGGCTGCAAGGGGCAGAGCGCGGTCTTGCGGACATCGGGATGTGCTCGCGTTCGCTCACGGCAACAGAATCCCCACTCTTCACGACGATCCTCATCGCCCGTGATGGTCTCGCCCTCGTGGTCAATCCTGCAAACCCGGTGGTCGACCTGTCCATCAAGCAACTGCGCGCCATTTTCGCTGGGCGGGTCGCCAACTGGAAAGAAGTCGGCGGCAAGGATGGCCCCATTCGGCCCATCACGCGCGAGGAAGGGTCGGGCACCCGTGAAAGTTTCGTTCGACTTGTCATGGGCAACGAACGCATTGCCGGCCGCGCCTTGACCCAGGAGTCCAATGGCGCGGTCAAGGAGTTGGTCAAGGGAGACCTGGCCGCCATCGGCTACATGTCACTTGGTCTGGTGGGCAAGGATCTCAAGGCCGTGGCGATTGAAGGAACCCAGCCCAGGGTCGAGAACGTACTCGCAAGCCGCTACAACCTGGTGCGGCCGTTGCTGTTCGTAACCAAGGGCGCGGTCAATCCTGCGGCCCAAAAGTTCATCGACTTCGTGCTGTCGCGGGAAGGACAGACCATGCTCGCAGCGGAGGGGCTGGTGAGAGTGCGATGAAGCGGGACAAGATGATCGGTGCGATCCTGCTTGTCGTCGCCCTTTCTGCCATCTCGGGCCTTGCGCTCATCACGGTCTTCATCTTCCGGGAGGGCATGCCGATCATTCTTCGCGTCGGCGCGAAGCGCTTCTTTCTTTCCACCGACTGGGAACCGAGTCTCGGGCACTTCGGCATCCTGTCCATGATGGTGGGTTCGCTTATGGTGACCGTCGGTGCGGCGGTGATTGGTGTCGTCTTCAGCCTGGGCCTCGCGATTGTCCTAACCCAGTTCTCGTCGCCGTGGCTTTCCGCAGCGCTGAAGCCGGTCATCGAGCTTCTGGCCGGGATTCCTTCCGTCGTCTACGGGTTCGTGGGTGTGGTCACACTCGTGCCTCTCATTCGCCGCTCGCTGGGCGGGCCAGGGCTCTCGGTGTTGGCTGCGTCGATCGTTCTCGGTGTGATGATCTTGCCGACGATTACCAGCATCGCCATCGATGCCTTGCAAGCCGTGCCCAGGTCCTACCTCGAGGGCTCGATTGCTCTCGGAGCCACGCGCTGGCAGACCGTCACCATGGTCCTCTTGCGTTCGGCGCGGTCAGGGCTCGTTGCCGCCGTGATCCTCGGGATGGGACGGGCCATCGGCGAGACCATGGCGGTGATCATGGTGGCGGGCAACGCGCTCGATGTCCCGCGTAGCCTGCTCGCCCCCGTGCGCACGCTGACCAGCAACATCGCGCTCGAGATGGGCTACGCCTCCGGCGACCACCGCCAGGCGCTCTTCGCGACGGGCGTGACCTTGTTCGTGATCATCACGCTGCTCAACATCGCCGCCCTTGCCGTCTCTCGTGAACGCGCGGGCAGGAAGCGGGCGAGATGATGCTGCCGAGAATCTCGCCTGTCACCACCCAGCGCCTGGCCGTGGGCTTCATGTGGATTCTCACTGGGATTACCTTCGCCGTCTTAGTCTTCATCCTCGCTTTCATCCTGGTGCACGGCTTGCCACACGTCACCTGGACCTTCCTGACACAATCCCCGACCAGCATGGGGAGAGAGGGCGGAATCTTCCCGATGATCCTCGGCACCTTTCTCGTGGCCGGACTGGCGGTCCTGGTCGCGGCCCCCATCGGGGTGGCGACAGCGGTGTACTTGACGGAATACACCCGCGAGGGGCGGCTGACCTCGGTGATCCGCTTTGGAGCGGACTGCCTGGCCGGTGTGCCTTCCATCATCTTTGGACTCTTCGGCTTCGTCTTCTTCGCCATCGCGCTGCGGATGGGGCTCTCGGTCCTCTCCGGTTCGCTTACTCTCGCTCTCATGGTGCTACCGACCATCATCCGCACCAGCGAAGAGGCGATTCGCTCCGTTCCCAACTCCTACCGGGAGGTCAGTTTGGGTCTTGGCGGCACCCGCTGGCAGACCGTCTTCTACGTGGTCTTGCGCTCGGCTCTTCCCGGCATTTCCACGGGCATCGTCCTGTCGCTCGGCCGCAGCATCAGTGAGACCGCGGCCGTGATGTTGACCGCGGGTTCGGCGCTGCGCCTGCCGCGCTCGCTCTTTGATTCTTCGCGCACCCTCGCGCTTCACTTCTACCTACTTTCGCGTGAAGGGATCTCGATGCCAAACGCCTATGCAACGGCGTCGGTGCTCATCATCGCCATCTTGGCGCTGAATCTGCTTTCCTACGCGCTGATGCGACGGTTCGCGGTCAAGGCGGCAAGGTGAATTGACAGCCATGCCAACAGCCACGACCACCATTCGCGTGCAGGGCTTCACGGCTTCCTTCGATGGCCAGCCTGCCCTGAAAAGCCTCGACCTCGAGATTCTTCCGAGTGAGCGTCTGGCGATCATCGGACCCGCCAGAAGTGGCAAGACAACCTTCCTGCGCTCACTCAACCGCTTGAACGATCTTTCCCCGGGATTCACCCACAGTGGAAAAATCGTGCGTGACGGGAAGGACATCTACGACGCGGACGTTGATGTCGCCGAGCTTCGCCGCAAGGTGGGCATGGTCTACGCGGTGCCCGTGCCCTTGCCGTGGTCGATTTACGACAACCTTGCCTACGGTTTGCGGCTGGCCGGCATCCGGGACCATGCGAAGCTCGATGAACGAATGGAGGCGGCGCTCGGGTACGCCTTCCTGTGGAACGAAGTCAAAGACCGCTTGCACGAGCCCGCCAATGTTCTCTCTGGCGGCCAGCAACAACGCCTGTGCATCGCTCGCGTGCTCATGCTCGAACCCGACGTGCTCATTCTCGACGAGCCTTGCTCGGGCCTCGACCCGATCTCGACCGCCAAGATCGAAGATGCCCTGGTTGCCCTCAAAGAAAGACATTCCATCGTGCTGGTCACGAACAACACCAAGCAAGCCGCGCGGGCCTCCGATCGCACGGCGTTCTTCCTCCTTGGGGAGCTCATCGAGATCGCTCCGACGGCACAGCTCTTCACGCGGCCGACTCAGAAGCGGACGGGCGATTACCTCACGGGGCAATTCGGCTAGGATCGCCCATGGGAAGCAAGATTCAGACTGAGGGGCTCAATCTTCATTATGGAAAATTCCATGCCCTCTTGAACGTGAGCCTGTCGCTCCAGCCGCGCATGATTACCGCAATCATCGGCCCCTCGGGTTGTGGTAAGTCCACGCTTCTTCGCTGTTTCAACCGCATGAACGATCTTGTGAAGGGTGCGCGCGTCGCAGGCCGTGTGCTCCTTGACGGTGTCGATATCCTGGGCCCCGCCACCAACCTGTTCCTCCTTCGGCGTCGGGTGGGCATGGTTTTCCAGCGACCCAATCCGTTCCCACTTTCGGTCTTCGACAACGTCACGTACGGCCTGCGCGTTCACGGGGAAACTCGCCGATCGCACCTTGTGCCGGTCGTGGAATCGAGCCTGCAGGCAACGGGATTATGGGACGAGCTGAAGGACAGGTTGAATGCGTCCGCGCTCGAACTTTCCCCCGAGCAGCAGCAAAGGCTGTGCATCTCGCGCGTCGTCGCCGTCGAGCCGGAGGTGCTTTTGATGGATGAACCTTGTTCGGCACTCGATCCCATCGCCACGGGGCGTATTGAAGATCTCATGCGCACCTTGGCTGCTCGCTACACCATCGTCATCGTGACCCACAACATGCAACAGGCCGCGCGGGTCGCGGCCGAGACCGCCTTCATGCTGCTCGGCGAGTTGGTGGAGTTCGGTCCGACACTGCGTTTATTCGAAAATCCAAAAGACCCTCGCACCGAGGACTATGTGTCTGGGCGGTACGGATGAGAGTTGAAAGCCGGCAACCCCATTCAAAGGACAAGCCATGTCGATGCATTTGCAGCGCGAAATCGAGCATCTCAAGAACAAGCTTCTGACTCTTGTGGCAACCGCCAAGGACGCCGTCGAAAAAGCGGTCAAATCCGTCGACGAGCGCGACGCCGCTGCAGCGCACGCCGTTGTCGATGGCGACTTCGAGATCGACCACGCCGAAGTCGACCTGGAGGCAGATTGCCTAAAGATCCTCGCGCTCTACCAGCCGGTGGCGACCAATCTCAGGGTCATCATCAGCGTCATGAAGATCAACAATGACATCGAGCGCGTCGGAGATCTCGCAGTCAACATCGCCGAGCGCTCGCTCTTTCTGTGCGGCCAGGCGCCGATCGCTGCGCCCTCGGATCTTGCTGAGATGACGGCCAAGGCACTCGCCATGCTGACGCGCAGTCTGGACGCACTGGTAAAAATGGACTCCAAGTGCGCCCGTGAAGTCCGCGCCTCGGACGATGAGGTGGATGCCATCAATCGCAAGCTATTCCAGGAATTCGCGGCCGCGGTCCGGAGAAACCCGGAGCACGTCGAGAGTCTCTTGAGTTATCTCTCGGTCGGGCGGCACCTGGAACGGATCGCCGACTACGCCACGAATATCGCCGAGGACGTCATCTACCTGATGGAGGGAGAAATCGTCCGCCACAAGCCGACGCTGCCAGAGAAGTGAGGTCGAAGTCCTTCGCGCCGCGGGTGGCTCTCGGCAAATAGCCAGACCAGTTCATCCGACGGCAATCACCAACATTCGGATTGCGTCCACGATCTCTTGAAGATTGACGGTCCACGCACCCAACTGCAATCCCGAATATTCGAGCGTGACCACGACAGCCTTGGTTCGCTGAGCGAGGGCCCGTGGCACCGACTTCTGCAATTGAAAGTCCTTGACCGCCACTGTTTCCGTGGACTTTCCACCGAGGCAAACAGCTCGCCCCATCGTGACTTGGACCAGGTCATTGCCTTGGCCGTCTCGAAGCACCGCCGTAAGCTTTCCGCAGGGACCTGCTGTCTTCGAAGCCGTCGCCAATTGAAGGTTTAGGCTGAGAACTCCAGTTGACGTGTCGAGCGCGGCCGATCCTCGCACCCAACTCTCCGGCATCCCTCGATGGACGAAACTGCACTGCCCACCGGCTATCGGGTCGCCCGATGGCACGCATTTGATTGTATCCGCCATCGCGCAAGGCGCCAGGACACTCACAATACTCGCCACCAATACAGCAATTGTTCGCATTGGGTTCCTTCCCATTTCTCGGTGCGTGGACTACTCCTTGGACGCGTTCCACCAACCCCCGCCTAGCGCGACGTAAAGTGCGACCGTATCTTGGAGCCTCTGTGCTTGCGCCTGAACATAGGCCAACGTCGCCTGGTGGATGCAGCATCCCCTGTCAGCAGGAAACGTGCCGTGCGTTGATCGACAGAAAATCGGCAAGAAAGCCGTCAAACAGGGATCATTCAGGGAGCGTCGTCACTCAAAATGATTGGACAAGAAGACAGCCTCAGGACGAAACAACTGCGAAAACCGCGCCTTTCAATCCCGTGGCACGCTGCGTGCAGCAGCGCGGACACCGCCACTAGCCGCAATGGAAACCGCGATGCCGAAACAGAATGCAATTGAGCCACCCAGGGGACCTGTGCGGCGAACGCTGCGCGGCCTCGATTGGCTCAACTTTCTCCTCGCTGACGTGCAGACGGGCGTAGGCCCGTTCCTCGCGATTTACCTGGCCGCCCAGCAGTGGAACGAAGAGCGAGTCGGACTCGCGCTCACGGTCGGCGGCATCGCCGGGATCTTCACACAGACGCCGATGGGTGCCCTTGTCGACTTTTTCCGGAGCAAACGAGCCCTGGTCGGCGCGGGCGTGGCCGCGCTGGCTGTAGGAGCGCTCCTCATTGCCCTGTTTCCAACCTTCTGGCCCCTCATGGGCGCGCAGGTCTTGATTGGCGGCACGTCCAGCGTCTTCATCCCAGCCATTTGCGCCGTGTCGCTCGGAATCGTCGGAAGCGCCGCCTTCGATACCCGCCAAGGCCGCAATCAGGCGTTCAATTCGGCCGGCAACGTGACCGCGGCGCTATCAATGGGCCTTTTCGGCTACCTCATTTCCGACCGAAGCATCTTCTTCTTTGTCGTGGCGCTCGCGGTCCCGACGATTCTCGTTCTGCTCCTGATCAATCCCAGCGAAATTGACTACGATCTCGCCCGTGGCGCGAGGAAGGGCAAGACAGGCGGAAAAGCCCAAAGCGTGTGGGTCCTCTTCAAGGATCGTCCGCTGGTCATCTTCCTCGTCTGCGCGGTCATGTTCCATTTTGCGAATGCGGCGATGCTACCGCTGCTCGGCGAGCAGCTAGCCAAGGGACAGGGGCGAAGCTCGATGCTCTTCATGTCGGCGTGCGTGGTTACAACCCAGCTTGTGATCACGCTGCTCGCGTCTTGGTCGGGACGCAAGGCAGGAGCGTGGGGACGCAAGCCGCTTCTGCTGATCGCGTTCGGCGTACTTCCAATTCGGGGCGTGCTTTACACCCTCACGTCGAACACGGTACTGCTGGTGACCATCCAAGTCCTGGATGGCATAGGTGCGGGGATCTTCGGCGTGGTGTCCGTGCTCGTGATCGCCGATCTGACCCGTGGCACGGGCCGATTCAATCTCACGCTGGGAGCCATCACCACGGCCGTCGGTATTGGCGCGGCACTGAGCCAGGTCATCGCCGGCAGCATCGTTCACCACGTGGGCTCTCACGCCGGTTTCCTGTTCCTAGCGGCGATTGCCGCGGCGGCGTTCGCCATTCTCTACTTTGTCATGCCTGAAACGCGCAACAGGGTCGTGGCGAAAACGTGACAGGCACAGCCCGCATCGTCGTCACGCTGGGCATATTTGCGACGATGTTGTTTCTCATCGTCGTACGCCCACACCGATGGAACGAGGCTTGGTGGACGGTGCTCGGGGCGGCGGCGATGTTGGTCTTCGGACTCGTGTCACCGCGAGCAGCGATCCACGCGACCCTTGCCGGGAAGAACGCCCTGCTTTTCCTTCTCTCGCTTCTTGCGCTGTCGCTCCTCGTCGGCAAGAGCGGTTTCTTCGACTGGGCCGCGGTTCGCTGCGCACGCATCGCGAAGGGAAATGCCAGCTCGCTTTACCGAAACGCCTACCTGCTTGGCGCGATAGTCACGGTGAGCCTGTCTCTAGACACCACGGCGGTCATTCTCACGCCCATCATGCTGGCCCTCGTGAAGAGGCTCAGACTTGCGGCGGCGCCGTACGTCGTCTTGTGCGCGTTCGTCGCAAACGTCGGTTCGTTGTTGCTTCCCATCAGCAATCTCACGAACATCCTCTTCGCGGATTCCTTCCACCTGACGTTCGCGGCCTTCGCGGCAAGAATGCTTGCCCCGCAACTCGTCGCGCTTCTCGGCACCTACGCTTTGATTCGTTGGCATTTCCGTCGCGAGATCTCGAATTCCTTCACCGTCGATTCACTCCCAAGGCCGGCGAGCGTGGTGCCCAATCGCACCTACTTTCTCGTTTGCGTGACCGTCCTTGTCGTCGTGCTCATCGGATACTTTCTCTCACCGCTGGTTGGAATTGAGCCATACGCCGTCGCCTTCGCGGGCAGCGGCGTGCTTGCGATGGCAGGCGCAGCGACTGGTCGCCTGCGCCTGCGCGCGGTGGGCGAGCTCTCGTGGGGCGTGTTTCCCTTTGTCGTCGGACTCTTCGTCGCCGTGAAGGGCCTCGAAAACCTGGGCATCGTCGATGCGGCGTCAGCGTGGCTTGCGCACATGAGACCCGCATCACCATCAAGTCTCCTCGTTGCCGCGAGCGCGACGGCGTTCGCCTCGAATATGGTGAACAACCTACCGGCGGCGCTGATCGCCAGAAGCGTCCTTTTGGACGCGCATTCCCAGACCGGGGCGGTCCTCGCTGCGCTCGTCGGTGCCGACGTAGGTCCGCTGATCACGCCTTTCGGATCGCTTGCCACCATGCTGGTCATCGCGTTCGCGCGACGCGAGGGAGTCGAGATCCGCATGGGCCAACTCATACTCCTCGGCTTGTGGTTGGCGCCGTTGATCGTCGTCGCGACGACGCTTGTCTTGATTCTCACCATCACGTTGACTGGCTGACAGGAGTTAGACCTCACCTCTCCAGGGCCACTACGGCCCCTCGCGGCCTCGGCTACCTCGATTCGACGCAAGCACCCATTCATTTTGATTGCCTCGATCGACGAGGCAGGCTGAACCACCTCCCTCGACTCCACGGCGAGCCTGATCGGAGCCGACGGCACACATCGTGCAACCGGGGCACCCGAACGGGATTGATCCCACATGAACAACTTCGTACTAGAAATCAAAAGTCTCTCTCGTCGCTTCGGCTCATTCATCGCAGTCGATGCCCTAACCCTTTCTGTCCAGGCCGGCGAGGTGTTCGGCCTGCTTGGCTCCAACGGGGCGGGCAAGACCACGACGATCAAAATGCTGACCACGTTGTTGCCGCCTTCCTCGGGTGAGGCCAGTGTCGCCGGCTTCTCCGTGACCACCCAGGCCGTCGAGGTACGCCGGGCTATCGGTTACGTGCCACAGGCCGTTTCCGTAGATGGTTCGCTCACTGGCTACGAGAATTTGCTCATCTTCGCCAAACTCTACGACCTGCCTGCCAGCGAGCGGAAGACGCGGATCCGGGCGGCGTTGGAATTCATGGGCCTAACGGCCGATGGCGGCCGCCTTGTGGGCGAATACTCGGGAGGCATGGTTCGCCGCCTAGAAATAGCCCAGTCGACCCTGCATCGACCACGTGTACTGTTTCTGGATGAGCCGACTGTCGGGCTAGATCCCATCGCCCGCGACGCTGTTTGGAAGCATCTCATCGATCTGCGGGCCAACTACGGCACCACCTTGTTCTTCACGACTCATTACCTGGAGGAGGCTGAGCTTCATTGCGACCGCGTTGCGATCATGCATCAGGGCAAGGTCGCTGCGCTCGGTACGTGCAAAGAGCTCAAGTCCTCGATTGGCGGCGGGGTTGCGACGCTGGGTGAGGTCTTCACGCACTACGCCGGAGGCTCCGCCGATTCCGGTGGCACCTTCCGCGACGCTTCGGTTGAACGCGCGACAGCCAAACGTCTTGGCTAGAGATCCCCACCACCATGACCACCACCTTCATGCATCCTCTCGCCGACTTCATCGGGAAGACTCTCGTCATTACCGAGTTCGAGCTGCGCAAATTGCGCCATGATTTCACCGAGCTCATCACGCGGGCCTTTCAGCCAGCACTTTGGCTATTGATTTTCGGACAGGTGTTCGCGCGCAGTGGAGCGATGCATACGGGAAACACGCCCTATCTGGACTTCATTGCTCCTGGGATTCTGGCGCAAAGTGTACTCTTTGTGGCCATCTTCTATGGCATCAACATCATCTGGGAGCGCGACCTCGGCATTGTGCAAAGACTCCTTGCTAGCCCAACGCCGCGCGCCGCCCTTGTGCTCGGCAAGGGGATCTCCGCTGGCATCCGAACGCTTTCGCAGGCGGCCATCGTCTATGGTCTGTCCCTACTACTCGGAGTGAGACTCAATAGCAGCCCACTCGCGGTCCTCAACGTGCTCGTTATCGTTGTTCTTACCGCGACGCTATTTGCTACATTCTCTCTCGTCATTGCCTGCATTGTGAAAACCCGCGAACGGTTCATGGGGGTCGGCCAAGTGCTAACCATGCCATTGTTCTTCGCCAGCAACGCAATCTACCCCACCACCATCATGCCCGACTGGCTAAAGACCATTTCGCATCTCAATCCACTGACCTACGTGGTGGATGCCCTGCGGACATCCATGCTGATCGGCAGCACGAGCACCTTCGGTCTGGGGCATGACTACGCGGTTCTCCTCACCACTACGACCGTCTTGGTCTTGCTAGGATCCCGCTTGTATCCCCATCTGGCCTCCTGAGGAGGCTAACGCCTCTCATTCAAATTGAACGAGCAGCCGAGTCGATTTGATTGAACCGAAAGGTCCTCCGACCCGCGTCGGCGCGTAAGTCTTTGAAGTTCTTTGGTGCCGTGGCTGGCTCGAAAGCTGCTTTAGCCTAGCACAAAGATGCACGCCCCCCGCCATCGGACGGGCAACAGATGCACACCCGGCAGCTCACCAAGTGAAGGGCACTTTGATGCTTTGGATGATCGCAGCGATATTCTTTGTTCTCTGGGGTGTTGGATTCCTCGCCTCCTACACCGTCGGCGGGCTCATCCACATCCTGTTGCTTCTGGCGCTGGTGTCGGTACTTTTCGGCGTCGTCCATGGCCGAAAAGCTGTTCCGTAATCTGCCCAAAGTCCAAGGTGACACTATGCCACAACTCTCGCAAGAAGTTCCCGTCGTCCCCACCACCGATTCGCACTTGGAAAGTACCAAGGATCTCTACGGCGACAGGATCGCCGCCATGGATGGCGACATTGGCCACATCAGGGACTTCTACTTTGACGACAAGATTTGGGTCATTCGCTATGCCATTGCAGACACGGGATCCTGGCTGACCGGACGTCTGGTTCTGCTCTCTCCCTACGCATTTGGAAAACTCGACCAGCACGACAAGACCCTGCACATCAATCTGCGCAAGATGCAGATTCAAGACAGCCCCTCGATTGAGTCGCACAGACCCGTTTCCCGACAATTCGAGGCTGACTATTACATGTACTCGGCTGGCCAGCCTACTGGGACGGAGGGGCCATGTGGGGGCTCGGCGGTTACCCAGTAATCCTGCCGCATTCGAAAGAGGAAACGGAGACTTTTCAGATTTACCACCATAGAGATGACAAGCATCTGCAAAGTGCCCGAGAAGTAGCCGGCTATCACATGGAAACGGTCGACGGACCGATCGGCCAAGTGACCGGTTTCCTGGTCCTCGATAGGAGTTGGGCGATTCGCGAGCTGCTCGTCGAAACCGGTCACTGGTATTCGGGCAAAGAAATCCGCATCCCGGCGGGCAGGGTCGATCGAATCAGCTACGGAGAGTCGAAAGTATACGTGAACCTCACCAAAGCAGACATCCAGAAGACCGGAGAACACGAGCTCGTCGAGGGAGATAGGGCTCGGATCAAGACCTGTTCATAAGAAGGGTTCAAGGAGAACAACATGACACAACATCCACAAGAAGTTCCCATCGTCCCTACCGTCGATTCGCACCTGCAAAACACCAGAGATCTCTACGACAACAAGCTCGCCGCGCTAGACGGTGACATCGGCCAAGTCAAGGACTTCTACTTCGACGACAATATCTGGGTGGTTCGCTACGCCATCGCGGACACGGGATCTTGGCTTACCGGACGCCTGGTTCTGCTCTCACCGCATGCTTTTGGCAAACTGGACCAAGCCGAGAGGACGCTGCACATCAATCTGCGCAAGGCGCAGATTCAGGACAGCCCCTCGATCGAATCGCACAAGCCAGTCTCTCGCCAGTACGAGGTCGAATACTACCGCTATTACGGCTGGCCGGCGTACTGGGCTGGGGATGCCATGTGGGGGATGGGCGGATATCCAGTGCTCGTGCCACCCGCTAAGGAGGAAATCGAGACGCAACGTCTTTACTACCATCGCGACGACAAGCATCTTCAAAGTACACGGGAGGTCAGCGGCTACCCGATCGAGGCAACCGATGGAAAGATCGGGCACGTTACAGGCTTTCTGGTGGACGACAGAAGCTGGGCGGTGCGCGAGCTGGTCGTTGAAGCCGGCCACTGGTATTCGGGCAAGGAGATCCGAATCCCAACCAGCAAGGTCGAACGCATCAGCTACAAGGACATGAAGGTTTTCGTCAACCTATGCAAGGCCGATATCGACAAGACCGTGGAACACGCGATCGCGAAGTCAGATGGGGGCCGTATCCAACCGCATACGTGAAGGGTTCCTCGCGTGCAACCGGGACAAGGTGGTGGTGATGTTGGTGTGAGCAACCCTTTACCGGGCATGGAAGCTCTGACTGAGCTGGCCATGGATCTGCGTTGGTCGTGGAATCATTGTTCGGACGAATTGTGGCGCCGGCTCGACCCAGAGCTGTGGGCCCTCACCCATCACCCGAACGTGGTCCTGCAGACCGTAGCGCAAGACAAGCTTGCGAGAGCCTTATCCGATTCGGACTTCCGCCAACTCTTGGACCGCCTGGTTCAGGCCAACCGCCAGGCGAGGGCAGAGCCGGCTTGGTTCCAGGGCAAGTATCCGCAGGCGCCTCTCACTTGCGTCGCCTATTTCTGCATGGAATTCATGTTGAGCGAGGCCCTGCCTATCTATTCGGGCGGGCTCGGCAACGTGGCCGGAGACCAACTCAAAGCCGCCAGCGATCTGGGCGTGCCGGTGGTGGGTGTGGGATTGCTCTACCAGCACGGGTATTTTCGCCAGCTCATCGACCGCAACGGTGCCCAGCAGGCGCTCTACCCCTACAACGATCCGGGGCAATTGCCGGTTACGCCAGTACGCCAGCCGAACGGTGAGTTGCTGCGTCTAGAGATCGCGCTGCCGGGCTCTTCCGTGTGGTTGCGCGCCTGGCAGGTTCAGGTAGGTCGACAAAGGCTCTACCTTCTGGACTCGAACGACGCAGCCAACATCCCCGTTCACCGCGGCATCACCAGTGAGCTGTACGGTGGTAATCCCGAGTTGCGCCTGAAGCAGGAGATCGTACTTGGGCTGGGTGGCTGGCGATTGCTCGATGCACTCGGCATCAAACCGGAAGTGTGCCACCTCAACGAAGGGCACGCGGCCTTCGCATTGCTGGAGCGCGCTCGCGGTTTCATGAAAGGGACCGGGAATCCTTTCGTGGTCGCGTTGGCGGCGACCCGGCCCGGGAACCTCTTTACCACCCATACGGCGGTCGCCTCGGGCTTCGACATTTTTCCTCCGGCATTGGTCGAGCAGTACCTAGGAGGATATGCGAACGAAGCGCTTGGTCTCTCCATGCGCGAGTTGCTTGCCTTGGGACGCAAGGATCCCGCCGACGCGGGCGAATCCTTCAACATGGCCTACTTGGCCATACGGGGCAGCGGTGCGGTCAATGCCGTCAGCCGATTGCACGGGCAGGTGAGCCGACATATTTTCGCACCCCTGTTTCCAAGGCGGCCGGAAGATGAGGTTCCGGTTGGCTACGTGACCAATGGCGTGCACATGCCGACGTGGGATTCGGCGGCGGCCGACAAGCTTTGGACAGAGGCGTGCGGCAAGTGCCGATGGCTGGGCACCTCTGCCACCATCGCGGCGGATCTTCGCGAGGTCTCTGACGAGAGACTGTGGGCCATGCGTAGCGCGAGCCGCAAATCCCTGGTGGAATATGCCCGCGAGGGCATCGGCCGACAGATGGCCGCGGTCGGGGCAGAGCCGGCGGCCATCGCCCGGACACAGGCTCGGCTGGATCCCGGGGTCATGACCCTGGGATTCGCTCGGCGATTTGCGAGCTACAAGAGGCCCAATCTCCTATTGCACGATCCCGACCGTCTGCTCAGCATCCTCAATCATCCGTCGCGCCCCACGCAGCTTATTCTTGCGGGCAAGGCACATCCGGCCGATCAAGCTGGTCAGGCTTTGATTCAAGAGTGGACGCAGTTCATCGGTCGCAGCGACGGGACTGCGCCCGTCTTCTTCTTGGCTGACTATGACATGCTGCTGGCCGAGCGGCTGGTGCAGGGGGTTGATGTTTGGATCAACACGCCCAGGCGACCGTGGGAGGCCAGCGGCACCAGCGGCATGAAGGTGCTCGTCAACGGCGGCATCAACGTCTCCGAGCTCGACGGCTGGTGGGCTGAAGCCTATGCGCCGGAAGTTGGCTGGGCGCTAGGCGATGGCCAAGAGCACGATGACGATTCGACCTGGGACGCCATCGAGGCCAATGACCTGTACGACAAGCTAGAGCGGGAGGTGATTCCCGAATTCTTCGCGCGTACCGAAAAGGGCGTGCCCACGGCATGGGTGGCGCGCATGCGCGAAAGCATGGCGCGGCTCACGCCCAGGTTTTCCGCCACGCGGAC
>OBLT010000209.1_pt1 | contig 44419 bp, 26 predicted proteins | sample 1518721 | NCBI WGS metagenome assembly OBLT01 (sample SAMEA3539307, study PRJEB22396) | soil metagenome | biome: tundra; feature: field; material: soil | place: USA | collected 2010-05 | depth 0.15 m | reverse complement strand
GAGGATCATCGCGTCCATGTCCTTCATATCCACGGCGCCGCGGCCCCAGACGCAGCCCTCGGCGACCTCGCCAGAGAACGGGTGCACCCGCCAGTCCGCCGCGTCCGCTGGCACGACATCGAGGTGGCCGTGGACCAGCAGGGCAGGCCTGGATGGGTCCTCGCCGGAGATCCTGGTCACCACGCTGGCGCGGCCTGGATGGGACTCCAGCAGCGTCGGCTCCAGGCCTACCTCGGCGAGGAGCGCGGCGACATGCTCTGCCGCATTGCGTTCTCCTGGACCGGAGTGATCTCCCGGGTTAGTGGTATCGATCCTGATCAGATCGCTGGCGAGCGCCGCGACCTCGTCGCAGGCTGAGACGCCGCTGGCGGCTGCACTCTCGGTCATCGGGCCATCGTCGCACCAGGCGCCGGGCCGGGCGAGGCCGAGGTGCGCGGTGTCGCTCCCCGGGGCCGGCGGCGGATTATCCCGGCTTACCCCTTCGCCGCAGGGCGCCGGATTTGCTATCGTGAGGCGGCCGGCACCGGCGTCCCCGGCGCCGCGCTCGTCCGGGTGGCGGAATAGGCAGACGCGCTAGCTTGAGGTGCTAGTGCCCGTAAAGGGCATGGGGGTTCAAGTCCCCCCTCGGACACTTGCTTACGTACATGCCTTCCCACGGCTTGGCTTCCGCGCTGACCTTCTGCTCGCCTGGGCGGTAGGTGAGCGCCAGGCCGAGCTGCCCGTAGATCTCTGCCTTGTCGGCCGGGTCGGCGTTGGCCAGGACGCTGATCAGATCGCGGAGTGATGAGACTATCCGGGTGATCTCCTCCGCGGTCAGGCGCGGGCGGCGGGTGCCCTGGCCGAGCCGGGCCTCGGCGGCGGCGCGCTGCGCCTGGACCTCGGCCATCCACCCGGCGATCACCTTGGGGTCTGCGCCTGCCTCCAGTGCCGCGCGGTGTGCGCGCAGCTTGGCGTCACAGTTGGCGATCTCGCGCCGCGCCTGCGTGTCGGGGGCATTGCCTGCTTCGCCGTCTTGGGTCTGCTGTAGTTCCCGTACGGTCTGCGGGAGGGCACCGGGGCCGAATTTCCCGGCGAGCCACCGGTCAAGGGTTGGCAGGAGCTGGTCTTCGCGGAGATAGACGGCGCGCGGATGGTCGATCTTGTTCTTGGCGGCGTACTGGGTGAGGAAGACGCACCGGTAGTAGGCGGCTCCGTTGTTCCAGCTTCCCTGCATCTTCCGGCCGCAGATCCCGCAGTACAGCAGCCCGCGCAGTGTGTAGGGGCGCGGTGTCGGCCGGGGTGAGCGCTGGAGCGTGGCGCTGCGGGCACGCCTGAGTGCCTGAGCCCGCTCGAAGGTGGCGACGTCGATCAGCGGCTCGTGCACTGGGTGCTCGGACCAGATCCAAGCGCCGGGCTCGTTCCACCGCTGCTTGGTCGTGAACCCGAGCGCGACGTCGGCCACGTCGAGAAGTACCTCGTCTTTGCGCTGCCGATTCCACACCTGCATGCCGGTGTACCTGGGATTGCCCAGGATCGCCGCGACCGCTCCCCACGACCAGGCGATCCCGCACCGGTGCCGGTTCCGGGCCGGATCGTAGGCGGACGGGCAGGGGATGCCATCGCGCGTCAGGCCTTCGGCTATCGTCTTCAAGCCCTTGCCGGACAGGTAATCGGCGATCCGCCGAACGACGTGAGCGGTCTGTGGGTCGGGCGCTAGAGCGCGCAGTCGCTTGCCATCTGCGGCCTTAGCAGGGTTGGGGTGCGGGCCGACGTCGGCCAGGGTGTAGCCGTAGGGCGGCCGTCCGCCGAGGTAGCGGCCTTCGATCTGGGCCTGGGTGGCCATGGCGGCGCGGACCCGGACCTTGATCCGGTTCCGCTCGCCTTTGGAGACGCCGCCGAACACGGACATGATCAGGTCGTGGGCCTCGTTGTCCGGGTCGATCGGGCCACCGACCTCGGGCACCCACAGCGGCACGCCGTAGTGGGCGAATAGCGGGTAGGTGTTGCCGAACTGGTTGCCGTAGAACGCCCGCTGCGGCTCCCCCACCACCACCGCGTCAAATCCGCGGCTGGGGTCGGCGAGCGCAGCGAGGAGGCGGCTGGCCTCGGGCCGGCGCTGCGGCGGGATCGACCGGGACTTGTCGATGTCGAAGAACTCGGCGACGATGACGCCGCCGTGCGGCTCGATCAGCGCCTTGCCGCGTGCGTACTGCCAGGCGCGGGATGGCTGAGGATCTTGCCGGTCCTCGGTCGATACGCGTTCCCAGGACGCGAACCTGATCGTGGCGGATCCGCACGTCCATCTGCGACCGCAGGCCGCCGGCGGACGGCTCACCACCAGCCACGCCAGCGGCACGTTCGACCTCATCGGCGAAATCCCCCCAACAGGCCTCCCTCCAGTCAGCCCCGCCACCCCGCCTGCCCCCAGGTCCCGACGCGGCACGCGAGCCGAGAATCAATAATCCGGCCGCCCCGGCGAGCAGTCAGACCGCTGGATCAGCGGACCGAGATGCCAATGCCATAGTCCCTGACATCATCACGGGCGCCGCAGGTGTCCCAGTCCGCGTAGGCAGCCGCTGCCGTGCCACGGAAGTGTGATTCCAGCGCGCCCGCGGCCTGGCCGTGGACACAGATGCGCGAGAGCCTCACCGCAGCCGGACACGAGCCCACGCCCACCGACACCGATGCCCGGGAGATGATCCCGTCGCGGCGCGGTTCCGCCGGCATCGCACGATCGGCTGCTACCTGGCCACGGTCTCCGATCGGGGCCCGGTCCTGCTGGTCTCCGACGACCTGCACTGGGCGGACGAGGAGACCCTCGCCCTGCTGACCGCGCTGGCCACCGATCCCCTCATGCGCCAGCAGCTGTCCGACACCGCGACAGAGATGTTCCCGGAACGGGGCTTCGACGCCGGCGGAGCTGGGTGATAGATGCCCCTCCCGAAAGGACCGCGAGTGAATGGACACCCCGGATGACCGCACAAGGGTCCCCGACCGGGCGGCTGCGTGACGCGCCGCTCGCCGGCCAGCGCCGGCCTCACACCCGCAGGCGAGGCGCAGTCCCGACAGGGAATCGGACGCCTGGGTCGTGCCGGAGTCACTGGCCAGACGCTGCTGACGACCTCGCCGCCAGAGACCTTCATCGACGCCTTCCGCAAGCGTGCGGTATTCGACTCGGGGCTGGGTGCTGTGCGGCCCTGGCTGCACGGGAGCGCGACCAACCTGGTCGCGCGGCATCGTCGCGTCGAGGCCCGGCGGTTCATCGCCCTGGCCTGGGCCGTTGCGGATCCGCTCACCGACGATCAGGAGAACCGGATAGCCGCCCGGTTAGCGCCGAGCGGTTGCGTGAACCGCTGGCTCACGCCCTGGCCCGGTTGCGTGCTGGTGACCGTGACGTGCTGCTGCTCGTTTCGCTCAGCGATCTCAGCTACGACGAGGTAGCGGCCGCCCTGGCGATTCCGCTCGGCACAGTCGGCTCACGGCTGAACCGGGTCCGGAGAAAGGTCCGCGCGGCGCTCAGGGACATCGATCCGGGGCTTGACAGCCCCATCGGCTAGGACACGGGCCCGCTGGACGTAGCCCGCTGGACGCAGGAGGACAAGCGATGCGAATCAAGGAAGGCGCAATGCAAGACAGGGATGAAGGGCGACCAGTCGGTATGCGGTGCCGAACGGGCCGGGGATGCCGGTGCTCGGCGGGCCTATGGCACGCCCGGCGGCTTAGGCGCCGGTTCCCAGGGCGGCCCGCCGGACACCGTCGGTGGCTGGACCACGCTGAGCCGGTGCGCTTCGCCGCGGGGATCGTGATCAGCCTGACCGGGCTGAACCGAGACCGGGAGCGCTGGCGCCGCGGCCAGCCGCGCGGGAGCGCGCCGGTTCCCGGCTGACCGGGCTCGTCGTCGGTTCCCTCCGCGGGCAGGCTGCTGGTCCACGGAGGCAGCCGGATCACCGCTGGCCTTCGCGTGCCTGCCTCCCGAGTCGCGCTGCGACGTCGGCTCCGGTCCGGATGGCGTTCTTGCTTGTGTCCGCATGCGGCCCCCTTTCAGTAGACGCCCGGGGACTGGATGCGGTGCACACGGCTCCATCGCGCGTGTGCGCAGGTTGTCGGGCCTTCGCGGACGGCAGGTGCACGCGGTTAGCGACGGTGGCCAAAAGCGACGCTTCATCGCTGCGTCTGTCAGCTTCACCTCCGGCGCGATCTGCACGCAGCGGCTTGGGGTCTTGCTGCGAGCACTCGCTCGGTAGGCGCTTGCGCATCTTCTTGCGCGGCCAGGCAGCGCCCTGCTGCAGGCGGATGATGGCGGCGACTTGCTCAGCGTCGGGACCGTGCAGGTGCAGGTGGTTCGCATCCCGTCGCGCCGCAGGCCGCAGATGGCGCGTATCCCGACCGGACCGAAGAGCAACGACGGGAGAGACGACCGTGACAATGACCGCGCCCCCACTGCCCGGTGCGCGCATGGCCCGGGCCGAGCTCGAAGCCGTCATGCACGGCCGTCTCTCACTTTCAGTATGTAACTCGCGCGCACGATTGCGAGGTGACCTTGGTCCCGGCCCGCGAGGCCGACGGTCACTGGATCACCCATCGCAGCGGCGATAACGACGGCGCCGATGGCGAACACGATGGGAGCGCCGAAGGTGAACCCTGGCACGCGGTGACCACGGCAGCGGCCGCGTGATACTGGCGCCGACGTATCCGGATGATGTCGGGTGACCTATAGGGAAATCAAGTCCCCCCTCGGACACCGACCATAAGCCCATGGGAATCCCCTCCCAGGTGGGCCCGGGCGAGGATGGTCGCGCTGCGGGCTGGTAGGTCAGCACGAGGCTGAGGCGGCCTGCTTGCTGAACCAGAGCCAGGCCGGTTCAGTTTCCATGACCTGCTCCGCGCCTACGCCGCCGACCGCGCCGAAGCGCAGGACCAGCCAGCGGATCGTTCCCGAGCGATCTACCGAGTCGTCACCTGGTACCTGCACACCGCGGCGGCAGCGGTCCGGATGATCAACCCGGGCCGGCGGCACGTCAGTCTCGACGCACCCGCACCCTGCGGCGAGCCGCTATCCTTCGGCGGCTACGATGAAGCGCTGCACTGGCTGGAAACCGAGCGGCCCAGCCTCGTGGCGGCCGTGGCCTGCGCAGCCCGGCATGACGCCCACGAGATCGCCTGGAAACTGCCGGTCACGCTGTGGGGCCTGTTCAACCTCCGCGGCTACGGGACCGACTGGATGGAGTCCGTCGAAACCGGGCTCGCCAGTGCACGACACCTGCAAGACCAGGCGGCGGAGGGCTGGCTCCTCAACCACCTCGCAATGGCCTACCAGCAGTCCGGCAGCTCTTCGCGGGCAATCGGCTGCTTCCGGCAGGCCCTGGCCATCCGCCGCGCGCTCGCGACCTATCGACGCCTGGGCAGGTTCGAGGAAGCTATGACCAGCGCCCGGCAGGCAGTGCGGATCATTCAGGAAGTCGGCGAGGGGCGCGAAGAAAGCGGCGCTCTGACCCAGCTCGCCCCGGCCAGCCCGTGCCTCAGCCAGCCGCGGGAGGCCATCACGCAGGCCTCACGTGCAGCGGAACTGAGCCAGCATCACGGCGACCCCAGGGCAGAGGCGGAAGCCCTGACCGTCCTCGGCCAGGCACTGCAAGACTGCGGTCACCCCGCACTAGCCCGTCAGCACCAGTATGACGCCTATCTGATCTTCAGCGACCTCGGCGATCCGCGCGCCACCGAGATCCTCGGCCTGACGGAGCATAATGCCTTCGTAGGCCCCCTCCGGTAGCAGTCAGCGTGCGGCTGGCGGCAGAGGCGGTGCTTGACCAGTCCCAGCAGGTTGGTGCCGGCCGGCAGCCGCATGCTCCCGTAGCCGAGCCTGGATCTCTTCCGTTGCCGGGTCACCGGCGGCATGCTGGAGGCTATGCCGCCGCCGAACTGAAGCCAGCGGCGCGAACGGGGCAAGGGACGATCTTGAAGTACACGGTCCGAACGGCCGACGGCAGGCGACTTTCCACCCAGGTGTACGGCGACCGCGACGGTAGGCCCGTGTTCCTCCTGCATGGAACTCCAGGAAGCCGCTTAGGCCCGCATCCGCGATCCGCCGTTTTGCACCGGCTGGGCGTCCGGCTGATCTCCTTTGACCGGCCGGGTTACGGGGAATCGGACCGCATGGCCGGTCGGAGGGTCGCGGACGCGGCAGCAGATGTACTGACTATCGCCGATGCCTACGGCCTGGAGAAGTTCTCGGTCGTCGGCCGATCGGGCGGCGGTCCGCATGCTCTCGCCTGCGCCGCGTTGCTACCCGAGCGGACGACGAAGGCGGCTGTCCTGGTGGGACTCGCCCCGCACGGCGCTGACGGGCTTGACTGGTTCGACGGGATGGCGCAGTCGAATGTCATCGAGTACACGGCGGCGGCCAACGGTTACGAGGACATAGTCGCCCATACCAAAGCGGTCGCCAGCGCCGTCCGAGCCAACCCCGCCAGCCTGATCGCCAGGCTCCAGGCCGAACTGCCCGACCCGGACCGGCGGGTGGTGGCGGACCGGGGTATCCGGTCGATGCTGATCGAGACCTACACCGAGGCCTTGCGGACGTCGGACTATGGCTGGATCGATGACGTGCTGGCGTTCTGCTCGCCATGGGGGTTTGACCCGGCCGCCGTCAGGGTGCCCGTCCTGCTCTGGCACGGCGCGAGCGATGTGTTCTCCCCGGCCAGCCACGCCAGGTGGCTCGCCGACAGGATCCCCAGCGCGGCCGTGGTGGTTCAGGCGGGGGCGGCCCATTTCGGCGCGCTAGACGTGCTTCCTGACATCCTCCGGTGGTTGTCGGCGGGACCGGTCCGCTGATCGTGGCCTGGCGGGGAGCGCGGCTCGGCCGACGGCTAGGTCTTAGATTTGCTGCGGTTCCAGATCGCGGTTGATCCGCTGCCAGTTATGCAGTTGCGCGACGTCCGGGTGACTCGCGCCCAGGACGCGGCTGAAGTCAGCGAAGATCCGTGCCCTGAGTTCCTCGGCATCCTTTTCCCGCCTTGCCTGGCGCAGAGTGACGGCGAGATTGGCCTCGCAGACCAGGGTGTCCGGGTGGTCCCGGCCAAGCACTTCCCGCAGTAGCGCAATCGTCTGGCGCTCAAGCGCTTCGGCGGCTTCGAGGTCTCCTGAATCGCCGCGGCAGTTAGCCAGGTTGACCGCGCAGGACAGGGTCAGCGGGTGGCTGTCCCCGAGCCTGCGCCGCATCCGGCCCAGCGTGTCATCCGTCAGCGCAAGCGCCTCCGGGAGCCGGCCAATGCACCGGAGGTAGCACGCCAGGTTGTTGGCGGCGACCAGCGTGTTCGGATGGTCGTCGCCCAGGCTGGCCTGGAGCGCGGCCTTGACGCCGGTCACCAGCTCCAGCGCCTTGGGCATGTCATCGACCGCCGCGTAGTCGCAGGCCAGGTTGAGCGCGCACGACTGGGCATCAGGCGCGTCGCTGCCGTAGCGGCGCTTGTAGCGCTCGTAGGTGTCCTGCGCGAGATTCCTCGCCTCGGACTGCTCCCCGGCCTTGCGCAGCGAGACAGCCAGGCTCGTGGCGGTACGCAAGGTCTCAAGCATGTCGTCTCCCAGCACCGCCTGGTATTTCTCCCATGTGTCGCGCAGCAGGTCGACGGAGTCCCTGAACGCGCCTGCCGCACGCAGGTCATGAGCCAGGCTGGCCGCCGACGAATGGGTATAGGGATGGTCGCGGCCGAGCACTTGCCGCTGACGATCTAGCGTCTCCTCGTCGAGGCGCCGCGCCGTGAAGCAGTCACCAACCAGCCGCAGCGAGCTGGCCAGGTTATGGGCCGCATTCAAGGTCCGCGGGTAGTCCTCGCCGAATTGCTCTTTAAAGCTCTCGTAGGTTTCCCGGTCAGAGGCCAGCGCCTCCTGGAACTCGCCGAGCGCGCACAGATCAGCGCCCAGTCCGCCCGCAGTCATCAGCGTGTGCGGGTGGTCAGCACCGAGTACCGCGCGCTGTCGTTCCAGGACATAGGTATCCAGGTCGCGCGCCTCGCTGAAGCGGCCCTGGGATCTCAGTACGTTGGCGATCTGGAATTGCAGGTGCAGCGTCTGCTGGTGGTCCGGCCCGAGCTGGTGGGCCCACAGATTCTCCAGGCGCTTCGCGAGGTTCAGGCCAGACTCGAACTCGCCGTGCTTCCACTGGTAGCGCACCCAGTCGATGAGCAGCTGACGGGTCCGCGGATCGTCGCACTCCTCGGCCTGGGAAGGCCCGAGATGGGGCCAGATGATGTCGTACGTAGACCAGTTCGCCGGGTCGTCCGTCTCGCCCTGGCGGGGCCGGGCGCCGGCCAGGATCTTATGCACTTCATGCCGGGCTTCTTCCTGCTCCTCATCGCTCATCTGGGAGCGGATCACGGCCTGGACGAGCCGGTGGATCTGCAGCGAGTTGCTGCCCTGGTCCACCTTGATCAAAGCGAAGCGGCTGATATCCCTGATCACCCGGCCGAGCATCAGCTTCTCGGTCAGTGTCTCGTCGAAGGACAGCAAGGACTCGTTCATCTCGTCGCTGTAGAGCAAGTCCATGGAGATGGGCCCGGGCGAGAAGAACGCACACAACTGCAGCAGGCGCACCGCGGCGGGCGATCGTCCCTTGAGCCGGTCAAAGGACAGGTTCCAGGTGGCCACCACCGGCATCGGGTAGTCCGGCGGCTGGTTTAACGCCAGGATCCGGGTGGACTGTGTTGCCAGTTGCTCGACGTAAGCCCGCGCGGGCATCCCGGTCTGCTCGAGCCACGCGCTGGCCTGCTCGACGGCCAGCGGCAGGTTCCCCAGCGCGTCGGCGACTCGCTGCGCGTCCGCCAGATCCAGCTCAGGCACGTGCCGGAGCAGGTGCGCCACGCTCTCGTCCATGGTGAAGACGTCCACCTCGAGCGGCTCGGCGGAGTGTGACCACGCCTGATTCCTGGAGGTGATGAGGACATGGCCCGAGCCGGTGGGCAGGTAAGGCTCGAGCTGCTTAGGGTCGTCGGCATTGTCGAAGATGAGCAGCCAGTGCGGAGTGGAGTCGCGGCGCAGCTCCTCCAGGGCGGCCTCCGCTGCCTCGGCCACGTTGTCGCCGACCTTGAGGCCCATCTTGCGGGCCAGCTCAGCGAGCGCCCCGCTGGTCTCCTCGGCTCGCTCGGACGGCACCCACCAGACCAGGTCATAGTCGGCCATGAAGCGGTGCGCGTACTCCAGCGCGAGCTGGGTCTTGCCCACACCGCCCAGTCCGTACAGCGCCTGCGCGACCACCACCGCCCGGCCGCCACCGGCAAGCTTGTCGCGCAGCAGTTCAAGCGTCGCGCCGCGCCCGGTGAAGTCGGCGTTCCTAGCCGGGACGTTCCAGATCGGCGGGATCGTGCCAGGGAACCGGGGCTCCTCGGCCTGGGTTCCCGTGCTCCCGAGCGGCGGAGCAGGCCGGTCCAGGGCCCACAGCAGCTTCGCGGTCGCCTGGGCCGCGTCCATCCGCGCCAGGTCCACCGCTGGATGCTCGGTGAACGGCTCGATGATCCTTACTTCGCTCACCCTGACCGGGACCAGCTGACGGTGGGTGTCGGCAGCATCGGCAGACGACAGCGTCTTCCAGATGGATCTGGCGTCGGGCGAATGCAGGTACGCGGAGGAAAGCACGGCAATGGCGCGGGGCGCGACCTGAAGTTCGCGTTCCGCCTGGATGCTGCCGCGAACGTCGCCGTGGCCCGCGGCCGCCGTCGTCACGGTGCTGCGCGGCAGTACGCGGAAGCCCGCGCGGGTCAGCACAGCCTCGATCCAGTCGGCCCACATGCGGTCCTCGGGCACGTAGCTGAGGTAGACCTGCGTGGACGATACTGGCTGCCGGCGGGCGAAGGCTTCCTTGTACTGCAGCCGGAGGTTCTCGGCTATCGGCCGCATCGCCGTGACCCGTCCCTCAGTGAGCGAGTCGGTAATCCGCTCGAACGATGAGAGCAGCGAGGCTGGCGATCCGGGATCGTCGCCGAAGGTCGCCAGGGTCTCTTCGAAGGCATAGAACGGCTTGTACGGCACTTCGACGCTGCCCCAGTACAGCGCCGAGCTCTCCGGCGTCACCCCCGCCGGGAAGCCCTCGAATTTCGTCCGGGCCAGGGCACGGCCGATGTCAAGCTTCTCCTTCTCGCCGTCCTCGATGCGCATCGGCACGGGCAGCACCCGGATGTTGCGATCCCGGTACCGTCCGCTGATCTGGCGGGCGACGTTAGCGGCGCCCTCGATGCTCTGATCACTGAGCGTGAAGCAGATCGCTAAGACGTCGGGGAGCTCGATCGTGCAGATGTCCGCTACGTCGCTCAGCCCCGTACGGCTGTCTATCAGCACGTAGTCATATCTCTGCTTCATGTCATCCCGCATCGCGCGAAAAAAACGACCGCCGCCGAGCCGGTCATAGAAGTTGTCCCAGTCGAGGGAGCAGACGGCGGCGGAGTAGTCGCGGTTCTGGCGGCCAGCCGAGAGGAAGTCCAGTTTGCCGCCATCGGGGAAGGTCCATTCCAGAGAAACCGCATGCCGTTCGACGCGCGCGTATTCCAAATGCCAGTCATCGTTGCGTGGTCCCGGATCCACCGCGGCCGACGCATAGTCGTTGATTATTTCTATCACGCCCGGCGTGGCGCTCACAGTTGATTCGTCCAGGAAAGGATGAAAGAACTTGTGCAGTCCGGGTGATTCCAAATCCCAGTCAACGGATAGGACCCGGTTGCCGTTACTCGCGAGAATCCAGGCGACATTGGCTAGCGCCATCGTACGGCCGGTACCGCCCTTGTAGGAGTAGAAGGTAATGATCTGGCCCTGGCTGGACTCGCTCATCGGGCGTCTCCGGAATACAGGGGTTCGGATCTCCTCAGCCGCGGGCGCTCAATGACGGGACCTGCGGGCGGATGGGCAGTAGCTTCTTTGCGGAATCTCTTCAGCATGATCATTGTCATCTCGGGCAGGAGCTGCCCGAAATCATGGAGAGTGGGGATTCCGTTCGCGGCCATCTGGCAGCGTCTCGGGACGCTGGCGAGCTTACTGCCCAGGTGCTGACGCAGTTTCGCGCGAAGATCATCCTTGGCCTCGCACATCCCCGGGTCCTGGCTGTTCCACGGAACGAGCACGCTGACCCAGGACTCCTCGATCTGCTCCAGGCGGCTCAGCTGTTCCTGATGCGCGGCCGATACGCTCACCCAGGCATCCACGAGGCACAAGCTGGGCGGCACCGGATGCCCATTGCTGGCCCTGTTTGCCATGCCGTCGTCAAAAGCTCCTACCAGCGGTATGCAGTCAAGGCACTTCTTGGCTAGTTCCAGGGCATAGTCGGCCACCGGCTGGGTGTAATCCGGCCGGTACGGACTCCAGGTGTCCGGCGTAGCGCCGTAGTAGTCACGGGACCGGCCAGGCGGCAGCGTCGAGGTGTCGTGCGCCAGCACCACGATCTGAAGCTGGCCGTCCGCGGTCCGGCGCGCGCTGGCCGGGCCGAAGGCGCTCGGAAGCGATTCAAAATCCGCCTGCGTCACCGCAGGAACGACGTTTTCATCAGTAAATGCGACGCTCTCGTCGCCAATAGCGATGATCCGTTCGGCGAGCCTGTATACTGCCCGCTGGTAGTCCGCGCGATAATTCTGCAGCTTCATGATCCCATAGAAACCCTCAGCGCAGTAACGCTCACCGAGGAAGCTATGCTCGAACTGCACAGACTGCGCGACATTTGGAAGCTTTGGCCGGTCGAGTCTCGTCCAGAGCGCTGGCACGATGGCGTCGACTAGCTGGCGGCCCCGGGCTCTGTGAGTGAGTTCGCGGCGCGCGAAGGCAAACCATTCCCTGCCGCAATTGTCACTTTCGAAGTACCGCCGGGAGTAAAGCGGGACGAAGACCCGGCATCTCGCGAGTGCGGCCGTCAGTTCTGGTGACCATTCGGTGCCGAGCTTGTTTTCCCGGTCCATGAATCCCGCCTCTTCAGGCCGGGCATCAGTCATTTGCAAGATGGCGCCGCACAGGTCTTTGTACAGCTTGTAAACCCAGCGATCTGGATCGTCACGGTCGGATGGATCCCGTTTAGGCGTCCTTGCGTAGCTCAGGAAGAAATACGGCCTGTCGTCGCGCCCTAAAACCATCGGCGCCTTCCCCCCCGTCACGCCACCCCAGTCCCAGCAGCCACCACAGTGCGGCCAGCGGCCATTTATCACGCAAACGCCGGGCGAAATGATGATATAGGAGATCTTAGTAAGTGACCAGGGGCGCCGACCCGCCCCGTGGCGTCGCATGCGGCAGGTGACCTTCCTGAGGTGCACAAACTGGCGCGCGAAGCCCTCGGCTCCCGGACTGCCGCTGCCGTGGCGCCAGCTGACGCTGGCTGACCCGGGTTGACCCTGCTACGGGGCTACCGAATGGCGCATTTCATCGACGAACCACGTCCCAAGCGGTGTCAACGAGCCGGAAGTCGCCAGGGTCTCGATCGCGTCGCGGGTCTGAGCGCGCCAATGCACGAATCGCTGTCCCGCTGCCGGGTCGGCGGCAATGTACTGGCGTGCGCGCCAGAAGTCAGTGACCGCCAGGTGCGCGTAGGCGCCTTGCAAGAGGTTTCCGAGCTGATGCTTGCCCTCTCGCCATGGGGCGTGGAAGAGGCGGTCATCAGCGCGATCATAGAGGTCGTAGAGATCGAGCACGGCGCCGAGTTTGACATGCTGGAACTCGTGGATGAGCTGCAAGGCGAGGGTTACCGGATCGGCCGGTAGCGCCACGGCCACAGTGCCGAACGCGTCCCTGGCTGCGGCGCTGAGATCGCCGCCATCCTGGGCAGCGGCCAAGGGCATCAGCGTCGTCAGGCCTGCGGCAAGCGCCGGGGCGTAAGCTCCGTGCTCGCGCTCGGTTTCCCGCCAGGCATCCCGGAATCGCCGCTGCCACTGGGCAAACTCAGCATCGGTCAGCCGTGGCGCCGGCCGGCATTGGTGACAGTCGCGGTAAGGATCGGTGTCTTCCAGTGCGACGCAGATTCCAGGTGCGCTGAGCCTGCGCACGGGCTGCCAGCTGGCGGGCCTGCCGCTCCCGGCAGTGACGGCCGGGCACGCCGCGCCGCTGAGCAGGTCGCCGCTGGCCAGCGTCCAGCGGCTGTCGCTGAGCCGGATCGCGATCACATCGCCGGCAATGTCGACGATCGCTGTGTCCGCCGCTTCTGCGGGGGGACCGACTGCCAGGCGGCCCAGCGTTGGCAGGTGCACGGCACCATCCACCACGGGGATCCTGACGGTGCCACTAGTCCCGGCGTGAATAGCGGCGGCGGCGGCGATGGCACCGAGATGCCCGAGGTCGGCGGCCAGGCCTGGAGCCTTTCCGGCGTGGTCCTGGTCGCCGTGCCAGGCAGCGGCGGGTCTCAGCTGCTTGAGGCAGCGCATGGCCCAGACGCGAATGTAGGGATGGCCGAGCGCCTTCTGCAGGGCTTTCGGCCGTTCACGGTCGAGTGCGGTCAACAACGACCAGGCGCGCCGCAGCTCCGCCTTGAGCGCCGCTGAGACTGCCGATCCGGTAATTGCTTCCTGGTACACCGCACCGAGCAAGCCGCGAAGCAGGCTGCGCTGGGCCCCGGTGAGCTGCGCCATGGCCGCGCCGTCGCCCAGACCCGCCGCCAGGGCGCGGAATTCCTTACCGCCTATCGAGTGGGTCGCGATTCCCGGCGCGTCCACGGGCGCCGCACGCAGCCGGCTGCTGATATGGGAGATCAGCTTCAGCAGGTCAGAGCAGTAGACCGACGGATTGGCGAAGCCGTTACCCCTCCGGTACCTGTGGGCGTACAGGCCACCGCCACAGCTGGTGACGACCGGGCATTTCTGGCACGTCTGGCACAGCCCGGCAACTCGCTGCTGGCGAGCAAGGATGCCGGCATGCTGAGAAACGATATCGAGGGCATGGTCGAAGACGTTCATCCCGGTCTCCGGCGCGCCATCAAACGCCGCTTTCAGCGAGTCCACCTGTTCGTAGCTGCCATCAGTTTCGATGACTATGAGGCCGGTCGGCCCGAGGCCTAGCGCCTCAGTAGAGCTTTCACCGCCTCGCAGCGTCGAGAGGATCGAATCGAAGGTGCGGACCCGAACCGGGCGTCCCTCTGCAAGCCAGCGGTCGAAAATCGCTATCAGCCAGTCTGCATACTCACTATCTGCGGCCAGCGCGCGGACGGGCGGATGGTCCCAGGTCGCGTGCGGCAGGAGAAAGTCGATCCGGGGAGGATGCAGATTAATTAAAGACTGATAGACCGCTAGCGGATCGTTGGCAACGTCGATCGTGCACAGTAGGCCGGCATACAGCTCCCCGAAACGGTCGCTGCATAGCAACCCGATAGCCCGGATCACCTTGTCGTAGCTGCTGCGCCCGTCCGTGTACCGGCGATGGCGGTCATTGGCCACCCGGTCACCATCGATGGAGATACCGACCTTGACACCATGCTCGGCGAAAAGCTCGCAGAAATCCTCATCGAGCAGGACACCATTGGTATGGATCCTCAGGTCAAGGCGGCATACGCCGCGCAGCGCCGCATGAAGCTCGGTGACCACCCGCCGCAGCCGGGCGGGGCCGGCGAGCAGTGGCTCCCCGCCGTGCAGCACAACCTGGACGGTACGCAGTGCGTGCGAAGCCGCATGTTCAGCGATGCGCTGCGCCGTCCGCGAGATCACCTCATCGGAGATGGCCATGGGGCGCCCGCGCCAGCTCTGGTCGGCCGCCTCGTAGACATAGCAATGATCGCAGGCGAGATCGCAGCGACTGTGTATCTTCAGGACGAACTGGCTGAACGGAGCCAGGACGACCTGGGCGGACGGACCGGACGGCCTGCTCACGTCAGGCCCGCTGGCTCAGATAGCGGACTGGAATGCCATGACAGGCACCGCAGCTGCCTGCGGGCCCGGTATGACGCGGCCAAGCGCATCATCGAGGGTCACCATGCTCAGAGCCGGCATCTCCGCTAGCGGCACGTCGTGCAGATCTGCCAGCTTAGACGGAACCGTCGTGCTGATGTCCTGAGTGGTCTGCATAGCGTGCCAGCCAATCTCGCCATAGGCTCCGGCACCCAGGTGGTGCGTGCGCCTGCATGTATAGTTTTGAAGCCTTTTTCCCGGATCGCCGAACACGGATAGTAACCGATCTTGGGACAGCCTAGCACTCCGAGTAATCGGAGCATCCGGGGCTGGTTGGCTGGGCGTCGCAATGACCCGCCCCCCGGGTGATGGGTCGTGCCCTCCCACGGCCTGGGTGCCACGGATAGGTTACGGCATGCGCGGCAGGTCTGCACTAAATCCGCCGGCCGCGCGGGCAGAATTTGCGGCAGTGCCGCCGACGTTTACGGATCCAGGGCACGACCCGAACTAATCGGTGACCCCGCGCGATGTCGGGAGTGACGGATAGCCCCGAAACAGGACTAGGCGGTTGCGCCGTTCTGTGGCACCGTCGACGTAAGGGCGGGCTTGGCTGTTTCCGCTTGAAAGCACGTTACTGATTGGTATCACGGGCCGTGGATGAGGAGGCCGTGATAAAGACTCGCCTCGCCAGGCTTCGCTTTACCCGGCGGGCCGCGTGGGTGGTGCCGGCGATCTTCGGTGCTGCTGTTACCGGCTACCTCGCCTGGGGAGCCTGGGTCTCCGCTGCAGACACCCGGTGGCTGTATCTGACGCAGGCCTGGTGGCGGACCTGGCTGCGGCCGGGGAACGTCCAGGCGCCGCTGGCCCTGGCGGGGCTGTGGCTGGTGGCGCTGCTGTGTTACTGGTGGCCGCGCCGGCTGCAGCCGCAGGCGGCGGCAGGGCTGACCACGGTCGTGGCGATGGTCGTGATCGGAGGCATGCTCACCGGCTCTGCGCTGACCCCGTGCCGAGGTGGCCAGACTGAGGGCGCCGTGGTGGGCTGGATGCTCGACCTGTACGTCGGAAATCCGCCTCCGTACCCGTCTGGCGCGTGCCAGGGAGCACCGCCGCTGGCCCTGCAGTTCGGGGGCGTCATCAGCCTGGCGGCGACACTGGTGGGAGCGCTGGCGGTGGCGGCGGTGCTGTGGCGGGGGCCGCTGGGCCGTCTGCGGGCCCGGCTGGTGCGGGACGCGACCGTCCTCACCGGCCTGGATACATTAACGATGCCGCTGCTGCAGCGGCTAGCGCAGACTCGCCGCCGGAGCAGCATTGTGGTCATCGAACCGGACAGCAGCCACCCCATGCTGGATGAGGCCCGCGCCACCGGTGCACGGGTCATGATCGGTGACCCAGCCTCCCTCAGAGTCCTGCTCCCGGTGCTGGCCGGCCGCCGCGGATGCGCCTTGCGCCATCTATATGCACTGCGGCAAGACGCCTCGGAGAACGACGCAATCCTCGCCGCTGCCAACGGCGTACTGGACCGCTACCGGCCCGATCCCGAGCGGCAGCCGCACCTGGTCGCGCGCATCGATGACCCCAGGCATGCTGATCACTGGCGCGGCAGGCACAGCGGCACTTCCGGGTTGTCGCTTGAGGACGCGCTGAGCCCGCTGGAGTCCACCGCGTGCGCTCTGGTCAATCAGATCTTCTCTTTCAGAGCGCGGCACTTGCTGCTGTGCGGCGACAGTACCCTGGCGCTTGCCATCCTCCTGGAGCTTGCCCGTCGCGCCTGGGAGCGGCGGGAGCTTGTCCAGGCCGCGTCCATCGGCCGTGCCGCGCACCCGGATGCGGCCTGCCTGGACGAGACCGGCAGTCAGGTACTGGCCCCGCCTCCCGTGCAGCGCGTGGTGCTCCTGGACCGGCGGGCGGAAGACCTGCGCCGCGAGTACCAGGCCACGTCCCCGCATTCCATCGTCGCGGCGGCGCCGCAGGTGCACGCGGAGCCAAGCCCCTGGCGGGAGCGCCTTCTCGCGATGCTGGACGCGATGCCGCCGGCTGAGGCGGATGAGACAGCTGTTGTCGTCGCTGACGCCCGTACCGATGCCAGCATGCACGAGGCCGGGCGCGTGGCACGACTGCACCCGGGTGTTCCCTTGTTCGTGCTCACATCCGACGGGGCGGCCACGAACGGCGCGATCTTCGACCGGTTGCAGCCCTTTCAGCGGACCTTCCTGGTAGACGGCGAGGAGCCCGAGGACACCTGGACAAGGGTGGCCCGGCACTGGCACGAGTGTTTCCGGATGAGGCAACCCGCTGTGCCCGGTGAGCCGAGGACCTTCACCGGACGTCCGTGGGCTGACCTGGATGAGTTCATCCGCCAGGACAACATCCTTCAGGTCCGCTCGGTGATGACGGCGGTGGTAGCTTGCGGGCGGGAATGGGTCCCGGCTCGCGCCGTCCCGCCCGGCAGCTTCATCGAGTTGACTGGCCGCGACGTGGCAGCGGTCGCCCGCGCCGAGCACACCCGCTGGTACCAGCGGCGGCTGGCGGCCGGGCGGGCACGCGGCAGCCGGGCGGGCTCCAGCGCTGGCGTGACAAGGAAGGCCCTCGTGAACAGCAGGGCGGTCCCCTGGGATGATCTCCCAGCCGAGGAGCGGAGCAGGAGCGTCAATAACCTGCGGTCGCAGCTCGCGCAGCTCGAGGACGTCGGCTTCATGCCCATCGTGCCGGCAGGCGGGCCAGCGGCGGCGGCTGAGTTTCGCCGCATCGGCACGGTCCGGGCGAGGCGGCTGCATGCTCGCCGACCGTGGACCCGCCTGCCCGGTGACGAACTACACGGCGATGCCGGAGACTGGCGCGTCGTCGACGACTCCGGCGATGAGCGCACGGTCCGGGACCTTGAGTTCCGCCACAGTCATGAGCCGCTCGGCGGCGAGCTCTGGCGCCGCATAGGAACATTCCGCGCGTGGCAGGTCAGCGAAGTTCTGGTCCTGCGGACGATGGAGGGCCGGGCGATCGCTCAACCCGGGGACTGGGTGGTGGAAGGGCGCCGCGGAGAACGCTGGCCTGTCACTGACGACCAGTTCCGGCGGAGCTACATGAGGAGCACGGATCCGGTAGGCGACATCCCACCTGCTCACAGCCTCCTGCCCAGCGTATCCGAGCCTGCGATCGGCGATCCCAGCGCTCCTGACAGCGGAAGGCTTGGCTGAGGGTCATTTGCGAAGCTGGTCAGCTAGCGAATGGATCGGATTCGTCTCGCGGGTCACGCGAGGCGGTGATCTCGCGTCTGAGCTGTCCATGAGCTGCGGAACCTGGTCGATCTCCGGACCCTCGTAGACGATCTCCCCGGTGAGCACCTGCGAGCTATCAGCGAAGTCCTCGCCGTCAGCAAGCTAGAACATAAGTGTCATCGCGTCGCCGTAGCCCTTGAGGGCCAAGCGGGTCTCCTGGTCAGCGTCCAGCGGTTCTTCGCCGACTGCCACGGCGGCAGCGTCTTCCAGGTTCGCCTCGAAGCCCTCGATACTGCTGGATCCCTGGATGGCCCGCGAGTGACAGCCGGCGGGCTACGGAAGAGTGAAAGCGCGCGCTTCCAGGCGGGATACGCTTGCCTTGTGCGCTTGGTGTCCCTGCTGCCATCGGCGACCGAGATCGTGTACGCGCTGGGCCTGGGCGATGACCTGATCGCGGTCACCTTCGAGTGCGATGAGCCCTCTTCCGCCCGCACCGAGAAGGCCGTGGTCGTCGGTGGCCGGGACACCAGCGGGATGACCCCTGGCGAGATCGACAGCTACGTGCGCACGCAGCTAGCTTCCGGCGGAGACCTCTATACGCTGCACGCGGAGGCGCTTGCGCTGCTGGAACCCGACCTGATCCTGACCCAGGACTTGTGCCGGGTATGCGCACTGCCGTCCGGTCACGTCGAAGACGCCCTTGGGTATCTGGGATGCCAGGCTGACGTCCTGTCGCTTGATCCGCACTCCCTCGATGATGTGCTGGCCTCGATCCTGGCAGTCGGGCAGCGGACCGGCGTCTCAGACCGCGCCACCCGACTGGTCAGCGACCTGCGTGCCCGGCTTGCCCGCACCGCCATGAGCGTTGCCGGACGGCACCGTCCCAGGGTCGCGGTGGTCGAATGGGTGGACCCGCCGTTCACCGCCGGTCACTGGGTACCTGACCTCGTGAGCGCGGCGGGCGGCCAGCCCGTCGCGGCCCAGCCCGGGGCGCGGTCGGTCCAGACAAGCTGGTCCGCCATCGCCGCAGCGGCACCGGACTACGTCGTGGTCGCACCGTGCGGCTATCACTTGCCGGGCGCGACCGAGCAGGCACAGTCCGTATCCCATGCGCTGCCCGGCATACCGGTTTGGGCGATCGATGCCGACGGGATCGTGGTCCGCCCAGGCCCCCGGCTTGTCGACGGCGTCGAGGCCATCGCGTCGATACTGCATCCAGGCGCTGTGCCTGCCGCGGCGCACGCCGTGCGGCAGGTCACGTCTCCAAGCTGACCGACGGAATGTCGGTGCTGGCGCGCCACGATGGTTCCGGGCTGCCAGCGTGCCATCCTCCCGGGCGGGCGCTCGCTACAGGTCTGGCTATAGGTAGAGCGCCTGGTGGGTGGCGGCGACAAGGAGGGCCAGCCCGGCGAACGGAGCCAGCGCCCCGAGGAGGCGGCGCCCCGACCGGAGCAGGATCAGTACCGCGAAGAGGTAGACCTCGTCGATGGACCGAAGATCGGCGTGGCCGGTCCAGATCGCTGCCGACAGCGCGCCGAGTTCGATGATGAAAGCCACGAACGCGATCCGCTCGTAGGCGGGCACGGTGGAAGATCGCAGCGAGGCCAGCGCGGCGACAGCGAACGCCATCAGCGTGGCCACCTCAAGGAACCAGATATAGGCCGCTCCGGTGGAAGCCGAGAGCAGGCTGAGGTTCAGGCGCACGGCATCGGCGAATTCGCCGAACGGCAGCCCTCTGCTTGAGTTACCGCCGAAGCCTGCCAGCAGGATGAACGTCCCGGTAGCGGCGCGGAGGGCCAGCTGCCAGGCGCCGTAGGCGAGTACCGGCAGGCACCAGGCGAGGTCAGCGGCGGCGGGCCTGGCGCGGCGGCGGACCGCCGCGATCAGCCTGCTGAGACCGATCGCCAGCGGTACGATCATGACGGTCTCGCGGGTCAGCGCCCCGTAGGCGAACAGCAGTCCGGCGACCGCGGGACGCCCGCGACGATAGGCGAGGACGCCGCCGAGCAGGCAGGCGGCGCCTAGCGGCTCGGTAAGGTCGCACCCGGCACTGATGAAGAATCCGAAGTAGCCCGCCAGGAGCAGGCCCCACAGCGCGTGACGGCCGGAATCATGAGCGAGCATCCCGCCGACCAGGCCGATGGCGCCCAGTGCGAGGACGTTGACGAGGACGAGCGCGACGGGTACCCAGGCATGCTGGCCGAGCGAAACCAGCCAGGCCAGCGCCGGATAGCCGATCCGCTGCAGGCGGTAGGGGGAGTCCATGGTGATCCCCAACGCCGTGCGACGCAGATTCGCCGGATCGAGCGCGAGCCGGTAATAGAACTGGCCGTCGTAACCGTTCGCCGGGAAGACGAACAGGCCTTGCGGGACACCGTTACGACGCGAAAATGGCGCGGCGGCCCGGACGAACTTGGTGATGTTCCCGGCGGCCGCCAGCCAACGGCGGAGCAGCACGAAGCACAGCGACCCCGCCAGCGCGATCAGCCCGGCGACGAACGGGCTGTCCGTCCTGGCCTGCCGGGTCGGCCGGGGCGATGCCAGATTGGCCGGCACGCACTGAGTCACTCGCGCCGGACAGGTCAGCCGAGGTCGTCGCGCTGCATTTGGGGGCGCGACGGGAGACGCAGTCCGGACATGACCCTAATGTGGTCGACTACAAGCGGCCAGCGCACCGAAATCCCCCGGAAAGTGGTTCATCAGAGTATAGAAGAGTTCTATCGGACCTAGAGAAAACTTCATCTTGTCGCTATGGTCATTCCATCGCACACTGTTAGCACAGGTCACACGGCAAGGACAGCCAACGGCGGGTCTTGCCTTTCGGCCCGCAAGCCTATGCGGCACCGCGGGCCACCGAGGGGGGACCCGTCAGTGATGCGCACCGGCACCGCAGGGACTGCAGCTCAAGGGGCTCCGCAAGGGCCGCGGCCGGCCAGTTATGCCCCGAGCGGGGGCCTGGCCTGGCTCGGGCGGTTCGCGGTCCGCCATCCCAGGCCCATCCTCGCCCCGCGGGCTTGTTCGTGATCATCGCCGTCGTGTTCGGCAGCAGCGCGGCAGCGCACCTGAGTTCCGGCGGGTTCATCGATCCCGGGGCCCAGTCCACCCAGGCGGGGCAAGTGCTCGGCCAGACGTTCCGCTCGGAGGACCCGAGCTTCGTCGTGCTGGCGACGGTCCGCCACGGCAACATCAACAGCCCGGCTGCCCGCAAGGCGGGACATGCGCTGACGGTAATTCTGAACGACGACATGGGCCTCGCCGCTGTCCAGTCGTACTGGGCCATACACAACTCGTACTGGGCCGTAGGCAATCACCACAACCCGGTGCTGCATTCCCGGGACGGCCGTCAGGCACTGATCCTCGGCTACGCCACCGGCGACGCGGCGACCCAGGCCGCCACCACGCAGCGGATCGCGAAGCAGTTGTGGTCGAACTCGGTCCTGCGGGTACAGGTCGGCGGGGCGGCCATCACCAACCTGGAAGCCAGCAACCAGATCAAGCACGACCTGGTCACGGCCGAGTCGATTGCCCTGCTGCTCACCCTGCTGCTGCTCGTGCTGGCCTTCCGCGGGCTTATCGCCGCGGTCCTCCCCCTGATCATCGGCGTCATCGCCATCGTCGGCCCGCTGCTCCTGCTGCGCGGCCTAGCTTCGGTCACCAGTGTCTCCGTCTACTCGCTGAACCTCACCACGGCCCTCGGGCTCGGGCTCGGGATCGACTACTCGCTGCTGCTGGTGTCCCGGTTCCGCGAAGAACTCGCTGCAGGCCTGTCAACGGAGGCCGCCGTCGTGGAGACAGTGCGCACGGCGGGCCGCACCGTGCTATTCAGCGCGGTCACCGTCGCGGTCTCGTTGCTGGCCCTGCTGCTCTTCCCGGAGTACTTCCTGAGTTCGTTCGGCTATGCGGGGATAGGGGTGGTGGCCCTCGCGGCTACCGCCGCGCTCGTGGTGGTGCCAGCGCTACTCGGGCTGCTCGGCCTGAGGGTCAACCGCTTCTCGGTGCCGCTGCGCAGGCGCGCGGCCGCCGCAGATGCGGGCTGGTGGCACCGGTTCGCGCTGTTTGTCATGCGGTACCCGGCGCGGATCACGATCGCGGTGACCGTGCTGCTGGTCGCGTTCGTGCTGCCATTCGCCCATGTCCGGCTTGGCCAGGCCGACGACCGGGTACTGCCCGCGTCCGCTCAGGGACGCCAGGTAGGCGACGCGATGCGGGCCAACTTCGCCGCATTCGATACCTCGCCGGTGGACGTTGTCGCCGTGGGCATCATGCCCGCGTCCCGCTCGGACGCCATTGCCCGGTACGCCGCCACGCTTTCTACGCTGCCTGACGCCGCCGAAGTCCAGGCGCGGACCGGGACCTACATGCACGGGCGCCAGATCGCGCCCGCAGTCCACGACTCGCTGGTGTTCGCGACTACCTGGGGAACCTGGTTCAAGGTGGTGCCCGGCTCCGATCCCAACTCGCCGCAGGCAGTGGCCCTGGTGCAGCGGATCCGGACTATGCACGGGCCGTTCCCGGTCATGGTGACGGGCCTGACCGCGCAGCAGGTGGACACCGTCGCGTCCGTCTCGGCCCACCTGCCGCTCGCCCTGCTCGTGATGGCGCTGGTGACCTTCCTTGCCCTGTTCCTGATGACCGGCAGCCTGATCATCCCGGCCAAGGCCCTGGTGCTGAGCGCGGCATCGCTGAGCGCGACCTTCGGTGTCGCCGTCTGGGTCTTCCAGCAGGGGCACCTGTCGGCTGCGCTGGGCTTCACGCCAACCGGTTACCTCGATGTCAGCACGCTGCTGCTGATGTTCTGCCTGGCCTTCGGGCTGTCCATGGACTACCAGGTATTCCTGCTCAGCCGGATCCGGGAGGAATACGAGCTGTGCGGCGATACCAGGGCGGCCGTCGCGATGGGCCTGGAACGCACCGGCCGGATCGTCACCACTGCCGCGGCCCTCTTGGCCATCGTGTTCATCGCCCTGGGCACCTCCAGTGTCGGCTTGCTCAAGCTGCTGGGCGGCGGCATCGCGGTAGCCCTGATCCTGGACGCGACCCTGATCAGGGCCCTGCTGCTGCCTGCGCTCATGCGCCTGCTCGGGTCGTTCAACTGGTGGGCGCCACCGCCGCTGCGATGGCTGCACGACCGGATCGGATTCTCGGAGTCAGGCGGCCGGCCGATCAGCGAGCCGCTGCTGGAGCCCGCGGGACCGCATCGCCCGGCGGTGGCGGAACCTGGGGTGACGACGTCAGCTTCCCTGTGACCACGCGGGACAGCAGTCCGCGCAGCGCCGTCGCCCCGCGATCCCAGGTGACGGCCGCCGCCGCGGCCGCGCCCGCAGCGGACAGGCTGGCCGATAGCCCGGGACTGGCGAGTATCGCCGTCAAGGCCGCGGTCCAGCCGGCCACGTCGCGGGGCGGGACTAGGACGGCCGCCGATCCGGTCACCTCCGCCAGCGCCGGGATGTCGCTCGCCACCACGGGGACGCCGGACGCCATGGCTTCGAGCACCGGGAGCCCGTACCCTTCGGCGAGCGAGGGAAAGGCGAACACCGACGCCGCCCGGTACACCGCGGGCAGCCACTCCTCGGCCACTTCCGGCACCAGCCGCACCCGGGACTCCAGCCCCAGCTCGGCGATCAGGCCCGGTAGCGGGTCGGCGAAGCTGCGATCGAAATAACCCACGATGACAAGCGACACGTGCGCGGGCATCGCCGCCAGCGCGCGGACCAGAATTCCGTGATTCTTGTGCGGCCGGTGGGCACCGACCGTGAGGATGAAATGCCCGGGTAGCTGGTAACGCTCCCGGGCAGCGGCCACCGCGGCGGCGGTGACGGTAGCGAACGGCCTGATGTCGACGCCGTTCGGCACCAGGGTGGGATGCGGGGCGGAGGAATAGTGCTGACGGATATCGGCCAGGCTCGCCCTGGTCGGCGCCGTGGTCGCGGCTGCCCGCTGGAGCACGGTCCTGGTCGCCAGCTTCAGCCCGGCCTGGCGGTGCCAGCCGCCCGCGTATCCCACGTCGCTCTCGATCGTGCAGTCATGAATGGTCACCACCAGCGGGCACGGCCGGACGAGCGGGGTGAAGGTCGGGTACGGCACGTACAGGACGGCCGCGCCGGCCGCGCGGATCAGCCGGGCAAGTTCCCAGCAGCGGTGCACTGCACCCAGCGTGATGTCCGTGCCGATCACCTCGGCATGCGCCGGCAACTCCGACAGCGGGAAGATCTGGGCCCGGTCCGGGTTGACGAGCACTCGCAGTATCAGGCCATCGTCGGCCGCTGCCATATGCTCGGTCAGCTTGACCACCGACCGGGCGATCCCGTGCGCACCGGGCAGCCCGTTCACCCGTGCGTCGATGAGGATCGAGCGAGGACCGCTTGTCATATGTCCGCTCCGCTGTTCAGCTGGGCGCCCAGGGCCGGAACCGGCCGGACCGCGGCGCGCACCAGGCAACCGTCCGTTCCGGCAGGGAAACCATTGTGCACGCACCACTGATGATCGAAGCCCGCGGACTCGCCAAGTCATACCGCTCTGCCCGCGCCCTGACCGGTCTGGACCTGAGCGTCCCCGCGGGGACCACCATGTGCCTGCTCGGGCCGAACGGGGCCGGCAAGACCACCGCCGTGCGGATGCTCGCCACCCTGCTGCGGCCCGATGCCGGATCGGCAAGGGTGGCCGGTCACGATGTCGTGGCGGACAGCGCGGCTGTGCGGCGGCGCATCGGCTTGTCCGGGCAGCACGCCTCGGTTGACGAGTGCCTGACCGGGCGGTCCAACCTGGTCATGATCGGCGAGCTGAGCAGGCTGCCGCGGCGGGAGGCGAAACGGCGAGCAGCCGAGCTGCTGGCCCGGTTCGACCTGGAGCAGGCTGCCGGGCGGCCGGTGCGCACCTACTCCGGCGGCATGCGGCGCCGCCTCGATCTTGCGGCCAGCCTGCTCGGCCAGCCCAGCGTCCTCTTCCTCGACGAGCCGACGACGGGCCTCGATCCGCGCAGCAGGCTGACCCTGTGGGGCATCATCCGCGAGCTGGTCGGCGCGGGCACCACGCTACTCCTGACCACCCAGTACCTGGAGGAGGCCGATCAGCTTGCGGACCGGATCTGCGTCATCGACGGTGGCCGGGTCACCGCCGAGGGCACCCCGGCTGAGCTCAAGGCGGGTATCGGTGCCGCACACCTGCGGCTGACCATCCCGGCAGCCGCTTCGCTGAGCCGGGCGGCCGAGGTGCTGGCCGGCTTCGCGGCCGGCCCGGTCCGGCGGCTTCCCGGAGAGGGCCATCTGGAAGTACCGGTCGTCCCGCGCACCGGCCTGGTCACCGAGGTGGTCCGGGTTCTCGACGCGGCAGGGATCAGCGTGGACGACATCGCCCTGCGGCAGCCATCCCTCGACGACGTCTTCCACGCGCTCACCCGCCGGGACGGCAGTCCCGGGCTGGGGCTGCTGACTAAACCTGCGGTATCGCCGGGCGGCAGCCCGCTGACGGACGCGCCGACCGGGGAGCAGGCCGCATGAGCGCCATCGCAGGTAACCCGCCAGGACCGCGTGTCCGGACCGCGCTGCAAACCCTGCGCTGGGCGCTCACCGACGTCCGGGTACTGACCTGGCGGACCCTGGCGCGGATCGCCACCACCCCGGAACAACTGCTGAACGTCACCGTCCAGCCGCTGATCTTCGTTCTGCTGTTCAGTTATGTGTTCAACGGAGCCATCATCCTTCCCGGGCATGGCAACTACCGCGAGTACCTCATTGCCGGCATCTTCGCCATCAACATGGGCGGCACTGCCCAGGGGGCGGCCATCGGGCTTGCGGTGGACCTGTCCACCGGGCTCATCGACCGGTTCCGGTCGCTCCCGATGTCACGCGCAACCGTCCTGGCCGGCCGCACCCTGGCCGATCTCGCCATGACCGTCGTCGCTGGCATCGTGACCGCGGCAGCCGGCCTCATCGTGGGCTGGCGGATCCATACCGGGCCCGCGGACGTGCTGCTCGCCGTCGGGCTGGCCCTGCTCTTCGCGTACTCGGCCGCGTGGGCGGGCGCGTGTGTCGGGATGCTTGCCCGGGGACCGGAGTCGGCCCAGGCGGTGGGGCTGACCGTCATCGTGCCCCTGTCGCTCACCTCCAACGCGTTCATTTCCACCACCCGCCTGACTCCCTGGATCCGCGATATCGCGAACTGGAATCCGATCAGCGTGCTGGCGGCCGCCTGCCGTGAGCTGCTGGGTAATCCCGACCCGGCGGCGGCCATCCGGTCCTGGCCGATGCAGCACCCTGAACTCGCGTCGGCCCTGTGGTCGGTAACCTTGATCGCCGCCCTGGCCCCGCTCGCGGTGTGGCTTTATGTTCGCCGGGCCCGGCGTTGACGGCGGCGGCAGTGGCCTGCCAGGAGACGCCGTTATGCGGATCATGGTCGTCACTGACCAGTACGCCCCGATGGTGGGCGGCGTCCCCACCGTCGCCCGGGCGCTGTCGCTCGGCCTGGCCCGGCGCGGGCATGCAGTGGCGCTGCTGGCGCCGAGCCCGGGCTTGCGCGGCCGGCTGGACGCCGACGAGCAGGTCACCGTGCATTACCAGGGCTCGGTGCCGTGGCCGTGGTACGAAGGCATGCGGCTGGCGTGCGTGCCCGGCACGGCAGCACGCCGGCTGATCACCGCGTTCGCGCCCGACGTCATCCACATCCATTCCCCGGTGACGCTCGGCGTCGTGGCCCAGGCGGTGGCCCGCCAGCTGCGGATACCCGTGGTATATACAAATCATTATCTGCCGATAAATGTCCGGCCATCCCTGCAGCGGCGGCCGCGCGTATTTGATGCCCTTTTCTATTCCTATGTCGTTGGCTTCGCGAACAGGTGCAGCCATGTCACAGCGCCCACCGCGACCGCCCTGCGGCTGCTACGCGACCAGGGACTGCAGGTACCGTCACGGGTCATCTCGAATGGCGTCGACCTTCGCAGGTACTCGCCGGGACCGGCCGATGAGCGGACGCGTGACCGCTATCGCCTGCCGCGCGGCCGGCCACTGATCTTGTCGGTTGGCAGGCTCAGCCGCGAGAAGCGCGTCGACGTGCTCCTGGACGCGGCGGCCCGGTTCACCCAGGATGCCCGCGTGGCCATCGTCGGCACCGGCCCGGACGAGGCCGGCCTGCGGGCCCGGGCCGGGCGGCTAGGCCTGGCCGGGCGGGTGCGGTTCCTCGGCTTCGTCCCCGGTCCTGACCTGGCTGGCCTGTACCGGCTGGCTGACGTTTTCGCCATTGCCTCCCAGGCGGAGCTGCAGAGCCTCACGACCATGGAAGCGATGGCGAGCGGCCTGCCCGTCGTCGCCACTGATAGCTACGCGCTCGGGGAGCTGGTCTGCCACGGGCGCAGCGGGTTCGTCGCCTCCCCAGGGCGCGGCGACGAGATGGCCGCCTACCTGGACATGCTCGTGTCTGATCCGGGCCTGCGGGCCCGGATGGCCGCGGAGGGCCTGCGCATCATCGGCGGTCACGAACGCCACCGCTGGCTGGCGGAATGGGAATCGCTGTACGGCCTGCTGGCCGCGGCCGGGTCAGCCGGGCCTCCGGCCAGCCTCCTGACCGCGCGCCGCTGGCACCGGTACGCCACTTGAGGACGTTTTGCGCCCATCGCCGAGGGCTGCTGGCGGGCGGTGCGCGTGCACGAACGAGCTAACTCGCCTACGTCATATGTAGGTTTGTGCGGCTGGCCGCCAAATATAGATTTGCCCAGTCAGAAATAGCTATCGCTCGCGTTCGCACGCCAAGAAACGTTGTTATTAGGAGATTCTGTGGCTCATCGGCTTTCTCGGCTCGTGGCCGGCGCGGCGGTAGCCGCGCCGGTGCTGGTCGGCCTCGCGGTCGCGCAGACGGCATCCGCAGCGCCCATCACTTGCTCAGTGCCGGGCCTTATCGCGGCAATTAATGCGGCTAACGGCGCAGCCAGCGGCGCGACCGTGACCCTGGCGGCGGGCTGCGTCTACACCCTCGCGACGGCAAACAACCCGACCGATGGGGGCACTGGCCTGCCGGTCATCACCGGCAAGGTCACCGTCCAGGGCAACGGGGCCACCATCGCCCGCTCGGGCACGGCTACGGCTGCCTTCCGCATATTCGACGTGGCCTCGGCTGGTCGTCTGACGCTGCGCTCGCTGACGTTGCGGAAAGGCCTCGCCGACAACGGCACCGAGGGCGGCGGCGCCATCTTCAGCCGCGGTGCCCTGTCCGTCACGTCGGGCAAGTTCACCGGGAACTCCGCGCCCGCAACGACGGGCACCTCGGGCGGCGCGATCAACAGCAGCGGCCCGCTGACAGTGACCTTGAGCACGTTCAGCGGAAACTCGGGGCAGGAAGGCGGCGGCATCTTCAACCAGAGCCTGACGGCGACCGCCACCGTCACCAAGAGCACGTTCACCGGCAACACGGGCACCATCTACGGCGGCGGGGCTCTGGTCAGCGCGGACGGGACGACGATCGTCGCCGCGGATACGTTCGCCGGCAACAGCACCGGGCCTACCGGGGGCGGGGGCGCGATCGACAACGACGCAACCGTCGGCATCAGTGACAGCACCTTTTCCGGCAACACCGGCGGCACCAACGGCGGCGGGGCGGTGCAGAACTTCGGCACCGCCACGATCACGTATTCCACGTTGTCCGGCAACAGCTCGCCGTACGGCGCCGACATCCACAACAGCACCACAAAGACGCTGTCGGTGAGCTCGAGTATCGTCGCCGGCGGCGTCGGCGGCAGTAACTGCAGCGGTACGCCGGCGATCACCGACGGCGGGTACAACATCGACAGCGGCACATCGTGCGGATTCTCGGCGGCCAGCCACTCGATGAACAGCACCAATCCGCAGCTCGGCGCGCTCGCCTCGAACGGCGGACCGACCCAGACGATGGCGCTGCCCGCAACCAGCCCGGCCTTCGGCGCCATCCCCCGCACCGTAAAGGGATGCACCGGGAGTACCGACCAGCGCGGAATCCCCAGGCCGCAGGGCACGGGCTGCGACGTCGGCGCCTACGAGCGGATCGTCAGCGGTCCCGTCAAGGGCATCGCCTCGAAGTGCCTGGACGACTACCGCAGCGGCACCGGCAACGGTAACAAGATCGACCTGTACACCTGCAACGGGAAAGCGTCCCAGAAGTGGACCGCCGCCGTGGGCAACACACTGCAGGCCCGCGGGAAGTGCCTGAATGACTACCACGGCGGCACCGCCAACTACACCGCGATCGACCTGTGGAGCTGCAACGGGACTAGCGCCCAGGTGTGGGTGTACCAGTCCGATGGGGCCTACCTGAACCCGGCCTCGCATAAGTGCCTGGACGACTACCACGCCCGCAGCACCAACGGCAACAAGATCGACCTGTACGCCTGCAACGGAAAAGCGTCCCAGCGGTGGTCTACACCCTGACCACGCGCGACCGGCACGGCGCCCATAGAGGCTGACTGGAAGGGCCCGGGACCTCGGCAAGCCGGGGGCCCGGGCCCTTCCACCACCAGGTTAAGAACCGTCTCGCCAGCCGAGAAGCTGACGTTAGAGCCGGCCGGGCGGCGGAACCGCACCAATTCCGGCGCATGGTGCATATGGGTCCAAGGCAGGGCTGCGGGCTAGGCGAGCACCTGGTTTCCAGGAGCCATCATGATGTCATCTGACCTGGCGGCCTGGGGGCCGGTTCCCAGGGCGGCCTGCCGGAGACTTTCGGCGCACGGGCAGTGCCTCGCCACGGTTCCGGCCCGGGGCCGCGCCTGGCCGCGAAGTCAGCCTGGCCGCCCTGGTCAGCCTGGCCAGTAGCTCCGGCCGGGACGAACGGCGCGGGCGCCGCAGCGGCCTGAGGTCCTCGCGGCCGCGCGCTGGGTGCCGCGGCGGCGGGCCTTGAATGCCCAGCCCTGGCATGCGCGTGCTTGGCCCGCGCGGGCGCCGGCTCAGGCTCGGCGCGACCGCGAGGCTGGCCGAATACGGACGACTCGAGCGCGGGCTCGTCAAGCACCGGCTGGTGATCCTCGTCCGGCGACGGTCCGGCCCACCTGGGCAACCGGATCACCGCCAGCAGCGAGACCGCCAGCAGCAGCAGCAGGAGCAGCAGGAGGGCCGGAACGCCATCATTCACCAGTGTCATACGGCTCATGACCGCCACCCCGCACTCGCCAGCTCCCCGGCTGGGCGCACGGCGATGCTGCCTTTCGGATGCCGGGCCCGGCAGGCTGCGCGTGTCCGCACGATGGAACTCCCTCTCCGCGGGCGACGAAGTGTTGACGCGCTGACCGGAACTTGTGTACCAGCCCGCGTGCGCTTTGTCTGACGGGCCCGCACGACGCGGCCCAGCCGACGGCTAGCCGCCCGTCTGGCCCACCGCCGGCGGGACGGTGTCGAATGCCATCCTGCCCGTGCGAGGGGCTTTCGTCACCCTATCGGGCCCGAACTGGTCGCCTCGGTGCGCCTGAGTGATCGCGACGGGCCCGGGACCCGTAGCGCCACCGGTACCGGGCCCGCCGCTGGTAATCTCTCGGCCCTGTGACTACCCCCGCATTCGCTGCCCGTAGTGAGGCAAGCCGCTCCGGCGCTGCCGTCCGGCCCGACCTGCTGCTGTCCCTGCGAAGCTGGCAGACGGACGCGTATCACGCGTATTTCCGAGCGTCCGGGCGCGACTTCCTGCTGGTCGCGACGCCGGGAGCAGGGAAAACGGCGTTCGCATTGACGGTCGCGGCCGAAATGCTCGCCCGCCGCGAGATTGCGGCGATCACCGTGGTCACTCCGACTGAGCATCTGAAGCACCAGTGGTCGCAGGCGGCGCACTCCCTGGGAATCTCGCTGGACTCGGCCTACCGCAACGCGCAGGGCCGGGCGTCGGCCGACTTCACCGGGGTCGCGGTGACCTATGCGCAGGTGGCGGCGCACCCGGCGCTGCACAGGCAGCGCACGGCGAACCGGCCCACGCTCGTGGTCTTCGATGAGATTCACCATGCGGGGGACGCGCTGTCCTGGGGTGAAGCGATCAGGGAGGCCTTCGAGCCTGCCAAACGGAGACTGGGGCTGACCGGCACCCCGTTCCGCAGCGATGCCAACCCGATACCGTTCGTGACCTACGCCGAAGATGCCGACGGCAGCCGGCGCAGCTCATCAGACTATGTCTATGGGTACGGTCCGGCCCTCGATGATGGCGTTGTGCGGCCGGTAATCTTCCTCGCCTATTCCGGCGAGATGCGCTGGCGGGCACGGGCAGGCGATGAGGTCACCGGCACGCTGGGCGCGCCGATGACCCCCGATCAGCTCGCCCAGGCCTGGCGGACCGCGCTGGACCCGGAAGGGGCGTGGATCGCGCGGGTCCTCGAGGCCGCCGACCGGCGGCTCACCGAGGTACGCAAGGACATGCCCGACGCGGCCGGCCTGGTGATTGCGGGCGATCACGCGGACGCACGTGCTTACGCCGCCCTGCTGCGCCGGATCGGCGGGACCCGTCCGGTGGTCGTCCTCTCCGACGACCCGTCGGCCAGCAGGAAGATCGCTCAGTTCGCGGTGTCCGGCGACCGGTGGATGGTGGCCGTCCGGATGGTCTCGGAGGGAGTGGACATCCCGCGGCTGGCTGTCGGCGTTTACGCCACCAGCGTGGGCACCGCGCTGTTCTTCGCGCAGGCGGTCGGCCGGTTCGTCCGGGCCAGGCGGCGCGGTGAGACCGCATCGGTATTCCTGCCGTCAATCCCGATCCTGCTCGGCTACGCCGCGGAGCTGGAGACGGAACGAGACCACGTGCTCAGCCGCCGGGACGACACCCCGCCAGAGGAGCGCGAACTCGCCGAGGCGCAGCGCCGGCGCGACACCCCGGACGAGCTTGGCGAGATGCCGTTCAAGGCGCTGGAGGCATCGGCGCACTTCGACCGGGTGCTCTACGACGGCGCTGAGTTCGGCGCGTCGGCCGAGGAGGAGGAGTTCCTCGGCCTTCCGGGGCTGCTGGAGCCGGAGCAGGTCGCCCTGCTGCTGCGCAAGCGCCAGGCCGCCCAGCCCGCCACCAAGCGCGGCAGTTCCGCTGATTTTGCCGGGAGCGGCGCCCCGCCGGGAGCTCCCGCAGCAGCCCCGACCCGCGAGACGCTCGCCGCGTTGCGCAAGGAACTAAACCAGCTGATCTCGGCGTGGCATCACCGGACCAGCCAGCCGCACGGCGTGATCCACGCTGACCTGCGGCGTGCCTGCGGCGGACCGCCGCTGCCGCAGGCCACCGGGGAGCAGATCAGGGCGCGTATCGCGATGATCCGCCGCTGGGCGACGGCCGGCCGCTGACTACCGATAGGTCCTGCTGCCGAGCGCGACCGCGAGGATCAGCCCGCACGCGCCGATGGCCACGCGCAGCGCGCGGGCGGGAAGCCTGCGGACTAGGGCCGGCCCGATCCAGCCGCCCAGCAGGAAGCCCGCGGCCAGCGGCACCGCGGCGCTCCACCGGACCGGCCCGAACAGCGCGAATCCCGCGGCGGCAGCAGCGTTCGCGAGCCCGGACACTACGTTCTTGACCGCGTTGATCCTGGGCAGCGCCTGATCCAGCATCGCGCTGAGCACCGCCAGCATGAGGATCCCCCCGGCCGCGCCGAAGTAGCCGACGTACACCGCCACGGCGAACAGCGCGGCACGCAGCGGCCGGCTGTGCTCCCCGGACGGCCGGGCGGTCAGCCCGGTGATCATCGGCTGCACGATCAGCAGCACGGAGGCGGCGCCGATGAGGCAGGGCGCGACGAACTGGAATGTGCTCGCCGGGGAGAGGAGCAGCAGCGCCGCACCGCATCCTCCGCCAAGCGCGGTCACCACGCCCAGCCGCCGCAACCGGGTGCCCTGGCCGGCCAGTTCCTGCCGGGACCCGGCTGCTGCGCCTGCCCCGGTGAACACCAGTGCCACCGTGTTGGTCACGTTCGCGCTCACCGGCGGCAGGCCAAGCGCCAGCAGCACGGGATAGGAGACGACGGACGCGAGGCTCGCGACCGTACTGGCGATGCCGGCCAGGACTCCGGCACCGAGCAGCACGAAGATATCGGGCAAGCGCACCCGACGACTCAAGCACACCGGCGGCAGCCGGTGTGCTTGGACCGCGGCCCCGCAGCCCCGTGCGCCGCGGCGAACGGCTTGCTGAAAGGCGACGGGGGAATGTCGGTTGATCTGGTTCTTCAGTATGCGGGCACGGCTGGTGAGTTCCGACCGTCTGGCCGGGCGGGCGGCGTCGGCGCGTGGCCTGCGAGACTGGCCGCCCGGTGCCAGCGCCCACCCGACCGCCAGCGGGAGGGATGCGCGCTGCGCCAGCAGCCTCACGCCTGCAGCCTGTCATCTGTGCGCCCTAGAATCGCCTGATGGCCTCCCCCAGCGCCGGGGCCGAACTGGCCGGCGTATCGCAGGTACTGAGCCGCGTCTTCGGTTACGACTCGTTCCTGGACGGGCAGCGCGAGGTCATCGATCATGTCGTGGCCGGCGGCGACGCGCTCGTGCTGATGCCCACCGGCGGCGGCAAATCGCTCTGCTACCAGATCCCCGCGCTGGTACGTCCCGGCACCGGGGTCGTCATCTCGCCGCTCATCGCCCTGATGCAGGACCAGGTGGATGCGCTCAGTGCGGTGGGCGTGCGGGCCGGGTTCCTCAACTCCACCCAGGATCCCGGCCAACGCCGGCAGGTCGAGTCCGCTTTCCTCGCTGGCGATCTTGACCTGCTGTACCTGGCCCCGGAACGGCTGCGCGCCGAGTCGACGGGCAGGCTCCTCGACCGCGGCGCCATCTCGCTGTTCGCCATCGACGAGGCGCACTGCGTGGCCCAGTGGGGGCATGACTTCCGGCCTGACTACCTCGCGCTGTCCGCGTTGCACGAGCGCTGGCCCGCGGTCCCGCGCATCGCGCTGACCGCCACGGCCACCAAGGCCACCAAGGCCGAGATCGCGGCCCGGCTGCACCTGGAGGACGCTCGTCATTTCGTGGCGAGCTTCGACCGTCCGAATATCCAGTACCGGATCGAGCTGAAGGCCGAGCCCCGGCGGCAGCTCCTTGACCTGCTGCGCAGCGAGCACGCGGGGGATGCGGCCATCGTCTACTGCCTGTCGCGGGCGTCGGTGGAGGCGACCGCGGAGTTCCTCGTGCACAACGGCATCGGCGCGCTCCCCTACCACGCCGGGATGGGCGCCAGGACCCGGGCCGCGAACCAGGCGCGCTTCCTGCGCGAGGACGGCCTGACCATGGTCGCTACTATCGCGTTCGGCATGGGCATCGACAAGCCCGATGTGCGCCTGGTCGCCCACCTGGACCTGCCCAAATCCGTGGAGGGCTACTACCAGGAGACGGGCCGGGCCGGGCGGGACGGGCTGCCGGCCACCGCCTGGCTGGCGTACGGCCTCCAGGACGTGGTCCAGCAGCGCAAGATGATCGACACCTCCGAGGGTGACCTGGCCCACCGCCGCCGGCTGTCCCTCCACCTCGACGCCATGCTGGCACTGTGCGAGACCATCGAATGCCGTCGCGCGCAACTGCTCGGCTACTTCGGTCAGCCCGCCGCCCCGTGCGGCAACTGCGACACGTGCCTGTCGCCGCCCAAGACATGGGATGGCACGATTGCCGCGCAGAAGGTTCTCTCGGCCGTGTTCCGGCTACAGCGGGAGCGGGACCAGAAGTTCGGCGCGGGCCAGCTGATCGACATCCTGCGCGGCAAGGCGACCCCCAAGGTCATCCAGCACGGCCATGACACCCTGACGGTCTTCGGCATCGGCACCGAGCTTGGCGACGCCGAATGGCGCGGCGTGGTGCGCCAGCTGCTGGCCCAGGGCCTGCTCGCAGTGCACGGCGATTACGGGACGCTGGAGCTCACGGCGGCCAGTAACGAGGTGCTGGGCCGACGCCGCCAGGTATTGCTGCGGCACGAACCGGGCCGGGCCGTGCGGGGCGCGAAGTCCCGCCGCGCCGCACCCGCCGCCGCCGCCGAGCTGCCACCTGCCGCCGCGCCGGTGTTTGAGCAGCTCCGGGCCTGGCGGGCCGCAGCCGCCAGGGAACAGGGAGTGCCCGCATACGTCATCTTTCACGACGCCACGCTGCGCCAGATAGCCAGCGAACTGCCCTCGACGCTGGCCGATCTCGCCACGGTCGGCGGCGTCGGCGAGGCCAAGCTCGCGAAGTACGGCCAGCAGGTCCTGGACGCACTCGCGCCCGTCACAGACTGATCTGGCCGTTGACGTGCGGTTGTGGCTGAGCGTTTGATCACCATTCCCTCGTGATCTGCCTAGATTTAACTGAACAATCCGGCCGAACTGTCCTCCATGCTGCTGACAACGGCGTCATGGATGCGGGGCGGGCAAACTGGTGCTTTTGTGACGCCCCGTGTCCGTTGAGTGATGGAGGGGTTTGCGCGGGCTTGCCCCGCAGGCGCGCCTCAGGGCGCGAGGAGGGGCGGGTGTATGTATTCGCAGGTTCTGGCTGGTGCTGCTGCCGTGCCCGCAGTGCACCAGTCGGCGTGGCTGCAGGTAAGGCACCTGATCCCGATCGGTGTCGTCGGGCTCATCTCGTGGTCGGTGTGGCTCAGCCGGTTTACGCTGTCGCGGCTGTACCGGCCGACGCCGCCCGGGTACACCTGCACTACGTCAGTCGTAGTTCCGTCGTTCCGTGAGGATCCCGCCATCCTCGATCGCTGCCTGAACTCGTGGCTGGCGGAGCGGCCGACCGAGGTGATCGTCGTCCCTGACCTGGCTGACGTGGACGTGATCATGCTGCTGAGGGAACGCGCAGCTACGGAAGCCAGGCTGCACGTGGTGCCCTTCGCTCACCAGGGCAAACGGTCCGCCCTTGGGGTGGGCATCCGCCGCGCCAGAGCAGAGGTCCTGGTGCTGGCCGACTCCGACACCGAGTGGGAGCCGGGGCTGCTTGCCGCGGTTCAGGCTCCGTTCGCAAACCCCAAGGTCGGCGGCGTTGGTACCCGGCAGAGCGTGTACCTGCCGCAGACCAGTGTGTGGCGGCGGGTCGCCAGCTGGATGATCGACGTGCGCTATCTGGACTACGTGCCATCGCAGTCCCGCGGTGGCGCCGTCGCCTGCCTGTCCGGGCGGACGGTCGCCTACCGGCGCAACGTCGTAATGCCGGTGCTCGAGCACTTGGAGGACGAGTTCTTCCTCGGCCGCCGCTGCGTGTCCGGCGATGACGGACGCCTTACCTGGCTCGTGCTGGCCTCCGGGTACAAGACCGTCTACCAGTCGACTGCACGCGCGGTGTCCATGTTCCCCGACACCGGGCGGGCGTTCATCAAGCAGCGGCTGCGCTGGAGCCGGAACTCCTACCGGTGCTACCTCACTGCCATCTGGAAAGGCTGGCTGTGGCGCAGGCCTTTCATGTGCCAGCTGACCGTTCTGCAGGTCATGCTCACGCCGGTCACCATGGGCTTCGCCATCACCTATCTCGGCGCGTGGCTATGGCAGCCGCAGCGATACATCGCCGCGATCGCGGTGGGCTGGCTGCTCGCGGGCCGCACGGTCCGCGGCGTGTCCCATCTGCGCCAGCGGCCCAGTGACATCTGGGTCCTCCCGCTCGTCGAGATCATGACGATCATCGTCGCGCTGCCGCTCAAGGTCTACGCCTTCCTCACCATGAACGTGCATGGCTGGCTCACTCGCAGCGACGACATGGTCGGCGGCGAGGCGCAGTCCGCGTCGTCGCTGGCCTAGGAGATAACCATGCCCGGGTACAACTACCAGCCCTCCTCGCGCCACACCCATCACCGGGCACGGTACGCCGTCGTGCTGGCCGTCCTCCTGTTCGCCGCGCTTGCAGCGGTCCCGCTGATAAGGACCGAGCTGCACATCGGCCTGCCACGCCCGCTGACGTCGAGCGCGGGGGTCCGCCTGCTTCCCGCGCCGAAGGCGCTGCCCGCAGTCCAGCTGGCACGGGCCGCGACGCCAATCGCCGCGAACGACCCGCCTGCGGCGGCGCCAGCGGTGAACCCTGCCGAGGAGGCAGCCGTCGTTGCCGCCGAGGACTCGCGGGTGCGGATCCTGCTCCACGACTCGATCCGGATCTTCCAGCCGCAGATCGTATCGGTCCGGGGCGCGCTGCCCACGCTGATCCTGCCGCCGGGGGCTGCGGCCTACACAGCTGCCGACCTGGTCCAGTACGGGGCACTGGTGATGCGGCCGCATCACGTGGGGCTGCTGATCGACAACGTCTTCGCGACCGCCAACGCCAGGCTCAATCTCGGCTGGCCACGCCTGCGAGCCCTCTACCTGGACAGCACAGCGAGCGGTATCGCGTCGATCGTCTCCTGGGGCGGCACGCTTGACTTCAGCGGGACGGCTAGTCATCCGCTGACCATCATGGGCTGGGATCACCAGCTCAACGCGCCGGCCGCCGACCGAGGCGGCGGCCGTGCTTACATCCGGGCCGTGGGCGGCCGGATGGAACTCACCGACGCCCGGATCTCCTCGCTCGGGTTCTGGAGCGGCCGCACCGGCGGCGTGGCGTGGACCGGCATATCAGGGCGGTCAAGCACTGGCGGCGCCAGGTCGTCGACTTTCACCGACGACGCCTACGGCGCGTTCATCGAGCGGGGCCACAACATGACCTTCTCCGATGACCTATTCGAGTTCAACCAGCTCGACGGATTGCACATTCACCGGTATACGGTGGACTCAGCAGTCACCGCAAGCTCGGCCGTGCGCAATGGCGGCAACGGCTTCGTCGTGGACCCTGCGTCGCAGGGCACCATCATGCGGGGCGACCTGGCCGAACATAACCGGGGCGACGGCTTCCTCATTGACAGCCAGCCACTGGTCAGGGGAGCTTCCGCGTCAGGAAACGCGGTCGTTCCTGGGTCAGGGACAAGGGTCGAGACCGCTGCGGCCCTGGGGAATCTCCGGGATGGCATCCTGGTCGAGGGCGGGGCAGGAACGGTGCTGCGGGCCGACTCCATCTGCGCGCCGCTTACCGGGATCGTCGTTCGCACCGGGGCGGTAGGCACGATCCTCACCGGCGACGATGTGCGCTGCGGCCCGCGGGTGGGGCTGGAGATCGGGCCCAACGCCTCAGGTACAGTGGTGGCGGGCAACAGTGTCGTCGGCGCCCGGATCGGCATGCTCGTCCGCAACGTCAGCACCCTCCGGGCTGACAACAACGTGATCAGCGCGGCCACCCTCTTCGGCATCACGGTGCGCGGCTCGACCTCCCAGGTGTCCGGCGTCGACAACGTGATCTCCGGGACCGGCTTCCGGGCGGTCGACGCCCGGGCGGACGCTCGCGTGCCGGCCCTCGTCGGCACCGAGACCGACGGCTGGCAGACTCACGTGACGCTGAGTCCGCTGAACTACCTCCAGTTTCACCCGCTAGCTGCGCTCTGGCTCTCCGTGCTGGTGCTCCTGCTGACTGGCGCTCTCTGGTCCCGCCGCAAGCCGCTGCCAGTGCATCCCTACGTGGCAAGCACCCGGTGGCAGGCCGTGGCAGCAGCCGGCCCCCCGCTGAACGTCGCCCTCGAGGCCGCCAGGGAGCAGGTCTCCAGGGAACAGATCGTCGGGCGGGGGCCAGCCTGGCAGTCGCAAGCGCCGCGGCCGTCGCAAGCGCCGCGGCCGTCGCAAGCACCATGGCCGTCGCAAGCACCGCGGCCGTCGCAAGCCCCGTGGGCCCCAGCGCCATCGCCCGAGATAATCCAGACCACGCGGGCGCACGCCGCGGCGCTACCGCCGACGCTCGTCGGTGCCGCCGTTGGTTCCACCGCTGAGCGAGATCGTGACCGGCCCGGCGGCAGCTCCGCCACCAGGGCACCTGAACTCTCCGGCACGCGAGACGATCCGGCCTGGGATCCGAGCGCGACCCGCCCGTTGCCAAGGATCAGGTGAGCTGGCATGAAGCTCAGTAGAGGCGCTGACGAGAAGACCGCGTGGGGCCACTGCGCAGCTCATGTGCTGCGCATCGGGTGGCCGGGGGCAATGGCGGCGTGCCTGCTGTTGACCGTGGCGGCATGCTCGGCGGCCGCGCCTGGCTCGGCACAGGCATCCCGCGGAGCTAGTCCCGCGGGAGGTTCAGGACTGCCGTCCCCGGCGCCAGCGGAGACTTCCCCTGCGGCCGCCGTGGCGGCGAACCCCGGCTGCCGGGGAGCCGAGACGATCCCGGTGGCGACTGCGGCGGAGCTGCGACGCGCGCTCGCGGACGCTCGGCCTGGCCAGACCATCGTGCTGCGGCCGGGTATCTATCAGGGCAACTTCACCGCCACGACGTCGGGTACGCCCGGTGCACCTATCTCGCTGTGCGGCAGCCGCAGCGCTGTGCTGGACGGCGGGGACGTCCGGCACGGTTACGTCGTCCATCTCGACCGGGCGTCGTGGTGGCGGCTGTCCGGCTTCACGGTCCAGAACGGCCAGAAAGGGGTCGTCGCCGACGGGGTCACGCACGACCTCATCACCGGCCTGCTGGTGCACTCGATCGGCGACGAAGGCATCCACCTGAGGGAGTTCAGCAGCGACAACGTCGTGAGTCATTGCGTGGTCCGGCAGACCGGCTTGCGGAAGGCATTCTTCGGTGAGGGCATCTATGTGGGCTCGGCCCATCACAACTGGTGCAAGTACACCGGGTGCCGGCCGGACACCAGCGACCGCAACGTGATCGCCTACAACGACATCGCCGACACGACCGCTGAGAACATCGACATCAAGGAAGGCACCACCGGCGGAACCATCGTCGGCAACCATCTCGACGGCACCGGGATGGCAACGAGCGCCGCCACGGCCTGGGTCAACGTCAAGGGCAACCACTGGACCATCACCGGCAACTTCGGCACCAGCAGCGAGGGCGACGGCTTCCAGGTTCACCAGGTCTACCCAGGCTGGGGACTCGGCAACGTCTTCAGTCACAACCACGCCGCGGTCCACGGGCCAGGCTATGGCATCTACGTCCAGAACCGGCGCTTGGGAACGGTCGTGTCCTGCAGCAATGTCGTCACCTCCGCAGTCGCCGGATTCTCCAATGTTGCCTGCGTAGCTGGCTGACCTCGCTGCCGCGATCTCGCAGTCCCCGGCACCCTGACCAGGAGACCGATATGAGCACCCCACACCCGCGACTAAGGCTGACGGTCATCGGCGCGGGATACCTTGGCCTCACCCACGCCGTCTGCATGGCCGAGCTCGGCCACGATGTCCTCGCTGTCGATGTGGACGAGGAGAAGCTGGCGCGTGCCGCCAAGGGACAGGCGCCCTTCTTCGAGCCCGGTCTTGAGCCGCTGCTGCGCAAGAACCTGGACGCCGGCCGACTGCGCTTCACCACCTCCTACGCGGACGCTGCGGCCTTCGGCGACGTCCATTTCCTGTGCGTGGGAACACCGCAGGGACCAGCTGGCTCCGCTGATCTTCGTTACGTCCACGCGGCCGCCGACTCGCTCGCACCGCATCTCAGCCGGGACTGCGTGATCGCCGGGAAGTCCACGGTGCCGGTCGGCACCGCCCGCCAGCTCGCCGCGCGTATCGCCGGGCGCGAACCGGCCCGGGCTGGTGCCCGGCACGGCAGGGCGCAGGTCGCATGGAACCCGGAGTTCCTGCGGGAGGGGTTCGCCGTGCAGGACAGCCTGGCACCGGACCGGCTGGTCTTCGGCGTGACGTCGCAGTGGCCGGCCGAGGTGCTGCGCCAGGTCTACGCGCTGCCGCTGTCGAGCGGCGTGCCCGAAGTGGTCACGGATCTGGAGACGGCCGAACTGGTCAAGGTGTCGGCGAATGCCTTCCTGGCAACCAAGATCTCCTTCATCAACGCGATGGCCGAGGTCTGTGAGGCCGCTGGCGCCGATGTCCTGAGCCTGGCCCGGGCACTGGGGCACGACGGCCGGATCGGCGCGCGCTTCCTGCACCCCGGCCTCGGCTTCGGCGGCGGGTGCCTGCCCAAGGACATCCGGGCCTTCCGGGCTACCGCCAGCGCGCTGGGCGTCGAGTCAGTAGCCGCCATCCTCACAGAGGTGGATGCCGTGAACGTGCGCCGCAGGTCACGCACGGTCGATCTCGCCAGGCAGGCCGTCGGTGGCTCGCTGACCGGGCGCCGCGTCGCGGTGCTCGGCGCAGCCTTCAAACCGGACAGCGATGACGTGCGGGACTCGGCCAGCCTCGATGTGTGCGGGCGGATGGCCCGTGAAGGCGCCGCCGTCTCGGTGCACGATCCGGTGGCGATGGAGAACGCGGCCGCGGTTCAGCCGGCCCTGCGGTATGCGGCCTCCGTCATGGAGGCGGCAGCGGAGGCAGACGTCGTGCTGCACCTCACCGAGTGGGCGGAGTACCGTCAGATCGATCCGCTGAAGCTCGGTACCGTGGTGACGCAGCGCAACGTGATCGACGCGCGGTCCAGTCTCGACGAGCGGCTCTGGCGATCAGCGGGCTGGTCATTCCGGATGCTCGGCAGGCCATGAACACGAGCCGCCCAGGTACGGCCGCCATTGGCCTGAGCATCTGCATTGCCCTGCTGGCTGGCGGATGCGCCTCAGCCGGAAGTCCCGCCAGGGTAGTTGCCCAGCCGCCGGTCGTTCCTGGCCAGGACACCTCGGGTCCTGGCCTGACCGGCGCTAACCTGCCCGCGGTGGTGCCGAACGTGAGCGGCTCCGTGTCGCGCCCCAATCTGGCGCTGACACCGGGTGCCACCGCCACCACAGATACCACCACGGTCTGTTCGCAGCCCCGCCACCTTTCGTCGCAGAACATCCCGTCCGCCACCCAGGTCGCGATTTACCGGGAGTACGGCTACACGACGCCAGCAAAGCAGCACAAGTACGGACTCGACTACCTGATCCCGCCAGATCTGGGCGGCGCAGCGGTAGCGGCAAACCTGTGGCCGGCGGCGCTCCGCGGCATCGGCTACTACCAGAAACACCAGCTCGACCGCGTTCTGCACGACCTGGTGTGCCACCGGTCGGTGCCGCTCGTCGCGGCGCAGCTCCAGATCCGGGCGAACTGGTATGTCACTTGGCTGAAGTACGTGGTGACGGCCGGCCGCGGGTAGCGGGCAGCCTTGACTGGCGGCCCGCCGCTCGCGGTCGCCGAGACGGGCTGCCGTCACAGCGGCCGCGCTGCTGGCAGCCGGAGCAGCAGCGTGGCCGCCGCCACCGCGAGCACTGCGGCAACGGACGACTCCTCGGGGACTAGCTGAGCGCGGTAGGTCTCGCCGGCATCGTGGAAAGCCCGCAAATCAAGCGTGCCCCCGCTCGGCGTTGACTACTGTTTGTAGATTGCCAGTGACATTTTGTTATTGAACGATGACATGTGCTGTGCCCCGGACCGAGAAGGATGTGGGATGCACCAGCGTTTAGGGCCCCGCGGCACGCGGGCCCGGCGGGTGGGTCCCGTCACGGCAGGCGCCATGATCACGCTGGTGGCCCTCCCGCTGCTCACTGGACTTCTGGGGGCCCCGGCGGCCCTCGCTTCCGGCGCCGGCGACGTCACCGCCTCGCAGGACAATCTGCGCACCGGCTGGGACAGCCATGAGCCGGGCCTGAGCCCGGCAGCGCTGCGTGACGGTGCCTTCGGCCGGCTGTTCGTCACCCGCGTCAGCGGGCAGGTCTACGCGCAGCCCCTGGTGGCCGGCGCGATCGTCATCGTGGCGACCGAGAACGACTGGGTGTACGGGCTGACCGCGGCGACCGGCAAGGTGAAGTGGTCAGACCGGCTCGGCACGCCGTGGCCAGCAGCGACGAGCAGTTGCACTGACCTGGCTCCGACGGTCGGGATCACCAGCACGCCGGTCTACGACCCGGCGACCCGCGCGGTCTACCTGGTGGCCGAGACCATCCGGACATCCGCGGCGGAACCCGCCTTCCGCCTGTTCGGGATCGATGCGCGGACCGGCCGCATCACCGAGCGCGTGCCCATCGGGGGCAGCCCGGCCAACGCTCCGCAGGTCAGCTTCGATGCGTTCTACCAGTGGCAGCGGACCGGCCTGCTGCTGATGGGCGGGCGCGTCTACGCTGCCTTCGGCTCCCACTGCGACGACACGCCCTACGCCGGCTTCGTGGCAGGCGTGAACATCTCGACGAGGGCGGTGCGGCTGTGGACCGACGAGGCGGGGGAAGCCGACGGCCAGGCCGGAATCTGGCAATCGGGGAGCGGCCTGATGTCCGATGGCCGCGGCAGGATCTTCTTCGCCTCCGGCAACGGAGTGTCCCCGCCACCAGGCAAGGGCTCGTCACCGCCGGGCCAACTCGGGGAATCGGTGGTGCGCCTGGCAGTACGGCCTGGCGGGAAGCTAGCTGCCCGGGACTTCTACAGTCCGCGGGACGCGGCGGCGCTGGACGCCAGCGACGGCGACCTCGGGTCCGGAGGGCCGGTCGGGCTGCCGTTCGGCACCGGGGAGTTCCCGCGCTTGCTGGTGCAGGCCGGCAAGGATGGCCGGATCCTCCTGCTCGACCGCGACAACCTGGGCGGCCGGATGCAGGGCCGCAGCGGCGGGAACGCGTACGTGAGCGAGACCGGCCCGTTCGCTGGCCAGTGGGGGCATCCCGCGGTGTTCGGCGGCACCCCTACGGTGACCGCCCGCAATTCCCGCTCCTCCGACGATTACCTCTATTACGTGGGCAAGAATGACTATCTGCGCGTGTTCAGGCTCCGGGCCAATGGTCATGGCAGGCCGTACCTGGCTGACGTGGCGGACAGCAGAGTCACCTTCGGCTTCACGTCCGGGTCACCGCTGGTGACCTCGGACGGCACTGACCCGCGCTCGGCGGTGGTGTGGGTGGTCCGGGCCGCAGGCATCAGCGGCTCGGCTGGGCGGCTCGAGGCATTCCGCGCCGTGCCGTCAGCGACCTGCACGAGGCCGTGCGCTTTGCGGCCGCTCTGGTCGGCGCCGATCGGCACGGCCAGCAAATTCGCCATCCCCGCCTCCAGCAATGGCAGGGTCTTCCTGGGCACCCGCGATGACCGCGTGCTCGGATTCGGCGTGCGGGCCGGCCGCGGCGCGGTGCCGCAGGCCACCGGAGGAGTCCCGCCGCTATCATCGCGAACGGGGAACCGGCTGGCCGCGCTGGCAAACTGGCTATGGCGGCAAGCCGGCGGCATCAAAGCTCGCCGTGCTGACAGGCCGGCCCGCACCGCCAGCGGCGGCCGCTACCGCCAAGCTAAGGAGAAAAGAATGCCTGAAGCCTCTGACTGGAACAGCAAAATCATCGCGGAGTTCCGCGCCAATGGCGGGAAGGTCGGCGGCCAGTTCGAAGGAGCTCCGCTGCTGCTCCTGCACACGGTGGGTGCCAAGAGCGGCCAGGAGCGGGTGAATCCGGTGATGTACCAGACGGTCGGGGACGGCTTCGCGGTGTTCGCCTCGAAGGCGGGCGCCCCGACCAATCCGGACTGGTATTACAATCTGGTCGCCAATCCTCGGGTCCGCGCTGAAATCGGTACCGAGACCCTTGCGGCCACCGCCCGGGTCGCCGAGGCCGAGGAGCGGGACCGGATCTTTGCCGCGCAGAAGGATGCCTTCCCGGGCT
>OBLT010000206.1_pt1 | contig 44699 bp, 33 predicted proteins | sample 1518721 | NCBI WGS metagenome assembly OBLT01 (sample SAMEA3539307, study PRJEB22396) | soil metagenome | biome: tundra; feature: field; material: soil | place: USA | collected 2010-05 | depth 0.15 m | reverse complement strand
CGCAAGCATCCAGCTGAGTGGCAACAAGATCCTCGACGCCAAAGGAAACGCCATTGTCGCGCGTGGCCCCGAGGATGTCGTCGCCAGCGAGAGTCAAACCAAAGAAATCGATCAGATTGCAGGGCTGGGAGCAAACGCCATGCGAATGCTGTTCACCCTCGACGCGGCGAACGCGATGACGCCGTCCGGTTTCGATGCGTTGCTGGCCTCGGCGGTCTCGCACCACATGCTGGTTTGGGTTTCCCTTTACACGTGGGACTCGGCCCACAGCAACGCGATTGCCAGCGCACTCGGCGGCGGCAACTTCTATTCGCTCACGGCTCCGGCAGGCACGACGGCTTGCTCGTCCTCGACACCGGCGTCTTGTTACCTCGCCGTGTGGAGCCGCCAGTGGCTAAAGGATCTGATGAACAAGTATCGCAGCAACATTATTATCGACGCGGGACAAGAGTTCATCAATCCAGGCGATGCGTCCTCCGAGGCAGCACGGACGGCCTGGGCCGCAGCCGCCAAGAGCAACATTCAGGTTTTTCGCGGCCAGGGATATACGAACCCGCTCGAGATCATGGCCAATTTCCAGGGCCGCGACCTATACTGCATTGTCGAATATGGCGAGGCTATTCGCGCGGCGGACACAGTAAGCGTGAACGGCGAGCCACAGACCATGTTCGGTTGGCAAGCCTATTGGGGAACGACGGACCAATACTATCAGAAGTATCAAGGTGCCTTGCTGCTTGGTCAAAGCCAAGGCACGATCAGCGCTGCCGATGCCATTCACCAGTTTGTACTGACCAGGACGTTCCCGATCGAAATCGGCATCGACAATTACCCCGCAGATACCAATCAGGACTACCAGGCCGAAATCGACCAGGCCGCGACCGACAGCATGAGTTGGCTATGGTGGTCGTGGAAGGGTAGCACGGTGGAATGTCCAGCCTCCGGTAGCACCTGCCAGACCTACGTGACGACTTCGCAAAACGGCTTCAAAGGCGCAAAACCGCTCAGCAACTGATTCGTAGCTGACAGCAGGACATTCCCAAACAGAGCAGACTCCAATCATGAAATCGAATTCCACCGGCGGTGCAACGGCCGGACAGGATGCGCCGAACCGCGACGCACGCCCAGCGCCGCTCGTGCGCTCGCCCGCGGACTTGCGGCGCATGGTTTTCCTTATCTCGGTGGGGCTCTTCATCACCAGCCTGGGGTGGCCGGGCGCCATCGGGCGGCTGCCTTTTCGGTTTCTGTTCAAGAACCAGTTCCATCTCGATGCCGCCCAGCAGGCCAACTTCTTCGCCGTCGCGACCTTCGCCTGGTACCTCAAGCCCCTCGCAGGTTTGCTGTGCGACAGCTTTCCGCTCTTCGGCACCAGGCGGCGGAGCTACCTAATATTGGCGAGCGTGGTCGCGGGTTTGGCCTGGTCGCTCTTCGCCATCGCGCCTCAATCCTATCTGACCTTCTTCTGGCTCATGGTGACGCTGAACGCGGCCATGGTCATAGCCACCACCTGCATCGGAGGGCTGCTGGTCGAGGCCGGGCAGGAAGGAGGCGCCACCGGACGGCTGGCGTCTGTGCGCTACGCCATTGATGGGGTCATCCTCGTCATCGCGGGGCCCCTGGGTGGTTGGTTGGCGGCGCGTGCCTTTGGCTGGACCGCAGGACTTGGGGCCATGCTCCTGTTCTTGCTCGCGCCTGTGACGATCGTGCTGGTGAAAGAGCCGCGCCTTGCACGTCCCAATCTGGCGGTCTGGTCGGCGGCGGCGGTGCAGTTTCGCCTTGTCTTGCGCTCGAAAACCATGTGGACCGCCGCCGCCTTGTTGATGTTCGTATTCATGGCGCCGGGCTTTGGTATTGCCATGAATTACTACCAACAAGACGTCCTGCAATTCAGCACGACGTTCATTGGACGTCTGCAGGCCCTGGAGGGCGTTGGCAGCATCTTCGCAACAGGGCTTTATGCCTATTTGTGCCGCAAGGTTCCGCTCAAGGCGCTGCTTTGGGGAGGTGTCTTTCTCAACGCCGTCAGTAGTCTGCCGTATTTGTGGTACCGGTCGCCCCAAAGCGCGATGATTATCGATACCGCCAATGGTTTCTTGGCGATTCTCGGCATCTTGCCGCTCTTCGATCTGGCGGCACGAGCCACTCCCAAAGGTAGCGAGAGCTTCGGCTACGCGCTCTTGCTGAGCGTCTACAACATCGCCGTGTTTGCCATCTCCTATCCCTTGGGTTCTTGGCTTTACGAGCTTCCTGGCGCCGGCTGGCACCACAACATCGGTCGCCTGATCTGGCTCAACGTCGGGACGTCGCTGGTGGCCCTGATCTTGGTTCCGTTCTTGCCGCGCATTCTGCTTGCGCAGCGAGAAGGAGACGCTCAGGGGGGCGCCGGTCACGACGCCCTGGAACCCACTGCGTAAATTCTTTCATATCGGACCTGAATAGGCGGCGAAGCTGGTTGGTCGCCCGCATCAGGGAGCAGCTGGCCGCGGGATACGGTGCGCCGGCGTTCGAGAATTTGCCCCTTTCCCTTCCACTTCTTGCCACTTCTTGGAAACGCTCATCGAGTTCGAGCATCAAAGAAGCAAAGAGAAAAGGAGCCCCTATGGCAAGCATCATCAACTCGCAAATCCCGGACTTCAGCGTTCAGGCCTACCACGGCGACAAGTTCAAGACCATCAGCAACGCCGATCTCAAAGGCAAGTGGTCCGTGTTCTTCTTCTACCCCGCCGACTTCACCTTCGTCTGCCCGACCGAGCTCGGCGACATGGCCGACAAGTACGACAAGCTCAAAGGTATGGGCGTCGAGGTCTATGCAGTCAGCACCGACACGCATTTCGTGCACAAGGCCTGGCACGACGCCTCGGACACCATCAAGAAGATCAAGTTCCCCATGCTGGCCGACCCCACGGGCGCGCTCAGCAGGGCTTTCGGCGTGTACATCGACGCCGAGGGGCTGGCCTATCGCGGAAGCTTCGTGGTGAACCCGGAGGGCAAGATCAAGGTCGCCGAGTACCACGACAACGGCATCGGCCGCAACGCCGAAGAATTGGTGCGCAAGATTCAGGCGGCCCAATTCGTGGCCACCCACGACGGCGAGGTCTGCCCCGCCAAGTGGACGCCCGGCGCCGCGACCTTGAAGCCGGGGCTCGACCTGGTCGGCAAGATCTAGCAAGCGATTCAGACCCTCGTACGACCCGGGACCGACCATCCCGGGTCGTTCTCTCCTATCGTAAATCCCCCCACTTCCACCTGGAGGTCTCATGCTGGACCAAGGCATCAAGGACCAACTCAAAACCCATTTCGCGACCTTGTCCTCGTCGCTGACGCTGGCTCTCTACCGCAGCAAGAGCCCCAAGCAGGACGAGTTGCGCGAGCTGCTGGCCGAGGTCGCCTCGTGCAGCGAAAAGATCGCACTGGCCGAGGTCGCCGACGAAGTCGCAGGCGTTCGGTTCGATATCCTTCGCGACGGGCGCGCCACTGGCATCCGTTTTCGCGGCGTTCCCGGAGGGCACGAATTCACGTCGCTCATCATTGCCCTGCTCAACAGCGACGGCAAAGGCAAGCTACCGGACGAAGGGATCCGGCGTAGGGTCAAGGCGCTCAAGGGTCGCGTGCGTCTACGCACCTACGTTTCGCTCAGCTGCACGAACTGCCCCGACGTGGTGCAGGCGCTCAATCAGATGGCGCTCATGCACGCGGATTTCCAGCACGAGATGATCGACGGCGAGCTGGCCGAGGCCGACATCCAGGCCCTCGGCATCCAAGGCGTGCCCGCCGTGGTGAACGGCAGCGCCATCGTGCACGTCGGACGGGCGAGCTTCGCCGAGCTGTTGGAGACGCTGGAAGGTGCGCTCGGGCGCGAATCTTCTGCCGACGAGGCGCCACAGCCACCGCAGAGCTACGACGTGGTGGTGCTGGGCGGCGGCCCAGCGGGCAGCTCGGCGGCCATCTACAGCGCGCGCAAGGGGCTCAAGACAGCTCTTGTGGCCCAGCGGCTGGGCGGGCAGGTGCAAGAAACGGTCGGTATCGAAAACCTGATTTCAGTGCCCTACACCGAGGGCCGGCGTCTGGCCGCGGATCTGGAGAAGCACCTGCGGACCTACGCCATCGATGTGCTGGACAACCGCAAGGTCGAGCGGATCCTCGACCACGGCAAACAAAAAGAATTGCACCTACAAGGCGGCGAGGTCCTGCTCACCGATGCCCTGATCCTGGCCACCGGGGCCAAGTGGCGCGAGCTCGGCATCCCGGGCGAAAAGGATTACATGGGACGTGGCGTGGCCTTCTGCCCGCACTGCGACGGCCCCTTCTACAAAGGCAAGCGCGTGGCCGTGATCGGCGGCGGCAATTCGGGCGTCGAGGCCGGCATCGACCTGGCCGGCATCTGCAGCCACGTAACCTTGGTCGAGTACGCGGTAGAGCTCAAGGCCGACGAGGTGCTGGTGCGCAACCTGCGCAGCCTGCCCAACGTCACCGTCATCACCGACGCACGCACCACCGAGGTGGTGGGCAACGGGCAGACGGTGACGGCCCTGCGCTACCAGGATCGGCCGACGGAGAAGATCCACGAGGTCGCACTCGACGGCGTCTTTGTGCAGATTGGACTGGTTCCCAACAGCGCCGTAGCCAAGGAATTGGTGACCACGAACCGCATGGGCGAAATCGTCATCGACGAGCGCTGCCGGACCAGCAAGGCGGGAATCTACGCCGCTGGTGACGTCAGCAGCGTTCCCTTCAAACAAATCGTCATCGCCATGGGCGAGGGCGCAAAAGCCGCCCTCACCGCATTCGAGGATAGGATTCGAGCTGCATAATTGGAGAAGGAAATGATCAACAAGAAAATCCAAGACGCCCTCAATACGCAGATCACGTTGGAACAGTATTCGGCCCAGCTTTACCTGGCCATGAGCGCGCACTGCGAAGGCCGGAGTTTTCGCGGTTTCGCGCACTGGCTGCGCGTGCAGGCGCAAGAAGAAACCAAACACGCTATGAAGCTGGTCAGCTTCCTGCTCGACCGCGGCGGTAAGCTCGAGCTCGGCGATGTCAGCGCGCCACCATCCGATTTTGGTACTGTGACCCATGTGTTCGAGAAAATACTCGAGCACGAGAAGAGCATCACGGGCAAAATCGGCGCGTTGTTCGAGCTCTCTCGGGCCGAGAAGGACTACGCCAGCGAGATCACCTTGCAGTGGTACGTCACCGAGCAAGTCGAGGAAGAGGCGAACGTCGGCCGGATTCTGGATCAACTGAAAGCCGTCGGCGAACAAGGCGGCGGCATCTGGTATTTAGATTCGAAGATGGGAAAACGAGCCGCCAGCGCGTAGCCTACCGTCGCAGGAACACATTGTTCACCAGCGCAATGGCCACGCTGACGATGGATTCGCCGGCGATGATTCCCGACGAGACGGGCACGACGTAGCGGTCGGCGTGAGCGGGATTGCGGCGCGACCACAGCCAAGCGCCCACCGCACCGAGAAGCATGGACAGCGGGTTGAAGAAGGGCAGGATGAAGCCAAGACCGATGCCGATGGGCGAGGGAATGAAGCGGCGGTACTTGGGCAAGGCGATTTCCAGGGCCGAGAGGATGGAGCCGACGAGCAGGCCCCACACCATTCCGTGGCGAGCCATGACGTGAAGATGGCCGATGCCTTCTTGAAAAACCCTGGCCACGGCTAGCCAGGCTTGGGCGCTGGGCGCGGCGAAGGTGGGCTGCGCGCCACCTGAACCCGTGAAGACGCTGGCGTCGGGCACCAGGAGACGAAACCCGATGATCGTCGCGGCGGTGCCGGTGAACACGCCCATCAGTTGCGCGAGAAACTGGCGGCGCGGATGGGCGCCGAGGAGATAGCCCGACTTGAGATCGGTCAGCAAGTCAGCGCTCGACGCCGCGGCATTGGCGGTGATCGACGCGGTCATCAGATTCGCGGTCGCGTTTTGCGGGATGAGCACGCCGTACACCAGCTGGGTGACCTTGCCCATGGCTCCGATGGGCGTGATGTCGGATTCGCCGGTGGCGCGACAGGCGACCAGCGACAGGAAGAAGGTCAGCAGCACGGCGATGAGGCCGAGGTGCCAGGGAATGAAGAATTGCGTGTGCCCGATGAAGAGAACGCCGACGGTGGCGACGAGGCCAAGGCCGAAGAACCACGAGCCGGGCACTTCTGCGGTGGCATAGGTGGACTTGCCCGTTCGGCCAAACCCGCCCATGGCGCGCACGATGGTTCGCCACTGGGTGAAGAAGGTGAGAAGGCCGGCGGAGATCATCATGGGTGCGCCGATCCAGATGCCGATGTCTCGCCAGGCACGGCCGGCGCTTCGTGCGGCACCGTCGGCAACAGCGGCTGGCCCGACCGAGTACATCAGGATCAGGCCACCCACGACCATGGAAAAACAGATGCGCGGCCCGGTGAGCGCACCCGCGGCAATCATGACCAGCTTGTTGTCGAGGACGAAGTTCCAGTCGCTGGCGTGGAAGCCGGCGCCGGTCTTCGGATCCCTGCCTGGCACGGGTAGCCAGTCGAAGATGGAGGACGTGTCGGGAACCAGTCCCTTGTACGGCCGCTCGGGTGTGGGCCGCCGGAACGGGAGATCCATGATGAGCGGCGGCACCGCCGCGACCAGCGCTGCATAGAACAGCGCCTTGCCCTTGGCCGCCGCTTCCTTGCCCTGGCTGTACAGCGACTGCAGCGTGACCGCAGCAGCGATGCCCGACGGAAAACGTAGCTTCTCTTGATTGATCATGTTGCGCTTCATCGGAATGGCCAAGGCCACACCCAGGAGCGCCAGGAAAAACGTCCAACCCGCCAGCACGGGCCAGGGCAGATGGCGACCGGTAGGGTTTTCGGCGGTCACGCTGAGCATGAGCAGGGCGGGCGTGGCCGACACCATGGTGCTGCCCGTCGAATAGCCGGCCGCCGATGCGGTGGACTGCATGCAATTGCTCTCCAAGATGGAAAGCGGCGAGCGCGCCAGACCGATACGCAGGCACAGGTTCCACAGGGAAAAGGAAACGATGCACGCGGTGATGGCCACGCCCAGGCCCCAACCGGTCTTGAGCCCGACGTAGAGATTGGTAAACGCCAGCAGAAATCCCAGGAGCGAGCCCAGCACCACCGCGCGCAGGGTGAGCTGGGGCGCGTTCTCGCCGCGAAATGCGCGACGGTACCAGGTTTCCTCGTCGAAGGTGGCGACTTCGGCGGGTTGAATTTCTAGCGGCCGGCTGGCCGCGATTTCCTCGGGTGTGCCCGCCGGCTTCTGGAAGAGCGGCATGGCGCAAGGTTACTCGATAGCACTGGGTGTTGACAGGAAGGCGGTAACCAGCCGAGATTGCAGCCATGAAATACATCTCAACCGCCATGCTCATGGCCATGCTCGCGAGTTCGTCCTGCAAGAAGGAACCTGCCAAGCCGGTGCCGCCGCCACCACCTGTGGCGAAGGCACCTGAAGAACCCAAGGGGTTGCCCGCGCCCTCCGACGTCGCGGCGGCGCCCGCCGATGCCGAGAAGACCGCTTCGGGCCTCGCCTCGAAGGTCATTCAAAAAGGTACCGGCACCGCCCATCCTGCCGCCGAGGACACCGTGAAGGTGCACTACACGGGTTGGATGACCAACGGCAAGATGTTCGACAGCTCGGTGGTGCGCGGCCAGCCCGCGGAATTCCCGCTCGACCACGTGATCAAGGGTTGGACTGAAGGTTTGCAGCTCATGGTGGAAGGCGAGAAGCGACGCTTCTGGATCCCGGCCAATCTCGCCTACGGCGATACCCCGCACCGCCCCGGCGGTCCGTCGGGAACCTTGGTCTTCGACGTGGAATTGCTCAGCTACACCAAGGCGCCGCCCGCGCCGGCCGTGCCCACCGACGTGGCCGCGGTGCCCAAGAACGCCAAGAAGACCGCGTCGGGCCTGGCCTATCGCGTGCTGACCAAGGGCAAGGGCAAGGTGCATCCGACCGCCAGCAGCATGGTGAAGGTGCACTACACCGGCTGGACCACGGACGGCAAGCGCTTCGACAGCTCGGTCATGCGCGGCCAGCCGGCCGAGTTTCCGCTGGGCGGCGTGATCAAGGGCTGGACAGAAGGCGTTCAGCTCATGGTCGAGGGCGAGAAGACGCGCTTCTGGATCCCGGGCAAGATCGCCTACGGCGACGAGCCCGGCGCGCCCGGGAGGCCATATGGCATGCTGGTCTTCGACATCGAGCTGATCGAAATCAAGAAGTAGCCGCTGCGGGCAACCTGCCATTCCGACGAGCGTCAGGTGTTCTTGCCTGGCGCTCGTTTTGTTTGCGAGCTGCGACTTTGCCTATTCGCGCAGCGCCGGGAATAGGCATGCGACCAGGGCCATGCTGGCTTCGTCGAGCCGTATGCCGCAGCCGATGGCTTGGTGCAAGGGGTGGTAGCCGCGCCAGCGCACGATGCCGGTCAAGGTCTCTTCACCGACCTTGGTGCGCAGGGTGATTTGCGTGAGATCGCCCACGCCGACATCATCGGGCAGGGCGGTCGTGGCCACCACGAAGACGCCTTGAGCAGACACGTCGCAGATTTCGCCGGGCATAGGTTCTTGCTGGCGGTTGCGCCAAAGCACTGCGACGCGCACTCGATGCCGAGGGTAGATTCGCCGTTCGGACTGGGCGCGCTGTTGACTCATCGAGTGCCATAACCATCTATCGACCTTTCGCCGTGGCGCTTGAGCGGCTCACCCTTCCATCAGATTCCAGAATACCCCGTCAAAGATCCTTCGTCGAAGGCCCCTTTCGGGATTACGAAAGAGCCATTCGATGAACCAACACAGCGGCAGTTTGCGGTTGGTCATGAGGTCGAAAATCCGAACCTGCTTGCGGTGGGCGGCCACCATCTTGGCCAGGATGCGCTCGCCCTCGGAATCACCGAGGATGAACTTGGCTACGCCCTCGCCACTGCGCATGGCAAACCATATGCCCTCGGTGGTGACCGGGTTCAGGAAGCCACCCGCATCGCCGACCAGGTAGGTGTTGCCGAATCGCCAGCCCCGGTAATCGGCGTTGCCCTTCATGGCTTCATGGGGCGTTTTGTCCGGGTCGATGTGGAAGGTGGCCGCAATCCACGTCCTCGCGCGCGCGGCGACCTCGGCGTCGAAGGACTCGCCAGCCCAGGCCAGGCCGGCCATGGTCTGTTGTTTGTTCTTCGGCATCATGTAGCCGTAGGCGCCCTTGAACTCGCGCGGAACCCAGTGCATTTGAAATTCCGCGCAGGGACGGTCCAGGATGTAATGGAAGGCCCAACCCACGATGTGCTTGGAAGGCAGCCCGAGGTACTTGCGCACCTTGGACAAGGAACCATCGGCGCCGACCAGGTGCTTGTAGGTGTAGCGCCCCTTGTCGGTTTCGACGAAATCGCGGGTGATTCTGCGCACGGGCTCGGAGAAATGGACATCGGCGGTGCAATCGCCAAGCAGCCGTCCTTCGATGTCCTTGCGCCCCATGGTCCACAGGTACGGCCGTGCGAATTTGACGGCCTTCTTCGAGTTTCTCGTGGCGACGGAGATTTCGGTCCAAGGGATGCCGCGGTCGGCCGAATGGCCCGCCATGTCCGGGAACGCCTTGGGAGAAATCAATCCCGAGCAGATCTTTTCGCCGAGCCCCGCGCTCTTCTCCAGCACCAGAACCTTCTTGGTCGAGCCCGCCAGGTGCTTGGCGCAGGACAAGCCGCCAGGACCTGCGCCGATGATGACCACGTCATAGGACTCCGCCAGATTTGACACCGGGCTAGTCTAGCGCGCGCGAAAGAGGACTGCCCAGGTCTACTTTTGATTTGGGTTCTCGAAGCCGTCGGGATGTCGATGGTGCCAGCGCCAAGCGGTCTGGATGATTTCCTCGAGACCGTAGCGAGGCGACCAGCCAAGAACCTCGCGCGCCTTGCGATTGTCGGCGTAGACCACGGCGGGATCGCCGGGCCTGCGTGCGACGAGCTCGGTCGCGATGTCCACGCCGGACATTCGGCGAGAACGATCGAGAACCTCACGCACCGAGGCGCCTTGTCCGGTGCCGACGTTGAAAACATCCGAGGCTTTGCCGGCGGCGAGAAAATCGAGCGCGCGGGCATGCGCCTCCGCCAGATCGAGCACGTGGATGTAGTCACGGATGCCGGTTCCGTCGGGAGTGGGATAGTCGGTGCCGAACACGCGCAGCGTGGGCGCCCTGCCGGTGGCGACCTTCATGACCACGGGAATCAGGTTCTGCACGTAACGCGGATCTTCGCCGTTCTCGCCATCCAGCGCCGCGCCCGCCGCATTGAAGTAGCGCAAGATCACGCTGCGCAGGCCGTGGCACGTGTCAAACCACCTGAGCATGCGCTCGACGAGGAGCTTGCTTTCGCCGTAGGGATTCTCGGGCCGCAGCTCGTCGCTCTCACGCACCGGCAACGCGCTGGGCGCGCCGTAGACCGCCGCCGTCGACGAGAACACGAACTGGCGCACGCCGGCCTGGCAGGCCGCCTCCATGAGTTGCAGGCTGCCTTGCACGTTGTTGTCGAAGTACTTGGCGGGGTTGGTCATCGATTCACCGGCGGCCTTGTAGGCGGCGAAGTGGATGACGGCTTCTAACTTGTGATCGCCGATAACCTGCCTCACCAGGGCGCCGTCGCGCGTGTTGCCCACCACCAGGGGCGCGTCGCCGATGGCTTGGCGATAGCCCAGCTCCAGGCTATCGAACACAACCACGAAATCGCCCCGCGCGCGCAGAAGCGCGGTGGTGTGCGAACCGATGTAGCCGGCACCGCCGGTGACGAGGATGCGCATGGTGCTATCGATTCAGGACGTGGATGGCTTCGCCCAGCGCCGCTTTGGCCGCTTCCATGATGGCCTCGGGCAAGGTCGGGTGCGGGTGGATGGTCATGGCCAGGTCGGATGCGGCGGCGCCCATCTCGATGGCCAGGGCGGCCTCGCTGATGAGGTCGCCCGCGCCTTGCCCGACCACGTGAACGCCCAGCAGCTGGCCGCTGTCGGCGTCCATGATCACCTTGGCGAAGCCGTCGGTGTCCAGGTTGGCGATGGCGCGACCGAGGGCGGTGAAGGGGAATTTTCCCACCTTCACCTTGTGGCCGCGTTTCTCCGCTTCCTCGGCGGTGAGGCCGGCGCTGGCGATTTCCGGATCCGTGAAGACAACCGACGGGATCACTTGCGCGTCCATCTCGGCGGCCTTCTCGGCGATGACCTCGGCCGCGACCTCGGCCTCGCGCGAACCTTTGTGCGCCAGCATGGGCTGGCCGGCCACATCGCCGATGGCGAAGATGTTGGGTACGCTGGTGCGCATCTGGCGATCGACGGTGATGAAGCCGCCGGCGGTCTTGACGCCCGCGATCTCCAGGCCAATGTCCTCGATGTTGGCCCGGCGGCCGACCGCCACCAGGATCTTGTCCGCCTCGATATCGACGGGCCCGCCCTCGCGCTCCACGGTCAGCACCGCGCAGTCGCCCTTCTCGACCATGCCCTTGGCCTTGGCGGAAAGCATGACCTCCAGCCCGAGTTTCTTCGCCTTGCGCGCGACCACTTGCACGCACTCGGGATCGCTGCCCGGCAACATGGTGGGCAGGGCCTCGACGAAGGTGACCTTGCTGCCGAGCTTGGCGTACAGGGTGCCGATCTCCATGCCGATGTAGCCGGCGCCGACAACCACCAGGCGCGCGGGCAGCTCGGTGAAGGCCAGCGCGCCGGTCGAATCGACCACACGCTTGCCGTCGAAAGCTAGGCTGGGAATGGCCACCGGACGCGAGCCCGTGGCAATGATGACGTGCTCGGTTTCGACCAGGACTTCGTCGTCCGAACCTGGCCGCGTGATACGCACCGTGCGCGGCGAAAGGAGGGTCGCGGTGCCCTCGCGGTAGTCGCAGCCGTTGGCCTTGAGCAGCTGACGAACCCCCGAGGTCAGCTTGCCGACCACGGTGTCCTTCCACTTTTGCATGCGGCCGAGGTCGACGCGCGGGTTGTCGAAGAAGATGCCCATCTCCGCCGAGTGGGTCGCCTTCTCGTACAGCTTGGATGCGTTGATGAGCGCCTTCGAGGGAATGCAACCCACGTTCAAGCAGACGCCGCCGGGGGCGGCCTTCTCCACCACCAGGACCTTCTTGCGAAGCTGGCCGAGTCGGATGCCGGCCACGTAGCCGCCCGGGCCGGCGCCGATGACAACGACTTCAACTTTCAGGATTTCTGTGCTCACGAGCGGATCTCTAGCATCGAATTTGCCCGTTGGCGCAAACTACTGAACGCGGATCTCTCCCGGCGGTTCTTGCCCACCGAGAGAGTCGCGCGCTGGCCTTGGACCTAGCCAGAAATCGGACTGTCTATCGCGGTGCTATCAACGGCCGTGCCGTCGATGCCGGAGCCGTCCACGGCCCCGCCGTCGACCGGTGGGACTGGGGGCCAAGTGCACATATCGGGCACGTCGTTCACCGCCGGAGGAAGCGACTTGATGTAGTTCGCGATGTCCAAGGCGTCCTGATCGGTCAGGCCGCCGTATGCACCGTTCGGGCCTGCGGGCATGGGCGGGCAGATGCCTGTACCCTGATCGTCCACGCCTTGGTGGAGCACGGTCACGATTTGCGCCGCCGTCCAATTTCCAAGGCCCGTGGTCGGATCGGAAGTCAGGTTGGCCGACACCGGGTGGATGTTCAGGGTACCGACGAGGAAGCTGCCGAAGTCCTCGCCGCCCCAGAAGAACTTGCTCGTGTCGAGTGGCTTGGTCCCACCTTGCAAGTGGGGCGTGTGGCACTCGATGCAGAGACCGATCTCGGTGGCCAGGTAGCGGCCGCGCAAAGCACTGTCCCCTTGCGGGTAGGTGTCGGCCGGTGTGGGGATGGTCGTCGGATCGAGATAGTCCGATGGCGCGGGCACGTCGAATGAGGCCGAGCGCTTGCCCACGTCGTTGACGACGGCCGGAATCGACTGGAGGTAGGCCACAATGGCATCGGCATCGGCGGAAGCCATGTTGTGGAACACGTAGTACGGCATGACCGAGTTGAGCGCGGCGGCTCCGCCGTCGGCGGCGGGGACCAAGCCGTTCATGAACATGCCCTTGATCTGCGCGGCGGTGAAGCTGCCAAGACCCGTGGCCTTGTCCGGGGTCAGGTTGCGCGAGGGCAGGACGTCCCCGTTCGGCAACTGGACGAAGGTCTTGTTGCCGGCCAGGTACTTGGTCATGTCGGGAGCCCCCGAGGATGTCCTGGGTGTGTGGCAGTCCGAGCAGGCGATAACGCTTTCGACAAGGTATTTGCCGCGCGCCGCCAGCGTGTCCGGCAAGCCCGACTCGGGCGAGCTGGCACAGGCCACGACGGTCACGGAAACGAACAACGCCAGCAGCACGCTGCCGGGCGATCGCACGATGATGTTCTTCATTCTAGTTGCTCTCCTTCGGTCCGCTTGGATGCCTTCCGGAGAAGCGTTGATTCGGACTTTCTGCGCTGGCCGGCAATGGTTACGAGCTATTTACCCAGCGGTGCGCCAGCGGATTCCTTGCGACGTTGGGCGCAAGGCAAGCATCCGATTAGCAATAGGACGCGGATGGTCCTGTTTCTGACAAACACCCCAGAGAGGCGTTCATGCGCTGTGCGTACCTTGCTCTCGCTTTGGTGCTAGTGGTTGGCGGCTGCAGTTCCAGCGAGGCCCAGAAACAGGGGACCGATGCTGGCGACACAGGTGGTCAGGGCGGCACTTCCGATTCGGCCTTCATCCCAGATTCGACCTTCATGCCAGATTCGGCCCCGATCCCAGATTCGGCCCCGATCCCAGACTCGGCCCTGATCCCAGACTCGGCCCCGACCCCGGACCAGTCAGGCGTGTTGACCACAGCCGAGACCGGGCGCGACCAGGCCCCAACACCGGACACGGCCAAGGCGGATGTGGGCGCCGACGTCGCGCGAGACACCGCCCAGGATAACGCCGCGGACATCGCGAAATCGGACAGCAGCACCGGTGTCGCCAGCGGACACGTGTCGGTGCTCCAGCACCACAACAACTCTTCTCGCGACGGCTTCTATGTGGATTCCGCGCTCAGCAAGGCCGCCATCGCGAATCTGCACATGGACACCAGCTTCGCCGGCGCGGCCATTTCGGGACCGACCTATGCGCAGCCTCTGTATCTGGCTGGAGCAGGTAGCGATCCGGATCTCGTCATCGTGGCCACCGAGCAAAACCACGTCTACGCCTTCAATGCCGCGAGCGGAGGCAAGGCGGTTTGGGATCAGAGCCTCGGCACGCCCCTGCCCAAGTCGCGCCTGGCCACGCTTCGCAACGGGTGTGGGAACATCGATCCCCTCGGGGTTACGGGAACGCCCGTTATCGATGCGGCCACGCGCACGATTTACCTGGATGCCATGACCATCGCCAGCGCCAACGCGACCGCCCAGCACCAGGTTTTCGCTCTCGATGCCAGCACGGGTGCGATCAAGTCGGGCTGGCCGGTCGACCTGAACAGCACCGCCATGACTGGCTCCACGACTTTCAATTCGCTGGCGGAGAATCAGCGCGGCGCCCTGATCCTGCTCGGTGGCAAGGTGTTCGTACCTTTCGGCGGGCACATCGGCGACTGTGGCGTTTACCACGGTTGGATTGTCGGTGTATCGACTTCCGACCCCACGCAGGTCAGCGCTTGGGCGAGTCGCGCGATTGCCGGAGGCGTGTGGGCGCCGGGGGGGATTTCCTCGGATGGGCAGTCTCTTTTCTTCGCTACTGGCAACACGGAGAACCAGGCCAACATGTTCGTCGCACCCCCGACGTGGCAAGACGGCGAAACCATCTTCCGCTTGCCGACGTCGCTGGTCTTCAGCGGACAGAACGCGGATTATTTCACGCCCTCCAATTGGGCGGCCCTGGACAACGCCGATACGGATATCGGCGGCACCGCGCCCATCGTCGTCCATGTGCCCGGCGCCACGCCCTCGTCCCTGGTCGTCGGCTTGGGCAAGGACGGCAACGCCTACATTCTCGACAAGAGCAATTTCGGCGGCATTGGCAGTCCTCTTGCGCTGGCCTCGGTCGCCAATGGCACTATCATCAACGCCTCCGCGGCCTACACAACGCCGAACGGAACCTACGTGGTTTTCAAAGGCACGGGCAAGTCCTGTCCAAGCGGCCAATCGGGCGGGCTGGCCGCCTTCAAGATCGCCGCTGCCAGTCCACCCACCGCCTCGATGGCCTGGTGCGGAGGTCCGGCGACCCAGGGTTCGCCCGCGGTCAGCGCCACGGACGCCGCCGGGACCGATGCGGTGGTATGGATCGTCGGCAACGACAACAAGCTCTATGGCCTTGACGGAGATATCGGCAAATCCATCTTCGCGGGTGGGACAACCACAGACACCATGTCGTCCGTGCGGAATTTCGAAACCCCCATTGTCGCCAATGGTCGATTGTTCGTGGCCGCGAACAATCAAGTCTACGCCTTCACGCCAAACTAGCGGCGCGCCCACCCAATCGGCGTGACAGCAGCACGCAAATCCTGATAAGATCTCCGGCGAGAAATGCGGGTGGGTCGTCCCCACGCCCGCGGCTCTTGTGGAGGATGAATGGCCGAAGTCGGGAAGGCACCGGACAAGTTCGATGGCCGCGAAGTCTTTCGATCGCTCTACCTCCACATGCACGAAGGGGTCGCCCTGCACGAGCTGGTCTGCGATGCGGACGGCAACCCGACCAATTACCGCATCTTGGACGTCAATCCCCAGTTCGACCAGTACGTGGGGATCGGGGGCGCGGATGCGGTCGGTAAGCTGGCGACCGAGATCTACGGAACCACGGAGCCGCCATTCCTGGCCGAGTTTGCTAGTGTCGTGCTCAGCGGCAAGCCGGCTCGTTTCGAGTCCCAATTCGAACCCTTCGACCGTTACTACGACATCAGCGTGGTGCCCTTCGGCACCCGGCAGTTCGCCACGATCTTCCTCGACATCTCCGAGCGAAAGCGCAGCGAGCGCGCTTTGCGCGAAAGCGAATGGTTCCTGCAACGGTCCCAGCACGTCGCGCACATCGGCTCTTACCGCTTCGACATCGCGAAGGGCACCTGGAACAGCTCAACTGCGCTCAACGTCCTTTTCGGCATTTCGGAGGCCTTCAACAAGGATCTTGCGGGTTGGCTAAGCCTGGTGCATCCCGATGAGCGCGAGGAGATGCATCGCTACCTGGTAGAGGAGGTCGTCAAGGGCGGGCACGATTTCGACCGGCGCTATCGCATCGTGCGCGCCGACGACGGTAGCGTTCGCTGGGTTCATGGCATGGGTGAGCTGGAGAAGGACGCACTCGGCCGCCCCGTGTTCATGGTCGGCGTCATCCAGGACATCACTGAGAGCGCGCACAAGGAGCGGGCCTTGCGCGACTCGGAAGAACGCTTCCGGCGTATTTTCGAGCTCATTCCAGGTCCCGTGACCTTGGCCGAATCGGACGGCAAGATCATCGCTTGCAACGACGGCTTTTGCGCGGCCGCGGGATACCCACGAGAGGAGATCCTGGGCAGGTCGACGAAGCAGCTGTCGGTGTGGGTGGATCCGAGCCAGCGCGATGCCATGTACGCCGACCTGGCCCAGGGCAAGAACGTGGACTGGATAGAATTCAAGTTTCGGAGGCGCGACGGGCAAGTTCGCACCATGCAGATCTTCGCGTGCCCCTTTGAACTGGGCGGCAAGGCCGTCGTGCTCTCGGTTGGCCGCGATATCACGGATCAACGCAATCTCGAGCAGCAGATGCTGCACACCCAGAAACTGGAAAGTCTGGGCGTGCTCGCGGGTGGTATCGCGCACGACTTCAACAACTTGCTGACCGGGATTCTGGGCAACGCCGACCTGGCCAAGACCGAAATGTCGCCGCTCGCCCCGTCGCGCGCCAGCCTGGAGGGCATCGAGGTTGCCGCCCGGCGGGCCGCCGATCTCTGCCGGCAACTCTTGGCCTACAGCGGTCGCGGACGCTTTATCGTCCAGCCCATCGACCTCAAGGAACTGGTCGAGGAGATGGGGCACCTGCTGCTGGTAAGCATCAGCAAGAAGGTCGTGCTCAAATACCACTTCGCGGTCGGAATCCCGGCGGTCGAGGCCGATGCCACGCAACTTCGGCAGGTCATCATGAACCTCATCGTCAACGCGTCCGAGGCCATCGGCGAACGCAGCGGCGTTATCTCTGTGACGGTGGGCCTCGCCCATTGCGAGGCCGACTATCTTCGGGGGTGTTTCGGCTCGGACCGGTTGCCACCCGGCGACTACGTCTACGTGGAAATTGCCGATACCGGTCATGGCATGGGAAAGCCCACCATGGATCGGATCTTCGACCCGTTCTTCTCGACCAAGTTCACTGGACGCGGACTGGGGCTGGCCGCCGTGCTCGGCATCATGCGCGGCCACCACGGCGCCATCAAGGTCTACAGCGAACCCAATCGGGGCACGACCTTCAAGCTGCTTTTTCCGGCCAGCGAAAGCCGGGCGAGCAAGCTGCAAGCCAAGGCCGTGCTTCCCACCGCCTATCACGCCTCGGGAAAAATCTTGCTCGCCGACGACGAGGACACCATCCGCAACCTGGGCCGTCGGATGTTGCAACGGGCGGGCTTCGAGGTCATCATCGCTGCGGACGGCCGCGAAGCCATCGACAAGTTCACCAGCGAGAAGGACAGCATCACCCTGGTCATCCTGGATTTGACCATGCCTCATGTCGACGGCGAGGGCTGCTACCGCGAGATGCGGCGTTTGCAGCCAGGCGTGAAGGTGATCATGAGCTCGGGCTACAACGAGCAGGACATCGTCAGCCGATTCGCGGGCAAGGGTTTGGCGGGCTTCGTCCAGAAGCCGTACACGACGGAAGATCTGCTGGCAAAGATCCGTGCCGTCTTGGAGAAACGATAGCTGCGGGCAAACCCTTGGCCCTTTGAAAGGTGCCCTTGGAAAGGTGCAAGGACAGAGCGCTTCGCGGTGAACTATAGTGGGTGGCGATGGCGGCACGAACCTTTGGCAATACCACCCGGCTCATCGGGCTTGCAGCTGCCGGCTTCCTGATCGTTCTTGTGGCCGGCCTGTTTTGCCGTGTCCTGTTTGGCTCCGAAACCTTCGCGGATCGGGATCTTGCCGCCTACTACCACCCGGCCAAGTCGCTCGTTGCGCCCTTGGCCAGGGCGTCGCAAGGCATTCCACTGTGGAATCCCTTCTTCGCCTCGGGCCAGCCCTTCGCCGCCAATCCGGAGCACGAGATATTTCATCCCCTCACCGCACTGTTTTTCCTTCTTCCCTTCGAAGTGGCCTTCCGCCTGCAAGTGCTCCTGCCGCTCTTGGCGGGCGTGGGCAGCATGTATCTCTTGCTGCGCGCGCTCCGACGAAGCCGGTTGGCCTCCATTTTCGGCGGAATGGGCTGGGGCTTCGGCGGCTACCTATTGTCCTCGACCAATTTGCTGCCCATCCTCTTTTCCGCGTCCATTCTGCCCCTGTCCCTGACCTTCGTTGTGCGACTGATGCGCAAGCCACGACTCGTGCATGTGGCCGCACTTGCCCTCTGTGTTGGCGCCCAGTGCCTAGCGGGTGAGCCATCCACACTCCTCATGACGCCGCTTTTTTGCGCGGCGGCGGCGCTAAGAGCCTGTCGCGCGCGCTTCGGCCCTGCGGCCGTCGTGGCTGGATTGGTCCTGGGGCTTGCGGTCGGGTCCGTCACGCTTCTTCCCGGCGCCCACCACGCTGGCAAGACCATGCGCGCCCTCGGCCTAGGCACCTCGGCTGGCGAATGGTCGATGCCTCCTGTGCGAGCTCTCGACCTTCTGTTGCCTGGTGTTCTGGGGCATGTCGAGACTGGCAACGAGAGCCTGTATTGGGGACGCCATTTGTATCCCCGGCGAGAGAGTCCCTACTTCTTTTCGCTCTACCCAGGACTGGCCGTGACCCTGCTCGCCTTCGCGGCATGGCGCTATCGCTTTCGCGCCCTTCTACCGTGGATGGTGGTTGCAGGCTTCGGGTTCCTGCTCTCGCTCGGCGAACACTTCGCCCTATGGCGGATTCTGCGCCACTTGCCAATCGTGTCCGCCATTCGCTTCCCGGAGAAATACGCCCTGCTGTTCGTCCTGCCGGTCACGCTCGCCTCGGCCTACGGTTTCGACCAGGTGATCTTGGGCAGGCACGAGGCTAGACGGCATCTCGCACGCGTGCTTGTCGGACTCATTGCCACTGCGATATTGGGAGCGGCGGGGATTGCGCTGTTTGCAACACACTTTGCCACTGACTTTCCTTGGCGAGTTGCGGCCGGCGACGCCCTCCGTGTTGCTGGAGTCGCGACCGCTCTGCTCATGGTGATCTGGCCAGGCATTCGCTGGGGACGTCTAGCCCGCGCCTTGATCGTTTGCGCGGTGTTGGCTCTCGATCTCGTCAGCGCGGGACGACAGGTGGTTCACACCACCCCGATCCAAGCCTTGACCACACCGCCGGCGGCGTTCGCCCCGCTACTGAACCGAGCTTCGGATGACCTCATCTTTCACGCTGCCGAGTGGCATCCCACCATGGGCCAGGTCGAGGGCGTGGGCAAACCGCCACTGCCGGCCCAGTGGGGTCTGGCCATGACCCTCGACAACGACTACGACCTCACCCTCTTGCGTTGGACCGACGACGGCAACCATGCCTTCTGGAAAGCGGTCAGGGAGGATCCTTCGCTTGCCACGCCGCTGCTCAAGCGGCGGGGGGTTACCGCCGTGGTTCAGTTTCGCGAAGGGGTGCACTGGCAGGATGGCTTCGTCGTAGGCCCCGCCGGCCAGGGTCCAGTCGAGGTCGTCTTCATGCGCGACCAGCAGCCCATCGCGTTCGCGGCGACGCAAGTGGAGGTTGTTCACGGCACCGAGGGGTGGTTGGCCGCCGTACGCCGCTTGCAAGCGCACGTGCGCGACACTGCGTGCGTGGATGACGAGCACCTGGCGAGCTTCCCCACGCCGCCGTCGCCCGCCGTCGTGCAGGTCCGCTCGCGCACGCCGGACGGCATTGTCCTGAACGTAGAAGCCAAAGGGCCGAACCCGTCCTTCGTTGCATTCAACCAGACTTGGGACGAAGGCTGGCGGCTGACTGTCGATGGGAAGCCAGCCTCCCTGTTGCGCACCGATGTGTCCCTTTCGGGATTCGTCGTACCGCCCGGGAGACACTGGGTGACGATCAAATACGGCGATGCTTGGATCAGCGTGGGCGCGGCCATTTCCATCGTGGCAGCACTTGGCTGTCTTGCGCTGGTACTTTTCGGTCGGCGGCGTAGGTGAAGCGACCAGCGAACCAGAAACGCAAATCTGCCGGGCGACCGATATTCATAGCCGAGGCGAGACCGAAGAGTTCTGTGCTACAAAGTCGATGAATGAAGAAAAATCTACTCGCGGTGATGGCAACGGGATTCGCCGTGATGATTGCAGCCTGCTCGAATGCGTCCAGCACGAACGGCCACAGTAGCGGAGGTTCGGGCACATCAACTTCCACTGGCGGCGGAGGCACAAGCGGCGGTCGTGGTAGCTTCGGTGGGGTCACCAGTTCCGGCGGTGTGACGAGCTCGGGCGGGACATCGGTAGCGACCGGGGGGGCCGGAGCAACTATGGGCTCAGGCGGCTCGGTTGGAGAGGGCGGAGCCAGCCCGACGGCCGGACAGACCGGTTCCGGTGGCAAAGGCGGAACGGCCTCCGGCGGCTCGACGGGCGTTGGCGGAAACGTTAGCTCAGGGGGGACGCCGGGGACCGGCGGAAAGACTGATACTGGCGGCTCGATGGGCGTTGGCGGAAACATCAGCTCAGGGGGGACGCCGGGGACCGGCGGAAAGACTGGTACGGGCGGCTCGACGGGCGTTGGCGGAAACACCGGCTCTGGCGGCGCGATCGCCCCCATCCAAGGACCTTGCGATATCTACGCGGCCGGCAACACACCCTGTGTTGCTGCCCACAGCACCTTACGAGCTCTGTACGGCAATTTCAGCGGAAGCCTCTACCAGGTGCAGCGACAGTCGGACAAAGCAATGAAGGACATCCCGGTCTTGGCCCCTGAAGGCTTCGCGGACTCGGCCCAGCAAGACGCGTTCTGCGCGAATACGACCTGCACGATCTCGAAGATCTATGACCAGTCTCCGAAGGCCAACCACTTGACCCCTGCACCAGGGGGCGAAGCCGTCCAGGCAGCGTCGCCTCCAGCAAACGCAACAAAGCTCAAGCTGAACGTCGGCGGCCATCCGGTCTACGCCGTCTACATCGAGGCCGGCATGGGCTATCGAAACAACGGTGCGACGGGCCTGGCGAAGGGCGACGATCCAGAATCGATATACATGGTGACGAGTGGCAAGGTCCACAACAGCAAGTGCTGCTTCGACTACGGAAACGCCGAAACTGACAACAAGGACGACTGCAACGGAACCATGGAGACAATTTACTGGGGCGACTCCACGGAGTGGGGCAAAGGGTCCGGTAGTGGTCCGTGGGTCATGGCCGACCTAGAAGACGGTCTTTGGCCAGCCAATGTGTCGTCCTACGACGGGAACACGTCTCTTACCTCGGAATATGTCACGGCCATGGTCAAGGGAAAGGCCGGAGGCTTTGCAATCAAAGGCGGCGATGCGCAGTCAGGCGCCCTGAAAACCATGTACGAAGGACCGCGCCCCGCCTCTGGAGGGTGCTACGGGTACGTATACGACCCCATGAGAAAGCAAGGCGCCATCATTCTTGGAATCGGCGGCGACCACAGTGCCTGGTCCACGGGGGTCTTCTTCGAGGGCTGCATAACCTCCGGCTACGCGTCGAACGCCACCGATGACGCCGTGCAGGCCAACATCATCGCTGCCGGCTACGGAAAGTGAGCGAATTGCGAACAAGCGCCCTTCCGCGCCAACGGGCTCGAAGTCGTGTTACCGTTTTGGCTTGGGAGGCGACCGTCGATGCGAATATGGGTAATGAAGAGCGCGTTCATTGGTTCAATGGCTCTTGTTCTGTTGGCCCCGGCAGCAAGCCTTGCGGGAAAGCCCGCTGCGAAACCCGCGCCGCCGGCAGCGCGCAAGATCCCTGGCCTCACGGCAGAAGACACCCATCCCAAAGCGTGCATCGATTGCCACGTCAACCATCCCGAAATGAACCTGGACGCCCGGCTCAGCACCATCGTCCGCGGTCTCACCCAACAAGTGGATCCGAAGATGCTGGCCAAGACCATGGCCGCAGCCACCTATCCGTCGAAGATCCAAGGCAGGCACCCGCCCGTCGTCGACACCACGTTTAACGATATCCCGAACGCGTGCCTCAAGTGCCACGGGCCCAAATTCCAAGCAGCTCCGCGGTTCGTGCGTCTGATGCACCTCATCCACCTGGTCGGCGGTCAAGAGAATCACTTCATGACCCTCTATCAGGGCGAGTGCACTCTGTGCCACAAGCTCGACCAGAAGACCGGCACGTGGTCGATTCCCAGCGGCGCGGAGAAGTAGCCGTCTAGCTTCGCAGTGCAACGATGTAGGTCGTTACGGAATAGGCCGGCACTGTGGCCGAAAAGCTCCAATTCTGCACCGTGACCGCCGGCAGATGAACCAGATCCTCGTTCGCCGAGGTTCGGTACGCCTCGATGCTCGCGCCGATTGAGGGTAGCGACGTTAGGTCGAAGGTGAAGCCCTTGCTGGCAGCGGTGTCTCCGTTGCGAACTACAATCGCGACCGTGGCGCCGTCAGCAGACACGGCAGCAACCATGTCGGCATTGTTGATGTCGACAAAGGTAGCGCCTGGCCGGATGTAGCGGGTGAATCCGGCTTGCATGTAGAAGCGCTTCAGTGGCGTCCAGCTTTCCTGCGCATCGTCCGCGGTGAAGCTGGTCCACGTCTCTCCCGGATCGACGACTTGCCACTCGATCCAGGCCTCGGGCTGAAGGTCGCGCAGATCTTGGATGATCCGTCCAGCCATGAAGATGGCTGCGTCGGTATTGCTGGCCAAGGTGACGCTGAGCGGTCCGCTTTCCGACTGCCAAAGCCGCTTGCTCTTGCTGGTCGCCAGCGTGCGCAGCTGGCTGCGCTTGGACCCGGCGTACGAGTGCACGTTCATCTGCACCATGGCGGCCAGGGTGGCGGCGTCATAGCCGCCGATGATGCTGTAGGCGTCATCCATGCTGTTTTCATCCGAGGCGCTGATGCTCGTGTCGGTGATTCCCTTTGCCGTCAGTGCAGCCGACACGGCCTTGATGATTTGCTGCTGATTGGCGGCGCTGAAATGGCAGCCCTCCTGGCTGCCGTTCGACTTCCACCAATTGGCGTTGGGCTCGTTCATGGGCTCCAAGGTGCGGAACGTGATCCCAAGCGTGTCGTGGTAGTGCTTGACCACTTCGGCCAAATATCCGGCGAAAGTGTCGTAGGAATCGTCTTTCAGATTGTTGGATCCGTCGGTGTTGCCCGAAGCGCAACCGCTCTTGGTCATCCAGTACGGCGGCGAGTTGGAAAACGCTTCGACGATGACGTTCTTGCCCGTCGACACCAAACGGGTGAGCACGGAGGTCTGGCGCGCGTCTGCGTTCCAGTCCCAGGTTCCGCTGCTCGACTCGAATCCTGGCATTTGTCGGTTGGCCCCCATGTGACTGTGCCCCGGGGCATCGCCGCCGCCGATGTTGTAGCGGAAGATGTTGTAGCCAAGCCCGGCGACCGGATCGGCGATGAGGTCGAGGAATTGGTTTCTCTTGCTGCTCGACCAGCCGCCGATTCGGTAGGCCCACCAAGCTAGGCTGGTTCCCCAGCCTTCGAAGGTTTGGTGTTTGGTATTGGCGTCGACTTTCACCAGGGTGGTGCTAGGCGCCGCAACAACTGTCGTTTTGCCCCCAGCGCCCGAGCTGCCGCCGGTCGCGGCCGTTCCGGCTGCCCCGCCTTGGGCAGTGTTGCCTCCGGTCGAGGCGCCGCCACTGCCCAGGACATCAGGCGACAGTTTTGCGTCGGTGCCGGAAGGGGCATCTGCGGCTGCTCCTGCGCCGCCGGAAGCTCCACCAGCGATGGCCGCGTCGCGGACGGATCCTCCCGTTGCGATCGCGCCTCCGGTCGCCGCGCTTCCACCCGACCCGAACGCGCCGCCCGTGTCCAGCGCGCCGCCGGTTCCGCTGTTGCCGCCGGCATTTGCGATGATGCCGCCACTCGGCTGGCCTCCCATCTCAGGCTGGCTTCCGCCCGCGACTCGTCCGCCGGTCGAGAAGTTTCCCCCGCTTCCCGTGCCAGGTGGTGCCGACTGGGTTCCACACATTCCAAGCAAAAGGGCCGAGGCGGACAATGCAACCGAAGCGGCAAACCGGTTCTTCATGCCGAGCTTCCCGTCCACTCCGCCACGAACGGAGCGGCAATATCGGTGGCCAGCAAGCATGATGGTCAGGGTTGGCTAGTAGATCTGGCCTGGCGGAGCTTGGCCGGCACAGCCGAACAGAACCTTGACTTCGCTGGCAGAGCCCGACGTGATGGCGCTGCATGCGCTTCCATTGATCGTCACGGTCTGGCTGGTCGCGCCGAAGCTCCAGCCGTCGGCCGGGTCTTGAGCGACGAGCTTTCCGTCCACGTAGACCGCGATGTTATTCGGGTCGGGTGGCGGTTGCGGCATGGTGAAGGTGCAGCTTGACACCGCCTTACTGATAGCCGCGAGGGCATTGGCCAGATCCGCCGCCGATGTGGCCGGGAAGTAGTGACCCGTTCCGCCGGCGCTGGCGAAATTGTCCAGATTGCCGACGCTCGGGCCAATGCCGATGACGTAGGCTTTGAAACCCGCGGCCAGCGCAGCCTGAAGCGCGGCTGTGGTGCCATCGACGTCGGGCGTACTCGGGTCGCTCGAGCCCGGCTTGCAGTTGGGCTCGCCGTCCGTAGCGAGCAGGATGACCTTGTTGTTGTTGTCATTGACGGTCTGCAAATAGGCCGTCGCGGCGGTGATGGCTTTCGCCGTCGGCGTGCTGCCGAGCGGACTTGCCGCCGCGATGGCGTTTTCGACGGCTGCTGCTCCGCCGTTGGTGCCGACCTCGACGCCATTGCTGACGGAACAGCTATCGGAGGCACCGCGCGTAGAGAACAGCTTGAGCCCCCAGTTGATTCCGGACGTCGTTGTGATGGTCGTGTTCACGGCCGAGGTCAGCGCTGGCCAGCGCTCAGCACAATTGCTGGTATTTGCGCATATTTTGATGCTAATGAGTTGCCTGCAGGTATTGGTGCAGCAGCAGTCTTCGGCGATGCTTTCGTTCATCGAGCCTGATCGATCGAGCACGAGCAGCACGTCGGTAGGCACCTTGGTGGTGTTGGAAGTCTGCACTCCGCAGTTGGCATCGCTCGTTGGCGCTGGCCCGGTCGTGCCCCCGGCGGCTCGACCGGTGCCCCCACCTCCCCCGATACTGGCGTCCGGAAGATAAATCGTCACCGGACTGCCCGTCGTGCCTCCACCCGTCGTGCCTCCACCCGACGATTGGTCCGTGCCCCCGCCTCCGCCCCCGACAGTACCCGGCGAGTTGCTGCAACCGAGCAAAGCCATGCTGGCAAGCAGAGAAACTATCGAATGCATGAGCCGTTCGGCCAAGATCGTGTGTTTCATAGTCGCCTCAGGAGCTTTCGTGACCACCGTGATGATGTGGATGATAGCAAGATGGAGCATCCGTTTGTAATGTAATGGGGCCTGCGAAAGCGTTCCCTTGTGCGCAAGGTCAATGCGCGACCGTGACTTGCGCGCACGCGTCATGTGTGGCTAGCTAGCTGGACGAGACGGAGAAGCTATTGACGACGAAGCTCTGTGGAGCTCCGTCCGTCACGATCTCGAATCCGAATTGCACTTGATCCAATGTGCAACTACTGTCGAAGAAGTTCTTGTTCGCGATGATCCAGTCGAGGATTGCCTTGACGTCGACCGTGCCAGAACCGGTGTTGGACGTGCGAAGCAGCGACACCACGTTGTTCCCTCCGAAGGCGCCGTAAGAGACATCCCAGGTATGGCCGCCGACGGTGACATTCGACACGTTCCCCGCGCCCGACAGCGGAAAGACCGCGCCGCGCGTGAAGTTCATCCACAACATGATCTCCGTTCGCTGCCCGCCGCTGTCCTTGGTCCAGATATCGTAGGCCGCTTCCCACGCACCGCTGGTGGGGACAGTCACATCGAAGCTGCTCGTATAGGCTTTGATGGCACTGAGCACCGTGCCTGGGGAATACGAGATGTTCGGGTACGACTTGACGCTGCCTCCACTGGGATGGTTCGCGGTCGCGCCCCACTTGCCGCCAGCGACCCAGATGCACTGAGGTCCCGCGCCGGAGCCCCAGATGTTGTTGTAGTAGGTCGCGTCGCCCTTGTTGAGATTGCCCCACTGACCACACGAGCACCAGTCGGCGGTGATACCACTGGGGACGGCACCCGGGCATGTGGTGGTCACGGGACCCGACGGCACCGTCGATCCACCGAGTCCCGTCGATCCGCCGAGTCCCGTGGATCCGCCGGTCCCGCTGCCGCCGGATGCTACTGTGCCGCCGCTGGCTGCGGCGCCGCCTGCGCCCTTGCCACCGGTGGCGGTGGCGCCGCCCGACGCGCCTTGGGCAGCATCAGCTCCTGCATTTCCGCCCTGACTGGAACTGCCTCCGGAGGCAGATACGCCGCCGTTGCCACTTGTACCCCCGGCAGAGCTTCGCCCTCCGGACGCCGTGTCTCCGCCTGCGCCGCTGCCACCGTTGGCCCCACCCGTCGAGGAACTTCCGCCCTGGCCAGTTGCCCCACCGGTTGCAAGCGCACCGCCTGTGCCAGGATTGGCAGAGTTGCCTGCCGAGCTGCAGGCCAGCCCAAAAGTCGTCGGTGCCAAACACGCTGCGATGAATGCGCCGAGGATCCCTTTTGTTCTCATGTTCGCTTTCCCAGGTGGGCCTTTTGTTCGTCGAGCATCCAGGTCGGCTTGGCCAACACATCGTCGAACAGGCTCGACGGCGGCGGCGGGCCGGCGGCTTCCTCGCTGGCGATGGCGCCCCGAATGGCGTCCGTGATGCGGGCTCGCATCGCAGCGTAGGCCTCGGCCGAAAGGATCTTCTGGCTGTCGAGCCAGGCGGCGAATCGAGTCAACGGATCGCGCTTCTGCCAAGCCTTGTGCTCGCCGCTGTCCCGGTAGTAGGTCGGATCGTCGGCGCTTGAGTGCGCGCCCAGGCGGTAGGTGACGGCCTCGATGAAAGTGGGGCCGCCGCCGGCGCGAGCCTTGTCCACCGCCGCCTTGATGGCCGCGTACATGGCCAGCACATCGTTGCCATCGACCCGCAGCGACGGCACGGCATAGGCCAGCCCCTTGATGGCCAGGGTTTCGGATTGGGTCTGCGCGGCCACGGGCGTGGAGATGGCCCACTGGTTGTTCTGGCAGACGAAGACCACGGGCGCTTGGTAGACACCGGCGAAGTTGAGACCCGCGTGGAAATCGTCCTCGCTGGTGGCGCCGTCGCCAAAGAAGCAAAGGGCGATGTCCCTGGCTTTGCTGATTTTGGCCGCCCAGGCGATGCCGACGGCGTGTGGAATTTGCGAGGCGACCGAGGACGACGTGCTGACGTGCCTGATCGCGGCCGAGGAAATGTGGCAGGGCATCTGGCGGCCGCGTCCACCATCGTTGGCCGTGCCCAGGATCTGGGCGATGTACTTGGCAAGAGGCATGCCGCGGTAGAGGGCCGCCGCCCCTTCACGCAAGCCCTGAACGAAATAGTCCGTCTTGACCATGGCCTCGGCGCCCGCGATGGGGCCGGCCTCTTGGCCGCGCGCCTCGAAGTAGTGGCTGATGCGACCTTGGCGCTGAAGGGGCAAGAGTTGCTCGTCGAGAACACGCGACAGGAGCATGCCCTCGACCATGCGCAAGAGCGCCGCAGGCGCAAGCTTGGGCACCTTCGCGGCGTCGGCGTGGCCGTGCTCGTCCAGAATTTGGAACAGTCCGGTCGCGCGCGCGTAGTCCTCGTCCGTCCAAACCTCGACGGTTTCGGAGGTGAGCTGCCCCGAACGACGTTTGTCGGGTGTCTTTGCCTGCGCCATCGTGGTCTAGGTCTGGTCGAGGAAGATGAGGCCCGGCGTCTCCAGCGATGCCTTCATTTCGGCCACGAAGGTGGCGGCATCGTAGCCGTCGACCAGTCGGTGATCCACGGACAGGGACAGGTTCATCATGTCGCGGATGACGATCTTGTCGTCCACCACCACCGGGCGCTTGGCGATCTTGTGGATGGCCAGAATGCCGACCTCGGGATAGTTCACGATGGGCGTGGCCACGATGCCACCCAGGGTGCCCAGGCTGGTGATGGTGAAGGTCGAACCGCCGAGGTCGCGCGGCGACACGCGTCCGTTCTTGGCCGCCACGCCCAGGCGGTCGATTTCGCGCGCGAGCTCGAGAAGCGAACGGCGATCGGCGTTGCGAATCACCGGCACCATCAGTCCCTCGGGCGTCTGGGCCGCGATGCCGATGTGGTACTCGCGGCGCTGCACGATCTCGCCGGCTGGCTCGTCGAGGGTGGCGTTGAGCTGCGGGTGCTTCTTCAGCGCCTCCACCGCGGCCTTCACGAAGAAGGTCAGGTAGGTCAGCTTGATCCCGTGTCCGGTCAGCCGGCGCTCGGCCTTGTCGCGCAACTCGACCAGCTCGGTGCAGTCGATCTCCTCGACGTAGGTGAAGTGTGCGACCTGGCGCTGGGTCAGCACCATGTGCTCGGCGATCATGCGGCGCACGCCACGGAACGGGATGCGAACGTCGCCGATCGACATGGCGGAGACGCTGGGCGTGGGCTGGTTGTCGAAGGTATCGTCGGAGCCCGTGCCGACCTTGGCCGCGCGCACGTCGGCGATGGTGATCTGTCCGCCCGGGCCCGAGCCTTTGACTCGCGCCAGATCGACGCCCATTTCCTTCGCCATTCTGCGCGTGGCCGGGGTGGCGAGAATGCCGCCGCTCGGACCCTCTGTCGTGGGCCCAGGTGTCTTGGCCATGGTTGCCGCCGGCGTCTTGTCGGCGTCCGCGATCACTTCGATGACGATGAGGACGCTTCCCACCGGACAGCGCTCGCCTTCCTTGAAACGCCGTTCGAGGACGCGTCCGGCGTGCGGTGTCGCGATCTCCACCGTGGCTTTGTCGGTCATGACCTCGACCATGGGCTGATCTTGGGCCAGGGTATCGCCCTCTTTGACCAGCCAGCGGACGATCTCGCCCTCGGCCATGCCTTCGCCGATGTCGGGCAATTTGAATTCGTAGGCCATGGTTCCTCCTAGCCGGTGGTGACTTTTTCGATCGCATCCAAGACGCGATCCTTGTCGGGCAGATACTCGGGTTCGAGCGTGTACGGGAACGGCGTATCGAAACCGGTCACGCGCAGAATGGGGGCTTCCAAGTGCAGCAGGGCGTGTTCCTGGATCGAGGCGCAGAGCTCGGCGCCGAAGCCGCACGTGCGCGGCGCTTCGTGCACGATGACCACGCGGCCGGTCTTCTGCACCGACTGGAGAATGGTTTCGAGGTCGAAGGGCAGAAGCGTGCGCAGATCGATGAGCTCGATATCGTAGCCCATGCCCGCGGCCTTGTCCGCCGCCTCCAGCGAGGTGTGTACCATGCTGCCCCAGGCGAGCAGGGTGACCGATCGCTCGGAGCGCGCAGCCGCTCGGCGCAGGACCTTGGCCTGTCCGATGGGAACCGTGTACTCGCCCGCCGGGACCTCGCCGCGGCTGGTGCGGTACAGGCGTTTGGGTTCGAGGAAGATGACCGGATCTTCGCCGCGAATCGCGGACGTCAGCAGCCCTTTGGTATCCGCCGGGTTGGACGGATAGACGACCTGCAGCCCCGGCGTGTGGATGAACACGGCCTCGGGCGATTGCGAATGGTAGTGCCCGCCGCGCACGCCGCCGCCCGCCGGCATGCGGATGACCACGGGCGCGGTGTACTCGCCGCCCGAACGGTAGCGCATCTTGGCCAGTTCGTTCACGATCTGGTCGAAGGCGGGGTACACGTAGTCGGCAAACTGGATCTCGGCCACGGGGCGCAACCCGTAGAGCGCCATGCCGATGGCGGCACCCACGATACCGTTCTCGGCCAGGGGAGTGTCCATGCAGCGGTCCGGGCCGAATTCCTGTTGCAGCCCCACGGTGGCGCGGAAGACGCCGCCGAAATGGCCCACGTCCTCGCCCAGCACGACGACGCGACTATCGCGCCGCATTTCCACGTGCAGGCAGTCGTTGATGGCCTGGATGATATTCATCTCGGGCATTGCAAGGATCCTTTGAGAGGGCAGGGCTTCATGACACAGGCAACTCGCTCGACCGCGCCGCGGCCGCGAGGCACGGGATTATGCCAGGTTGGTGCAGGAATCAAGGGGTATGCGTCAGATCTCTGGGATTCGGAGTAGCGGGGAGCCGTGTAGGTGTCGGTGACAGAGACGGGGACGGAGACAGCGGCGGATGCGGTGGGCCAGGGCCTTGGGAGCCCTGGCCCAGACGGGGTCAGGTGCCCTCGACAGCGGGGCGAAGGGCGCAAAACATCTGAAGGGCAATTTCGTAGACCTCGAAGCGTTTCATGGGACCTCCCTTGTGGCGGCCGCAAGCAGGCCGCCCTGCACCGATGACGGTTCCCTGGCTGGGCGCAAGGAGGAAACGACGAGGTCGGCGCGAAACCTTCGCGGCCGACGGCAGAGGCGAGACACGGCGGATGCAAGAGCTCGCCGTCAAACGCAAATCGCGACAGCGTGTCCACTGCCGCAAAACCGACGGCCGGGGCGCGAAAGCCAACAGCGAGAAATCACGCGACTTCGAGCCGCCACCGAACCTGGAAAGAGCATCCCTCGCCGCTACAGCAATGATAGTCTCTGCAGCTGAGTTGGAAGTTGGGCATACGTCGTGGGTCCGACGAATGGATAGGAGCCGCTCGTAGCGGCGATCCACCGGTGGATGTAGAATCCGAGACCGGGCGTTCGATGGACCAGTCAAGCTAGCAAGGCGAGACAAATGATCACTAAGATCTCGTTCGAGAACTTCAAGGGCTTCCCGAGGTATGAGATTGACTTCACTCGCCTGAACTTGTTGGTGGGTGGGAATAACTCAGGTAAGACGACCATCTTCCACGCTCTCCAGCTCATCTTCTGGTGCATTGAACAGACCGTTGACGTCTCGGAAACCCATGCAACATTCCGCAAGACACAGGTGCCCCAGATCGGGGCGCTACCCTACTTCAACCACAGGGACCTGTTCTTCCGTCAGCAGGTCCAACAGGGGCGTGCTCCGGTCAGGATTCGGCTATCCATTGAAACTGACTCCACTCCACCCCTGCGGTTCAGCATCTATCGGGCCTTCAGCCGGAACTTGATGATCGATGGTTCCGACCAAAGGGTCCATCGCCAGGAATACGAGCGGCTTCTGGGGATGAAACCGGTCTACATCGCGGGCGCGGTCGGCATCACAGTTCAAGAAGAATATCTCCGCGTTGTGTCTCAACAGCGCCTCATCGCCGAAGGCAAACAGAATCAGGTCCTTCGAAATCTCGTGTACCGTTTGCATGAAAGTGGAGAGTGGAAGGCATTCACAGAGCTTGTGTCTCCCCTATTTGCCCTCGACGGGATGGATGTTCCCTTTGACCTCATGAAAGATGAGTGGCTGTCCGCAACATACACGGAAGAGGATTGCCAGTTTGACCTGGTATCAGCCGGCTCGGGATTTCTCCAAACCATCAACCTGCTCTGCTTCCTCTTCCTGAACGAGTCCAGGACTGTGCTCCTCGACGAACCTGATTCGCATATGCACGATGATCTGCAACGTCTTGTATTCTCCGCCCTAGACGGGCTTTCGAGTCGCAGAAACCTTCAGTTGATAATAGCAACACACAGCCCGACCCTAGTCGATGCCGCAGGCCTGGACAGTGTTCGTCTTGTCGACCGGAAGAACCCGAAGCCATTGATTGCGCAAAATGTTGATACCCTTTTGCCACTACTTGCAGACCAGGGACTGTCTCTTCCCCCAAACAAAGTCCTGGAGACCCTCAGGAGCAGAAAGGCGTTGTTTGTCGAGGGACTCGAAGCAGACTACGATGCCTTCGTAGCCGCACTTGGCGAAGTCCACCAGACCGGCTTCGCTGCATCCACGCGTGGCCTGTCGGTCTTCGAGATGGGGGGCGCACAGCGAAGGTGGCCGTTCGACGCGATTGCCTGTTTTGAGCGGCTTCTAGGCGCAAAGCTGGACTACGTGTACCTCGCGGATAGGGACTTCCTGACAGACGACGAGTTGGCCGCACGACATTCTCAAGCAACCAAGCAAGGCAAAAAGCTCCTTCATCTTGAGCGCCGTCACCGGGAGTCCTATTTACTCGATCCCACCGTTATTGCTCGCGTGCTTGAAGCACGTTGGATCCGACGCAACGATGGTAAGGTCCTACCTGAAGGCCTTACCGTAGAAGGGCTACGCCGTTTCATACTCGAGAAGGCTAGGGATCTAGAGGACAAGACTCGCGCCGACCTGCTCGTCGAACATGAGCCGATTCTGCGAGGGGATGCGAATCACCGCTCTGCCGGAATCAGCCACCTCAATGAGTACTTTCGCGTCGCGTATACAACACCTTTGGCTGCGGGAGAGATCCCCTACAAGCTGCTCGACGCAAAAATAGTGCTTCGAGATCTACGATGCCAGATTGTGGAGCAGCATGGGATTTCCTTTTCCGACCTTGAACTCTGTCGGGAATTCACAGCGGCTGAGTTGCCCCATGAACTCAAGAATCTCTCCGACGCCCTGCTGGAGATGTTCTCACGACCGATACCAAAACGACGGTCGGCCCCACCGCCCAGCCAGGTTGAGAATCCCGCGCCCGAACACGCGCCCGATGGGCGGACAGAGAGCCCCGGGACTAATCGGCCATTGGTAGGAAAGCAATCAGTGGCACCAGCGATCTCAACCAGAAAGAGCGCGAAGGGGCGCACTGGTGAAGCCTCCAAAGGCGCAAGAGGTGGACGGCGGATAGCTCCACTGCCAGATCCGGCCGTACCTAGAGGTACAGTTCCGTCGGCCAAGGCCCTTGAGGGCCTGAACCCGAATGAGAGTGAGATTCTCCGCGTCCTTGCGTCAGCTGCCGGGGAGCTGCATCTTGGTGAACTGGCAGCAAAGGCCTTTTCTAAGTTGCGCGACGACGTCAAGGCAAATTCTTGGGCGAGGAACTCGGTTCGCAAGCCAATACAAAAAGGCCTTGTGACAAAGGTAGGGTCGGGAATGTACAGGATCACGAGCAGTGGAAAGAAGTTGGTTGGCAATCAGCAGGGAAAGTCGTGATTTGCCCAACAAGCCGTTGCAGACTGATGTGGTAGCCGCAAGGACATAGTGTACCATCGCAGGGCCGGCTTGGCGGCGCCCATACCGCTGAACAACAAGGCGTTCGACGGACCACCTACATGATCAGACACGGCAAACTTCGACGTTTACGTCCGGAGGTCCTTCACTTCTTTGACACGAATTTTCTCGTGCGTCCGAAGTCGGACCTACCTTCTCTCATGAACGTTCCAGCAGGCTCTCGCTGGATAACCGAGACGGTCCGTCAGGAAGCTATCGAGCATCTTGGCGAGGGCGCTCAAGAGGAACTTGATTCCCAGTACCGAGTCCTGGATTTCCGTAGCCTATACGAAGAGGACCACGGCGTCTGTCCGGTCTTCTATTGGTTCGTGCTGTCTATGTACAACCCAGCCACAGTCGGGAGTGGGAGCTTTTTCGAGGATTGGTTCGAATCGCGACTCGTTACGAAGACGGTTACCCAGGAAGACCGAGAAATCTACGAGAAGGTGCGTCGTCGGATGGGCGGCAAAGCCGCCGCAAAGAAGGACGGTCCCGGCTACATCCCAGATCGACTGAAGCAGATGTCGACTCGCCTACACAAGAAGGCAAGGCGATCTTTGTGGGACCGGCATCCTGCATATATTCGTGACATAAAGAGCCTCAGTCTAGCCCTCTACAGTTCACTCTCGTCACGACAGAATGGCGTCTATCACACAGCTGATGGCGACGCAGGCATCCTCCTTCTCAAGTGGCTCGATTCGACGACGATGTGGCTCGCGATGGGCAAGGTTGTCTTCTCGCGCATATCCGATCTGGACAGGCAAATCATCATGGGTGGTGGCAAGATCAACCTCGTCGTGGACTATGCTGAATTTGCTCGAGAAAAGTCACGGGTCTTCGAAAGCATGCTAAGTGACCGCAGAAAGACGGACGCATGTCGCTTCACTATCGCTCATTGGAGTCCGGCAGAGCGAAAACTCGATGAGGACATATACCTCGTCTTTGAAGATGCAATTGCCGGCTGGCTTTCAAGTATGCATGGGCCGATGTCGTGCGGCGGTACGGCGAATGCTGAACTCGGCAACTGGCTCAGATTCCGTTACTGGCCACCGGATGAAGATCATCCGGGAAAGCTTCGCATCGAGGTCTATCGCAAGTCGACAGTCAGACGTGATCCGATGGCTATCACCGCCTTGGAACACGATCGGCGATGCCGATACCGGCAGGACGACATGAACGGGAAAATCCAGGAATGGTCGCAGTTCATCTAGGGCTCCACATGGAAAAGCAATCGACCATCGAACATGGCGTTGCAGCTGTCGATCGGCCGCGGACGGCCGCCCACCGCCGAACGCCAAATCGTTGAACAGCCCATCGAAGAAATCGGCATCGTCGATCGCCACCGCTCGGTCACGCGAGCGCGGCTTGTGCAGCTTTCACCCACCAGTGCATCTTGCCGCTCCGCCGTTCACCACAAGGCAAGCGTACGCCTCGTCGTTGCAAGTAGGGTAGAAGCTCTTGCATCCGCCGCGTCTCGCATCCGCCGTCGGCCGCGAAGGTTTCGCGCTGACCTCGTCGTTTCCTCCTTGCGCCCAGCCAGGGAACCGTCACTGGAGCACGACGGCCTGCTTGCGGCCGCCACAAGGGAGGTCCCATGAAACGCTTCGAGGTCTACGAAATTGCCCTTCAGATGGTTTGCGCCCTTCGCCCAAAGTCCTGGCCCACCGCACCCGTCCGCGCCTCAGCCGCTGTCCCCGTCCCCGTCTCTGTCACCCACACCTACATGGCTCCCCGCTACTCCGCCGATTCGAGATATACTCGCCGCGGAGCTATCCTAGTTGGGAAGTCATCGTCACATCCGTGGCTCTCTGTTGCGCGTGCTGGTAGCGTTGTTCGCGTTCGCTGGCGCGTCCACCGCTCGTCGCGCCGAGGCCCAGCTCGGTCAGAACCGCCTGCAGAACGATTTTGGCGATCTCCTGCGTGTCCTTTCCGATCTGACGACGCAGCTCGGAACCAAGTCGCGCGGCCAGCTGCTCGACTTCTTCAGCAAGGTCGAGCTCTTCAATGTCGAGAGTGAAATCGATCGCTTGGTTGGCAACCCCTGGGAGCTGAACGACTCGACCTCCTACAAGCTGAGCCTCGCGCCCCTGCACGTGGCCTATCCCGTGTTCGACCAGATGGTCGCGCAGATGACCCGGCTCGACGATATCCGCAGCCGCCGCATCCAGAACCTGACCGTCGACTCGGTCAGCCTGATCGCCGTCAACCTGGACCTCCTGAACGTCACGCAGACCACCAGTCAAATCTTGACTTCCATCGACCAGAACATCCTGATCGTCAATCAGACCGGCGGTCAGCTCTCGAATTCCATTCTGCACTACTTCAACGCGCGGGAATTCTTGGATCTGGGCGTTTTCATGCTGGCGCAGCAGCCGTTCTTTCCGCAGACCGAGGAGGAATGGGACGCGCGCAAGCACCAGATTGCCAACCACCAAGGCGTCCTCGCGCTGTCGGTGATGGGACTGGGCGCGCTGTTCGAGGTGGGCGCGCTCAACGACTCGGGAACCATCCAGCGCTGTCAGAACGACCAGTGCGCCTTGGGATGGTACGGCGGCTTCTCGCACCTGGGCTATCACTTCCAGCCCAACCTGCGCGGGGGCCTTACCACACGGATTCCGGGGTTGGAAATGTCGGCGGGCCTGATGGAACAAGTTCGCGCGCCCTCTGACGGCGCCTCCAGCGTGTTCGAGATGGCCCTGCGCGAGAGCTACCTCAATCGCTTCACCAGCGTCGGTGGCTGGGACAGCTTCATGGAAGCCGCCATCCGCCGCGTGCTGTCCGCCGAGAGCGGTTACCAGGGCGAGACCTTCACCGCGCGCGCAGGCGCCTTCGTCAAGCGCGAGCATCCCTTCCGGTGGCGCTACATTACCTTGCGCAGCTCCACCGAAATCGAGTCGGATCTGACGGGCAGCTTGCGCTACGCCATGGGCCTCGGCGTAGACTATACACGCACCGGCCTATCGACGGTGTTGCAATCGAGCCGCACCAACTTCATGCACGCCAACGGCCCTGGCCCGGAAACGCGCACCGGGCTGTTCGTCGCCGGGACGGTCGAATCGCCCGAGCAGTACTACGTCGAAGCGATGGACGTGCGGGCGCGCCTTTTGCGCGAGGAGTGGAATGCACTGGCCACGAGCGAGGCCGAGCGCCGGCAGGCCGAGGATGAAATGCGCGTGCTGGCGGGTGGGCAGGTACCCGCGTACCGACTGGCGCCGCTGTACGAGCAGATCCGCAGGGCCATGGCCGACAGCGAGGCACACCGGGCGCGCGTGGCCACCCTGCTGGGCGACTATCTCGAAGGTCGTCGCATTGCCTATTCGCTCAAGCAATGGCAGCACAGCGCGGACGAGCTGCAGGGTCCGCTCGACGGCGAGGTGCTCGAAGCCGCCAGTCGTTCGGTGCTGGAACGCATGGCCGAGCTTGCGGCATTTCTACAAGGCGCCCGCGGCCGGCTGGAGATCTTGCTCGAAAGGTACAGTCGCACGAACGAGAATCTACAGGCCACGGGCGGTGGCAGTGTGGAAGCACAAGCCTTGGCCAGCGGCGAGCTGGCGGCAATCGACGACACCTGGCGCCGCGAATCCGAGGCCGTCAGCGAGGCGTTACGCCTCTACAATCACTACCTCGCCAGCACCCGGCGAATCGCCAGCATCGCGGGCGGGCTCATGCCGGTCCGACAGTTCAAACCGCTGAGCCCACGCCTGGTTCGCAAGCTGGTCACGCTGGTCGCTCAACCGCTGCAGTAGGGCCTGGCGGCGCAGGGTCTTTCGTTGCCCATACCAGCGCGCCCTGATACGCTGTTTGTGCTATTCGTCCGACATTGCAATCGCTAGCAAAGGAAATGCAGGTGAAGACAAAGCGAACTTGCTCATGGTTGCTGGTCGGCCTGGTTGCCGCTGGCATCGGCTGTGGCAGCGATCCGGGTAGCCCGCCGGGACAAACTGGTGGCAACCGCAGCGGTGGCGCTTCCGGGAGCGGCGGCAAGAACGGCAGCGGTGGCGCGAATGGGTCGGGCGGCGCGACGGGCGGGCAGAATTCCGGGGGAAATGCCGGCACTGGCGCTGGCGGGACAGGAGGCAGCACATCGACCACCAGACCAGGCGGAGCGACCGGGACAGTCGGTGGTGCGAACAGCTCGGGCGGCCAGGGAGCTGGCGGCGTGCCGGCCACTGGCGGGCAGGGCTTGGGCGGAAAGGACGCGGGTGGCACGACTAGCGCTGGCGGTGCGGCCACCGGAGGGAGCAGCACGGGTGGCAAAACGACTGGCGGCTCCACGGGCAACAGCGGCGGCGTGACTGGTGGTGCTTCGAGCGTGGGCGGTAGCACCGCGGGCGGCGCTACGGGGACTGGCGGCGGCGCGACCGGCGGTGCAACCGGGACAGGTGGCGGGACAGGCGGCGGGACAGGCGGCGGGACAGGTGGATCGAGCTCGGCCTATCACCCCTGCCCCACCGACGGCACGGCCTGCAAGATCATGCCGTTCGGTGACTCGATCACGGATGGGTTCAACTCGGACACGCCAGGCGGCTATCGCGTGGAGCTTTTCCGGCTCGCCCACTCGGCGGGGAAGAACATCACGTTCGTGGGTTCTCTCTCGAACGGCCCGAGCACGGTCGATGGCGCCCCCTTCCCACACAATCACGAGGGCCACAGCGGTTGGACGATCGATCCCGAGGGTAGCCGAAGCGGCATCTCGACGCTGGTGTCGACTGTGATGCCGAAATACACGCCAGCCATCGTTCTTCTGATGATTGGCACGAACGACTGCATCGACAACTACGACTTGGCAAACGCGCCGACGCGTTTGGGAAGTCTCATCAGCACCATTTACGATCAGCTACCGAATGTCCTGATTGTGGTCGCTCAGCCCATTCCGTCACGCGGCGACGCAAGCAAGGGCGACGACACAGGCCTTAGCGCGCGCATCAAGAGCTACAACGACGCGATTCCTGCCGTCGTCAAGACGTGGGCCGACAAGGGCAAACATATCCTCATCGTAGACATGTACACGCCCTTCAATCCCAACAAGACGTCGCTGCTCGAAGATCAGTATCACCCGAACCTGGCCGGATACGTCCTGCTTGGAACCCAGTGGTATTCGGTGTTGCAGCCACTCTTGTAGATGCCTAGCAACGGCCTAGCGTACTTGAGGCGCCTACGCAGTCCCGATCAGCGCGGTCAGCGTGGACGCGATGTGATTCTGTAGACCGGCAAGCCCATCCGCCACTGGCAGGCTCACCCTCACGAGATCGCTGGATCGCTGGTGGACCAGGACCGGATCGAGGTCAAGGACGTAAGCGTTCCGGAAAAAATGCCGAAACTTCCTCAGCTCGTGCAGCGCCTGCATGGCCATTTCCGGGAGCACCGCGGGACGAACGCCGGGCACATCGAGCTTCATCTGTGCCAGCAGATCGATGTGCCACGAGCCGCCCTCGGGAACGGATTGGTCGAGCAGCCGCGCGACCCGCTCCAGTGCAGTTTCCAAGGCTGTGTACCAACCGTGCAGATTGACCGCCAACAAGACCAGCTCGGGCCGTCCCAGGCGGCCGTCCGTATCCCAGCGGCCCATGAGCTCGGCGGTTTCGGCCGCGCGAGCCTCCAGGGCGGCGCGGTCCACGACCAAGTCAGCTTGAAGGCGAGTCAGTCGTACGACCGCTTCGGGCTCAGCGACCATGAATGGCCAGCCCTTCGCGCTCGATGCGCTGGCAAAACGATGGCGGCAGATCTGCAAGCATCAGCAAATCCACTTCAATACCGACAACCTTGCCGAGAGCGGTCTCAATGAACGTTGCCTGCTCAACGTCCACCCCAGTCAGCACCAAATCGATGTCGCTGCGCTCGCCGAAACCACCCCAGGCGAGCGAACCGATCAACCAGGCACGCCCGTTTGCTGGAAGCTGTGACCGAACCAGCGCAATCGCCTGATCGCGCAGCTTGGCCGCGCGCGCCTCGCCTGCCCTACGCGCGTCGGAGCTACGCTGTCGCAGAGTCGCGGCGGCTTCTTGCGGAGTGACGGACATGAAGCCTAGGGTGGCACGAATTGCCAGTGGAAACCAGAGAGCTTCCGCCGCAAGTCCGCGATAGCCGCAGAAGGTCGTGGCCGTGGCCGGAACCTACTGGCCACGGGCGTTGTCTGTTGCTCGGCGACCGCCAACTATTGGCCCGTTCCGGATGGCGATCGTGGCGGGCGATCTCCAGGGCGGGCACGCAAAGGAGGCTGCGATGTCCAAGGCTCACGGATCCATTTTCGACGAGGATCTCACGCTGCACTTTCGCTGGCGTTGGGGCGAACACGGAATCTACCTGGCGGTATGCACTGTGATTGGTCTGTTCGTGCTGGCGCTGCACATCTTGCCCACACCTGCCAAGCGAGGGTTCGACCCGAGGTTGGTCGAGCTCATCCAGGTTCGCTACCTAACTGCAGCAGACGAGCCTCCCGAGAAGGACGATCCATTGCGAGACCCACGCTTGATTCGGCTGCCGCGGAAGCAAGTGCAAGGGCCCACGATCCGGCGCGCGATGTGAGCGCTCGCCAGCAAAGGGCTCGGATCGGAGGCCTCATTCGAAACGCACACGTCCAAAGCGCGAGCTGCGGTGGAAGTTGCCTTGCCCGAGGATGGGAGACCAGCCCAAGGCCTGGCGCTGTCCGTCGCGAAAGCTGTACAGGTTGAGACGCCAAATATCTCCCGCGCGCGGCGGGATGGGCGTACGGCCCGTTGCCAACGCCGCCCAGGGTAACGCCATCTCAATCGTGTACGAGCGGCCCGAATCCACAGTTGCCGCGCGCTCGGCGGCACAGCTCCACTCTTGGTGGCCGAACACGCGATCCGCCGCGCCGCCTTGCAGAGGCTGCATGTAGTCGTCCCAATGCGTGTCGAAAACAGCCCCCGCGGTGTCAACCTGAATTTCGTAGTAGTCACGGTTGTCGCCCGGATCCCCTGGCTGGAGCATGACCTCGACGGCGGAGGCGCTGCCCCACAGGTGGGGATCCGAATCGTTGCGAGCAAAGGGCGAGACCGGGTGACCATCGGCCACCACGAAACCGAGGTAGAGGCGTTCGTCATCCCAGCCGATACGGGCCGTGGCCGCAACGGGGTGGCTCGCCGATACCCGCCGCCCGTCATTCGTGTCGACGAACGGCCCGAGCACCGTCGCCGCCCGCCACACCGCCTCGTCGAGGCGGCCATCAATCACCGGACGCGTGGCGAAGCGGGAAACCCGCGCAGGCGTGCCGCTGATGGTGCCATCGCCCAGGGTGCCGTCACCGCGCCGACAACCCACGGGCGCAAACATGAGAAGTAGAATGGCAAATGTTCTTGAAGACACGGGACGACTATAGGGATCTTGGCGAGGCTTTGCAGGGAGATTTCCGACTGACCGATCCATGAAATTTCCATGTTCCGTATCGTATTTTCATGGTAGATGGTCCTTGTGCTCGATCGGGCGGTGCATCTTAGCGCCATCAAGAAACTGTTCCAGTCCCACTCCGTCGTGGCCATCCTCGGCCCTCGCCAGGTGGGCAAGACCACCTTGGCCAGGCACTATGCCGAAGCCCTCAAATCCCGCGCGCACCACTTCGATCTGGAAGATGCGGACGATCTCGCCAGGCTGAGTGATGCCAAGCTGACCCTCGGACGGCTCCGCGGCTTGGTCATCATCGATGAAATCCAGCGGCGTCCCGAACTTTTCCCGACCTTGCGGGTGCTCGTGGACGACCCCAAAGCATCCTTGCGGTTTCTCGTGCTCGGCAGCGCATCGCCCGAGCTCCTCAAGCAATCCTCCGAGACCCTCGCCGGGCGCATCGCCTACCACGAGCTGTCCGGCTTCTCCCTCGGAGAAGTGGATCCCAAGCGCATGGATCGGCTCTGGCTGCGTGGTGGATTTCCCCGATCCTTCCTGGCCAAGTCCGATCAGGCTAGCCACGACTGGCGCGCAGGCTTCGTCCGCACCTTCCTCGAACGCGACCTGCCCCAGCTTGGCCTGAATTTGCCGGCCCCCCAACTGCGGCGCTTTTGGACCATGGTCGCCCACTACCACGGCCAAATCTGGAACGCCTCCGAGATTGCTGGATCCATGGGAATTTCCGATACGACGGCCCGCCGCTACTTGGATTTGCTTGCGTCCACGTTCATGGTGCGCCTGCTGCTTCCCTGGGCCGAAAACCTCGCAAAACGCCAAGTGAAATCCCCGAAGATTTACTTCGCCGATAGCGGAATACTGCACACCTTGCTTGGGTTGCGCACCATGGGCGACCTGGAAACCAATCCCAAGCTCGGCGCCTCCTGGGAGGGTTTCCTCCTTTCGGAGCTCGTTTCGCGACTCAATGCCAGCACGGAGGAATGCTATTTCTGGGCAACCCACCAAGGCGCCGAGTTGGATCTCCTCGTCGTGCGCGGAAACCAGCGCCTTGGGTTTGAATTCAAGCGCACCTCGTCGCCCACGATCACCAAATCGATGCATATCGCCATGCAAGACCTGAAGCTGGATCAACTCACGGTGATTCACGCGGGCGAGCACAGCTTTCCTCTTTCCGGCCAAATCCAAGCCGTTTCCGCCCACGACCTCCTCACCGCGATCCGCCCCTTGCGCTGACGGCGATCCGGTGCTGTAGAATCACACAATGCCTCTGAGTCTTGGTGCCGTTGGATTCATTGATGCCTTGGGATTCAAGGGCATCTGGCAGAAAAATGACCCTGATGTGGTGGCGAAGACGCTTCAAGACGGAAGGCGCACAGCAGAGGCCATGACGCTTCGCATGTCTCAGATATGCAAGACCTGAATTCTCCTACCAATGGTACGGCCTAGCGACTTATCGAAGAACACCCGGCCCATTCAGACGCAAGCCAGTCGGGCACCTACCGACCCTTCCTGCCCCGATGTCCAGCGGGCGTACGCGTGGCGGGTGGCGCCGACGGAACGGGGGCCCACACCACGACTTCGGTCGCGTGCCGCCTGTGCTGCAGGCGCACTTCGAGATCACTGCCTTGTGCACTATGCGAAGCGAATCGACCGAAGGCGTGGCGTGGGAAGGAGTCCGTCGGTGACAGGACCCGCCACGCCAAAGCCCGCGGGTAGCCTAGTTGCACAAAGGCGTGGGACTAGATCCTATGTTCGTTTCTGACGAGCTTCCTCGCCCCGCCGAACCAGGCCACGCTCCAGTTCTTGGGCGGCTGGATCTTCTCTAGGCGGTCCAATTGTCCAATCGCGCTCAATCGCTTGTAGATCAATTGCCAGGCGCACGGGCGATCTTCGGCGACCTCGCAGCGCTCCGTGGTGCTGCCGCCACAGGGACCGTTGAGCATGTGCTTCGCGCAGCGGGTGACGGGGCAGATACCGCCGAATTCGGCGAGCATGCAGTCGCCACAGGCCATGCACTTTTCCGTCCACACGGCTTGCTCTTCGAGGATGCCGAGGAAGTTGGTGTTGAGGCCGGCGTAGACGGGTTTGTTCGGGAAGCGCTCGGCGATGGCTTGCACGCCGGCGCCGCAGCCGAACGAGACCACGGCTTCGGCGCGCTCGATGGGCCCGGCCAGGTCTTTGATGAACTCGTTTTCGCACTGGCGCTCGATGGTGACTTGTTCCAGCTCGATGGGCTGACCGGCCAGCTTGCGCGCCATGCGCGTGGCATACCCGGCGATGCCGACTTCGCGCTCGCCGCCGGCCAGGCACACGGTCACGCAGGTGCCGCAGCCGACGAACAGCACCTTCTTGTGCCGGTCGATGAGTTGTTTGAGCTCGGTGACGGGTTTGGGGCTGGCAACGATCATGGCGTTCCACTCTTTCTCAGGGGATTCGGGCCCAGGCTTTTCACGGTCTCGACGATTTCTTTCACGCGCTCGACGAAGGTCGGCGCCATGGCGGCGGACAGGTTCACCATGCGCAGGCGTTCGCGGCCGACGCCGATCTGGTCGAGCAGCTCGCGCAGGTATTCGCTGCGCTTCTTGGCGCGCAGGTTTCCCTCCAGGAAATGGCAACCGCCCTCCAGGCAGCCGGCGATGAGCACGCCGTCGATGCCCTTTTCGAAGGCCGAAAGGATGTGCTCCATTTCGATCTTGCCCGTGCACGGCACGTGCATCACGCGCACGTTCGACGGGTATTGCATGCGGCGCGAACCGGCCAAGTCAGCGGCGGCATAGGCGCAGTAGTTGCAGCAGAAGGCGAGGATTTCTGGCGTCCACTTGCCGCTGCCGACTGCCTTGCTTGGGGCATTGGTCGCAAGCTCGGTCATTGCACGGCTCCTTCACCGACGAGCAATTCGTCCAGCATGGCGGTCATCTGGTTGCATTCCTGATGTTGCAGGGTAATGGTGTGGGCTGGGCAGGCGGCCGTGCACGAACCGCAGCCCATGCACTTGGCGCCTTGGATTTCGGCTTTGTGCAAATCGTTGATCATGGGCGCACCGTACGGGCAGACCTTCACGCAGGTGGCGCAAGCCACGCAGTTGGTGGGGTCGACCTTGGCCACCTGGCCGGCAATGTCTAGGAAGGCGCGCGACAGAACCGTGGCGGCGCGGCCAGCGACGGCCTTGGCCTGGGCGATGGTTTCGTCGATGAAGCGCGGCGAGTGCGCCAGTCCGGCGAGGAATTCGCCTTCGTTGGCCAGATCCACAGGGCGCAGCTTGGGGTGGGCTTCCAGGAAGAAGCCATCGGCAGTAAGGGCGCTGCGCAGAAGCCCCGAGATGACCGGATTGTCGGTGGCTGGTGCGATGCCGGTCGACAAGACGACCAGGTCGGGCCTGAGCGTGATGTCGCGGCCATTGCTGGCATCGACCACGCTGACCTGAAGGCCATTGTTGTCGCTGACCACGGGATCCTGCTTGTCGTTGTAGCGAATGAAGAGCACGCCCGCCTCGCGCGCCTGCTGGTAGGCGAGCTCGCGGAAGCCGTAGGTACGGATGTCCTTGTACAGGACGACCACCTTGGCATTGGGCTTCTGCTTCTTCAGCTCCAGGGCGTTCTTGATGGCCGCCGAACAGCACACGCGGCTGCAATAGGGATGCGCCTCGTTGCGACTGTCCACGCACTGGATCATGACGACCGAGGGCGCGGCAAGAGCGAGGGGGCCCTCACCCGCCGGTACGGGCGTCGGTCGCCTCGCCGCCAAGGGGATCGGCGGGGGTTGTGAGGGCAGGCGCGGGGTTTGTGGGAGGACAGTTGGCGCTTTGGCGCCATACAGCTTCTCTTCAAGCTGGCGCTGGGTCATCACACCGGCGTGCTTGCCATTCAGGTAGAGCTCGGTCTGCCGTTCCGAGCCGCCCACAGCCAGCACGATCACGCCGTGGCTGATGGTCTGCTCTTTGCCGGCCTCGTCCACGCGGGTCTTGAAGTTGCCCACGTGACCGGTGATCTGCACCGGTTTGGTTTGCAGATGCACCGTGATCTTGGGATGGCTCTGAACACGGCCGATCAACTCGGCCAGGAAGCCCACCACATCCGAGCCTTCGAGCGTGTAGCGGATCTTGCGCAGCTGACCGC
>OBLT010000205.1_pt1 | contig 44833 bp, 36 predicted proteins | sample 1518721 | NCBI WGS metagenome assembly OBLT01 (sample SAMEA3539307, study PRJEB22396) | soil metagenome | biome: tundra; feature: field; material: soil | place: USA | collected 2010-05 | depth 0.15 m | reverse complement strand
GCTCCTTCGCGATGGACTGCGATCTTCGTGTCGACATGTCCACCAGCAATGCTCCTCCGCCTCCGACCACGCAAAAAATGTGACTAATCCCGAGCCCTTCGGGAGAGGGGATTGGGGGTAAGGGTGTAATCTTCTCTGAACCCGGACGCTGAGGTGATGAAGGTGCTATAGCCACGCGTGCAGCACGGTTCGACGGACAGTGCGGTACCCTCACCCCAGCCCTCTCCCGAAGGGAGAGGGTGGTCTACACGTCTTCCTTCCTCGAATCACGACCCATCATCTCGTGATTCCACAATCATGCTCATTGATTTGGATCGGGGTACACGCGGCCCTAGGCGCAAGAGGCACTACTGGCAGGGCGAGATCTTCTTCTCGATCAACTTGACGCCCGTCAAGGCGAGCTTGTTCTCGGGCTCGATCTCGACGGCAGCGCGGTAGTGATTGAGGGCGTCCTGGTAGCGATGCATGCTGTGGTAGTACTCGCCCAATGCCAGATGGGCGCGAGCTCCGCCGCCCGCATGGACGGCCTGGAGGGCAAGCGTGACGGCTTCGACACGCTTGCCGGCGCCGAAGGCCGCATCAGCCGCGCGAAGCAAGTGCTCGGCGGACAACGGCTCCGACTCGCGCTTGGCCGGGCGACTGTCTGACTTGTTCGGCGGAGCTTTTCGGTTGTCGGAGGTGGTTGATGGATCGCTCGGAGCGATGGGTACTGGCGCCGCCAAGGCAGGTGTAGGCGACGCCGGTTGTGCGTTTCCAAGTGGAAGAGCCTGCTCCAGTACGAGCTTGGGCAGGTCGACATGCATGGCTTCCGAATGGGCCTGGGTGGGGCGACGATGCGACATCATCAAGACGCCCCCGACGATCAGCGCAACCGCCGCAGTGGTGCCGCCGAACACGGACACGCGCCTGCCGACGGGGCGCACGCGCGAGGGGGTAAGCAACGGGGTGGCGCTGGCAAGCAGCCGCGCTTCTTCCTGGGCTTCCTCGTCGAACTCATCGAGAAAAACATCTCTTATCCACTCTGCCACCCTTCGTCGATGGGCGGTGGAAGGCACACAGTCGTGCAAGAACGCACGCACGGCGGCCGTGGCCTCGACCGGCGAGACGTTGTCCTCCAGAAGGCGAGGCACTAGCTTCGTCAGCTCCTTGGGAAACATTTCGAAGGGCAGGTCACATAGCACACTGGCGACGGGCTTCAGATCCCTGGCCACATGCACGTCAACGCCTGCGAGGACAGGAGATCCAGGTCGATAGCCGGCGACCTTTACGTCGCCCGAGTAGCCGACCAGGATGGTGCGTGGCGAGATGTTGCCGTGGACTCGGCCTGTTGCCTCGAAAGTATGGAAGGCCTCAGCCGCCGCGAAAGCGTCGTGTGCCACGACCAAGCCGAGCTCGGGAGGCAGCAACAGCGCATATTCCTCGGCGCGCGCGCAAACCGCCGCCAGCGATTTGCCACGGAGGTATTCCATGACGAAGCCACCGTCGCTCTCGACTTCTGGGGACGCATGCACTGCCGCCAGATGCGCGGAATGCATGTGGGCCAGTTTCTTGGTCTCCGCTTTCAGCGAGCCGATATCGACGGCGTCTTGTCCCTGCGACGGCAAGGTCTTGATCGCCCAAGGCTTCGTCGCGCCACTCAAGGCCGCAAGGTAGACCGGCCCGTCGCCCTGAGTTGAGAGGACCTTCAAGAACGCGTAGGACCCGTGGCTGACGGGGAATGTCCCTGGAGTCTGTGGCACGTGACGCCAAAGCTATACCTCGCCCACCACGAGGATCAAGGGCCCGGGGAATCGAAAGCTTTTCTCTCTATGGGTCTCGCCCCGGGCTAGAAGAGTCCACACGGCGCATCCAAAGCATCAGGAGTCAGACATGAAGCTCCCATTCATCGACCCGATACGGGCTCGATCGGTGCCATACATCCTTGCCATGATCGCGCTCGCGGGCTGCTCGCAGGGCTTGGGTGCAAAAGGGGCGGGGACGGGCGGCGGGGTCGGGAATGGAGCCGCTGGGGGGATAGTCAGCGGGGGTGTCCAAGGGAGCGGTGGAACCGTCGGTAGTGGAGGTGCCATGGGCAGTGGTGGCAGCGCAAGCAGCGGTGGCGCCATGGCAAGCGGAGGTTTTGCCGGAAATGGTGGTTCGGCGACTGGCACGGGGGGGGCGACGGGCTCGGGTGGTGCAACGTCGAGCGGCGGCGTGGTTGGTTCCGGAGGAACGGGGGGCGGCACCGGATCGGGCGGTGCGAAGGGCTCGGGCGGCACGCTGGGCACTGGCGGAGCGGTGGGTTCTGGCGGTTCGGCCGGCGCGAGCGGCGTGGATGGCGGATTATCGGCGTCGTACGACATCGGCGCAGATATCTCGGACCAAGAAACCCAGCCGGTTGCCAGCCGAGCCGCCCTTCTTGCCCTGATGAAGGTGCACGGTTTCAACTACGTCCGCTTGCGGACCTTCGTCGATCCCAAGGCCGCTGACGGATACGACAAGACGGGCGGCTACGATGACCTCGCCCACACCATCGCGTTTGGCAAACAAGTCAAGGACGCCGGCATGGGATTGCTCGTCGATTTTCACTACAGCGACAACTGGGCCGATCCGGGCAAGCAGTGCGTCCCAGTGGCTTGGCAGACTTACACGACCATCGCCGATCTCGCGACGGCCGTTCACGACTACACCAAGGACGCCATCACGCAACTCATCGCAGGTGGCGCACGGCCCGACATGGTCCAGATCGGCAATGAGGAAACGCCTGGCATCCTCATTCACCTCTGCGATGGCGGCGGGCTACCCTTGGCGGGCATCGCCGGGTACAACAAGGTCAACGGCGCCCTCTACCTGTGGTCCGTCACCGACAACCGCGCTCCCCCGGCTGGCGGCCCTGCCGCCGGCGGCTGGACCAATCTGGGTCAACTCTTGAACGCCGCCGCGAAGGGCGTCAAGGACGTCGACCCCGGCATCAAGATCGCATTGCACCTCGACCGGGGCAACGACCTCGCCTCCAGCAAGAGTTACATCCAGAACGCAATCAACAAGGGCGTGCCTTTCGATGTCTTCGGCGAGTCCTGCTACACCGGCACGCAGGGACAGCCATCGGACTGGCAAGCGACCTTCACCTCGCTCGCCAGCTCATTCCCCAACCTGAAGCTCATGATCGCCGAGTACAGCACTTCGCAGAAGGCGGCCAACGACGTCATCTTCAATCTCCCAAACCAGCAAGGGATCGGCACGTTCAGTTGGCAGCCCACCACACTCTGGACGCGCTCGGGAGGCACGTACACCGCCGGAGCCGATATGGCGATCTACGACCAGATGAAGATCGACTACACCAGTCGTCTCTGAATGTGGCTATGTCTAGCCCACGAAAACCCTGGCGTTGCGGAAAAGGCACATCCAGGGTGAATCGTCGCCAGCGTCGTCGGGGTGCCACGAGAGCTGCACGTTGCGGAACACGCGCTCGGGGTGGGGCATGATGATGGTGGCGCGGCCATCGGGCGTGGTGATGGCGGTGATCCCTTGCGGCGAGCCGTTGGGGTTTTCGGGATAGTGCTCGGTCGGGTTGCCGTGATGGTCAACGAAGCGGACGGCGACCAGGCCGGAGCGATCCAGGGCCGTGCGCGCGTCGGCCGACGCGAATTCGGCGCGGCCTTCACCATGGGCGACAGCGATAGGCACAAGCGATCCCGCCATGCCGGCCAGCAGCACCGACGGGCTCTGCTCGATTCGTACCAGCGCCAGGCGAGCCTCGAACTGCTCGCTGCGGTTGCGCACGAAGCGCGGCCAGTGGTCGGCGCCGGGAATGATCTCTTTCAAATTGGAAACCATCTGGCAGCCGTTGCACACACCGAGAGTGAAGGTGTCTTGGCGGCTGAAGAAGCGTTCGAATTCGGCGCGCGCTCGCGGGCTGTAGAGGATGGACTTGGCCCAACCTTCGCCAGCGCCGAGGACATCGCCGTAGGAAAACCCGCCGCAGGCCGCGACGCCACGGAACCCTGATAGCTCGATGCGGCCCGCGAGGATGTCGCTCATGTGGACGTCGACGGGCTCGAAGCCCGCACGGTGGAATGCGGCGGCCATTTCGATCTGACCGTTCACACCTTGCTCGCGCAGGATGGCCACGCGAGGCCGCGCGCCGCCCACGATGAAGGGCAGGGCGACGTTGGCCTGGGCATCGAAGCTTGGCTTCATGACCAGGCCCGGATCGGCGACGTCGCAACGGCTGGTTTGTTCTTCGGCCGCACAGGTCGGATCGTCGCGCAGGGCCTGCATGGCGAAGGTGGTTTCGGACCAGATGCCCCGCAGAATCGATCGCTCCTCGGACCAAGGTACACGGCCATCCTTGCGAATTGCGATCTCGTTCGAGTCCGCGGGTTGTCCGCAAACATGAATGCAGTCAGCGAGGCCGTGGCGGGCGAAGCAGGCGCGGACTTCCGCACCATCGGATGTGCGGACTTGCACGACCGCGCCCAGCTCCTCGCTGAAGAGTTGGGCAAGCCCATCATCGTTGCTGGGCGGCAGATCGATGTTCATCCCCAGGCCGCCAGCGAATGCCATTTCGAGCAGGGTGACGAAAAGTCCACCGTCGGATCGATCGTGGTAGGCGAGGATTTTTCCGGCGCTGGCCAGTTCCTGAATCGCCGCGAAGAAGCCTTTCAATCGTACCGGCTCGTCGAGATCCGGCGGCACGTCGCCGATCTGTCCATAGACCTGCGCCAGGGCCGAACCACCCAGGCGATTCTTGCCCGCGCCCAGATCGACAAGCAGCAGCTCGGTTTCACCCACGTCGGTTCGAAGTTGCGGCGTGAGCGCACGGCGAATGTCCGTGGCCGGCGCGAAGGCGCTGACGATGAGCGAGAGCGGCGCGGTCACGCGCTTCTCCTGGCCGTTTTCCCTCCACACCGTGCTCATGGACATGGAGTCCTTGCCGACTGGGATGGCGATGCCGAGGGCAGGGGCCAGCTCTTCGCCGACGGTGCGGACGGCGTCGTACAGGCGGGCGTCCTCGCCGGGATGACCGGCCGGCGCCATCCAGTTGGCCGAGAGTTTGACGTTGCCGATGTCGCCGATGGGCGCGCTGGCGATGTTGGTGATGGCCTCGCCGACCGCCAAGCGGACCGAGGCCGCGGCATCGAGGAGCGCGACGGGCGTGCGTTCGCCCATGGCCATGGCTTCGCCGGTGAAGGTGTCGTAGCTGGTGGCGGTCAGCGCGGCGTCGGCCACCGGAACTTGCCACGGCCCGACCATCTGGTCGCGCGAGATGAGGCCCGTGACCGTGCGGTCGCCGATGGTGATGAGAAAGGTCTTGTCCGCCACCGCGGGCAGGCGCAACACGCGCGCGATGGCCTCGCGCAAATTGATACCAGCGGTGGAGAACGCCTGCTGCGCGACTCGTGCCCGCTTGACGTCGCGAACCATCTTGGGTGGCTTGCCCAAGAGCACCGACAGCGGCATGTCGATGGGCTGGTTGCCGAAATGCGAATCCGTGACCGCCAGTTTGCCCTCGGCGGTGGCGTTGCCCAGCACGGCGAAGGGACAGCGTTCACGCTGGCACAAAGCCTCGAATTCGTCGAGCTTATCGGCGGAGACGGCCAGGACGTAGCGCTCTTGCGCTTCGTTGCACCAGATGGCTAGCGGCGACATGCCGGGCTCGTCGTTGGGGATTTTGCGCAGCTCGAAACGGGCGCCGCGGTGGCTGTCGTTTACGAGCTCCGGCAAGGCGTTGGAAAGCCCGCCCGCGCCAACGTCGTGAATGGACACGATAGGGCTCTGCTCGCCGAGCGCGCAGCAGCGATCGATGACTTCCTGGCAGCGCCGCTGCATCTCGGCGTTGTCGCGTTGGACCGAGGCGAAATCCAGATCCTCCTCGGAGGCGCCCGAGGCCATGGACGAAGCCGCGCCACCGCCGAGACCGATGAGCATGGCCGGACCACCGAGGACGATGATGGCTGCACCAGGCGGGACTTCGCCCTTCTTGACCAGGGCCCGCCGGATATTGCCGAAGCCGCCGGCGATCATGATGGGCTTGTGGTAGCCGCGCATCTCGCGGCCGTTTGGCCCAGGCACTTCCATTTCAAATGTTCGAAAATACCCGGCGATGTTGGGCCGGCCGAACTCGTTGTTGAAGGCGGCGCCGCCGATGGGGCCTTCCAGCATGATGTCCAGCGCCGAGGCGATGCGACTGGGCTTGCCGAAATCCTTCTCCCACAGGCGAACGGCGTCGGGCAGGCGCAGGTTGGAAACCGAGAACCCGGTCAGACCGGCCTTGGGCTTGGAGCCGCGGCCGGTCGCCCCCTCGTCGCGGATCTCGCCGCCCGAACCAGTCGCCGCGCCGGGGTAGGGCGAGATGGCGGTGGGGTGATTGTGGGTCTCGACCTTCATCAAGATGCCCACGGGCTCGCGGTGGAAGTCGTAGACGCCGGTTCTTGGATCCGGGAAGAACAACCCGGCCTCGGGGCCTTCCATCACGGCGGCATTGTCGCTGTACGCGGACAGAACGCCGGCGGGACTGGCCTCAGTGCTGCGCCGGATCATCTTGAACAGCGACTTTTCCTGCTTCTGGCCGTCGACGATGAAGTCGGCGTTGAAGATCTTGTGCCGACAGTGCTCGCTGTTGGCTTGCGCGAACATCATCAGCTCGACGTCCGTCGGGTTTCGGCCGAGAACGCGGAAGTTGTCGACGAGATAATCGATCTCGTCAGCCGCCAAAGCCAACCCCATGGACGCGTTGGCTGCTTCGATGGCGGCGCGGCCCTGGCCCAGCACGTCCACGGTGGCGAGCGGCTGCGGCTCGGCGTGGCGGAAGAGTCGCGTAGCGTCTTCTTCACGCTCCAAGACCGACTCGGTCATGCGGTCGTGGATGGCGGCGCGCAGGGCAGGGGCATCCGTGATTGTCCCGGCCACCGTGTACCAGATGCCGCGCTCGATGCGTTTGACCTTGTCCAGGCCACAGTTGTGGGCGACGTCCGTGGCCTTGGATGACCAGGGCGAAATGGTTCCGATGCGGGGCACCACCAGCAGGCGTTGCCCGTCGAGCTTGTGCGCTTCGACGCGCGGGCCGTAGCGCAGCAGCCGGTCGAGAACGTGCGTCTCGCGGTCCGAAAGCGGTTCGGCGATCTCCGCGAAGTGGACGAATTCGGCTGCTGCGTCGCGAATCGCTGGATTCCGCCCTTGAATCCTCCTCAGACGCTTGGCCAGCCGCGCAGGGGTAAATGCAGGTGCGCCACGAAGTACGAGCATGCTCATCTTGAAGTTGCCGTGAAGAGTTGCGCTTCCGGCCTTGGAATGCAACCCGGAAGCGTGCTTCCTGCACGAGGTAGACATTCACACCCGCTCGGTGCTACGTGTTGGGTCGCCGTGGACACCAAACACATCACGCAATCAGCCCAATTGGGGTGGGGCGCGCCACTCCTCCTTACTCTTCTGCTTGCGGGGGCTCCCGCCTGCATCATGCCGGGCCAGACGCCGGCCATCGGGAACGCCGGGGAGAATCTCGTCTCCTGCGGCGCCGATGGGCTCATCGACGACGGCGAGGACGGCAACAACCAAACCAAGGTTGTGGGCGGCCGCGGCGGGTACTGGTATACCTTCACGGAGGGCAACGGCACGACCGTCGTGCCCGAAGCAGGCGAAGCGGGCGGAACCTTCGCTATGACCGCCGGCGGTGCAAACGGGTCGAAGTACGCCGCGAATGCCAAGGGCCGCGTCACCAGCGGACAGATTGTATTTGGCGCCTTGGGCATGAACTTCGTGGACCCCATGGCTGTGTACGACGCCTCTCAGTACAAGGGCATCGCGTTCTGGGCCAAGAAAGGCCCGGGCAGCTACGGCAAGGTCCGGCTCAAGGTTCCCGACGTCAGCACCCACAAGGCGGGCGGCGTATGCACGGAATGTTTCAATGACTTCGGCGCGGACATCGAGCTGACCGAGTCCTGGCAGCACTTCGTCTTTCCGTGGCGAAAGCTGAAACAACTTCCTGACTGGGGCACGCCCAGGCCACACGCCATCAAGCCCGCCAAGCTCTTCGGCATCCAGTGGCAGGTGAACAAGCCCGGCGCGGACTTCGACATCTGGATCGACGACGTGGAGTTCATCGGATGCGAGTAGGCGCGTTTTCCCTGGCCGCACTGGCCCTGGCCGGTGTTGCTTGCATTCCCACGGTCGAAGAGCAGCAGTCGAAACTCAAGGTCGCGCGCAAGCGGGCGCCGGGCTCGCCCAACTCGCCGGGTGCGAAAAAGGCGGTCGTGCCGGTCGAGGTCGCCGACTTCCCCAAGCCCGCGCCGCTGGGGGCGTCCGCCTACACCGAGAAGACCGGCAACGAGTATTCGGATCGCTTCATCGCCATGTGGAACGACATGCACGCGGCCAAGAACGGCTACTTCAGCCCCGAGGGCGTGCCTTACCACGCGGTCGAGACCCTGCTGGTCGAGGCGCCCGACTACGGGCATGAAACCACCTCCGAGGCGTTCAGCTACTGGATGTGGCTGGAAGCGGCCTACGGTAAGTTCACCAAGGACTGGAAGCCTCTCGGCAAGGCCTGGGAAAGCACCGAGGCCTATCTGATCCCGACGCCGGAGGATCAGCCCACGGCGGGTTCGTACACGGACACGCACCCCGCCGTGTTCGCGGGCGAGCAGGATCAGCCGAGCGGCTATCCCGTGCCGCTGCAGGCCGGCGCCCCAAGCGGTCGCGATCCATTGTTCAAGGAGCTGCAGGAGACCTATCGCACGCCATACATCTACGGCATGCACTGGATCATCGACGTGGACAACTGGTACGGATTCGGGCGGCGGGGCGACCACGTGTCGAGGCCTGCCTACATCAACACCTTCCAGCGCGGCGAGGAAGAATCGGTGTGGGAAGCCATTCCACAACCGTGCTGGGAGGACTTCCAGTTCGGCGGCAACAACGGCTACCTCGACCTGTTCGTGAAACAGGATGGCGGCTACGCGCGGCAGTGGAAGTACACCACGGCCCCCGACGCCGACGCGCGCGCGGTGCAGGCCATGTACTGGGCCAAGGTCTGGGCAGATGAACAGGGCTCGGGCGGGGCCGTCGAGCCGCTGGTGAAGAAGACCTCGAAGCTCGGCGATTACCTTCGCTATGCCCTGTTCGACAAGTACTTCAAGACCATGGGCTGCCAGACACCGGAATGTCCGGCGGCCGAGGGCTACGACAGCGCGCACTTCCTGCTCGCCTGGTACTACGCCTGGGGCGGTTCGCTCTCGAAGGCGGCCGGGTGGTCCTGGCGTATCGGTGCCAGCACGGCCCACAGCGGGTACCAGAATCCCTTCGCGGCCTGGGTGTTGGCGCAGGACAAGGCGTTCAAGCCGCTGTCCAAGAACGGCGCCAGCGACTGGGCCAAGAGCCTCGATAGGCAGCTCGAAATGTACCGCTGGCTGCAATCGGCCGAGGGCGGCATCGCGGGCGGCGCCACCAACAGCTGGCGTGGCCGCTACGACAAGTTCCCCTCGGGCGTCACGACCTTTTACAAGCTGGCCTACGTCGAGGCGCCGGTGTACGTGGATCCGCCGAGCAACAACTGGTTCGGCTTCCAGGCCTGGAGCCTCGACCGCGTAGCCCAACTCTACTATGTCACTGGCAACGAGCACGCCAAGGTCATCCTCGATCATTGGGTCAAATGGGTTTTGGCCAACACGCACCTGACAAAGAACGGGAGCTTCGAGATTCCCTCGGACCTGACTTGGTCGGGGCAGCCGCAGCTCAACTGGGACGAGAAGACCCAACACTGGAATCCCAAGGACGCCGCCTTCAACAAGACCCTGCACGTAAAGGTGAAGAGCTACGGAACCGACGTGGGCGTGGCTGGCGCGCTGGCGCGAACCCTGCTGTTCTACGCCGCCAGGTCACACGATGTGGCCGCGGCCAAGCTGGCCAAGGAACTGCTGGACCGCATGTGGAAGAAGTTCCGCGACGACAAGGGCGTGGCTGCGCCCGAGACCCGAACGGACTTCAAGCGCTTCGGAGACAAGGTCTACATCCCCCCGGGCTGGAAGGGCGAGATGCCAAACGGCGATCCAATGGATTCGAGCTCGACTTTCGCCAGCATTCGCACGGGCTACACCAAGGATCCCGGGTGGTCCAAGATCGAGGCCCATCTGCGCGGCGGCCCGGCGCCGACCTTCACCTATCACCGATTCTGGGCGCAGACCGACATCGCCCTGGCCAACGCCACCTTCGCCATTCTGTATCCGGACGGCATCAAAGCTGGCGCCGTCGCCGCCGAGCCCAAGGCCGCGGGGAAAGGCAAGGCGACCAAGACGGCAAAGAAGGCCAAAGGTAAGGGCGGCAAGAAGTAGCTCACGCCCACCTGCGGCTCGGCAACTTCCTTGAGATGAATGCCATCCAACCGGGGCCAGAGTGCCTCACCTGTACTTTGCCCACATATCGTCGACGAACGAATACTGGGGGAAGCCGCCCTGGAAATAGCCCTTGGTCTGGCGCTGGCGTTCCCAATCCGAGCTGTAGTCGAATCCGGACTGGGCCTTGATGTCCGCCACCGCTTGCGTGTCGTTCTCGGTCATCCAGCGATCCACGTAGTCAAAGAACGCCGGGTGGTTCCACACGCTCTCGGCCTTCAGAATGCGGAAGGCCAGGGCTTCGCCGACCCACACCAACGACGTGCAACAGCGGCGATAGGCCTCCCCGAGTTGTTCATTGCCACCGAGCAACGGCCATTGTGCTGGTGGTAGCTGCTCGTAGGGTCCGTAGAGCGGATCCGTGCTGGTCGGAGTGCCGTCGGCATGAACACCGTAGTGACCGCCGTAGATCACGGTCGCGCCCTGCCACGCGTGCGTGTACCCACCCGGGATCTTGTTGACGTAGACGGTCTGCATGTCCTCGCCGAACTTGTCCGGATAGGTGCTGGACACGTTTTTCATGCCGTTGTCGCCAATCAGCATGCCGGCAAGCAGTATCGGCAACTTGCGCCCGCTGCGATGGCCGCCGAAGCCCGGCCAACCGTAACCCGCCTTCACGCAACCGAAAAGGTCGATGCCATACTGGACGAGATAATTGGTCAGGTTGACCTTGTCGGCCGCGGGCTGGTCGAGCGTGAGCGTGAGCGCGGCGAAGCCGACTGCCGCGGCGACCTGTGCACCGTAGCTGGGCATGTACTCGGCCGGCGCATCGAAGAGGAACGCATTGGTGTCGATCCACGGTCGCCGAAACCAGGTTTCGAACTGCGCCAGGGTGGGCGTCTGCGATGGATTCGGTGGTGCTAGCGACGGCAGGAGCGAACGGCCGAGGGTAGAGGCGCTGTACAAGGTCTGTGCCCGATCACAGTAGGAGGGCCGGAAGGTATCCGCCGCCGCGGGTGCGCCGAGCACGGTCAGCACCGAGTAGGACGCCACCGGACTGATGTTCATGTCCACCGATCGCATGACCTCCGGCACCGTGTGCGGGGTGGCCAGACTTCGCGAGGACACGAGAGCATCCCCGGCCTTCAGGCTGATGGGCGGATAGGCTCGGAACGAAGCATCGAACCACCAGGACTCGTCCGAACCGTCGTTGAGTCGCGAATCGAAGCCGCTCTTGCCGTTCGGCGTCGGCAGGTTGAGGACCGAGCCGTTGAGAAAGGGGGACGCGGTGGCGGGTGCCGGATCGATGACGCTGACCGTGGCCGGGCCCACCACATAGTAGTCACCCGTGACGAACTGACCGACAGCCACCGGCCGGCTGAACGTCCAGGTGATGCCGTCCTTGGTGATCGACGTGACGGTCGCGGGTGCGGTGCCACCCGTTCCCGTGGCGCCTCCCGTAGCCGCGACGCCTGTGCCGCCAGCGCCTGCCTGTCCCCCGCTTCCCGCCGGCCCGCCTCCGCTCCCTCCTGCCCAATCGACGGCAGTTCCAGCCCCGTCGGACCCGCCCGCTCCCGCGTCGGGAGCCTCTCCCGTCTTGCTCGTCGACGAACACGCCGCGACTAGCACGCAACCGAGCAACATCCTGCAAGAATCTTGGGTCATCGTACTCCTCCTTGCTGCATGACGAAATCCCCGCATTCGAGACTATTTCTCCGCGTCGTCTGGCCGGCGCAGCAGCATGAGGTAGGGCGGGGTTGCTTTGGTCAGCTCGTATTTCTCGTAAAGATAGTGGTCAAGCAGTTCCACGCCAAGATAGCTCGAGGCATTGTCCTCGAAGCTCCTACAGCACATGGAGAGAATGGCAACCTTGGGACGGCTCTGCTCGAGATCCGCGATCATCTCGCGTTGGAACTTCACGATGGTCACCACATTGGGGTCGAACTGCAACCGTCGGACCCCGCCGCGGCGGTCGGCCAGGAAGTAGAGATCCATCTCGTTCGCCAGGACATGGCGATGGTCGACTCCGCCCACGAAGATGGGGTCTTCCGGGGTGGTGTTTTTTGCGATGAAGTCCAAAACCTCGGCACGTGCCGCGGGCGCCACCATGGGCAGCGGTCTGGCGGTGAGAATCGGGTTGGTCGCGCCAGAGGGATCTCCGGTGGTGGGCTGGCGCAGGGGATCGATGGCAGCGGTGACAAGCCATGCAGCGGGCAGCATGGCGAGCAAAGCCGCGCGGGCCGAGACCTGAGCCGCCGCCTTGTCCACGAGGCCGCAGGCCAGGATCAACGCGGGGCGACGCCGAAAGCCACGTGGTGGTCATCGCAGCGCCCGACGCTGTGGACGACCACCACCGTCGCCAGGCAGCCAAGCAGGATGGCGGGCCAGCGTGTGGCCGGGCCGCGGATCCACAGCGCGGCGACCACCGCAAGGAAGGGGCCGGCCAGAATCAGGCAGAGTGATGCCGGATAGGATTGGTAGAGACTTTCGGGCAGGAAACTCGGAAACGGAAGCACGCGAGCGGGCAGAACGTAGCGCACTTGATCGAAGTACAGATCGTTGGCCACGGCGCGAAAACCAGCTTGTATGAAGGTCGGTACCCATATGAGCTCAAGAGGGATTGTGAGCGCGAGCCCGAACCAGGCCATCCGTCGCTTGCCGGCGGCATCGGGCAGCGATCGCCGCCGGACCACGTCCACGGCGGCGGTCAGTCCGAGGGCGAGGCTGAACAGGATGAAGACATCGTGACGGAAGGCAGACACCAGGCCCAGCAGAAATCCTGCAGCAACCAGACGCACCGTCGACGGCAGCTCATGGGAGCTCAGCCAGAGCTCAACGGCCGCCAGCGCCAGAATGATGGCCATCACGTAGGCATAGGGGCCGAGCCCCAGCACGACCGTGTTGCACAGAACCAGTGCACTAGCGAGTGGAACGAATCGGCGGCCTGACACGCGGCCGGCAAGTCTCCCGGCCAGCGCGGCCAACGCCATGTGCATGGCCAGCCCCAGGTAGCGCAGCACGATAGCCTTGACCCCGGTCAGCTCCCACAAAGCGGCGAGCAGAACGAAGATCCCGGGTGGATAGTTGGTGTAGAAGTCGCGGTAGGGAACCGCCCCCTTTGAAACCATGCGCGCCCCTGTCAGCAGTAGTCCCTCGTCGTAGAAGTTGATGATGTCCCAAAGGTGCGTCGCCGTGACATACGTCGCGAGGGCGAACAGGACGAGTCCCACGGCGTCCAGAATCAATCGAATCAGTCGAACTGGAGGGTGAAAAAATGGCGATGTCTTCATCCGTTGCGACTTGCCAGAAGGGAGAGTAGGGAGGGGGACCGGAACCGCTGCGCCGCCTGTCTGATGTCCTCGTGACCAGCGCCAGGACCCAAGATGGCGCACGCAGCTTCGAGCCCCGAGTAGAGCGCCGTGCCCGTGGTGGCCACGGACGGGAACGTGCAGAAGTTACCGGCGAAATACAGATTCCGAAAGCGGGAGCTGCGTTGGCCGGGATTGCGGTAGCCCCGGAAGAAGACGGGCGAGTACCTGGGAATCCGATTGACCTGAATCCACCGCGCCTGCAGACGGTCGCCGAATATTTCGAGGTGGTCGTCAGCGTAGCGCGAGCAGAGCTCTGCTTCGGACAATTGGCTGAAGAAAGGCATCTTGCGGGAACGGGTGTGGGTCACGAAGTTCAGATAGGACTCATTCGGCAACCCGATGGTCGGGTTGAGCGAGTCGAGCATGAACAGCCCGCTAGCTGTCCGATCCGGCGACAGCAGATTCATCCAATAGAAATCCGGCACGCGCCGCTTCGGGACAGCACAAATCACCGAAGAGAGTGCCGTGTACTCCACCTCCCGAATGCCGGGCGAGTCCTATTCCGGCAGCAACGTGGTCAGAATCTCGGTGGGCATCGTGCTGACGAAGTGGTCGCCACCCACCCAGTCGCCCGACGCGGTCTGCACCTCGCGGATCGAACCTTCGTCCCTGCGCAGGAGCGCAACCGGGGCATCGGTGACCACGTGGACCCCGATGCTGCGCAGGCGGCCTGCCAGACCCTCGCACAGCACTTCCGTCCAGTTGGCGCCGGGGATGTAGCCCAGGGGGGCCGTCCCTTCGCGATAGTGCAGCCGCGCCCCGAGCCAGGCGCCACTGACTTCGGCGCAGGAAAGACCGAACTTGATACGAGTCAGTGGCTCGAACAACGTGCGCCGCACGCCTGGCGCTGCCCATTGGTCCGCCAGCTCCTCTGCGCTGCGGCCGTTCCAGTCGGTCCAATCGCGTTTGCGGAAGGCGCGCAACATCAAGCGGGCGAAGCGTGCCTTGTCGGCCAAGTCCATTGGAAATCGCAAAAATTCGGAAGCCCGCGACAGATCGTAGGAGCGTCCGCCCGTGCGGAAGAGCATGTGGATGCGGCGCCAGCGAACCGAGTCCAGAACGCCGATGGCATCCAGAAAGTAAAGAAGCGGACGGTCCCGATCCAAGATGTGGTGGTAGCCGAGCGGGAACACATGCCCATCGCGGTGGAAGCTGCCCGCCAGTCCTCCCAGGCGTGGGCCTGATTCCAGCAAGGTGACCTTGCAGCCGCTCATGGCGAGGGAGTACGCCGCGGCCATGCCGGCCACGCCTCCTCCCAGAACCACGATGCTTGCGGTCGCCATGCGCCTTCCCCTACCGTGCTGCCCGGATTGGCCAGGGGCGAGGCAGTTTCCGCCATTGCGGTCCATACACGGGATGTGCGGCGGCAGCATCCCATGCAAGGCCAGCGTACCGCCACGCCCAGAAGCGGTAGTACATCTTGGCCCCGAGCAGGGGCAGGCGGAAAAGCGGCGTGTTGAATACCAGGCGCTTGAACGAAGATTGGCGCAGGGCTGTCTCAAGGCTGGAAACCGCGTTGTGGTGCGCCGGCGCGAACGGCGAGAGCACGGGCAGCGTCTCCGATTGCCGCACCTCGATGGCGCCAAGGTCGTTGGTTCCAATGCCTCGGGCTGCGCACAGCCCCAGATGTCGGATGGCCGCGGGATCGAGCCCCATGATTTGGGCCTGAACAGTGTCGAGTGCAACCGGATCGGTCGAGCACAGGATGCGATCGGCAACCCGCGGATGGCCCGACTTGGGTCCGTTGCCTTCGAGTCCGATGGTGGCATCCATGAGCGAGAGGTGCGGGCGCACGACGCTGTTCAGATCGGCCAGGGCATCGTCCAGCACGAGGTGGTACTCGTGGCGCATCTTGCTGAGGCAGCCCCATTGATTCTTCAGCGCGCCCGTGAGACCGGTCTTGGCGTGTGTCTTCATTACGGGAACGGTGATGAGCAGAGTGTCGCGAAGCACCCAGGGTACGTCGATGCGCTTGAGCACCACGTTGTCCGGCCTATCGACCCGCACGGTCCGCTCATTCGAAAGATTCAGCCACGTGGCGCCGGTCCGTCTGCAAACGTCGGCCATGCCGCTTGAATGAAAGGCTCGCTCGACGTTTTCCAGTACCTGATCGGCTTCGACGACATAGATCTTGCCGACATGCGCACGAATGGCCTCGATGAGGGCTTCCACCACCAGCGGCGAGGTGATGGCGCCTGGGATGAAGATGTCCCAGCCCAAGTTGACCTTGAGAGAGACGTCGGCGCCCGCGGGAATCGTGTGGGTCCAGTTCGCCGCCTCCAGTGCGCGTCGTACGGCCTGGCGCACGTCGCGTCCGGAATACTCCACCGCCACCACGGCTTTGGGTGTCTGCTGGGCACTGGAGTCAGGTTGTGCGGGCGATTCCATGGGCGAAAGCCGTGCGACCCGTGAAGCCAGCCGCATGACACCAGTCCAAGCGTACTCTGAAACCGTACCCTCTGAAAACCCTTCATCGCTTTCGACGCGAGATCTGCCGGCACTTTTGTGGTATCGATGTCCGTTCTTTGGCTCAATCGGAGATGACCTTCATGATTCGCATTGCACTGCTCGGAACCATTCTTCTGTCCCTGTTCGCTCGGCCCCTGCGCGCCGAGGAAGTCAAGCTCGGCTACGTGGATTTGCGGCGCGCGCTCTATGAAACCGAGGACGGCCGCAAGGCGCGCGCAAACCTCAAGAAGGACTTCGACAAGAAGCAGAAAGAGCTCGACGAGCAGCAGGAAGAGGTCAAGAAGGCCATCGAGGACTTGAACAAGAAGCGCACCCTGCTGCCCGCCGAGACGGTTCGCCAGAAAGAGGCTGAGCTGCAAGAGCGGGTCGGCAAGGTTCAGCAAACGTACATGCGCCACCAGCAGGACCTGGCGGGCAAGGAAGAGGAAGCCACCGCGCCCATCGTGGAGCGCCTGCAGCGGATCATCGGCAAGATCGCGGCGGCCGAAAACTTCACCATGGTGCTCGACAAGAGTGCTGGCGTGGTATTCGCCAAACCGCACCTCGACCTGACCAACGAGGTCATCCGCCGCTTCAACGCCGGCGAGGAGAAGGCCGCGGCTCCGGCCAAGAAGCCAGCGGCCGCCGATCCCAAGAAGAAGTAGCGCGGGCCAGGGGAGCGCCATCGCCGTGGCTACCATGGACATCACAGCCATTCATGCGGTGCTTCCCCATCGATATCCCTTTCTTCTTGTGGACAGGGTCGACGATCTGGGCCCCGACAAAATCATCGCACGCAAGATGGTCAGTGCGAATGAACCCTTTTTCGAGGGGCATTTCCCTGGCCATCCCGTGATGCCAGGTGTGTTGATTGTGGAAGCACTGGCGCAGGCGGGGGCTCTTCTGGCCGGACCGCAGGTGGGCTTCGATCCTGCTCGGCAGGCCATCTATTTCATGGCCATCGACAAGGTCAAGTTTCGCAAGCCCGTCTTCCCAGGCGATGCGCTGATTTTGGAGGTCATCCCTCTTCGCAAGGGTGAATCGGTGTGGAAGATGCGTGGCGAGGCGAAGGTGGACGACGCCGTCGTGGCCGAGGCCGAGTTCGTGGCCGTCATCAAGAACATCGCCGCTGGCTAGCCATCGATCACATGCACATGCACCATGAAGGGCTGGTAGAGCCGATGCAACGGACGAGGCTGTTTGGTGCACACTGGGGCCGGGCGTTCTTGCTGCTGGCTTTCGCTCTTTGCGTGGGCTCGTGCCGGCGCAACCGCTTTCCCTCGCGCGGGGATGCCGCCGCGGTCGTGGTTGTCGTTCCGCGCGCCGATGCAGCTGGTCCGCCGCGGGTGCTGGAGCAAGAACCCAACGACAGCCCGGAGCAGGCCCAGATGCTGGCCATCAACCTGGATTGGCCAGTGCTCACCGTCGAGGGCACGCTTTCTGGGCCAGGAGAAGGCAAGGGCAGGGATGTCGACGTTTTCAAGCTGATGGTGCCGGGCCACGGCCTGGACCCGGCTGTACCGGCGGCGGCGCGGGATTCCGCCCAGCCGGACGACGCGCGTCTTGCGGCTCGCAAATTGTCTTGTGAAATCGTATCGAGCGCGGGCTCGGGAGTGTCGCTGCAACTTCTCGACGACGGCCTTAAGTCTCTGGAAACCATCTCGGCCGATCCCGGCGATGCCGCCGGCATGCCCAATATGGCTGCGCTGCCGGGCCGCATGTACTATTTTCGCGTGAAGGCGCAGGCCAAGCCAGGCAAGAGCAGGGATCTCCAAGCGACCGGCAGCAGCTACAAGCTGACCATCCAGCTTGGGGATTTCGAGGTCGCGGAGGAGCGCGAACCCAACGACGGTTTGGATACGGCGCAGCCGTTGGCCCTGGTTGGGACCGCAGATTTCGCGGGCCTCTTCGGCTGGCAACACGATCAGGACTTCTACCGAATACCGACGCCCGAGATCGCGTCAGCCGTCGATATCGAACTGGACGCGGTCGAGGGCGTGGCCGCTGGCCTTCAGGTCCTGGATGGTGGCGGCACGAGAATCGCGGCCGGCAAGGGACGAAAGGGCGACCGCCTCGCCCTGCACAACGTGACTGTCCCCGCCGCCACCGTCGATGCGGGCGCGGCGAGCCGTTTCTTCTACCTCGTCGCTCGCGCCGAATCCGGTCACAACCGCGCCCAGCGCTACGTTCTGCACATCACCCTGGGCAGCCTCAAGCAAGACGCGGAAATCGAGCCCAACGATACTCCAGCGAAAGCGACCGCTGTACGTGACGGCACGATTTCGGGCTTTCTGCCGGTCGGCGATGTCGACTACTTCCGCTACACCGGCGACGGGCAGCGTGAAGTCAGCTTCGAAGTTTCCTGTCCGACCCGCGTGCGTGGCAAGCTGGAGGTCGTACGGCCGAGTGATGGCCAGGTGCTTGGGTCGGCCGAAGCCAAGAAAGCCCGGCAAACCGTGGTGCTGGCCAAGATCCTCAGCCTCGGTGAACCCCTGCTCGTGCGCCTGTCGCAAGGCAAGGGAGACGGCAATCCCAATGAACCCTATTCGCTCAGGATCAGCAGCGCACCGGTGCCGATTCAGAAAATCGGTGCCACAAATTCGCCTTCGACCCTAAACCCGGACTAGAAAATGGCCGATTGATCAGTGGAGGCTTTTGGCAACGCGTGCGAGGCCTGGGCATCCAAAGGTTAGATCATGGTGGCCAAACGAGACAGACTCTCACCTGCAGCGAGGACATCTCGGAAAACTTTGCGAGGGCTGCTCGCGGCACCGCGACAGTTCTGTCGCGAATTTGTTTGCTCGACCGCCGCACAAGCAGTGAATAACTGGGCCGGCAAGTGCGCCCAAACATGGAAAGAAGCAAAGTTCGAACTCAACGTGGGTGTGCGCCTTGACTGCCAGGCCGCGATGTTGCAAGCCATAAGCATAGGCAGAGGTTTCCCAATGCTAGAGCCATGGATCATCGACGAAATCCGGCGTCGCGAAGAAGAGCGTCGGCGGGGCGAACGTCCGCAGCTCGAACTGCCTCTGCCCGAGCACGAGTGGCGGAAAGAGAATGATTTCGGGGATGTCCAGGAACGGCAAGGCGACCGTGCGCCCGAACGTGGGGTCGTCATTATCGGCATGTAGACCGCGGCAAAGGCCATCGGCGCCGTGGCCCATAGCGCCGTAAACTGATCGGGTTTTTGGCTCTCTGGCTAAAACCACCTTATCAAGGGGTATGACGCTGGAGCGATTGGGTGAGAAGCGGAGCTTCCGAGTTCACAGACTGATCGGCCGAGAAGCGGAGCAGCGCAGTCTAGATGCCGCGCTCGACCGGACCCTGCGGTTCGAAGCCCCTCAATTTGTAACCATCATCGGCGGCTCGGGCATCGGCAAGTCGCGCTTGCTTGCCGAGTGGCTCAAGGATGTGGGCGAGCGCAAGAGCTTCCGCACCGTGTTCGTGTCCGCCCTGGCCGGCAACGCGGGGACCACGCCAGGCGGAGTCATTGGGCACCTCCTGCGGGCCCGAATCGGCATCACCGACGACATGGACAAGAAGTCGACCGAGGCCCTGTTTCGTGAGGAATTGCAGGGTGTGTTTGGCGATCGGCGGGTGTCGGAGATTGCCGGTCTGCTCGGCGCGTTTCTCGGCTTGTCGCCATCGGGAAGCCCTCTCGTACAGTCGCTGGCCATGCGGCCCGAGCAACAGGCCGAGCTGTCGCGCGCGGTGCTGTGCCGTTTTCTCGAAGAGGATGCGCGCCAGCATCCCATGCTCTACGTCATCGACGATGGCCATCTCGCAGATGACGATTCGCTGGATCTGCTGACGCGTTTGCGCGCCGATCTCGGGGAGACCACCTTGGTCGTCCTGGTGGCGGCACGGCCAGAATTGCTGGTCCGCCGGCCGAACTGGAGTCGGGTGGAGGGCAGCCATGCGCGCATGGACCTAGGTGGATTGGCGCCGCTCGAGATGGATGTCTTCATCAAGTGCGCGCTTGGCGCCGAAGAGCTCGCGCCCGGCTTGGCCGAGCGCGCTGCCGTGGAATCGGGCGGCAACCCGTCCCTGCTCAGCGAACTGCTATGCGCCTATCACCAACACGGCATCTTGGCGTGCGACACGAAAGACGCTTGGCTGTTCGACGACGATCGGGCCAAACGGGAGAGTCCGGTCCTGTCTGCCGAGGTCGAGGCCTGCGCGCGCGTGTCCCAGCTCAGCCCCAGCGAGCGTGAGCTGCTTTCGCGGGCCGCGGCCATGGGCGGCATTTTCTGGACGGGAGGACTAACTGCCTTGGGCCGGCTGGGGGCCGAGCCCTGGGATCCGACCCTGGTATTCGCGCCCGATCCGTCCATCGAGGAAACCAAGCGTATGGTGCGCACCCTCGTCGAGCGTGGCTATCTCAGGAAGGCCGAATCCAGCTACATGGGCGACGAAATTGCCTGGTGCTTTGCCGACGCGGACGAACGCATGCTGATCGAGTCCACCGTCGATCCGGAGATCACCCGGCGGCGCAAGCGATTTGCCGCGCAGTGGATCGAAGCGCGCGCCGGCAAATCCATGTCCGCCGACCAGCTTGAGAACGTCGCCGTCCTCTACCAGGAAGGCGGAGACACTCGCCGCGCCAGCCTTCGCTTCATCGCCGCGGCGGATGAGGCTGGCCGCGGGCGCGACGACGAGCGAGCACGATCGCTCTATGCCCGCGGGCTGGCGCTGCTCGACAGCGACGATTCGCTGCTCAAGATCGAGGTCCTGCACAAGCTTGGCGACATCTCAGCCCGGCTCGGGCACAGCCACGAGGCGCTGGCCCATTTTGGCGACATGCTCAAGGCGGCTTGGTGCTTGGACATGCCCGGCAAGGGTGGCGCCGCGCACTCCCGCATCGGCCGCACCTACCGGGCGCTCGGTGACTACCGCATGGCGGTTCAGCACCTGGACATGGCGCACCTGCTTTTCGACCTGGGCGGCGACCGGCCCGGCGTGGCCGCCAGCCTCGACGATATCGGCAGGGTCTACTACCTGGTCGGCAAGCCCGACGAGGCCTTGCGCTGTCACAAGGCTGCGCTGGCGATTCGGGTCGAGCTCAAGGACGAGCGAGGCACGGCTCTGACGCTGGCTTGGCTCGGGCTGGTCGAGGCGCAAATGGGGCACCTGGGACTGGCGCAACAGAGCTTCGAACGCGCCCTGGCTATTAGCCAGGCCACCCGCGATCCGCACGGCATCGTGTTCACCCTTCTCGATCTCGGCGCCCTGACCCGCGAAGCTGGACATCCCAAGTTGGCGCACAAGCTGCTCGCGCAGGCGAGGGGGATTGCAACCACGATGGGCGACCGTTTGACCGAGTGCCATCTGGCCCTGCAAATCGGAGACTGTTTGCTGGCCCAGGGCGAGCAAGCGGCGGCCGAGAAGGAAATGCGATCCGCCAAAGAGATCGCGCAGAAATTCGGCGCGCGTCGCCTGGTCGCCGAGGCCGATCGAGGCCTGGCCGAGATCCACCTTTCGCTCGGCGACAACCTGGCGGCCCGGGATCACGCATCCTGGGCCGTGGGCGAGGCGGAAAAGATGGGAGCGGCGCCGCTGGTTGGGACCGCGCTGCGCGTGCTCGGGACGGCGCTAGCAGCCGGGGCGCCGGGCGATTGCGACCGGGGCGGCCCGCGCGAGGTCTTCGACCGCGCCATCGAATTGCTCGGCTCTTCAGGCGCGGAGCTGGAGCTAGGCCGAACCTTCTCCGCCTACGCCGATTTCGAGGAGAAAATCGGGCGCCAGGAGGCGGCAGAGAAACTTCGCGATCGAGCCTTCGCTATCCGCCGCGATGCGGGTTTGCAAGCGCCTGAGCGAGAAATCGTCGCTACGAGCGAAGCGCCGCTCTTGCAGTAGTCGAAACAAACACAGAGGACACAGAGGTCACAGAGCCGGAGAACCAACCTTCGGATTCTGGATCCGATCCCCTTCTTCTTCCGTCCTCTGTGTTCTCTGTGTCCTCTGCGTCTTCTTTCCTACTTCTTCTTGAGATCGTCGAGCTTCACCAACACCCGGTCGAGCCCCCACTTGGGTACAATGAAGATGTCGGACTGGCCGTTGGCCTGAACGTAGAAGTTGCCCTTCTCGCTGGTTTCGCTGCCGACCTTGAGCACGCAGGTGTGACCCTTGACGTTCGATTTCGTGGCGATGGTCGCCGACGGCTTGGCCAGCCCCGTGGCCTTGGGCGAGTTGTCCTCGGCGAATCCCTGACCCTTCCAATCGGTGAAGGCGCCGGTGATGGGCGATACCTTGGAATCGTCGGCGGTGAAGTTGGCGGGCTTGGTGGCCTTCCAGGTGCTGCCTTGCTTGGCCAGGGTGAATGAATCCTTGTCGTGGGTCACCGCGACCTCGGTCAGCTCGTCGCTCTTGAGGTTGCACATGGTCTTGTCGCGAAAATCAATGGGACGCTTGTTCAAGCGGTCGATGTTGAACTTCTTGACCAGGAAGACTTGCGGATTGTCTGCCAGCTTGACGTACCAGTCGTCTTCGCCCTTTTTCTTGCCCACGAGGGCTGTCTGCTGCTTGCCGTTCTTCAGGCTCACCGTGACAGTGAGCTCAGGGGTATCGAGGCCAGTCTCCTCAGGTTTGGCGCTGTCGGCGAAGTCATTGGCCTTCCAGGTGCCGAGCAGAGAGGCCATGCCGCTGGCTACGCTCTTGTCGAAGGGCTCGACTTTCACCGAGGATTCCACGACTTGCCATTCCGGGGCCGGTCCGGCGTCGCGCGGGGCCGGCTTGGAAAGCACGATCTTCGCGCCGTTCTTGCTGGTGACCTGTAGCTTCTCTGCGTCTTTCTCGTCGAAACTGGTGATGGTCTTGTCCCGCCAGGCGGTGGTGTCCTTGTCGAACTGGTACTTGAAGAGGCCGGAGGTCGACCACACCTCATCCTTGCCCTCCAGGCGAATCATGGTCATTTGATTCGAGGTCTTGCCCATGCGTAGGTCGGCCAGAACGGTCTCGCCCTTCTTGACCGTGAGGCGCAGGCCGTCCTCGCCCAGCTCGAACTCGCCTTGTCGGCTCTTCTGGTCCGAAACGATGTTGCCGAATTCCATCTTGGTCAGCGACTCGAAGGCCAATTTCGCTCCGTCCTTGTCGGCGGGGAAGGCCATGGGCTTCACGATCTTGTAGGCGTCGCCTTCCTTCTTGATCACCGTGGTGGTCTTGCCCTTGGTCACTTCCAGAGTGTCGAAACCGCCGTCAACAAGTTTTGCGATGGGCCGCGGGGTGCTTTCGGCGGAGCGGTTCCCCTTTTCGGGCGAGCGCAGCAGAAGCACGGTGGCCAGGATGAGGCCGGCGAAGACAAGGCCGGCAATCAGGGTCTTGCGATTCATCGTGTACCTCGAATGATTAGAGCCGTTGATTCATGCGGTTGGACTTGCGTAGGCGCCAGCGGCCGACGCCGTACAAACAGAACACCATGGGCAGGCCGAGAATGTTGGCCCACTGTATGGCGCTGGCCTTGGCCTCGGACACCGCCGGGATTTGCCGGCTGTCCATGGTTTTAGAGCGCAAGGGAATGAGGGCCTCGTCCTCGACGGTCCAGCCGATGGCGTTGTAGAGCAACTGCGCCCCCGCCGCGTAGACCGGCAGGAAGCGGGCAAGCTGCGTCCATTCGTCGTTGGCGAAGGCCGCGTTGCCAATGACCACCAAGCGCACGGGCTTCTGGGATTCGGACAGGGGCATCTTGTCCGTGGCGGACACTGAAGCGGGCGGCGCGGTCACGTAGGCGCTCTTGAGCGGGCCTTGGTAGGCATAGCCGAAAGCGTACGCGGCGAACTCCTTGCCGGGCTCGAACTTCATCTCGGGGCTGACGATGGCAAAACCCGAGTGTTTGTAGCTCGAAGTCGACGAGGCGGCCAGGCGCCAGATTCTTCCACCCGTAGGCACGTTTCCGCCCGCCAGCGGTCCGGTCAGGTCGACGGGGCTGGCGTAGGGGAAGATCACGCCGCGCACGCCCTCGAGCACCGAGAGTCCTTGCGGCTTGTCCGTCGCGGCGGCCACGAAAGCCGGCAAGGTCAAGAGGGCGCGGCGGCCATTGCCCACGTCCATCACGCCCGGCGCGGCGCCCTGGGGATCGATGACGATGTCTTGGCCGACCTTGAAGCCGTAGGCTTCGAGAATCTTGCCCATGCCGTGGTCGTTGCCCTGGAGCATCTTCATATTCTCCATGCCGCGCGCGCCGGCCGATCCGGCGGCCATGCCGGGCGCGAGCAGGATGGCGCCCTTGCCGGTCATGAGGAATCGGTCGATCTCGCGCAGGCCCTTCTCGTCGATGCTCTGATGGGGACCGGCAACGACCAATGCGTCGACATCGGCTCCGATTTCGGCCGACGACGGGTTGACCGTGGTGACGTCGTACTCTTGCTCGACATCCTGCTTGAGCGCCTGCAAGCCCTGGTTGAGGTCGCCTTCGCCGTGTCCGGAGGTGAAGGCGATTTTCTTCTTCTTCACCGTCATCTTCTTGATGAGCGACGAGAGCTGGTACTCAAGGCCGGCATCGTTCACGATCTGCGGGATGGCCTCGGTCTTGTCACCGTACTGCAAGCACAGGCCGAGATAGTAGGCACCCAGCTCGAACTTCGAGTTGCTGACCTTCTGAATCTGGACCTTCTGCACCTTGCAGCGCGAGGCTTCTTCCTCGAACTTCTTGTCCGTCCCCGGGTCGATGGCTTCCCAGTGGAAACGGCCTTTCGAGCTCGACTTGTAGTCATCGAGCTTGTCGCGCACGTCGCGCGACAGCCGCTTGATCTCGGGCGGGAGATCCTTGGAGATGTAGGCCTTGACCGAAAGGTAGTCGGGCAGGGCCTTGACCAGATCCTTCGAGGCCTGCGAGAGCGTGTAGATGCGCTTTTCGGTCAGGTCCAGCCTGCCGAAAAGGCGCGTGCCAATGAGGTTGACCAGGACCACCGCGCCGGCGACGAAGATCGCGTATAGGACGACGTTCGAGGCGAAGCTTTTCTTCTTGCTGGAAATCGACATGACGTGCCTTCTCCGTTACTTCCACTTGCGGGATTGCAGCGAAGCCGTGGCGATGACCAGGGCGACCACCATCACGGACGTATAGTAGAGGACGTCGCGGGAATCGATGACCCCGCGGCTGAGCGACTCGAAATGGTTGCCCATGCTCAGGAAGGACAACACGGGGGAGATCCAATCGGGCGCGTACTGCGCGACTTGGCCGAAGATGAAGAGCGCGAACGAGATGGCGAAGGCCAGGATGAAAGCCACAATCTGGTTGCGCGTCAGCGACGAGGCCATGACCCCAATGGCGACGTAGGCGCCACCCATGAGCAGAAGTCCCACGTACCCGGTGATGACCGGACCTTTATCCACGGGACCGAGCAGGGTCAGGCTGATGGCGTAGAAGCAAGTCATGCCCACGATGGCCGCCAGCATGGCCAGGCCGGCCAGGAACTTCCCCAGCACGACTTCCCAGTCGCGCACCGGCATGGTGATGAGCATCTCCAGCGTGCCGCTGCCTTTTTCTTCGGCCAGAAGACGCATGGTAATGGCGGGGATGATGAAGGTGAAGATGAGCGGCGTGAGCGTGAAGTAGGCGCGTAGCTCGGCCTGCTTCTCGAGGAAGAGCTGGCTCCAGTAGAGGTAGCCCGCGATGAGCATGAACACCGTGACCACGATGTAGGCCACGGGCGAATTGAAGTAGGTCTTGATTTCGCGTTTGGCGACGGTGACAGCGGTACTCATGATCGGCTCTCTTCCCCGGTGGTAAGGTTGCGGAATACGTCTTCCAGGCTGGCCGCCTGGCGTGTCAGCTCGAGCAACGTCCACTTGTTGTCCACGGCCGCGCGGAAGAGCAGCTTGCGTAGGTCGTTCTTGGCTTGGCCGTCGATGGCAAAGGTGTGGGCGCCATCCTCGCCAGCGACCTTCTGGCACTGGACCACGCCTGCAACACTGGCGACCTTGTCCCTGACCGCATCCGGCGCGGCGCCGTTGGCCTCTAGCACCAGGCGGTAGCGCGTGGCCTTCTCACGGGCGCGCAATTCGTCTGGCGTCCCGTCGGCAACCAGCTTGCCCCCACTGATGATGAGCATACGGCTGCAGGTGGCCTGCACCTCGGGCAGGATGTGGGTCGATAGGATGACGGTCTTTTCTTTGCCGACCTCCTTGATGAGGGCGCGGATCTCGGCGATCTGGTTGGGGTCGAGGCCGCTGGTCGGTTCGTCCAGGATGAGGATGTCCGGGTCGTGCAACATGGCCTGGGCCAGGCCGACGCGCTGCCGGTAGCCCTTGGACAGCTCGCCCACCAACTTCCCGGCCACGTCGGAAAGGCCGCAGCGGCCGCCGATCTCCTTGATGCGCGAGTGCACCCGGTCGCCGGTCATACCGTGCATGTTGGCGGCGAACTCGAGGTGCTCGAGCACGCTCATGTCCTTGTAAAGCGGCGTGTCCTCCGGGAGGTATCCGACGTGCTGTCGCACCTCTAGGGACTGGTCGAACACGTCGAAGCCCGCGACCTGAGCGCTACCCGAGGTGGGCGCCAAGAAGCAGGTCAGGATCTTCATGGTGGTGGACTTGCCTGCGCCGTTCGGGCCAAGAAAGCCGAGCACCTCGCCCTTGCGCACGTTGAAGGACACTTGGTCCACGGCACGGTTGGGTCCGTATTCCTTGGTCAAATTCTCGACCTTGATCATCACGTCTGCCATTGCTACCTCGCTCGATTAACCGGCGCATAAACCCGTGGGCGCGCCGGCTTATTCCCGAAGGGTTGCGGTTTCTTGAGGGGTTCTCACGTACAGCAATATGCTAGGAAATGTCAAGGCATGGGCGCGTGCGCTTGCCTAAGGCCTTGGATAGCCCAGGATCGGGCCGAGCGGACAGAGGCTGGCGATCCAGCGTGCCGCGACCTCGCGGCTGGGCCCTTCCAGGGTCGATGAACGGCTCGATTGGCGAAGGATCTCCGCCGCTTGAAGTGCAGCGCTGGCCGGAAGTTCTTTGCCTGAGTTAAAGTTTAACTTGAACTTTTCGATAGCCGCGCGCGGGAGCACGGCCAGGGGTCCAGGCTGGTCGCCAAGGAGCTTCGCCACCAGCACCGTTCGTGCGAGAAGGCCGGCGTCAACGCTGGCTTGGTCGATGTTGAGGTTTGTGCCGCCAGAACGCTCCGCCTTGGTCAGCGCCTCCAGCGCCTCGGGCACAAGCTGCTGTGGCCGAGCTCCCAGCCCAGTCAGCATCTCCACCGCTGCCGCGGCTCGTCCGACCGCAAGCGTGGCCGTGGCTAGATCCGCCAGGCTGGCGAAGGGGCGTTCGCCAGGGGCAGGCGGGGTATCCAGGATTCTCGGGAAGGCGGGTCTTGCGCGCGACAGGCAAGCCAAAAGCTCGCCATCCTCGGGCTCGAAGATGTTGATGGCCGGCCGGAGCACGGCAAAGGGATTCTTGCCCACCAAGGCGGTCGCCAATCGGCGCAACTTCCCAATCAGGCTCACCCCCAACCGGTGCAGCTTGATGAGCGGCACGGTGCGCACCGCCGCGCTCTCTCGATTGGCATCCCCGCGGGCCAGGAGCTCGACCGCGATATCCAGGGTGGCGGAAAGGCGTTCGAGGGAGGAGCGAATACCGTCCTCATCGCTGGGGCTGATGCGATCCGCGGCCAGGACGCGGTTGCACAGGGCGACCAGCGCAAAGTGCAGATCGGCTGTCTCCTCGCGCGTCTGCAGGCCACCCACCGCGCGCGCGAAAGGCGTCTTGCCCGACAGTCTTTCGGTCACGACCAGAGGCAGGCGCAAATGGATGTCGTCGATGGGCTCGCCGCGCGGCCGCAGGCTAGGGGCTGGACTTGCCTCGATGCGAACCGAGGTCGGATCCAGCTCTTGGTACGCGATCAGGGCCTCGTAGAAATCAACGAAGCCGAGATCCGCCATGCGGCCCGAACGCCAGCGGTAGGCCGTCTCTTCCAGCTCGGCGTCGTCCTCGGCGCGCATGCCCACCAGCAACCGACGCATCATGACCGGCGAATAGCGATAGAGGCTGTCGACCAGGTGCTGGGTGACCCGAACTTGTTCCGGTTCGCCGCTGAGCTCCAGGGTGAACAGGCGATCCGGCGAATCCCACAGCACGCCTTCGGGATTGTCCGGCGCGTCCTCCAGGGAGACGTCGTAGATGCGTGCACGCTTGCGCAGGAGAAGCGCCAGAAGCTCGACGTCGATGCCCTGGGCCCATTTCCCTAGGACCTCGGGCGGGGCCTCGACCAAGGCGGCCAACCATTCGTCGGACTTTTCCAGGGCCACGCGGTCGCGATCCCAGACCGAGAAATCAAGGACGGTCTGCACCTGCTCGGCCGTGCCGTGTACCAGAATCTCCATCGCTTCCGGAAAACCGAGCTCGTGGATGACGTAGTAGAACTCGTCCGGCGGCAGGGCGCGAATGGCGGCTTGTGGATCCGGGGCGTCGAAAAGCTCGTCGGCCCGGCGCGCGCGCTGGCCCCGCGCGAGGCGGGCGCGATACTGCGAGAGGGCCACGAGGTTCTCCTTGGGTTCGTTCTTGCTGGATTCGGTCACGGCCCCACTATGCCACGGCCCAAGCATCATTCCCGGTTTCGGCGCGGGTGGAGTTTTCCAGTTCCATCTGCCATTGACAGGGGTGCGCTGTTCGGCGATACAGCCCACCAAGATGCGACTTCTGCCCAGGGAAGAATCCTTCTTCGACGACTTCGAGAAACACGCGCAAAAAACCGTCGAAGGCTGCCGGGCATTCGTCGAGATGGCCCAAGGCAAGGTTTCCGCCGCGGAAGCCTGCCCCAAGATCAAGGCCATCGAAAACGAGTGCGATCACATCACCCATCACGTGGTGGAGCGCCTGCACAAGGTCTTCATCACGCCCATCGACCGCAACGACATCTTCCGCCTGATTTCGAAGATGGACGACGTCATGGACTTCGTCGAGGCGGCATCCCAGCGTGTGGCGCTCTATGAGGTTGACGGCCACAACAACGAGCTTTGGGCTCTGGGGCGCGTGCTGCAGTCGGGCTCCGAGCGCATCAGCGAAGCCGTGGCCGGGATGCGGAACTTGAAGCATCCCGAGCTGATTCTCGAGAAGTGCGTGGAGATCAACCGGCTGGAGAACGAGGCCGACGTTCTCCTTCGCGTTGCTATCGCGAAGCTGTTCAAGGAAGAGAAAGATCCCATGGCTGTCATCAAGTGGAAGGAGATCTTCGAGCTGATGGAGACTGCCACCGATCGCTGCGAGGACGTGGCCAACATCATCGAGGGCGTGGTCCTCGAGAACTCCTAGGGGCGCGGTGGACCACAAGCTCGTCCTCGTCATCGCGATCGTCGCCGCCGCGTTCATCTTCGATTACATCAACGGCTTCCACGACGCGGCGAATTCCATCGCCACCGTGGTCTCGACCCGGGTGCTGACCCCATTCCAGGCCGTGCTGTGGGCGGCGTTTTTCAACTTCGTCGCCTTCGCCGTCTTCGACCTTCACGTGGCCGGCACCATCGGCAAGGGCATCATCGATCCGAATATCGTCGATATGTCGGTGATCATCGGAGCGCTGAGCGGTGCCATCGCCTGGAACCTGTTGACCTGGTGGTGGGGGCTTCCGTCCAGCTCGTCGCACGCGCTGGTGGGCGGCCTCATCGGGGCAGGCGTGTCCAAGGCAGGCTTCGGTATCTTGGGCTGGCAGAAGATCAGCATCACCGCGCTCTTCATCATCGTTTCCCCGGTGGTCGGCTACATCGGTTCGGCGCTTATGACGGTGGGATGTTCGTGGCTTTTGCGCAGAATGAATCCGGGCAAGGTCGACCGCTGGTTCAGGCGGTTGCAACTCGTGTCGGCCGCGGCCTTCAGCCTCAACCACGGCGGCAATGACGCCCAGAAGACCATGGGCATCATCGTGGTGCTCCTCTATTCCCAAGGCTACCTCGGCAGTCACTTTCCGGGGGGCCACGAAATACCCAAATGGATCGTCCTCGGCTGCTATCTGGCCATGGGCCTTGGCACCATGACGGGCGGCTGGCGCATCGTCAAGACCATGGGCATGCGGCTGACCAAGCTGCGTCCGTTTGGCGGTTTCTGCGCCGAAACCGGTGGTTCGATCGCCATTTTCCTGGCCACCATGATGGGGATCCCGGTCTCCACGACCCACACCATCACTGGGGCTATCGTCGGCGTGGGCTCGACCTCCAGCCCTGGCAAGGTGCGTTGGGGGGTTGCAGGGCGAATCGTGTGGGCGTGGATCTTCACCATCCCGGCCTCGGCCGCCATCAGCGCCGCCGCCTACTTCATCGCTCGTGCCTTGGGTGCCTAGCCGTTGCCAATGCGCAACCCTCAAAGGGTTCCGCGCCTCCCGCGAGGGGGAAGGTTGAGCAAGGCTCAACCATTCCCACGCGCCTGCTAGGATCGCGTGGTGCTTTCTCGCATCCTTGCCACGATTCGCGAACGAAGTCTGGTGACCAGGGGGGATCGCTTGCTGGTCGCCGTGTCGGGCGGTCCTGATTCGACCGCACTTCTGCACGGGCTGGCCAAGATCGCCCCACGCCTTGGCATCACCCTGGCGGCGGCTTGTGTGGATCACCGCTTGCGGCCCGAATCAGCCGCGGAGGCGCGTGATGTCCGTCGGCGGTGTCAGGACATGGGTATTGCGTGCGAAGTGTTGGAAGTGGATGTGAGCCGTGCTCGCAAGGCCCACATCTCGGGGCAAGAGGCCGCGCGGAACGTTCGCCTGGCCGCGCTGGAGAACGCCGCCAGCCAGCTCGGCTGCACGAAGATCGCCTTTGGCCACACTGCCGACGATCAAGCCGAGACGGTGCTTTTCCGTATCGTGCGCGGGACAGGCGTGGCCGGGCTGGCCGGAATTCCGTATCGGCGCGGGTCGTTCATTCGACCCTTGCTCGACGCCAGACGCGCGCAAATTCTGGCTTACTTGGCCAAGCGCAAGCTGGCTTTCGTGGAGGATCCCTCCAACGCCAACCGCCGCTACGCCCGCTCGCGTATTCGTCATGACGTCCTGCCCATGCTGGCTCGGGAGAATCCGCGCGTCGTCGAGGCGCTCCTCGACCTGGCTCGCGAGGCGCAGGGCAAGGGTGCGGGGCTCTGGCGTCAAGCTTTGCCCCCCGAGCTCCACTTGCCAAGGCCAGCCGTCCACACCGTGGATCGCTGGATGCGCGACGGGCACGGAACGCGGACTATGACAGTCCGAAATGGCGAGCTCTCGGTTCGCTACGGGAAGGTCTCGTGGCAGCAGCGAACGCAGGGCGCGGATCTTTCTGCCAAGGCGCAGGAAGCGGAAGAGCGACTGGTAGCGGGTCCAGGAGCGTATCGAACCTTCGATTCCCCGGCTCCTGGCCTGGAGATCTCGCCCGCGTGCGCGGGTGTGGCGCCAGGTGGAAACGCAGCCTGTTTCGACACCGCGAAGGTGAAATGGCCGCTGCGCGTGCGCTCGCTGCTCCCGGGCGATCGTATGGCGCCGCGGGGCGGCCGCGGCACGCGCAAACTCTCCGATTTGCTCATCGACGCCAAGATTCCCAGGCAGGACAGGGCACTTCTTCCCGTGCTTTGCGATGCTTCGGGGGCCATTTTGTACGTTCCTGGTCTGCGGCCGTCGCAATTGGGACGGCCTGACGAGACGACGCAAGACTGGATCCATGTCCATGTGTTGCGTTGACGGATCCCCTTTTGGTGTCAATATCTTGAGTACAACCTCCGCATAAGGAAATTTGGTGCGTAACAGCCACAAAACCGTACTGGTCTGGGTGATGATGATTTTCGCTTTCATCGTCGTCTGGCAGCTCATCAACCCGCGGCAAGTCGAGCAACCCTTGACGTTCTCGGAGTTCATCCAGAAGGTGGAGAAGTCGCCTGCCGATTTCAAGCCAGCGCCACCGCTGGAGATCCGCATGAACGGCAACCACGCCGAGTTTCGCGGGGCCTTGAAGAAGAACGACGAGCCGTTCGTGACCACTGGCTTCATCGGCGAACAAACCCTGGAGAAGCTGAACAAGGCCGGTATCACGTACAAGATCGTCCGTGAGAGCGAGGGTGGTTTCTGGCAGCAGATCCTCATCACATGGCTGCCGATTCTCGTGGTTGCGGTCGTCTTTTTGCTCTTCATGCGCCAACTGCAGGTCGGCGGCGGCAAGGCCATGAGCTTCGGCAAGTCGAAAGCCAAGCTGCTGTCCGAGAACCAAAAGAAGGTGACCTTCGCCGACGTGGCCGGTATCGAGGAGGCCAAGGACGAGGTTGAGGAAATCATCGCTTTCCTGAAGGATCCGAAGAAGTTCACGCGCCTCGGCGGTCGCATTCCCAAGGGCGTGCTCATGATGGGCCCGCCTGGGACGGGCAAGACGCTGCTTGCGCGCGCCATCGCGGGCGAGGCCGGTGTGCCCTTCTATTCCATTTCGGGTTCGGACTTCGTCGAGATGTTCGTGGGCGTCGGCGCCAGCCGCGTGCGCGATCTGTTCGAGCAAGGCAAGAAGAACGCACCTTGCATCATCTTTATCGACGAGATCGATGCCGTCGGCCGCCACCGCGGCGCAGGCCTGGGTGGCGGTCACGACGAGCGCGAGCAGACCCTGAATCAGCTCTTGGTCGAGATGGACGGCTTCGAATCCAACGATGGCGTCATCTTGATCGCGGCCACCAACCGGCCCGATGTCCTCGACCCGGCGCTCCTGCGGCCTGGCCGCTTCGATCGTCGCATCGTGGTGCCCCAGCCCGACGTGAAGGGGCGTACGGGAATCCTCAAGGTTCACACCAAGAAGACCCCTATGGCGGCCAATGTGGATCTCGAGCTGGTGGCGCGCGGAACCCCGGGCTTTTCCGGCGCGGATCTGGAGAACCTGGTCAACGAGGCCGCCTTGCTGGCGGCTCGCCACGACAAGGATTCGCTGGATCGGCACGATTTCGAGCAAGCCAAGGACAAAGTCCTCATGGGCCCCGAGCGCCGATCGCTCATCATCAGCGACAAGGACAAGCGCGTGACGGCCTACCACGAGGGCGGCCACGCCTTGGTGGGCAAGATGATGAAGGGCTCGGACCCCATCCACAAGGTCACCATCATTCCGCGCGGTCGCGCCCTGGGGCTAACCCAGCAGTTGCCGGTCGAGGACCGCCTGAACGTGTCGAAGGATCTGGCCAACGATCAGATTGCCGTGGCCATGGGCGGCCGGGTCGCCGAGGAAATCATTTTCGGGCAAATCACGACCGGCGCCTCGAACGACATCCACACCGCTACCGATCTGGCGCGCAAGATGGTTTGCGAGTGGGGCATGTCGGAGAAGATGGGGCCGCTCAATTTTTCGCGCAACGACGAGATGGTCTTCCTGGGCCGTGACTTCGCCCAGCACAAGGAATACAGCGAGCAGACCGCGCTTGAGATCGACAGCGAGATCAAGCGCATCGTGATGGAGAACCATGATCGCGCCAAGAAGATCGTGATGTCCAACCTCGACAAGCTGAAGGTCCTGGCCGAGGCGCTCTTGGAGCGCGAAACCCTGGACGCCGCCGACATCGACGTATTGTTCGCGGGCGGAAAGCTCGACAACACGCCGCCGGTGGCCACCTTCCCGAGCCTGTCCAAGAGCTCGGAGCAGCTCAAGGCGCAGCGAGCTGAAGGCTCGGGCACCTCGTCGGCCAACTACCCGATTGTTCCACCCACGCCTGAAAAGGCGTAGTCGCGGTCGCGGCGCCATGCCGGTCGTCATCGCCGGAGTCCTCAACCTCACACCCGACTCGTTTTCCGACGGGGGACGCTTTGCCTCAGTTGAGAGCGCGGTCGCAGCCGGGCTGGCCATGGCCCTCGCCGGGGCCGACTGGATTGACATTGGCGGCGAATCCACGCGGCCTCACGCCGCCCCCGTGCCCGAGGGCGAAGAGATCCGCCGGGTGGTTCCGGTCATTGAGCACCTGGCGAGCAAGCTCGGATCGCGCGCACGGATCTCCATCGACACCTACAAGGCCGGGACGGCTCGCGCCGCGCTTGCCGCCGGGGCCAGCCTCGTCAACGACGTTTCGGGTGGCTTGCTCGAACCCGCTGTCCTCGAAGTGGCGGCCCGGGCCAATGCTGGCGTCGTCGTCGGGCACCTGCGCGGCCACCCCGCGACCATGATGGAAGACGTGCATTTCGACGACGTGGTGGCCGAGGTGGCGGCGGAGCTTGGCCTGCGCATCGCTGCTGCACGGACATCGGGTTGCACCGAGATCTGGGCCGATCCCGGCATCGGTTTCGGCAAGACACTGAACCACAACCTTACCCTGCTCGCCCATCTTCCCTCGCTGCGCCTCCGCCTTGGCGTTCCGCTCATGGTCGGGGTGTCGCGCAAGCGGTTCATCGGCGACCTGACCGGGCGACCGGTGGCAGATCGGGTGTTTGGCACGGCCGCGGCCGTGACCGCAGCTATTCTCGGCGGGGCTGCCGTGATCAGGGTTCACGATGTGCGGGAGATGAACGACGTGGTCAAAGTGGCCGAAGCTATTTCAAGCGCTCGCCTCGCCAGCTACAATGGCGAGCCAAATGGCTGAGCCTAATTCCGAACGAAGACTTTTCGGCACCGATGGTATTCGCGGTGTCGCCAACCGACACCCCATGACCGCCGAGATGGCCTTGGCGCTCGGCCGCTCCGTCGCCGAGCACTTTCGCCAGCGCGGCAAGCGTTGCCGCATCGTCATTGGCAAGGATACCCGCCTGTCCGGCTACATGTTCGAAAGCGCCCTCGAAGCGGGCATCGTCTCGGCAGGCGCGGATGTCATGCTGGTCGGACCGCTGCCGACCCCGGCCATTGCTTTCATCACCTCCAGCATGCGTGCCGACGCTGGCGTGGTCATCAGCGCGTCCCACAATCCGTTTCAGGACAATGGCATCAAAATATTCGGCCCGGACGGCTTCAAGCTGGCAGACGACATCGAGCTCGAAATCGAGCGGCGCATCGTCAACCCCGAACCCTTGACGCCCGGGCTAGAGCCACGCATCGGCAAGGCGGTTCGCCTCGACGACGCCGAAGGCCGCTACGTGCAGTTCATCAAGCACACCTTTCCCAAGGATCGCACCCTGGACGGCATGCGCATCGTGGTGGATTGCGCGAACGGCGCCGCCTATCGAGCCGCACCGCAAGTGTTCGAAGAACTGGGTGCCGAGGTCAGCGCCTTGGCGGTCGAGCCCGACGGGCGCAACATCAACGACGACTGCGGCGCTCTCCATCCCGAAAAGGCGGCCGTTGAAGTCAGGCGGACCAAGGCGGCCATCGGCATCGCTCTCGACGGCGACGCCGACCGCGTGATCCTGACCGACGAGCACGGCGAGATCGTCGACGGCGACTCCATCTTGGCCATCCTGGGCACGCGCTTCATCGCGCAGGGCAAGCTTCGTGGCAACACCGTGGTGTCGACCGTGATGTCCAACCTGGGCCTCGAACGCGCGCTGGCCGCCAAACAGGGCAAGCTGTTACGTACGGCGGTCGGCGATCGCTACGTCGTCGAGGCCATGCGCGAAGGTGGCTACGTGTTCGGTGGCGAGCAGTCTGGCCACATCGTCTTTCTGGAAGAATCCACCACCGGGGATGGTTTGCTGGCGGCCCTACAGGTGCTGTCCGTGATGGTGCAAGAGGGGCGCAGCCTTTCGGATTTGGCGAAGCTGATGACCCGCTATCCCCAGGTCCTGCTCAACTTTCCGGTGGCGCGCAAGCTACCCATCGACAGCCTGCCCGCCGTGCAGGCCGCCATTGCGAAAGTCGAAAAGACGTTGGGGCATGAGGGGCGGGTGCTGGTGCGCTACTCGGGCACGGAGGCCAAGGCGCGGGTCATGATCGAAGGCACGGATGAAAACACCATTCGCGCCTACGCCGAGGATATCGCCGAGTGTTTGCGCAAAGCCCTGGCGCAAACCTAGTCGTGCCCGTTGGTCGAACGCCCCAAGCCGTTTTGGAGGAAGCTCACATGGTTCGTCTTTTCATCAATGTTGACCACGTTGCGACCCTGCGCCAGCAGCGTGACACCATCTATCCCGATCCCGTCATGGCCGCCGGTGTCTGCGAGCTCTGTGGCGTGGACGGCATTACCGTACACCTGCGCGAGGATCGCCGGCACATTCAAGAACGCGATGTGCGCATTCTGCGTCAGACCGTGCGCGGTGGCCTGAACCTGGAAATGGCCGTGGTTCCGTCGATCATCGACATCGCGCTGCAGGTGGGGGCCGACATGTGCACGCTGGTGCCCGAAAAGCGCGAAGAGCGCACCACCGAGGGAGGCCTCGACCTGCGCGGGCGCGCCACAGAGATCGGCAAGGCCGTGCGCAGGCTGCGCGACGCCAACATCGGGGTCAGCTTGTTCATCGATCCCGAGGAGAACATGGCCCGCGCTTGCGTGGATCTGGGCGCGACCCAGGCCGAGCTGCACACCGGGGACTACTGCCACGCCAAGGTCGGAACATCCGAGGCAAGCCGCGAGCTGGCGCGCCTGGAGAAGGCCGGACGAATCGTGGTGGATACTGGGCTGCGTCTGGCAGCCGGCCACGGGCTGGACTACGCCAACGTGGGCCCGGTTGCAGGCCTCGCGAATCTCGAGGAAATGAGCATCGGGCACGCGGTGGTCGCGCGCGCGGTCATGGTGGGCATGGAGCGCGCGGTGCTCGATATGCGCAAGGCCATCGACGAAGGTGTGCGCGGAGCGCATCGCGGGTAAGATCGCCGCCATGGCACTCCTGCTCACGACGGCCCAGATGCGAGCCATAGATGGCGCGGTGATCGAGAAGCTGTGCCTGCCCGGTCTGGTGCTGATGGAAAATGCGGGTCGTGGCGTGGCGGACATCATTGCGCGAGAAAGACCGCGGCTTGCGGGATTGCATGTGCGCATCGTGTGCGGGGCTGGACAGAATGGCGGCGACGGGTTTGTGATCGCTCGACACCTCCTGCGCAGGGGAGCGAATGTGCGTGTCTTGCTAGCCCTGCCGCGCGAGAAGGTGACCGGCGATGCCGCCGTCTTTGCCAAGGTTTTGGGCGCCCTCAGCGCGGATTGCATCCAGGATCTGTCATCAGAGAGCGAGGCTGGGGTTTGGCAGTCGCGCCTGGCCGGCGCCGCAGTCGTGGTCGATGCGCTCTTCGGCACGGGATTGCGTTCGCAAGTCACGGGCGCGCCTGCGGCCGCCATCGCTGGCATGAATGCCACGGACGCCTTGCGCGTGTCGGTGGACATTCCATCCGGGCTCGATGCGGACACGGGAGCGGTGCATGGCTGCGTCGTGCGGGCGCATATCACCGCAACCATGGGCTGCAGGAAACTTGGACTCGTTCTCGACGCCAATGCCCCGGTGGGCACGATCGAGGTCGTGGACTTGGGGGTGGCGGCCGAGAGCGTCCTCGCCGCAGCCCTCGAACAGGGGCCGCTCTGTCACTGGCTGGAGCGGGAGGACATCGCCCGCGTGCTTCCGGTTCGCAGTCCGACGGGTCACAAGGGCACGGCGGGGCATTTGCTGGTCGTCGCGGGCTCGGTCGGCAAGACCGGGGCGGCCTTGCTCGTGGCGCGCGCGGCCCTGCGCAGTGGGGTAGGGCTGGTCACCATCTCGACCACCGGCTCGGCGCAAGCCGCGCTCGATGCCAAGGTCGTGTCCGAGATGACCTCTTGCTACTCCCAAGGCGAGGCTGCAGATGCAAGCAGCCTTGTCACGCTCATAGCGCAGGCGGCGCACATGAAAGCCGCGGTCCTCGGCCCCGGCATCCCCACAGGCCCCGGTATGGCGGAGCTCGTACGCAAGTTGGTGGCCGAGTTGACCATCCCGATGGTCGTTGACGCCGATGCCCTCAATCTCCTAGGCACCGAGGCCGCGGCCGTTTTTGCAAGCGCGGCTGGCCCACGCATTCTCACGCCTCATCCGGGCGAGATGGCGCGGCTTTGCGGCATGACAACCGCCGAGGTTGCGAAAGACCGGCTCGGGCTTGCCCGCCAGCTGGCAGCGCAGTCGCGGGCCGTGGTCGTGCTCAAGGGGGCGCGGACCATCGTTGCGGTTCCCGACGGTACGGCCTATGTGAACCCGACGGCCAATGCGTCGCTCGGCACGGCAGGCAGCGGGGACGTGCTTTCTGGAACCATCGGCGCCTGGCTGACGCAGGGGTTGACCGCCGTGGACGCGGCTTGCGCCGGGGTTTTTTTGCACGGTGCGGCGGCCGAAGAGGCCTCGCGCGAGCTAGGGTCTGGCAACCTCATCGCGAGCGATTTGCCGGATGCGATTGCCCGCGCATGCGAAGCGCTGCGACCGGTGTAGACTGCGCCCATGACGAAGGAAACACTCCTCTACGCCCTGGGAGCCGAAGGACTGAAAGTTGCGAGCGACAGCGTTGCTATCCCTGATGATCGGGACGCGTCGTTCCTCGTTTCGGGTCCAGGCGAAACGATTCAGGTGGGCAAGGTCATCAAGATCGAGCTGCGCGACAGCGCCCTCTGCCTGGAAACCACCAAGGCCGAGCGCTTTTGGTTCACCTATGATCTCCTGCTCGGCATGCGCATAAGAGCCGCCCAAGACACCAAAGACCACGGCCCAGGCTTCAACCGCTGAAGCGGCTCTATCGACCGCGTAGGCGTAACCGGGCTTTGCCCGGCGGAGCCAGAGCGCGGGAGGGACAGGGAACCCTCTCAGGGTTCCCTATCTAAACGACATCGACCAGCTAGCGATCGTGTTCTTGCCCTTGTACTGGGGAAAACCGAAGGACTGCATCTGGTTCAAAATGCAAACCGGCATGGAACCCGAGCGCTGGCCGTTGACTTGAACCGCCTTCACACGGCCGGTCGGCTGCACCACGAAGTCGATCTCGACGGTGCGAGCACCGCTTTGCATCGCACAGGGAACGATCTTGCGGTAGTTGGAGCGCATCACGCGGTCGACGGTGCCCTCGTCAAGAATGGCGTCGCCGCCATCTTTGCTGACATCGCCATAGTCCATGGCGTTGTTGAAGTCCTCGGCGCGGCCGGAGATACCCCCGCCTGGACGCCGCTTGCCACCGCCGCCAACGTGCTTGGGCTGGGCGAATTCGACCTTGACGCCGCTTAGGAACTTGTCGACGTCGGCTTCGCTCACGCGCGAGGCGAGGACGTCGCTTTCTGTTGCCTTTCGGTTCCTTAGAAAGAAGGTCATACCGCCAGCGACCACAAGAACGGCGAGACCAATAATGAGGAGGGTCCAGCGCCCCTTGCGGCGTTCGGTGTGCTCATGAACGGCCTCGGCGCGGGTGCGCCGTTGCGCCTCGAGCTTGCGCTCGACCACGCGCGCGAATTCGGCCAGCTGGGGATGCTCTTTAATCTTCTGCCTGTCGCCCGAATCGGCGTCGACGATGAAGTTGTCCGCAGAGAAAACTCCCTTCTCCATTTGCGCCATGACCTGGGCCAGGGAGAACGGACCGAAATCGAGATTGTCCTTCTGAATCAGCCAGCGCTCGTACTCCTCGGAAATCCGGACGGCATCGGAAACGCTGAACGACTTGCCCAGGGTCAGGCGTGGCGTTGCCAGAGCCGGATCTTTCTTGGGCGCGGTGTGGTTGGAGAGGAGAGTGCCTACTTCGGCGATAAGTTGCGAGGGACGGGGAAAGCGGGTCTCAGGCAAGGACGCCAATCCGCGGTCGATGATCTTGTCGATGCCTTTGGGCAGCTCGCTATTGACCTGGCTCGCGGGCCAGTTCGGCGCGGTCGGCGCGTGGCCGGTGACGAGCTCATAGAGAACCGCCGTCAGCGAAAAGACATCGGCGGCCGGAGAGGGCGCGGCGCCGGCCACCACCTCTGGCGCGAGGTAGGGACTGGCGGCGGAGCCTTCGGGCATGTCGGTATGAGCGAGCGCGGGCAGGGCGCGGGTAAGGCCGAGATTGGCAACCTTGACCCGTCCGGAGTTGCCCAAACGGATAGCGCCCGGATGGACGCCACCGTGACAGACCTGCGGGTAGGAGGCCTCGATTCCGTTTGCGGCGTGGCCGAGCAGCACGTGGGCGTGAGCCAGCCCGACCACCTTATTCTGGGTCTTTCGTGAATCGACGATTTCTCTCAGCGTCGCCCCGTCCGGCGGCTCGGTGGCCAAGTAGACGCGATTGCCCTCGTAGCCCCAGGCCAGCAGCGCGCAGAGGTTCTTGTGCGTGATACCCGCGGCATGGGTGAGGTCGCTCTCGAGCATGGTCCGAGCGGAGGACGGGCACTGGAACAGCCTCAACAGGGCAGGCGAATTGTCGCGCGTGTCAAGGGCTTGGTAGAGATCCGTTCCAGCCTCTGCGCGAACAAAGGACTGGATCTGGAATCGACCACCAATGACGGTTTCGAGCGGCAGTGGCTCGGCCATCCCTTTTGCATCGAGTGATAATGCGTCGTTCATCTGAAGGGTTCGCATTATAGTCCGCGCCCATGCGGACTTGGCCAGTAAAAATCTACGAGAGCTTGAAACGACGAACCAATTCGCGCAAGCGGCGAGAACCGCCGCCCTCGCGAAACATGAATTTGACCCCGGTTTGGCTAGGGTCCGCGTGATAAAGGACGCGACCGGAAATGGACATGGGGGCGACCCCGCCAGGTGGAACGATGTCGACGATGACGTCGGTACCGATGGCGGGCTGGATGCGGGTCGCGAAAAGGCAGCCGCTGACACTGATCTCGCGCAGCTCGGCCTCGACGGCGTCGGGGTCGCTGCCGATGCGCACCCTGACCGCCAATCCCACGGGGATGCGCGTGTGTCTTCGCTTGCGCGGGGCCGGGCGCGCGCCCATCAATGTTTGCACGATGAAGTCACGCTTTGCGGCTTCATCGGCCGCGAAGCGGACGAGTGCCCCGGCCCGGATGCGCAGGCGGGGCAGCGCAGGCCGCCACGACATCACCACGCCGCGAAGCAAGACCTTGTTGGGCAGGCCTTTGCACGCAAGCTCGACCACCACCTTGGCCTCCACTGGAACCTCGGTCGTGGTCGGGCAGAAGATGACTCCGTCGGGATGATCGGTGTTGTAGAGGCTGCGAAAGTCTTCCGCGCTTCGACAGCGAACCCGGAGAATGTTCAAAGTCTCCCTCTCTCCCGACGTAACGGCACTGTGGCTTACCTGCCTTGTCTGTACTAGCTTCGTCCGACCCGAGTCCCATGTCAATTCGTGTCTACATTGAGGGCCAGCCGCGCGAACCGGAAGCAGCCTTGGTTTCCGTATTCGACCGAGGCTTTCTCTTTGGCGATAGCGTGTACGAGACCATCGCACTCATCGATCGCCGCTTGCTCTTTCTATCCGAGCACCTGGAACGGCTGGAGCGCTCGGCGGGCCGCATCTATCTGACGCCGCCGACGCGCGCGCAGGTGGAAAAGGCCATTCGCGAAACCGTCGCGGCGGCCGACGAGAAGGACGCGCGCATTCGGGTGATGGTCACGCGCGGCGCGGGCAGTATCGACCTGGATCCCGCCACCGCAGGTGCGCCCCAGCTCATCGTGATCGTGCAGCCACTCGGGGCTCCCACCGCCGAAATGCTTGAGACCGGCGTGGCCGTGGCGCTGGTGAATGCCACGCGCACGGCGGCTTCGGGCGTGGCTCCGACCGTGAAATCGGGAAACTATTTGGGCAGCGTCCTGGCCATCGCCGAGGCCAGGAGACGCTGGCCCGGCGTGAACGAAGCCATTCTGTGCGCAGGCAATGGCAGCGTTGCGGAGGGTGCCACCAGCAACGTCTTCGTGGTCAGAAGCGGCACCCTCGAGACCCCGGCCATCGACGTCGGCATCTTGGATGGCGTCACCCGCGGCAAGGTGCTCGAGCTTGCGCGTGGCGCCGGCATCGAAGTGCGCGAGGTTTCCTTCCTGGCGCCGCAAAGCCTGCGAGATGCCGACGAGGTCTTCCTTACCAGTGCGGTTCGTGGGATCTTGCCGGTAACCACGGTGGATGGGGCGGCGGTCGGAGACGGCCGACCGGGCCCGGTCACTCGGCATCTTTGGACCCTCTACCAGCGCCTGGCGAGCGAGGTACGATGAACAACATAGCGGCGTACGGACACAAGTTCTTTGTCATCGCTGGGGCGATCCTCATCGCGACCGCGGTTTTGCAGTGGCTGACAAGGCCGCGCGCGAAAGCTGGGAATCGTGCCTTGCGCCTGCTTGACGCGACCACGATCAAGGTCTTCATCTTCGTGGTGTTTGGAATTCTAACCATTCTGGTGGGAATCGGCACCATCCCCATGGCGGGCGGCCGGTGAGATCCGCGCAAGGCATTGAATAGGGTCGGCACTTCCGCTAGAACCACGCCTTCTGCATTTTGGGCCTGCGCCGTGCAAACCGGAACGCGGTGCCTGAAAACAGGATCGAGGACATGCAGGATCGAGGAAATGATTGATAGATATACGCGCCCCGTTTTGGCCACCATTTGGTCTGATTCTCGCCGCTACGAAACCTGGCTGAAGGTCGAGTTGGCGGCGTGCGAGGCCATGGAGGCGGCTGGGCTGGTACCGGCTGGCACCGCAGCGGAGGTACGGTCGAAGGCCAGTGGAAAGCTGGACGCCAAGCGCATCCTGGAGCACGAGGAGCGCACCCGTCACGACGTCATCGCCTTTCTGACCCACGTGGAAGAGTTGGCTGGCGCGAGTGCGCGCTGGCTGCACCTGGGCATGACGTCGTCGGATGTTCTCGATGCCGCGTTCGCCATCCTGATGCGGGAAGCGGCGGATGAAATTCTGGCGGGAGTAACCGAGCTGCGCGCGGCCCTGGCGCGCAAGGCTGACGAACACCGCGAGACGGTCATGATTGGGCGTTCGCACGGCATTCACGCCGAGCCCATCGTCGCGGGCTTGGTGTTCGCTGGCTTCTTCGCCGAGGTGGGCCGAGCGCGGAGGGCTTTCATTGCGGCACGCGGCGAGGTTTCGGTGGGCAAGATCGCCGGAGCGGTTGGCACCTATGCGAATTTGAGCCCGGACATCGAGACCCGCGCCCTGGCCTCGCTGGGCCTGCGGCCGGAAGTGGTTCCGACCCAGATCGTCGCGCGCGACCGTCACGCCGGCTATTTCCAGGCCCTGGCGCGACTGGGAACAGCGGTCGAGCGCCTTGCGCTGACCGTGCGCCACTGGCAGCGCACCGAAGTGGGCGAGGCGAGCGAGGCTTTTGGCAAGGGCCAGAAGGGATCGTCGGCCATGCCCCACAAAAAAAACCCGATTCTCTCGGAGAACCTGTGCGGACTGGCGCGCCTGCTGCGCTCCTACGGCGATGCGGCCGTGGAAAACGTGGCCCTCTGGCACGAGCGCGACATCTCACACTCGTCTGTCGAGCGGGTCATCGGTCCGGATGCGACGGGCATCGCGGATTTCATGGTTCGCCGTGCGGCGGGGCTGGTCGAGGGCTTGGTGGTGAATGCCGAGCGTATGCGCAAGAACCTCGACCACACGGGCGGCCTGTACTTCAGCGAAGGCGTCATGCTGGCACTGGTGCGCACCGGTCTGCCACGCCAGACGGCCTACGAGATGGTGCAGAAGCACGCCCTGGCCGCGGCGGCCGAGCTTGGCACTGGGGCGCCGCCGAGTTTCCGGTCCCGCCTGGGCGCCGATCGGGAAATCGCCGGACGGCTAACGCCAAGCGATCTCGATCAGGCATTCGATTTGCGGCATCACCTGCGCTGGAGTGGCACGATTATCGATCGTGCACTTCGCGACCAAGAACCGTGAGTACGAGGGAGACGTAGCACCATGATTTCAGACGATCTCATCAAAGCCCAGCTTGCCAAGACCCTGAAAACCACCGATTTCCCGGTGCTCGGGAAGAAATATGCCGGCAAGGTCCGGGACTGCTACATCAAGGACAACCGGCGCATCATCGTGGTGACCGACCGGATCAGCGCGTTCGATGTCGTGCTGGGAACGATCCCGTTTAAGGGCCAGGTCTTGAATCAGATGGCGGCGTACTGGTTCGAGGTTACCAAGCAGCTGGTCTCCAACCACGTTCTCGAAGTTCCCGACCCGACGGTGATGATCGCCACCGAGTGCGAAATTATCCCAGTCGAGTTCGTCATGCGATCCTATGTAACGGGCGTGACTACCACGTCGATCTGGTATCACTACTCGCACGGCGCGCGCCGCTTCTGTGGGCACGACTTGCCCGACGGCATGCGCAAGAATCAGAAGTTAGATCGTCCAATCCTTACGCCTTCGACCAAGGCCGATAAGGGCGGACATGACCAGTCGGTTTCGCGCGACGAGGTGCTGGCCAGTGGCGCGCTGACGCCGGCGGAATTCGACCGCGCGGCCGAGATGTGCGCACGCGTGTTCGCCTTCGGCCAAAGCCTGGCATCGCAGCGCGGGCTGATCCTGGTCGACACCAAGTACGAAATCGGCCGCCGGCGCGATGGCAGCCTGTGCTTCGTCGATGAGGTTCACACGCCGGACAGCTCGCGCTACTGGTACGCCGACGACTACCAAGCGCGCTTCGACCGCGGCGAGGAGCCGCGCGGCCTCGACAAGGAATACGTTCGCCACGCGCTGGCCGCCCAAGGCTACACCGGCGATGGCGCGCCACCCCCGCTCACCGACGAGGTTCGTTGCGAGGCGTCCCGCCGCTACATGGCGCTCTACGAGATCGTGACCGGTCGCGAATTCGTGCCCAACTTCGACGAGCCCTTGGCGCGCATTCGAAAGAACCTGAAGTTCTAGCCGCGTCCCTCCGTCCCTCCGTCCCTCCGTCCTCCGGCCTCCGCCCCTCCGGCCCCTTCTCCCCGCCTGCGGGGAGAAGGCTGGGATGGTTGCGACCAGGAAAGGCTGGTCTGAAAGGAAAGAGAACTCGGAAGCTCTTGA
>OBLT010000204.1_pt1 | contig 44847 bp, 35 predicted proteins | sample 1518721 | NCBI WGS metagenome assembly OBLT01 (sample SAMEA3539307, study PRJEB22396) | soil metagenome | biome: tundra; feature: field; material: soil | place: USA | collected 2010-05 | depth 0.15 m | reverse complement strand
TTCCGATCTATCGCTTCGACCAGACCTTCGACGTCGTGCCGCCGTGCTTCGACGCCGATCTTCAAACCGTGATCGCGCGCTGTTTTCGACGTAATCGGTCCGATGCTCGCCACTTGCATTCCTTTTGGCCAGGGCACGCCGAGTGCGAGAAAATTTTCCACCGTCGACGAACTGGTAAATGTGATCAAATCGGCCCCTTCCTCCAATAGACGGCGTCGCGCGCCGGTAGCGTCGCGCGTCTCTGGAACCGTGCGATAAGCGAAACCTTCGTCCACAATTGCTCCCAAGCCCGAGAGCTTCTTAGGCAGCACGTCCCGCGCCTTTTCCGCTCGGGCGATAAGAATTCGCAAATTTTCCACGCCACCCTGTTTTATGAACTCACGCACAATCGCTTCCGCTATGAATTCCGCGGGCTGAAGATCGACGTGCACATGATAATCTTTCACCCGTTGCGCAGTGGCCGGTCCAATCGCCGCAATCCTCGACGCGCCGATCTCACGTACGTCGTCGTAGAGTTTAAAGAACATCTCAAAGAACGCCTCCACGCCGTTTGGACTCGTGAAGATGATCCAATCGTAAGAATGCGCGTCCTGCACGAGCTCGGCGAATTCGCGCAGTTCCGTTGGCGGTTCGATCCGTATCGTAGGTAATTCGACGACCTCCGCACCGAGCGCGCGCAATTGGTTGCTCAACTCACTCGCCTGCTTTCGCGTCCGCGTGACGACGATCCGCTTGCCCGAGAGCGGTCGCTTCTCGTACCAATTCAAGTTTTCGCGCAGCGAAACCACTTCACCAAAGACCGCCACGCCCGGCGCTTCGAAACCAATATCGACAACTTGCTTCGCTATGTTTTCGAGAGTGCCGACCAACGTCTCCTGCCGGCCAGTCGTCGCCCAACGCACGAGCGCAACGGGAAGATTCTTGCGCGCACCTTGTTCCATCATCTGGCGCGCGATCGATTCGATCCGTTCCACGCCCATCAACATCACTTGCGTGCCGCCAAGTTTCGTCAGCGCCGCGTAATCGATCGAACTTTGCGCCTTCGTGGGGTCTTCGTGCCCAGTGAAGAAGGTGACATGCGAATTCTGTCCGCGATGCGTCACCGGAATTCCCGCATAGGCCGGCCCCGCGATCGCCGAAGTAATTCCGGGAACAATCTCGAAGGCGATTCCTGCATCGACAATTGCCCCCGCTTCCTCCGCGCCGCGTCCGAAAACAAAAGGATCGCCCCCTTTCAATCGCACGACCTGCTTTCCTTCGCGCGCTTTTGTCACCAGCAGCGCATTGATCTCGTCCTGCTTCAGCGCGTGTTTGCCCGCCTCCTTGCCGGCGTAAATGATCTCCGCATCTTCGCGCGCCCAACTCAGCATCTCGGGATTCGCAAGATGATCGTAGACGATCACGTTTGCCTGCTCGATGCACTCTTTCGCTCGCAACGTCACCAGCCCGAGATCGCCCGGCCCCGCTCCCACGAGATAAACTTTGGCCACGCCACTCTTACTTTTACTCGTGTCCATGCTCGTAATCGAAATTAGCCCCCATTGATTTTCCGAAACAATTCCGCCGCGAGACTTTCCGCGTCTGCGCTTGGTCCTTCAATCGCGCCCTCTCGGGGCGCCGTCGCCCCGAGATCGAAAACTTGTCCCAGAATTTTCATCATTGTCCCTTTGATAGTCGCAAGAACTCCCACCGGTTGATTGCAATCGCCATGCAGCAATCGGAGAAATCCGCGCTCCGCTCGCAAACACAGTCGCGTGTCGAAATCATTTATTAAGTCGACAACCACCTTAACGCGATCGTCGCCACTACGGATTTGAACCGCGATAACTCCCTGTCCACCGGCCGGAAGAAAAACCTCTTGTGGAAGAAGCGTCGCGGAAAATTCGTTTCCCGCGAAAGCAACACGATCCTTCTGCTCGACAAATCCGAGACGCTCGAGGCCGGCGCGCGCCAGAACGATCGCATGCCATTCGCTTTTGGCGAGCTTGCTCAAGCGGGTCGGGACATTGCCGCGAAGATCGACAATCTCCAGGTCGGGCCGCTTCCAATGAAGCTGATGTTTTCGCCGGACGCTGCCCGTCGCGATAATTCCATTCATTGGAATCGACTGCAGATCGCACGGCGTCATTGCAACCAAAACATCGTCCACCGGCGCGCGCGGCAGGACCGCGGCGATCTCTGTTCCGGCGGTCAGTTCGCTCGGCAAATCTTTTGCGCTGTGTACCGCAAGATCGACGTCTCCGGCCAACAGCGCTCGTTCGATCTCCGCGGTGAACAATCCTTTTCGGCCGGCGTGCAAGTCTACTGGCTTCTTTCCTTCATCTCCGGACGTTCGAATGATCTTTGTTTCGATTGTTAAGCCAGGCCAGTGCGCACGCAATCCATTGGCAACCGCAGTCGTCTGCGCGCGCGCCAACTCGCTCCCGCGCGTTCCGAGCACAATTTTCCGTGGCGGCGGTCCGTGACCGCCGATTGAGATATTTTCGGCGCTCATAGAGCGCCGCTACAATTCCGAGGCACGCAGCGAGGCGTCATTAACCGGCGCTCCCCCCTGTGCCCGTTGCCGCAAAACTCCACTGCCCTCGTCGAGAAACTTATTCCGAAAATCTTCGACGTGCTCGGCAATGATCGTCTCGGCCGCCGCGACCTGTTGCCGGCGCAGCGCGAGCGATTGATCGGCCACCGATTGCAGCGAATCGATATCATAAAGATAAACGCCTTCCATTTCGTTCACCCTAGGATCGACATCTCGCGGCACCGCGATATCGATGATAAAAAGTGGGCGATCGATGCGGTCGTCCAACACCGGCGCAAGATCTTCCGGTTTGAGTAACGGCGCGTCGGAAGATGTCGACGTGATCAAGATGTCGATCTGGCGGCATTGTTCGCGCCACTGATCGAACGGAATCGCCACGCCGCCGACGAGCTGGGCAAGCTCTTCCGCGCGTTCGCCGGACCGATTGCTTACTCGTAGATCGGTGACGCCACGCGAAACCAAAGCGCGCGCCGTGCGCTCGCTGTTTTCTCCAGCGCCAAGCACCAGAACTTTTCGGGCCGACAGGTCGCCGAAAATTCTTTGCGCAAGATCGACGGTCACCGATCCAACCGAGACCGCGCCGCGCGTGATCTCAGTGCGGCTACGAACCTGCTTGGCCACGCGAAACGTGCGCTGAAACAAGCGATGAAGATTCGAGCCGGCCGCTCCGCATGCACGTGCGCCTTCATACGCCTTCTTTGTCTGTCCGAGAACTTCCGTTTCACCCACCACCATCGAGTCGATCCCGGAGGCTACGCGAAAAAGATGCTGCACACATTGAACCTCTTCGTAGCGATAGAACGCCGAGGTATGGCTCGGATCATACTGGTCGATCTTGCGCGCAAGGCAGCGCGCAATCTCTTCGGTCGATACACGTTTTTCCGACGCGCCGTAAACTTCCACGCGGTTGCAAGTCGTTAATAGCAATGCTTCCGCGCAGCCAGATTTGCGCAAGGCGCACCCAGTCTCGGCATCACCAGCAAAGCGCTCGCGCGTTTCCACGTTCGCGCTGTGATGACTGAGCCCTACGCAGAAAAGATTCATGGCAGCGAATGCATCTGTGCGCTGAAACTAATGCCCCAAAGAAGAGTTAGCGCCGCGCTGAATCCGATAATACAAAGTGCCGCGACGCGACGCGGTGCCAACCGGCGAAGATGCCGGCCTTGCAGAATCGCCGCGTAAAGCAGCCAGACGCCGAACGCGCAAATCACTTGAATCCGCGGCAAAGGCTCGTCGACGAAGAAGCCGCTCGCCAGCCCGAGTGTATATAACGCGAACCCCCACCAGAGCAGTCGCGTGATTGCGGCGAAAAGATCGGTCAACGGTGGCAGATGGCAAAAAAAGGAACGCAACTGATGGGTTTTGAGCTGGCGCTCCTGCACCAGATACATCACGCCCGCAACGCAGGCGAGCGCGAACGCGCCGTACGCCACGATTGACATCGACGCGTGAAACTCGAGCCACGAATTCACCGGCAATTTCACCGGATGCCGCACGTCTATCGGCGCGACCAAAGCGAATGCTTGAATCAGAAAAACCAGCGGCGCCGTGAACGCGCCCATAAGCGACAGACGGTAGGCCGGTCCGATCAGCATGTAAATTAACGCCACAGACCAGCCGAGGAAGATGAGAACCTCAAACAAATTCGTCAGCGGGCATCGGTGCAGTTCGTGGCCGCGGACCGACAAGAAAGCCGTCTGAAAAATAAAGCCAAGCCCGATCGCGAAAAAATTAAAACGACCGCGCGGAAAAATTCTCACGCGCAAGGCGGCAACCAGGCGCAAGATGGCCGCCAGGTAACAAATTGTCGAGACGATGAGAAGATGCCGATCCATCGAGAGCCGCCACTGTAAGATTACGCCTTGCGCTTGGCAATGCTCCGCTCATCCTCAACTCGCGGTTAACCTTTGCTTCGCTTTAGGCTCGCCATTCCATCTGGGAACGGGCCATCATCCGCGCTCATGAACATCAAACGCCTTATTCTCGCGATTGTTGCTGGTTACGTGGTCATCTTTGCGACCGACTTCCTTATTCACCATGTGTGGATGAACCCCGATTACGAAGCAACCCAGCAAGTCTGGCGAGCCGAGCCGGAAATGAAATCTATGATGGGTTGGTTTATAGGCGCGCAAATCGTGACCGTGATCACCTTCGTTCTCCTTTGGACGCGCTGGGCGGATACCGCACGGCTCGGTTGCGCCGTGGGCTTTGGTTTCCTCATGGGAGCATTCTCCGGCGCGTGGCCGATCACGCTGTACGCGGTGCTCCCGATTCCTTGCACGATTGCCTGCAAATGGTTCTTCGCCGGCATCGCGCAATGCATCCTGCTCGGTATCGTCACCTTCTTCGTTTACAAGCCGGCGCAGGCAGCAGTACCACTCAGTTAAGCCTTTGGTAGGTCTGCGTCCTCCAAGCGGGTGGTTTCCCTAAAGAAGGCGTCCCGCTGCCGCAGCCAACGCGGCAGCGAGCACACCCGATCATTCGAGGGAGAAAGCCGAGCTCTTCGATACGGTATGTGAGAAATTTCGGCTCACATAAGGAACTACGGGATAAGGATGGCGAAGTTCCCGAAATATTCTCGAATGCTAGGGACCGCCCGAAAACTCTCGGGGCTGTCTGCAGACACCGCGGCGCGGCGTCCCTACCTTGTTGACGTTTAATAGCGACTCATTAGCCTTTCGGGCCGATGGCTGCCGATTTAATCGAAAAGTTGCGAGCAGGTGTGCGCGATGTGCCGGATTTTCCCAAGCCCGGAATTGTCTTCAAAGACATCACGCCGATCTTGAGCGACGGCGCGCTTTTCAAAGCGTCGATCGATGTTTTTCTCGAGCGTTGCCGCGGGAAAAAGATCGACAAGATCGTTGGCATCGACGCGCGCGGATTCCTTTTTGGGTCGGCGGTCGCCTATGAGCTCGGGGTCGGCTTCGTTCCGATTCGCAAGCTCGGGAAGTTGCCTTACAAAACGGAGACGGCGAAATATTCGCTGGAGTATGGCGAAGCGGAAATGGAGATGCACGTCGATGCGATCTCGCCCGGTGAACAAATTGTGCTGGTGGACGATTTGCTGGCGACCGGTGGAACTTCCGCCGCGGCCGCGATGCTTATCGCTAAGACCGGCGGCAAGCTCCTCGAGGCGCAGTTTTTGATCGAGCTCGAGTTTCTGCATGGCCGCCAAAAGCTGGCGCCCACGCCGGTGGTATCGTTCTTGAAATATTGATTCTGTTTCGGCGGTCATAGACCGCCGCTACAGTTCGCCGCAACCACAGTCCGGCGCGCAACTCGTCCGCTCCGCGACGACGACTTCCATTCTAATGTCCTGAAAACGGAGCTGATCGTGAATCATGCCGAGAAGTTCAATTGCACGCGCGTCCGGCATATGCGCGCAACGCACCTCGATGCGCGCGCACTTCTTAGCCAGCTCGGGATGTGAGTCGGCTAATTCGCCATCGAGCAAAAACGAAGCGTAAGCGTTGAAGCGTTCCTGCAATTCGTGCAACCGCGCGTCCGAACTATCCCACGGCCGCGGCTCGTTCATCACCAGCAGGACCTCATCCGCTTTTGTGTCGTGGGCGAGCAGGTCGATGACGCCAATGCGATCTTTGATGTTTAATGTTTGAGCTTCGGTCTTCAAGAAAGCGAACATTCAACGCTCAACGTCCAACGTTCAAGATTCAAACGGCTCGACAGAGTCTCTGCCCGTCATAACGTGCGGGGATGAGGGCCACGCGCGCGCTCGTAACGGCGATCACTTGCGCCTTTCTGGCGAAAGCGTCCGCGCAATTCACGCCTGCGCTTTTGCAAAACGACAGCTATTGGAGCGACGGTAAAGCGGAGTTAAATTTTTATGACACACAGGTTGTTCGCGAAGGACAAACGCGGCCGTGCGAAGTGCTACACATTCTATTGCGCGAGCCGTTCGATCCGAAACAGTGCGTAAGAGTGGATGATTGGAAACGGCCGGGCGTGGTGCCGGTGATAAAGCTAAACCAAGTCCTGCACGTGCCGATGGGCGTTTCCGTTCATCAGCAGATGCATTCGAACTTTTGGCGGATCGACAACGGCGTCTTGCTGAAATGGTCGCTCACGCACAGCGACGGCTTCGGCAACACGTTCAAAGAAGCGCGTCGTTTCGGTGAACAACTCGCCTTCAACTGGCACACCTATTGGGACGGCATGGCCGACGGCAATGAAAATATCACGCCGCCGGCAAACGGTTACTTCTATGACGAACTGCCGTTGCGCGTGCGGACAATTGATTTCTCCAAACCGACCGGCGAGTTCGAGATTGAGTTGGCGCCGACGGTGATCAATTCCAAAAAAGACACGATCGAGTTCAAACCGGCGAAGATTTCGTTTACTTCCAGCGACAAGACAATCGATGTCGATGTGCAGCATTCCGGCGGCAAAGATCATTTTATTCTCGACCACGAATTTCCTTTTCTGCTGCGCGAATGGAGCGCGGCGGACGGCAGTCATTTGAAATTGAAGAACAGCTTGAAGATCGACTACTGGAATTATGGTAGAAATGGCGATCGTGAGCGAGCGCTGAACAATCCGATGCTGCGGCATCCGGATTGATCAAAACGATCCGATCTTGTAGCCACCAGCCTCTGGCCCGTTTGCCAGACGCGTATAGCGTCGTGGCTACATGTCGTTTGAAGCGCGGGCGAATTGAGCGTTATTCGCCTTGTGCCGAAAACAAAGAGATCTGCGCCGAATCGACTAACCCTGCTGGGACGAAGCGAAACGAAACTTCCGGCATCGCCGGCCGAAGCGCGTTTGGAAACCTTTCCGAATCCTGCGCGGCGAAATTATTGGATTCACTTCGAGACCGATGATTTTACTTCGCTCTGTCCGGTAACCGGCCAGGCCGATTTCGGCAGGATCGACATCGACTACTTGCCGGATCGTTCGTGCGTCGAGAGCAAGTCGCTCAAATTTTATCTCGCGTCGTATCGCAACGAACGCGCGTTCAATGAAGCGGTCACGAACCGCATTCTCGATGATTTCGTGCGCGCGTGTTCGCCGCGCGAAGCGATCGTGACGGCGCAATTTTCTGCGCGCGGCGGCATCGCCCTGACTGTGTGCGCGCAATTTCCGGATAAGAACTCGAAGAGGGCTGGCCGCAACGGCCGATGAAGCGCGCGGTCGTTCTGTTAAGCGGCGGACTCGATTCCACGACAACTCTTGCCCTGGCGATTGCAGAAGGTTTCGAAGCCTACTCGCTTTCGTTCGATTATGGTCAGCGCCACAAAATCGAGATCGATGCCGCGCGCCGCGTGGCAAAATCGTTGGGAGCAAAAGAGCATCGCGTAGCCAAGATCGATAATGACATTTTTGGCGGCTCCGCGCTGACGAGCGATGTCGACGTCCCCAAGGCGCGCTCCGAAGCCGAGATCATGCGCGGCATTCCAATCACTTACGTGCCGGCGCGCAACACGGTCTTCCTTTCCCACGCCTTGGCTTGGGCCGAAGTCGTTGGCGCACTCGACATTTTCATCGGCGTGAACGCGCTCGATTACAGCGGTTATCCCGATTGCCGTCCCGAGTTCGTCGCCGCATTTGAAAAGCTGGCGAACCTTTCCACAAAAACCGGCGTGGAAGGCGCGCATTTCAAGATTCACACGCCGCTGATCAAAATGTCGAAGGCGGAGATCGTTCGCAAGGCGCTCGAGCTCGATGTCGATCTTTCGCTCACGCACAGTTGCTACGACCCGCTCCCGGATGGTCGCGCTTGCGGCCAATGCGATTCATGTCAGTTGCGCCGGAAAGGTTTTCGCGAAGCGGGCGTGAACGATCCGATCGAATACGCAACGTCATGAAGTCCGCGTTCGGAATGTTTGGCCTGACGAAACGCGAGCAGCGCGTGGTCGTAGTTATCGTGTTCGCGCTTATCGCGCTCGCGCTCGCGAAACATTACCGCGAGACAGGAACAATCACTCCAGCGCAGCCGGCGTCTTCTCCCGAAGTGAGCACGACTCCAGCCAAGATCGATCATTAACCGTCGTGCAGGCCCGGGATGCGTCCGTAACCGACGAAGATCGGGCCCGGTTTGGCGTCGGATTTTGCGCCGAGTCGCGAAACTCTGAATTCAAACACGCTTACGCCAAATCGTGATTGGCCCTTGTAAATGCGACCATCGCTGGCGCCGACCATGACGCGATGATTGGTCGCCTTTTCACGACCAAGATAAATCATCGTGTGCGTGATATCGGGATCGCGATCGACGCTGTAGGTGCCGCTCCAAAAAAGAAGATCGCCCGGCTTGAGGGAATCGAGCTCGAATGTGTCGTCGCTGTGTCCGAGAACTGCCTGAAAACTGCCCGCCTTGCGCAACCAAACGTATTGCTCACGCGCATCGCGCGGCACGTCGCCTATCCCGTTTTTTGACAGGACATAATAAACGAAGCCGGAGCAATCCATCCCGCCGTTGGCTGGATCGGCCGAGCCGTATTTATAACCAAGGTTCTGCGTGGTCAGTGCCAGCGCCGATTCGATAATTTTGCGCACTTCCGGCGAGTAATTTTCGTACCCAATGATTTCGTCGGTCGTAATGGTGGCGTTTGGCGCATTCTTCTTCGCGAGAAGCGATGGACTTGGCGCCGGCGTCTCACCGGGTGTCGGCGTTATGGTGGGATTTGAAACCGGTTTGGGAGATGTGGAAGGCCGTGGCGTGGCCGATGGTTCAGGCGTCGAGCTCGGTTTAGGAGTGACTGCCGCGCCGGGCGAAGGACTTGGAGTTTCCGTTTTCTTGGGCGTTGCCGATGTCTTTCGATGTTTGCGCGGCATTGGCGTCGGCGTTCTAACAAGAAAATCTCTTACCTTTTTGGAGAACGATTCGTCTTCCTCTTCGGTTGCACGCACGCCCCCAACCACTGCGAATACCGCTGCTATTATGATCAAGAGCCGCAATGTTCTTTTCATGTACCCTTGTCCGAGAATCAGGCTGCCAATTCCTGGAGGACAGCTTTATTCATTCGGATGCCTGCGTCGAGATTCTCCAGCGGAAAATTTTCGTTTGGCGAATGGGCCCGGCAATCCGGCAAAGCCAGCCCGAGCAGAAGCGTCTCGACGCCAAGAATATTTCGGAACTCGGAGACGATCGGTATGCTGCCGCCTTCGCGGATGACCGCGACGTCCGCGTTGAAAGCTTTGCGCAAAGCGCGTTGCGCGGCCTGGCTTTGAGCCGAATGCGGATCGGTCAAATACCACGGACCGCTGTGACCGTCGGTCAGCTCGAGCGTAACGCCCGGCGGCAGATTCTTTCGCAAATGCTGCTTGGCCAAATCCAAAACTTCCTCGCCCTTCTGATTCGGGACCAAACGAAAAGTTAACTTCGCCATCGCGTGACTTGCGATCACGGTTTTCGTTCCCATTCCTTGATAACCGCCGCCAATACCGTTGATTTCCGCGGTGGGCCGCCCCCAGAGCCGCTCAAGCGTGCTGTATCCAGCTTCGCCGAACAATGATGGCGCACCCGTTTCTTTTAGAATTTCCTTGTCCGCGTCGATCGGCAATTTTTTCCAGGCTTCGCGTTCCCAATCTTCCAGCGGCTTAACCTGTTCGTAGAAACCCGGGATGGCAACGTGCCCATCGCGATCGTGCAAAGTCGCGAGCAAACGCGCCAGAGCCGTGACCGGGTTCGCCACCGCACCGCCGAAGATGCCGGAGTGCAAATCGATCTTTGGGCCGGTCACCTTTACTTCCAGCGCAGTAATCCCCCGCAAACCATAGCCCAGCGTCGGCACACCGCGCGCGATCATTCCCGTGTCGGAAACCACCACCACATCGCACTTCAGAGCCTCACGATTTTGGGAAAGGAAATTTCCGAGGTTTCCACTGCCGATTTCTTCCTCGCCTTCGATAACGAAATGCAAATTCACCGGCAGATCGCCTTGCTGCTCGATCGTTTCCTGAACGCCGAGGATGTGGGAAAGAATCTGACCTTTATTGTCCGTCGCGCCGCGCGCAAAAACGTATCCATCCTTCAAAACCGGCTCGAACGGCGGCGATTCCCACAACTCGAGTGGATCAGGCGGCTGCACATCGTAATGCCCGTAAATGAGAACGGTGCGCCGCCCTTTTTGATGTTTGTTCCGCGCCCACACAATCGGATGGCCGGGAGTCGGAACCAACTGTGCCGTGAGTCCGATGTCGTTTAGCTTCTTAACCAACCAATGCGCGCACTCGTTTAGCTTTTCCGAATAATCGTCGTCGGTCGAGACGCTCGGAAACCGCAGAAACGTGTAAAAATCTTCGAGATGACTTGTGCGCATGTTTGTACTCTAGCGCGGAAATTTAATGCGCGAACAGAAGTTTTCCGGGCGCGAAAATGATTTTGTAGAGCGGCGATCGTCGCCGCGGAAAGATGGCTATTAAAATGACCTGTCCTGTAATCCTCCAAATCAGAAGTCGCTATTGGGTTGTCGATTATCGCCCAGATGGTTCGCCCGCTAAGCACAAAATCTAGCGTTTAGGCAGACCTTGAGACCCCGCTAATAGTATAATTTTGGTCTTGTAACGCTCCGCAGCTCATTATATTGACTTTCGAGGCCGAGAAATTGGCTACGACATGCATCTGCAATCTCTCGAGCTATTCGGCTTTAAATCGTTCGCCGATAAAACCACTTTCAATTTTCACGAAGGCGTCACCGCCATTGTCGGCCCGAATGGCTGCGGCAAATCAAACGTGCTCGACGCGATTCGCTGGGTGCTCGGCGAGCAGTCGGCCAAGTCGCTTCGCGGCGGCGAAATGGCGGACGTTATCTTCAACGGAACGGACACGCGCAAGCCGCTCGGTTTTGCCGAGGTCTCGCTAACTTTCACTGATTGCGCGAGTGAACTCGGAGTTGACTGGCACGACGTGCGGGTAACGCGCCGCGTTTATCGCGACGGCAATTCCGAATATCTCCTCAACAAGACGCAATGCCGTTTGCGCGACATTCAAAATCTTTTCGCGGACACCGGCGTCGCGCGCGCCGCCTATTCGATGATGGAACAAGGCAAGATCGACATGATCTTGAGCTCGCGGCCAGAAGATCGCCGCACGGTTTTCGAAGAAGCAGCCGGCATCACAAAATACAAGGCTCAAAAGCGCGAGGCATTGCGCAAACTCGAGGCGACGGAAGCGAACCTTCTGCGCATTGGCGACATCATCAAGGAGGTCAAGCGTCAGATTGGATCGCTTCAACGCCAGGCGGGAAAGGCGAGAAGGTATCAAACGTTGCACGCCGATCTGCGCGTGCTCGATACTCATCATTCGCGAAAGCAGCTTCAGGCGCTCGAGAACAAGCTTGGCGAATGTCAGCGCGAAATTAACCGGCTAACCGAATCGGAAAAAGAATCTCGCGCCAAGATCGACAACGGCGAATCCAAGTTAGCGGAAGAACGCCGGTCCTTGGACAAGATCGACACGCAGATTGCCGATGGCCGCGCGGAAGCGCAACGGTTGCACAGCGAGATGTCGGCGCATCGCAGCCGCATCGAACTGAATAAGCAACGCGCGCAGGAATTGAACGAACTGCTCGAACGTTCACGGCAAGACATCGCCGCGGCGGAAGCGAAACAAAGCCAGCAAACCGCGGCCATGCAGGAAGCGAACGCGCTGATTGAAAAAACCGGGCGACTGCTTCAAGCGAAAGAAGCTGAATTGAAAAAACTTGCCGGCGAGCTTTCGGAGCTTCGCGCGAAACGGACGGCGCACGAGTCCGAACTGCAACAACTGCAAATGGCGCTGACCAAGAGCGAGACTCACGTCGATGCTTTGGAAGACGAGCTGTCCGGAATCACGATTCGCCGGGAAACAACTGGCGAGCATTTAAAAGACCTCGACGCAGCGATCGCGAAAGCACGCGCGACCCGAGACAAAACTGAAAAGGAAATTGCCGCCGCGCGTTTGGCTTCGGAGAGAGATCGAAAAGGCATCGACGCTCTCCTCGCCGAAATGCGCGAAAACGAAGAGCGATTGGAACAACAGCGCCAACTGCTCGACGGCGCGGAAAAGAAATTGATCGCGCTCGAACGAGCGCTCGCCGAGAAGGAGTCGCGCCTCGATGTTCTCAAGCAACTGAACGAGGAAGGCGAAGGCCTCGCGCAAGGTTCCCAAGCTGTTCTCAAAGGTCTCACCGATCCGAAACGATTTCAGCCCGCGGTCCTCGGCGCGCTCGTGGCCAAGCTCGAGGTCGATCCAAAATTTTCCGCCGCGGTCGAAGCGGCGCTCGGACGGAACTTGCACGCGATCGTCTTGCAAAACGCCGACATGACCGCCGAGATGATGGCAACCTTAAGTGGGAAAAAACTCGGCCAAGCCGCTTTGTTCGTCCCGGGATTGGGCAATTCGTCCGCCGACTCCAAACGGACGCTGCTACCGGAACGCGCGGTCGCCTGGGCGGTGGATCAGGTCGAAGCGCCAGAAGCATTTCAACCGCTCGTCCGTCAATTGTTGCGCGATATCGCGATCTTCGAAGATCTCGATCAAGCGATGCGCTTCAAAAAGACTTCGCCGCACCTTGCCGCCGCCACACTCGCCGGCGAATTCATTTCGGTCGAAGGAATCGTCTTCGGCGGTCGCGGCAGCGCGCAAAACGAATCGCTCCTCGAACGCAAATCCCGCATTTCGATTCTAACCGCGGAATTTTCGGTGTTGAGCGCACAACGAGACGCGCTGCGCAAGAAGCGGGATGACACAAAATCTCAATCGGAAAAGGCGACGCACGATCTCGAGGAATCGCGGACAAAACATCAAGCTGCCGATCTCGCTCAATCGGCTTCGAAAAACGACCTGACACTGCTGGAGCGCGAACTGAGCGACGCCACACACAAGATCGACAATCTAATTTCGGAAAGGTCAGCGCTCGCTCAGCAACTCGACTCGGCCGACGCTCGGATCACCGCCCTGGAAACTGAATTGGAAGCAGCGCGCGACGATTTCGCGACGCAACAAGATCGGCAATCGACCGCAACAATCGAGCGCGAGAAAGCAGCCAAGGAAGAAGAAAAAGGGGCGGAGAAATTGACCGACCTGCGTTTGGCGGTCGCGACCGAGCGGCAGCGTCTCGAAAGTTTGATCGCTCAGCGCAACCCGATGACCGCGCGCGAAGAGGAGCTAAACGAGCTGATAGCCGCCCGCAAAGCGGACATTGCGACTTTTGAGAAACGCTTGTCCGTGCAAGCAGTCGAATCAACCGCCGCGGCTGAAGCGATCGAAGAGCAGACTGCGCTGTCCGCCGAGTCCGAGAAAGTGCTCGCGAGACTCGCCGAGCAGCGTGCGAGCCAGACCGCGACCATCAACGAGCGCGAAGCTGCGCTGCGCAAAGTGCGAGATTCGTTGAGCTCGTTGCACGACTCTCGTGGGCAGCAGCAAGTGCGGCAAAGCCAGCTGCAAATGAAGATCGACAATCTTGCGGAACGCGTCACGCAACGTTACCAGGTCGATCTGCGCGCGTTCCAGGCGGACGACCCGGCTTTCGAAAAGACTTTGCGCGTGCAATTGAAGCGGCGCTCGAAAGGAGGCGAACCCGCCTCTTCGGAAACGGTCGAAGCGGCACCGATGACGAGCGAGGCAGAAGTCGAGGAAGTTCCGGAGGAGATTGTCGATCTTGGCAACGCGGATGTGGAAAAATTGATTATCGAGCTTACGCGCCAGCTCGACAACATGGGCCCGGTTAATCTCGAAGCGGTGCAGGAGTACGACGAACTCGAAGAACGTCATCGCTTCCTGGAGTCGCAGAACAACGATCTGACCTCCTCGCGCCGCGAATTGCTCGAAGTGATCTCGCAAATCAACAACACGACGAAGAAGTTGTTCGCCGAAACCTTTGCGCAGGTGCGAACCAACTTTCGCGAGATGTTCGCGGAAATGTTCGGCGGCGGGCGCGCGGACTTGTCGCTCATGGACGAGAACGATCCGCTGAATTGCGGAATCGAGATCACGGCCAAGCCGCCCGGGAAACAATTGCAAAGCATCTCGCTGCTTTCCGGCGGCGAACGCGCCATGACGGCGGTGTCGCTGCTGTTCGCCATTTACATGGTGCGACCGAGTCCGTTCTGCGTGCTCGATGAAATGGACGCGCCGCTAGACGAGAGCAACATCAATCGGTTCATCCGCGTGCTGGAGCGTTTCGTCGGACAAAGCCAGTTTATCATCATCACTCACAACAAACGCACAATCGCGAAAGCGAGCGTTCTGTACGGCGTGACGATGGAAGAGCGCGGCGTGAGCAAACTCGTCGGAATGAAATTGACCGAGCGCCGCGAAGACGAACGCGAACCGTCTAATCGCGAAACAATTTCATCGCAACGTCAATTCGCGCTCGCGGAAAACGGTCACGCCGAGCCCAAGGCCAGCTTCGCCGCGCGATAGGTGGAACGTGCAGTCCCTTGCGCGTTGGTAATTCAACGCGACTTCGCCGCTGCTCTTTGACACCGAGCGACGGAGCGCTCGATCCACCTTCGCAACGCTGCCCAGAAAAAAATTTTGCGCGCGGCTGTCGATCTTGCGTAAAATCGCTGGATGCTTCAGGCGGCGCAGCGCTCGGAAAAGAAAACCAAGGGAAAGAAAACCGCGCCGCACGAGCGCTACCTCGAAGCGTATCGCTGGATGTTGCAGACGCGCGTTTTTGAGGACAAGCTCGCCAGTCTCTATCGCGGCGGACAGATCACCGGTGGCGTTTATGTCGGGCGTGGACAAGAGGCAGTCAGTGTCGCCTGCGGGATGTTTTTGCAAAAGGGCGATATCTTTGCGCCGCTGATCCGCGATCAAGCAGGACGATCCGCTTTCGGTGAACCTCTAATCGATGTCGCCCGGACCTATCTTGGTTCGCGGCAGGGCCCGATGCGCGGGCGTGACGGCAATATCCATCGCGGCAAGCCGGGCCAAGGACAACTCGCCATGATCAGTCACCTCGGCGCTATGATTTCGGTGACGGTCGGAGTCTTGCTGGCAAAGAAATTCAAAGGAGAAAAAGGCTTTGTCGGCTTGACCACGATCGGTGAAGGCGGAATGCAAAGCGGCGCCACGCACGAAGGGATGAACATCGCTGCGGTCGAGCAAGTTCCGCTCGTCTTGGTCGCGACGAACAATCATTACGCGTATTCGACGCCGAACGACCGCGAGTTTGCCTGCGCCGATTTGGTCGATCGCGCGAAAGGATATGGGTTTGAAGGTTACACGGTTGATGGAACCGATCTCGCGGCTTGCCTCGACGTGATCAGTGGGGCGGTGAAGCGCGCCCGCGCGGGTCGTCCCCCGCAGTTGGTCGTCGCTTCGGTTTTGCGGCTGGCCGGTCACGGCGAACACGATGACGCGAGTTACATCACCGATGAAATCAAGCGCGAGCCGTTCGCGCAGGACTGCCTCAAATGCGCGGAAAAGGTCATCGTCGATCTTAACCTGGCGGACGCACAGACGTTGAAAAAGTGGCGAGAGGAAGCCGCGGCTGAAGTGGAAGACGCAGTCGCGACTGCGCAAAAAGAAGCTGCGCCCGAGGCCGACGAAGAAGATTGGTGCGCGATCTCGATGCGGCACCTGGTCGATCAAATTCCATGAGCATCACGTATCTCGAAGCGATTCGCGAAGCGCAGGCCAAATTGTTGCGCGATGACGATCGCGTCTTCATTTACGGCCAGGACGTCGGCGGAAATTTTGGCGGCGCGTTTAAGGCGACGAAAGGTTTGGCAAAAGAATTTCCGGGTCGTGTTTTGAATGCGCCGATTAGCGAAGACGCCATGGTGGGGACGGCCATTGGCGCGGCGCTGCAAGGAATGCGCCCGATCGTCGAGATGCAGTTCGCGGATTTTTCCAGCATTGCGCTGAACCAAATTTTAAATAACGCGGGCACGCATTACTGGCGGACGAACATTCCGATACCGATCACGGTGCGATTGCCATCAGGCGGAACAAAAGGCAGCGGACCCTTCCACAGTCAATCGATGGAATCGCTCTATGCGCATTATCCCGGTCTCGTCGTGATGACGCCGGCGACGGTGGAGGATGCATATACGATGTTGATCGAGGCGGTCGCGATCGACGATCCGGTTGTCTACTGCGAGCACAAATATCTCTATTACCATCTCAAGGCGGACAAACTTCCGACCGAAGGTTTGCCTATTGGAAAGGCGCGGATTGCGCGCGAAGGCCGCGACCTGACCATCGTGACCTACAGCGCGATGCTGCACGAGTCACTCACTGTTGCGGAGGAATTCGCGAACGAAGGTCTCGAGATAGAAGTTGTCGATCTTCGCACGGTTAAACCGCTCGACACAGACACGGTGCTTGCGTCGGTCGCGCGCACCGGCCGATTGCTTTGCGTGGGCGAATCATTTCCATGGGGCGGCGCGACTGCGGAAATCATCGCGCGCGTGACCGCAGAAGGTTTTCATCTGCTCGACGCCGCGCCGGCGCGGATCAACGCGAAAGACACGCCGATTCCGTATCATCCCAATCTTTGGAGTGCCCACCGTCCGAGCGCGAAAACAATTGCCGAGAAAGCGCGAAATCTTCTTCGAGAATAATCTTATGCCGCAAGTTCCCATCATCATGCCGCAGCTGGGCGAATCGATCGCCGAAGCAACGATCGTCGATATCAAAGTCAAACCGGGCGACGAAGTCGTTGCCGACCAGGAAATCATGGAGGTCGAAACGAACAAGGCGGTGATGGGCGTGACCACGCCGTGCAAAGGCAAGATCGACAAGATCGCTGCGCAAGTGAAGGAAACTTATCCGATCGGCACAGTGCTCGGATACGTAGAGGCAAGCGCAGAAGACGCGGCTAAATTCACGAAGACGACCCCCAAAGATGTGCAGCAGAAGGTCGCCCAAGAAATTCCCGGGCGCTCGGAGCAGGAGGTCGCACCGGCTCGGCGGCAAAAGGTCGCTGCACGCGGCGGCAACGGCGCGCAACAATCGACCGGTGGTCTGCCGGTTCCGGCAGGATTGAAAGGCGCGGGATTTTTGTCGCCGCGGGTGCGTGCCCGCATGGCCGAGTTGCAACTGACGAACGCCGACCTTGCCGGCATTCTCGGCACCGGTAGCGGAAATCGCGTGACGATTAAGGATTTGGAAAAATTTTTGAGCAATATCGACAACCAAAAATCGAGTGACGCTTCGGCAATTCGCACCGGCGTTGCCGACGCGATGCGGCGAAGCTGGTCACGGCCACTGGCGACGATCGGTTCTTCGGTGCGGCTAGACGCGGTGCTGCAAGATCGACAATCGCGCGATCCGAAACCGGGACCCGCGCTTTATGCGGTGCGCGCGCTTGCGCTCGCACTTGCGGAAAATCCTTCAGCCGCGGCAAAACTGATTGGCGGAAAAGTTGTGCAGTCAAATTCGATCGACATTGGCGTCGCAGTGGAAGCTGAAGATGGAATCATGGTTCCAATCATTCGCGCTGCGGACAAGACGTCGCTTATCGATCTTACGACGAAGTATCAAGAACTTGTCGATCTTGCGCGCAAACGCCGCGTTTCGCCGGACATGCAAGCCGGCGGCATCGCGGCAGTCTCGAATTTCGGAACCTTCGGAATTGAATGGGGGACGCCGATTCCACTGCCCGATCAAACCGTGCTGCTCGGGCTCGGTGTCGGCAAGAAAGTTCCGCGCTGGGATGAAACGAAGAAAGAATTCGTTCCAGTGACGGAAGCGCAACTGACGTTGAGCTTCGATCACCGCAGCCTGGATGGCGGCGGCGCCGGGCGTTTGCTCAAGCGCGTAATCGAGTTACTGGAAGACCCGAAGAAGCTGTAGCGGCGGGCCTGCCGTCTGCATCCGCTTAATCACCGCAGCCGACACGGCTGGCGCTACAGTTGCAGTTCGATCACGGCGACTTAGCTTTCTCTCCAATGAATTCCGCGCCGGTAACAATCGATCCGAACATGACGATGCGGGAATTGCTGATGCAGTTTCCCTGTGCCCAGCGTGCGCTCTTTCGCAAGTATCACATCGGCGGGTGCAGCAGTTGCGGATTCAGTCCGGACGAGACGCTCGCGCAAGTTTGTGCGCGCAATGAGAATCTCAATGTCGACGAAGCGATCGAGCATATCGTCGCGAGCGAGGAAGCGGAGCGCGCGATGCAGATCGAACCACGAGAAGTAGCAGAGCGAATCGCGCGCGGCGAGAAAGTTTACCTTCTTGATGTGCGGACGCGCGAAGAATACGACGCGGTCAAGATCGACAAGTCGCATTTGTTCACGCAGGAGTTGATGCAGGAAATCCAAAGTAGCTGGTCGCGCGAAAATCTTTTGGTGATTTACGATCATCAGGGAACGCGCAGCATGGACGCGGCCGCGTATTTTCAAGGACATGCCTTCGGCAACGTAAAGAGTTTACGCGGCGGAATCGAAGCCTGGAGTATCGACGTCGATCCCAAATTGCCGCACTACCATTTGGAGAATTCGTATGCAATACGCGACTCACGTCTAACATGATTGTCCCTGTGAAGAAAAACGACGAACTAGAATCGAAAATCGAGGAAGCGATCAAGAATCCGCGCAACCTCGGTGAGATGAAAGATGCCGATGCGATCGGCACGGTTGGCAGCGCAGATTGCGGCGACATGCTGCGAATGTGGATCAAGTTCAAGGAGGAAAACGGGCGCAAAGTTATCGATCGCGCGACGTTTCAATCATTTGGCTGTCAGACGGCGATCGCCGTTGCCAGCGTGGCCACCGAAATGCTCAGAGGCAAAACCGCCGATGAGGCGAAGTCGATGTCGGGCGAGGAATTGGCCGCGCCTCTCGGCCCATTGCCGCCGGTGAAAATTCACTGTGCGCAGCTGGTGGAAGGCGCGTTGCGCTCGGCTTTGGGAGCGGAAACAACCGCGCCCAGATCCACATCTCCAACGCTGATCGAACAATTGTCAGGAAGCGAGAAGCGGAAAGTAAGAGTAGTGATCGACAAATGAAGAATTACCAAAGCGCGCTTCGCGTCACATGTCATCCTGAGCAAAGCGAAGGATCTCTCAAAACCTTGTTGATCCTCAGTGAAACGAGCGTGACACAATCTTCGAATGCGAGGTCCCTCACTACGTTCGGGATGACAGTGCTAGTTTAGAAGGAAGGAATAACGATTATGCACGAGAACACTGAATTCACTTTGAGCCGCGACTGCGAGGCGATTCAAATTCCGAGCGGAACCAAAATGACGATTCCCGCCGGCACCCAGGGCGTAATCACCCAGACGCTGGGTGGAAGTTATACGATTGCTACGCCTTACGGCCTCTCGCGCATTGCGGACAAGGATTTGGACGCGCTCGGTCTGGAGAAACCGACATCGACAAACGGCGCGCCAAAAACAACAGCAGGGGGAGCGATCGATGAAAAGGCGGTCTGGGATCAGCTGAAGCAATGTTTCGACCCCGAAATTCCGGTGAATATTGTCGATCTTGGCCTGGTTTACGATTGCAGGCTGATGGACAAACCCGAAGGTGGCAAGAAGGTGGAAGTGAAAATGACGCTGACCGCGCCCGGCTGTGGGATGGGACCCGCAATTGCACACGACGCACAGAGCAAAATTCTGAGCATCGACGGCATCGACGAAGCCGACGTGCAGTTGGTCTGGGACCCGCCGTGGAACCAGAGCATGATCAGCGAAGCCGGGCGCATGAAGCTCGGGATGATTTAATATTTGATTTAGTTTCTTCGCGGCGTTGACAGCAAGCGGTCGCGCTGCTCATATACTCGTTCGCTGCGCTCGCTGAAAAATTTTTCCCGAAAATTCACTTAACCATGCCTTCCACTGAAATTATTCTGACGGAAAATGTTCCCGGCCTCGGTGCCGAAGCCGACGTCGTGAAAGTGCGCCGCGGTTATGCGCGCAACTATCTTTTGCCTCACGGGAAAGCCTATGAAGTGACGCCCGCCACCATGCGCGAGCTCGATAATCTGAAGAAAAAACGCGCGGAACGGGAAGCGCGCGAACTCAATGACGCCGAGGAAATCGCCCGCCGTATTGGTAAAGCCAAGCTGGTATTTACCTTGGAAACGGGTGAAACCGGCAAAGCGTTCGGTTCGATCACCGCGCAAGACATTATGAGTCGGCTCAAGAACGAAGTCGGAGTCGAATTAGATCGACACAAAATTGTTCTCGATCGCCCGATCAAAGACACAGGCGAACACGAAGTAACAATCAAGTTGCATCACGACGTGACTGCACAACTTAATTTTCTGGTGAAAGCGGCCGAAGAGAGAAAGATTGAGACCGAACCTTCGGCTGAACACACCGAGAAGCCGCACCGATCGTTTTTCCGAAGAAAAAAAGAATAAATGGCGACGCAACCGCCCACCACCTGGACTGGTGAGCGGCCTGGCAAAGAATCGGGCAAAGCGCCCGGCCGAGGCTGGCCGGAGAAAAATGGGGGATCGCGCGAAAGGCAGTCACTCACAAGTTCTTCGCAGGATATTCACCGCGCGCCTCCGCATAGCGTCGAGGCCGAGCAAGGCGTTCTCGGCTCCATGCTCATTTCTCCACGCGAGACCATCGCCGAGTGCGTCGAGCGGATTAACGAGGAGTATTTCTATATCCCGGCGCATCAGACCATCTACGGAGTCCTGGTGGAGCTTTGGAACGCCGGACAAGCGATCGATCTGATCACGTTCACGCAAATGCTGCGCGATCGGAATCTGCTTGATAGCGTCGGCGGCGCTTCCTTCGTCACCAGCCTTTTCACGTTCGTGCCGACGGCCGCGAACGTCGGTTATTACCTCGATATCGTTCGCGACAAATACATCCTGCGGCAGATCATCACGGCTTCTACGGAAAGCGTGCGGCGCGCGTTCGAAGAGCAGGATGAGGTAAACAATCTTCTCGACGAGGTGGAGCAGAAAATCTTCGCCGTCGGCGAGGATCGCTTCAAAGGCAAGATGCCTTCCATGAAAGACCAAGTCATGGAAGCGATCGAAACGATTGAAAAACTTTACGAGCACAAGGGCGGCATCACCGGTATCTCCACCGGCTTCGTGGAATTCGATCGCATGACCAGCGGACTCCATCCCGCGGAGATGATTGTGATCGCGGCGAGACCGAGCATGGGCAAAACCGCTTTCGCTATGAACATCGCCGAGCATGTCGCCATTAACGAAAAACTGGCCGTGGCCATTTTCAGTTTGGAAATGAACAGCCAGCAGTTGGTGCAGCGTCTCCTTTGTTCACGCGCGCGCGTAAATCTTAAAAAAGTGCGCGACGGTTTTTTAGGAGAACGCGAATTTTCCGGTCTGACTTCTGCGGCATCGAAATTGGCGGAAGCGAAAATGTTTATCGACGACAGCTCCGCTCTCAGCATCCTGGAACTGCGGGCAAAGGCCCGCCGCCTGAAAGCACAACAGGACGTTCGTTTGATCGTGGTGGATTATCTGCAACTGCTGCGTTCCACCTCACGCCGCGGACAGGACAATCGACAGATCGAAATCTCGGAAATTTCCGCCGGGCTGAAGGGATTGGCCAAGGAGTTGAATATCCCCATCATCGTGGTCGCACAGCTGAATCGAAATCCCGAGAATCGAACGGGCGATAGTAAGGGACGTCCCCGCCTCAGCGATCTTCGCGAATCCGGCAGCATCGAGCAGGATGCAGATCTAGTTGGGCTGCTCGTGCGCGAGGCGTATTACGCCGATACCGAGGAGGAGAAAGAAGAAGCGGCAGGCAACGCAGATTTGATCATCTCTAAACAACGCAACGGACCGATCGGCGACATCCCGCTTACCTTCTTGAGTGAGTTTACCCGATTCGAGACCAGAGCGCGAAATGTGTCCGAGCCGGAAGAGGCGTTCTAGAAACCGATACGAAAACCGCCGCTGACGGCGTTGTTGTCGTAGTTGTTACGGCCGAGCACGCCGTCGTAGTAAACGTAAGTCGAGAGGCGGTTGTTCCACTGCATGCTCATGCCGGCGCCGACGAGCGCGGCGTCGCGGCCGATGTCCGGTCCGCGGACGCGAAAGACAGTGCCCGCGCCAGAGGCGAGCTGTGAATCAACCTGGTAAGCCTGATCGCAATATTCGTGTTGGTAGGCCGCGCGCACTTCCGGACGGAAGATGAAGTGGCCGGCTTTGATATCGTAGGAAGCGTGCAGTCCGGTCGTGGCCCGGAACGAGTTCTCGTCCTGGTCCTCAATTATCAACGGCGCGAGCGAACCGGTTTCGGTGAACTGGTCGATGCTGACATTAGTGTATTGCACGCTTGACCATGTCCCGATGTTGAAGCAACCAAATGTCCAATCGGAGCCGTAGGAGATCATGGCGTTGAACTCATTGCCGTTTGTGCTGCCACGGACCGGTTCATCTTGAAGGCCGGTCCGGCGCGTGTCGTAACTGTTGAAGCCGCCGCCGACTGCTCCATCGACATAGAATTTGCTGCCGAAAAGTCCTTTACCAAAAACCGTGGCGTAAGCGCCGACCTTCCCGCCATCGACATCCACTCGGCCGTCATCGACTAGATCAGCGGTGCTGCGGGAATAACCGGCATCGATGCCAATGGCGAAGTTGTTACACAGCCGGTAATCGGCGCCAACGGTAACGTCACCCGTAGTGATGTCGTAACCGGGGGCATTGGAATCGTCGTTACCCACGTTAACGAAATCGCCCGTGCCAGTGACGAACACACCCCAGCGGTTGTCGGGTGCGGGAGTGTAGACGTCACGCGTGCTTTTATCAGGGAGCGATCCTTTGCCGTCGGAGTCCTTGGTATAATCTTTTCCGCTCACTTGCGGCACGAAACCATCCGCGCAAAAACCATTGGAGCCGGCGCGAATATCATCCATGCGCCGCTGCAGGTTGTTGTTTTGCACGACGGCTTGTGAAAACCCGATCTCATATATAGAGGCCAGTTCTTCCGGCGCGATCAAATCATAATCATGGGGAAGATTGCCCGGCAGCTCATTGCCTAGAAAACCAATCAACGCCGCCGCCGCCGGATCGTTGACGGCGCTGTCTATATTGTGAGCAACGGATTTTTGATTGGGCGTAAGGGCCTGGGAAGAGAACGAATTCAGCAGCGCAAACACCACCCGCACATCGCTGGTATCGTAGAAAACCTGCGGCCGAATCAGGCCCGGGAAGTTGTCAGTCACAGGAAAGAATTGTCCGCTGTTATTGATGGCACTGTGGGTCATGATGATGACCTGATCGCCGTTCACTGGAGTGAAATTGTTTAACCGCACCAATTGCAACGTGCCGGCCAGGGTCACGGAACTATTCACCGCGAGCAGATCGTGCTGGGACGGAGCGAGGCCGCCGATGTCGATACGAAGCGTCGCTGAGTTTGTTTGGTCGTAGGTGCCGACAATGGTCAGCGTTCCGGGTCCCGCCCCGGGACTACCGGGGCTGACGATTCCGTTGTTAGAAGCACTCGCGTTGATTAGTCCACTTCCTGCGAGCGTGCCCCCCGGATCGACCGTCGTCGAACTGACAGTAGAGCCGTCAATCTGTAACACGCCTCCATCGACGTGAGTGACGCCGCCGTAGGGACTGAATCCGCCACTCAAAATTATCGTGCCGGTGCCGATTTTCGTAATGCCGCCCGAGCCAGTATAGGTACCGCTTAAAGTGGAAGTGAATCCATTGGAATCCAAAATGACGCCGCCAGTTTGAAGCGAACCATTATTAGTCAACGTGGTGTCGGCAATTGTCTTGAGGGTGCCGCCGTCGTACTCAATCCCGCTGGGGTTGGTGACTGTGATCATCGGGTTTGCGCCGATCTCCAACGTCCCCGTAGACAAGACAACCAGCCTGTTCGAATTGACAATCCCGCCATTGAGAACTCGCAACACGCCAGTGCCATGTGGTCCGGTGCCGTCGCCACCCACAAAAAAGTTTCCGCCAAGCTGCAAGGTGGAGGCCCCGCCCGCGCCATTAACGACGGCCAAACCAGTTGATGCATTCTGTTGACCAATAAAGGCGTCGAAGCCGGTGACGGTGCCACCATTAAGAATGTTCAGGGTGCCATGGCCGAAGTTCCCGACGACAAGATTCCGAAGAAGCCAGTTCGACATGGCGCCATCCACCGTGGCCACGCCCATGACACCGCTAGCGTTGCCGATGATACCGTCGAAACCGGGGTGCCTAACCGTGCCGCCGCCGGTAATGTTGAGTGTGCCGTTGTCAGTGGAGCCGACAAAGACATTCCCACCGGCGGTTAGCTCGCCGGTTCCGTTAACATTCAAAGTCCCGGGGGTGAGTCCGCCGAGATCTACAACTTGCGCCGTCGCTCCAGGCATGGCGATCGTCGCCTGAGTACCGTTACCGATTATCGCATCATCGGTCAGAGCCGGAGCACCGGTCGGACTCCAGTTAGCCGCAGTGAACCAATCGTTATCGGGATTAGGCCCGACCCAGTTTTTTTGGGCAAAAATAGACGAGGGCGCGGCGAGAAGAAACAACGCGGAAAATGTCGCGAGCGGCAGGGCTAGCAGTGAAAACGATGGCTTTAAGGTTCGGCGAGTTATCATCTTTTCTGTCAGTAGTTAATTCTGGATGTACGAGCGCTTCAAGATGTAGATGTCGATCTTGTCGTCCGGTTCGATCGATTGCTAGAAACCCACGCGAGGTTGGATTGGTTTTTCATCGGGATATGGGGCAAATGGATGCCGCGCCTCGGATTTGAATAAGGACGGGCTGGAATGTCGAGTGAAAACGGAAGAAGTCTGAGTGCGGGCCGCCTGTGGGGATCTGCGAGCCACTTACTCTCTATTATTCTGCCAACAGTTATCTCCGCTTCTTTTTCGCCAGTCTTTTTTCGAGTCGTGCGTGGCATCTCGGGTGTAGTAATTTGGCGTGTTTCAAATCGTCGGTCCTGCCCCCTTTGTGATGTGCAATTCCATGGTGCGCGGAAGTAACCTTGAATTCCATGTCTTTTCCACATTCAGCACACTTACCTTCCTGTCGAAAGTAAAGAGTCCGCTTCTGCTCAGTGTCGTGAAGGCGCTTATGGTCTCGTCGGATATACGGGCAGAGTCTTTTGAACTCGCTATGCATAATCTCCAAACGGGCTCTTAAAGACTTGCCGGTCGTGAGAATTTTGGATTCTTGTTTGTATCTCAAATATATGTCGAAAAGTTTTCGCGACATATCCTTCGGCGGACGACGGTCGTAGATAGAAAAGCTATTCAAGTTTTTCAGAAACTCTTTAGCGAACTCGGCAAGTTCGTTAACAAGTTTGGAGTTATCGGCTTTGTCCTTTCTGAGAAAGGAAACAAGCAAATAGAAGGCGATAACTTCTCGCGGTCCAAAAGCGGTGAGTATCACATTTAGGCTATTAGCCAAGTAATCGAGATTTCCCGTGAAGAACTTTACTTTTACTCCGCTAATTGCTGTCTCGTACTTCTTAAGTGCTCTGAGCAAAGACGGCAGATCGAGGTCTGGAAAAATTCGATTCTCGAAATCTCCTTCTAGCTCGATGAGAAGCAATTCAGCGGCGAGCTGCCTCCAGCGGAACCGCTTTTCCTTTCCTAGATAAGTAAACAGGGGATTTTTTTCCCTAGCGGCGCGAAACGTATCCTTAAAGACGCCGCGGTAAGCATTAATCTTCTCGGCTTTGTTAAGCGGTGTTCCTTCTTGTAGTCGTAAAAACGTTTGGACAATGTCTTCTTCTTTGCTCTCAGCATCGTGACTTTTTAGCTTGAGATAAAAGACGCAATAGGCATTGAGAAGCGTTTTTTCTTGTAGCTTTAGATCGCCGTATTTCGGTATGTCGGCAGTTGGGAATAGCCGATCCTTTCCAGAAACATAGCCGTTGATGGTTAGGAGTCGTTGTTGGCCATCGAGAATTTCATACTGCCCGTCGTCGTTAATAAACAAGGATGCCAATTGAGTAGCGCGAATAGATCGAGCGTATTAATTCAATTTTCTGGCGGTCCTTCCAGATATCACCGCGCTGGTAATTTTCGTTAATCCTGATCCGGCCGCTGGAAAAGAGCTCAGGGATTTCGGCCAGTACAAACTTGTCGAAAGCTAGGTCGGGAACGGTTTGTTTCGGCATCTGGGGTTGTTATGAGTACTGTGATGAGGCGTGCAGAGTCAAGCGCTGGCGCTGGCGTAACGAAGAGTTTGGATCAGTAACGGGTTTGCTCCACTGATTCGCATTTTGCCCAACTGCTCGCCCTCTCGGGTTTGCCCATCTACGTAGCGACATTCGGGTAAATCCGCGTAATCCGCGGTTACCTATTCTTCTGGCTTCGCTTCTTACAATGATTTCGCAGCGTCGACGACGTGTTTGGCGTCGATGCCGAGTTCCTTCATCACTTGATCGCCGGGCGCGCTCATGCCGAACCGATGCAGGCCGATCACTTTTCCGTCGAGGCCGACATATTGGTCCCAGATTTGAGTGACGCCGGCTTCGATGGCGACGCGTTTGCGGCACGAGTTCGGCAAAACTTCTTCGCGATACTTTTCCGATTCGCGCGCGAAACGTTCGAAGCACGGCATGGAGACGACGCGCACGTTTTCTCCCAGTTCCTTGGCCGCGGCCAGCGCATGCTGCAATTCGCTTCCGCACGACATGAGGATGAGATCGAGTTTTCCCTTTTCCTTTTTCGCGATGTAACCGCCGCGCGCCACTCCTTCGCGCCGCAATTTAACGTCGATATCGTTCAACATCGGCACGGCCTGGCGCGTCAGCGCCAGGAAGGTCGGGCCATCGATGCGTTGGGCCGCGGCCGCAAACGCGCCGGCCGTTTCTTCCGGATCGGCGGGGCGAATGACATCGATCTGCGGCATGAGGCGGACCGAGCTTACGGTCTCAACCGGTTCGTGGGTCGGACCATCTTCGCCGACGCCGATCGAGTCGTGCGTGAAGATGTAAATGTTCGGCAACTTGGAAAGGGCGGCGAGCCGAATGGAAGCGCGGCAGTAATCGGTGAAGACGAGGAACGTCGCGCCCGAAGCGCGGAAGATGCCGTGATACGAAACGCCGTTCATGATCGCGCACATGCCGTGTTCGCGAATGCCGAAATGGATGTTGCGGCCAGCCGGCGTCTCGCGGGTGAAATCACCGGCGTCGTTGATATAGTTTAATGTCGAACCGTGCAGATCGGCGCTGCCGCTAATAAACAAAGGCATGGCTTTCGCGAGCGGTTGCAGTGCTTCGCTGCCGGCCTTTCGCGTCGCGAGTTTGGCGTCTTTCGGGAACTCCGGAATTTTAGACAAAAGATCGGCCGGAACTTTCTTGTCGATAGCGTCATCGAGCAGTTTTGCCTGCTCGGAGTTTTTTTTGCGCCAATCGTTGTAGGTTTTATCCCATCGGTCGTAATCCGCGAGCAGCTTTTTCTTGTGTTCGGTGAAATAGTCGCGCGTCTCTTTTGAGACAAAATAATGTTCTTCTGGCAAACCGAGTCCTTTGCGCGCGGCATCGACAAACTTTGCGCCTGCTTCGCCGTGCGCTTTTTGCGTCCCCGCAACTTCCGGAACGCCTTTACCGATCAGGGTGTGTGCGACGATAAACTTCGGCTTTCCATTATTGTTTTCCTTCGCGGTATTGAGCGCATCGAGAAATTGCTGCATGTCCTGGCCGTTAACTTCCTGAACGTCGAAGCCATAAGCTTTGAAACGCGCGGCGGTGTCCTCGCTTTGCGTCGCCTTGGCCATGGCATCGAGCGTGACCGCGTTCGAATCGTAGATCAGAATCAAATTATCCAATCCGAAATGGGCCCCGAAAGCGCTGGCTTCGGCCGATACACCTTCCTGCAAACAGCCATCTCCCGCGAGACAGATGACGTGCTGATCGAAAATCTTGTGCTCGTCGGTATTGAAACGCGCCGCTGCCATCTTGCACGCGACCGCAATTCCAACCGCGTTGCCGACGCCCTGGCCAAGCGGGCCGGTCGTGCATTCCACCCCGGGCGTCTCAAGAAACTCGGGATGTCCCGGCGTTTTGGAATGCAATTGCCGGAAGCGTTTGATTTCTTCCATCGGCAAATCGTAGCCGCTCAGGTGCAACCAGGCGTAAAGGAACATGCTGCCATGCCCGGCCGAGAGAACGAAGTAATCGCGCCCGATCCAACGCGGCTTGTCCGGGTTATGTTGCAAGGCGTAGCCGTAAAGCACTGCACCCATTTCCGCGCAACCAAGCGGAAGGCCGAGGTGGCCGGATTGCGAGGCTTGCACGGCGTCCATGCAAAGGCCGCGAGCTTCGTTCGCCGCACGGGAAAGGATTTCGAGATTCAAACTCATAGTTAGAAGCAAGGTTTATGATTTCAGATTCAGATATAAAGCACCAATTTCGATTGGGAGTGCGATACTTCAGCTAAGAACGGCTCGTACTGGCAAATCCGCGCTGTGAACTCTACAATCTGCAATTCCGATGAATCAGCCGACGCTTCTTCACATCGTTGAACGGCTTGAAGGTCTCCTAGGCAAACTGCCGGAGACGATTCAAGGACCGATTCTGCGCGAATTGACCCCGCTCAAAGAACTCTTCCTTCAGCACCGTCCCCCGCGTTTCGTTTTTACCGGATCCGACAAGATCCCTCTCCGGGAAGTCGTGGCTGCTCTTTTCGCATCTGTGGATCCTCAAGAAATCGTCGCTCTGCCGTTGGAGGGTCATGTTTGGCAAGATGTAAGCTTGGGAGACCACGGCACGATCTCTATTCTGGAAACGCGCGGAGCGGACACCCGCGGAAATGCGAAAATCCAAAGTGAACTAAGTCGCCAACCCGCAGACGTAATTTTCTACGTGATCGAACGTGAAGGTAAAAGTGGCCGACGGAAGTCGGAGACGCAGGATCTGGCCGACTGTCTGGAATGGAACGACAGCGTTGGCGCAAATCCAGCCGTGATCGGGATCGTTTTTGAGGCGTCGAAGGATTCGCTTCTGGATTCCATCAGCGAAACAAAAACCGACAATCGATTTTTGCGCGTGTTCCGCTTTCCATTGCCGGCCCCTGAGCGTTTGGCGGCAGAGTCGCGCGAGCTGCTGTCGATTCTGGCGCGTCACGTGCCGAACGAAGCCCGGATTGAGATGATTCGAATTTCGCGTGACCGGGAGGCGCAACGCGAAGTCGCGCAGAGCTTGGTGAAATCTACCGCCGCCGTGTGCACCGCGATCGGCATGCAACCGATCCCTTTGGCTGACTTGCCGATACTGACCACGCTACAACTCGTCATGGTCTCGGGAATCATGTACGTGAGCGGGCGCGAGCGCAGTTTGCGCGCGGCGACGGAGTTCATCGGCGCGCTGGGAGCAAACGTCGGGGCGGGGATGCTTCTGCGAGAAGGCGCGCGCGCGCTGCTGAAGTTTTTTCCAGGCTGGGGCAACGTGATTTGCGGAATGGTGGCCGGTGCGGGCACCTACGCCATCGGGCGCGCGGCCATCGTCTTCTTTTTGGAAGGCGTATCCTTGAAGGATGCACGGCGCATCTACCTGTCGAGCCGCAAGAGACCGGTGCGGCCCGCCTTAGCTGCGCCAGAGCAGTCGCAAAAGGCCGGAAAGAGAAAGAAATAAGGGCTATTTAGGGCGGAGAGCGGCTTTTCACGCCAGTGGTTGAATAACTTGTGAATAAGAATACTCGGACAGCGTATTTTGTTCACAGGATTTTGTGAACAAAGTCGTGAATTTCTACCTCTCTCCGGCCGGATTACCAATCTTGCCATGATACTCTCGGAGATCAGCAAAACGCTGCGGGAAATACGGGTTTCACCGGTTAAGACCCTCGGCCAAAATTTTCTTCACGATCGCAACCTGGCGCGCTGGATCGTCGACAAAGCGCAGGTGACGCCGGGAGATTACGTCGTAGAAATCGGTCCTGGGCTCGGCGCACTGACGGAAATTCTAGTCGCAAGCGGCTCGCGCGTTTTCGCAATCGAGAAAGACGCGCGGCTCGTGAAATTTCTGCGGGAGAAATTTCAGGATCAACAGCTGGAAGTGTTGCACGCGGACGCGCTCAAGTTCGATGTGCGCACGCTGTATCAGCAACCGCGAGTGAAGCTGATTGGAAATCTCCCCTACTACGTTTCCAGTCAGTTGCTCATCAAGTATGTAAAATATCCAAGTCCTATCTGTATGTGGTTGTTGATGTTACAGAAGGAGTTGGCGCAACGTCTTTCCGCTGTGCCAGCGAACGCAGATTACGGCGCGCTCACTTTGCAAATTCAATTACATCATCGCGTAGAATATCTTCGCACGGTTCCGGCGAGTGTTTTTCTTCCGCGGCCCGAGGTGGATTCTGCACTCGTGCGCATTTCGCCGCGCCCTGCGAATGAGTTGCCAGCGGTCGATACCGAATTATTTAACAAACTGGTGCGGCGGGGTTTTTCCCAGAGGCGGAAGCAACTTGGGAAATTAATTGCTGATTTCCTTCCTGACTGGCCACGGACGGCCGAAAGCCTTGGATTAGATCGACAAGTACGTGCCGAAGCGGTGTCGCTGCCGCAATGGATCGCCCTCACTAATTATGTGCGACCAGTGGCGGCCCTGGAGCGCCACATTGTCGATAGCGAATTGTTTCCGGTCGTGGACGAGAGCGACAACGTCTTAAGCCAAGCGTCCCGCTCCGAAGTGCATGGGGATAACTTGCGCCATCGGGCCGTACACATCCTCATTTTCAACAAAAAGGGCGAAATTCTCTTGCAGAAGCGCTCCCGCTGGAAAGATCGGCATCCGCTGCTCTGGGATTCGAGCGCCGCAGGCCATCTTAGCGCCGGAGAAGAGTACGATAACGCTGCCCAGCGTGAGCTGCAGGAGGAACTCGGGATTGATGTTCCCCTGGAACGAATTGCCAAGCTTCCCGCCACCAATCGGACGGACCAGGAATTCATTTGGATTTATCAGGGCCGTTACGACGGAGACTTAAAAACCGATCCAAGCGAAATCGATGCGGTCGAATTTTTTCCATCGGACGTGGTCGATGGCTGGATCACAGCACGCCCGGAAGATTTCGCGACGGCATTCCTGGAGTCCTGGAAGACTTACTCGAAGGGATGCCGCAGATAGGAGCGGTTCACCGAAACGCCGGGGCGATTGGGTCAATCGCCTTTACCTGCCACACGCTCATCGGGCGGTGGCAGATTCCACGGCTTCCATTTCTTCTCGTACTCACCCGCTGGCAAGAGCACGTAACACGGATGCCGCGGTTCTCGCAGCCAGGTCACAACTTTCACGAGGTTCGGCTCGGCCATCGTCGTGCAACCGGTGGTCGGTCGATTAACTCCGCGCCGAATATGAAAAAATATCGCGCTTCCGGCGCCGGGAATCGGCGGATCGGAATTGTGCCGAATCTCGATGAGCCAGTGATAAGCGAAATCGCCTGAGCGCATTTTCTCGTGACTGTAATTATCCGGCGGATTTTTGGGATCGATCGTGATGTGGCGGTTATAGTTCGGCGAGCGCGGATCGTCGCTCCAAATGTCCCCTTCGCTAACTTGATGAAATGGGTAATCGCCGCCTGGCGGAAGTTGGGCATCATAAGTGTAAATCTCGCCAATTTGAAAAATGCCGGCCGGTGCACGACCATCTCTTTCCTTTTTCCGAAGGCCACCTTCGTCTTGGCCCGCGAGACCAGTTCCCCAAGCGAGCCCGCTTTTCCCAAACAATACCGGGAACCCGGCGCTGGCAGCATTCCAGCTTCCGCCTCGTGGCCGATCGAAAAGTTGAAGCGTTCCGCGCATTGAATTCCAATCTGACGCAATACCGACAATAAGCTGCGTGCAATCATCCGGGACGCCGGCGGCACGTGCACTGCTGCCGATGGTGATCAGCGCGCAAATCATAGACAATCGAAAGATCGACATAGACATTCGGCAACTTAGACGCGCAATTTACTGATTCTGTCCAACTCCATTTTCGCGTGAAGAAAGTTTTTGCCGGGTTGCTTATCTTGGTGGCGGTGTTCGCCAGTTACGCACCGTCTTTGCAAAACGGCTTCGTTTGGGACGATACCGCGTTGATTTTGCGCGACCCGCTTATCCGAAGCTGGCGTTTGATTCCCGAAGGCTTCAATCATTTTCTTTTCGTTGATGCAACAGCCTCGGATTTTTATCGGCCAATCCAGCGACTCACTTACACGCTTGATTACGCCGCTTTTGCATTTCGACCCGGACCCTATCACTTAACGAGTCTTCTCTGTCATGCCGGTGCAGCAATCGCGCTCCTTTTTTTCGCGGAAGAATTGCTCCTCGCCTTAAGCGTGGAAACGCGGAGGCGTCATTTGATTGCGCTATTGGCCGCGCTTACCTGGGCGATTCATCCAGGAAACAGTTCCGCGGTCATTTACATCTCTGGTCGCGCCGATCCGCTCGCAGCTGCTTTCGGGTTTCTCGGCTTGTATCTTGTCATTCGCAGTCTCCGCGCGCTTGGGACAAACAAAACAGTCATACTGGCGGGGGCCTTGATCGCCTTGTTGCTAAGCGCGCTCAGCAAAGAGGCAGGATTGATCTTTCCCGTCCTTGCTATTGCGTTTCTGGCCTTGCGCAGGAATTGGAGCGATTTATGGAAAATGGCCGCGGTCGCTGCGCTCGTGTTCGTCACTTACGCAAGCTTGCGCTTGGCGGCCGAGCACATTCCACCACCGGTTCCGCGCGCGCCGACGCCCGCGTTGCTGAAGCCGATCCTGATCTCACGCGCCGTTGCGGAATATGCGGGACTCATTCTCCTTCCGTTAAATCTGCATATGGAACGCGATGTTGATACTCGCTTCACTGGCCCCGATGATTCGAGGATGACTGCGGCCGCCTGGCGGGAGCTTCAAACGCTTCTTGGAATCGTGCTCATGGCCGCGCTCGCCTACTGGATGATCCGCGCCCGCAAACGCGATCCTGCCGTCTTCATATGCCTGGTTTTTCTCGCTGTCAGTTATCTCCCGGTGAGCGGAATCGTGGAATTAAACGCAACCATTGCCGAACATTGGCTTTATTTGCCAAGCGCATTTCTTTTTTTGGCGGCAGCTCTGGAAATCGTTGGGCTGCTCCAGAGCAAACGGCAACAGAGACCGATCATCACCGCGGCAGTTTCAGTTCTCTTGGTGATGTGGCTCGGGTTTCTCGCTACCCGCACGTTCATTCGCACCTTCGATTGGAAAAATCAGCGGACATTTCTTGAGCGAACGATTGCTCGCGGTGGCGATTCGGCGCGCATGCTGATCAATTTGGGAGGTCTCGATCTAAGCGAAGAGAAACTGGAAGATGCAACGGTGCACTTGCACGCCGCGTTAGAGAAGGAACCCGACCAGCCATTCGCGATCATTAATTTGGCCGCAGTGGCGTTGAAGCAAAACGATTTCAAACTCGCGCGCCAATTACTGGAGCGGGCGACGAAGATGCCGGCGGTTGAAGCGCAGGCGCAGGAATCATTGACAATTTTGGAAAGCAAAGAAACCGGCCGTGCGAATTTACGTCGTCTGCGAATGGCGACCCGAACCGGACCTTCGAATTGGGCGATCGAAAAACGTTACGTGAAACTGCTGGATGAGACCGGTGATCGATCCGCTGCCATCAAAGAGCTGCAAAAGTGTCTGCGGACAGAATGGTATCGCGCCGAGAGCTGGCAATTGCTCGGGCAACTATTAAGTAAGGCGGGACTTCAAGATAAAGCCGCGGTGGCCTTTTCCTATGCGGAATCCTACGACGTGCACCTTGACTCGCACAACGAAGTTCAACCGCCCGCCCCGCCGATCGTTCCTTCGTCGTAGGCTACCAGCAACCCTTCCAACGCCGTAATTTCATCACGCAGCTCCTGGCCGTCTTCAGTATCGGCCATTGTTCGCGGAGGTTTGAACTTTTGAATGACTTGCACCGTTGGAATGATGTCGGTTCCGCGCGTAATAGCGTCGGTCACAGATTCGAAGTGATGATGCTGCGCGAGAAAAGTGCGATCGGCTTGGAGCACCAAAGTGTAACCGTGATCGCCATACACTTCGGAGAACGCGCCATCGATGGTGACGGCTTGGCCGCTCGCTTTCAGAGGCGATTCACCCTTATCGATTTTGACTGGAACGTGACCGTTCACAATCAAGCCATTCTCAATATCGACCTCGAACTCGCCCAAGATCTTCCGGCAAAACTCGCGGTCATTGATCAGATGAAAATAGGGATTCTTGGTTTCAGCCCGCGCTTCCTTGTCCGCGACAAAATAGTTTTCAAAGGTGGCAAGCTTGTCTTTTCCAAAGACGGGCGAGAGCGGGCCGGCCCACAAATACCAAAGCAGATCGAGCGCGCGCGGGTCCTTTTTCCGAAAAGCCAGATGGACGGCCGACTCAATGGCATTGAAAAGTTCGCGTCCGGAAAGAGACGTGCCCATCACCTCGAATGGCAGAAAATTTCCAGCGGCATCAACCGGAACGCAGCCGTGAAAAATCAACGCGCAATCACGGCGCAACCACATCGCGCCACGCTGCGCGAGATACGACATCTGTTGCCACAAAACGGCACTGCTTTGAAAGGATTCGCGGAATTGACCGAGACAGCGTTCCTCCGGCTCAGAGAGACGCGACGGATCATCCCAATCGATCGTCGGAAAGTTTCGATCGCTCATCGGGAAACTCTTATGGTCGATCTTGACGGTACCGTTCGCGGGGTCAATTCGAGGCAAGAGATCGCGCCCCTGTAATCCAAATTGCGGATTTCGCCGGATAGTTTGCGATTCGAGTTTAAATTGCAGGATAGCGACCGCCTTTTGCATCCGGCGAAGAAGCGGCTCATTTCGCAAAGCCGGTCCAAAATATTCGAAGCAGGTACACGGATCATCGCCATATTCCGCTTCCGCCAATTGCTCGAGCGGCTTGAGCGGAATGCCGTAACCTTGTTCTAGTTGAGACAAACGCCCGTACCGAACCGACATCCGCAATACTGTGGCGATGCACGCCGTCTGTCCGAGGCAAGCTCCCATCCATGATGCATCGTGATTGCCCCATGTGATCGCGACATTTGGCTGCTGCATGACCCCGTCGATCACACCATCAATGCGCGGGCCGCGATCGCCGAAGTCCCCGGCCACGACCAGCTCGCTGACAAATAGATTTCTGATCGTCCGCGCCAAGGACCGCAAAAGCTCCAGTTCACCGCCGAACGCACAAGAATCTTCGAGCGTCGCGGCAAAGAACTCAGGCGAGCGATTAAATTCTCGTGCGAGAATCCATTCGCGAAAAAGCGGGGCGTAGGCCGGGGGAAGAATCCGATCGAGCTGTGCCAAATCGTAGCCTCTTGCCACGTGCCGCAACAGTTCTACTTCACGAGGAATCAATCTGTTCACCAGCGCGCGGCGCACGGGCGCGTCTTCCAGTTGCCCGCGGCGGACTAGCCAGCTCTCGCGCGGATAATAAATGAAAGTGAGCAGCTCGTTGAAATCGTCCTTGTCGATCTTGCCGGCGAAAATTTCTTCGAGCAACGACCGCAACCCGCCGGAGCAATTATTGATGATGTGTTTGAGCTTTTCCGCCTCACCGTGCACGTCGCTGACGACGTGGATTACTCCTTTGGGCAGTGTCGCCTTTGCGCGCAGAAGCCCAAGCTGGGTGAGCACACTTTCGCGATTGGGAAATTTTTCAGCGAGAGCGTGCAACAAGGCGCGGTTCGTCGGAACGTTACGCCGATCCGCACCATGTCGATCTTCTTCCATCGACAGCAGTCTTAGCTCGTCGCGTGTTCCACGGCGGCAGTGTCAGCAGCCAGATATTTCATTCCCGCCAACCAAATCACACCCGAAACCAGCATCGTGGCCGAGACTACCAGAAACGCGACGTTCATATTGGCATGACCGGCCACTGCTCCAAGCAGTGGCGGCGCAATTGCATCGCCGAGGGCATGAATAATCAAAATGTTTAGGGCGAAGGCAGTCGCGCGCACGGAAGGAAGCGACACGTTGGCCAGCGCCGTGTTCGCTGGGCCAGTGTTGAAAAAAATGAAAAATAGAGCGCCGAACATCGGAATCCAGGCGTAGGGAAACGGCGTGTAGAGCATCGCAATAACTAATGGAAATCCGATCAACATCCCCACGCCGGAAACAAGAAAATAGGATCCGGGGAATCGCGGCCGGAGACGATCAGCCAAAAACCCACCGACTAATGTCGAGATTAGTCCGGCCACTACCGTAATGCCGCCAAAGATCGGCGTAGCGGAAGCCGGTTGATGGCGAAATTCCAAATACGCCGGAGTCCAAAACGAAAGGCCGCCCAATGCAAAGGTCATCGCCGTCTGCGCAAAGATGTTGAAAGTGTATGATCGGGTTTGCAGCAATCTAATGTAATCGGCTCGCGAAGCTGTATGGCGCCGCTCGCCCGTCGCATCACGCACACGGGGATCTTTTTGAAAAAAACAAAGCAGACCGAGGAGCAAACCTGGCGGCGCGACGAAGTAAAATGCTGCGCGCCAGCCCAGATGAATATTGATCAATCCGCCTAACACGTAACCAAGCGCGCTCCCGACAGGAATTGCCGTGAAAAACACTGCGAGCACGCGACCGCGCGTCGCCAAGGGGAAAAGATCCGAAATGATTGGCGGAGCCGCTGGACCGTATCCGCCTTCGCCAATGCCCACGAAGATACGAGTAATAAAAAGTGCTGCGATGCTTCCAGCGAGTCCCGAGGCGCCGCTCGCGAGACTCCAGAGAATGACTGCGCTGCCAATGATCACCCACCGCGAAAAGCGATCCGCCAGCCAACCCAGTGCTGGCGCGGAAATCATGTAGCTCACGATGAACGCGGTGCCGAGCGCGCCGGTGATCGCCATCGCGTTCGGATCGCCCGGCACGAAAAAAGTCGCACGGATCGACGGCTCAACCGAGGCCAGGATGTACCTGTCGATATAATTGAAGAAATTAATTCCGAGGAGCAGTGCCAGCGCAGTGCGAGCGCCAGTTCTGGGTTGCTGGATCGACATGCAATTGCCGATTGCAGTTGGCAACGGGCCAATTGTAAACCATAAACGATGGCTTCGATGTCTTTCGGTGAACGCGCACTCCACCTCCTGAGCGTCGGCCTGGCTCGCTGTTTTTATCGCGTCACGACGATTGGGCGCGAACATCTTCCGGCCCAAGGCTTTCTTCTGTTGCCAAATCACATCTCCTGGGTCGACGCCGTTCTCCTGCAGGTGGCCTGTCCGCGGCCGATTCGCTATATCATCGACGCGTCGATTTATCAAAATCGTATCCTCAATCCGATTTTTCGATCGCTGCGATGCATTCCAATTGATTCGCGTCACTCCCGCGACGCAATCCGGGAAGCCGCGCAGCGAATCGCGCAAGGCGAGATCGTTTGCCTTTTTCCGGAAGGTCAGCTCACGCGCTCCGGAACGTTGTTGCGTTTGCGCCGCGGTTACGAATTGATTGCGCGGCAGGCCAATGCGCCGGTCGTTCCCGTTTGGCTCGATCAACTTTGGGGTTCGATCTTTTCCTACAAGGGCGGACGTTTCTTCACCAAGTGGCCGAGAAACATTCCTTATCGCGTCACGGTCGCCTTCGGCGAACCGCTCAGCGCGGAAGCGGCCGACATCGCGACCGTCCGCGAGGAATTGCTCAAACTTGGCGAATTTTGCTACAGCGGACGACGCGCGTTAGATCGACATCTTGCCGATGCCTGCGTGCGCGGGTTGAAGCGTAGACGGTTTGCCACCGCCATCGTCGATGGTATCGATCACAGCAGATTAAGTCGCTCGAAATTACTCGCCGCCGCAGCGGCATTGAGTCGATACCTGCGAAGAGAGTTTCCTGACGACCGAATCGGGATCGTCCTACCCGCCGGCAAAGGCGCGGTCATCGCCAATCTCGCTGTTGCGCTCGCCGGAAAAGTTCCGGTCGGTCTCAATTTCACAAGCGGCCGTGCCGCCATCGAATCTTCCTGCCGGCTTGCCAATCTTCGCGTCGTCATTTCCGCGACGCCGTTCATGCAGCGATTGAAAGATTTTCCGTGGCCGGAAAGCGTGGTGAAATTGGACGAGCTCATGCCGCGTCTGAAACGGCAAATCTTGTTTTGGTGGACGATGTCGATATTGGCACCAACCGGTTTGCTCTTGTGCATGCTAAAAATTCCGGAGGAAGGCGGGCACAAGGAAGCGGTGTTGCTTTTTACCAGCGGCAGCTCCGGCGATCCGAAGGGAGTCGTGCTCAGTCATCGCAACGTCATCGGCAACGTCTCGCAGTTTAATGTGTTGCTCGATGCGGGAAAGGATGATGCCATCCTCGCCTCGCTCCCGTTTTTTCACAGTTTTGGATCGACCGTCACGCTTTGGTACGTGCTTATCGAAGGTATTCGCATTGTTACGTATCCCAATCCGCTCGAAGCAGCGAAGAACGCGGCGTTGATCGAGCGATACAAACTCACGTTATTGCTCGCCACGCCTACGTTCCTGCGCGCGTATCTGCGCAAAGTCGAACCGAACCAGCTGCGCAGTTTGCGGCTCGTCATCACCGGCGCGGAAAAGTTACCTCTCGATCTGGCCAAGAGTTTTGAGGAACGCTTCGCCCAAAAAGTTTTCGAAGGTTACGGACTTACCGAAACCGCGCCGGTCGTGAGCGTGAATCTGCCGGACCCAAGGCCGCGCAAGCCTGGCGAAGAAGTGCAACCGTCGAGCCGTCTCGGCTCAGTCGGCAAGATGGCGCCCGGCATCGCCGCCGAAATCCGTGACCCGGAATCGGATGACAAACTCTCGTTGCACGAAACCGGAATGCTGTGGCTGCGTGGTCCAAATATTTTTGAAGGTTATCTGCAAGATCCGGAACGAACCGCCGAAGTCTTGCGAAACGGCTGGTTCAAGACGGGCGACATCGGCCGGTTCGATGAGGACGGCTTCCTTTATATCGAAGGCCGTCTCTCGCGCTTCTCAAAGATCGGCGGCGAAATGGTCCCGCACGAAGCGCTTGAACAAAAAATCATCACCGCACTCGGTCTCGATGGTAAGGACGAGCGCTTGATCGCTATCGTTGGCGTCAGCGACGAAGCCAAAGGCGAAGCTGTTGTGTTGCTCGCAGCAATAGATGTAGATCTTGCGCGGTTGCGTCCGAAACTTAACGAACTCGGTGTTCCAAACTTGTGGATTCCAAAGAAAGTTTACCGCATTGAATCAATTCCCGCCCTCGCTTCCGGTAAACTCGATCTGTCGCGCTGCAAGCAGTTAGCTGAAACGTCAGATTGAGATATGGGTGAATTGTAATAAAGGCTTGTTCTGATGAACTCTCGCGACGAGCAGATTGCTCAATTGCGCGCGGCTATCGCCGCCCAAGAAGCGATGCGTCACACACTCGGGGACGCGACAGTTGAGCTTAGTCTCAAACCTCTTCGCAGTCTGCTTGAATCACTTCTAACGGGACAATCCGCTTCGATTAGTAGCGAGCTAGGATCGCGCGATCAACAATTGCTCACTCGATTACAGAGTTACATCCCTAAACAGCTCGCGGAAAAGATTCGATCGAGTGGCCACCTCGAAGGCGAGCGGCGTCAAGTGACGGTAGTGTTCGCCGATATTTCCGGGTTCACGGCGCTGTCGGAGCGTCTCGATCCCGAAGAGGTCGCGTCTTTCTCAAACGATTGCATGAAGGAGTTGATCGACGCCGTCTACCAGTATGAGGGCATGGTAGACAAGTTCATCGGCGATTGCATTATGGCCGTTTTCGGCGCCCCGATTGCGCTGGAAGATGATGCCGAACGGGCATTGCGCGCGACCCTGGCGATGAGAGAACGCCTGGAAGTATTTAACCGAAAATGGATCGTTAGACTGAAAGAACCCTTAGCCCTGCATATCGGTATCAACTCCGGCACCGTGATCGCAGGAAATGTCGGCAACGATTTGCGGATGAGTTACACGGTCATGGGCGACACGGTGAATGTCGCGTCGCGTTTGGAGGGCGCTGCGACGCGTGGCCAGATTTTCGTCAGCCAAAGTACGCATCGGTTGACGCACGGCGCGTTCACATTCCGCACCCTGGAACCGATTCGCGTTAAGGGAAAGCGCGACTTGCTCACCGTGTATGAATTGCTCGGCGCCAAGATTCGGCCGGATCAAGGGCGGGGTCTCGAGGGACTTGTTTCTCCTTTGATGGGCCGCGCTGCGGAAACGACAGCGCTAGAGAAGTGTCTGAGCGCCCTCAAAGCCGGCCGCGGAGGAATCGCGATGGTTTATGGCGAGGCTGGAGTAGGAAAGACCCGTTTACTGGCGGACACACGCCAACGGGAAGCCGGCAATTTTACCTGGCTTGAAGGCCGATGTTTTGCATTCAGCCACGCACTAAGTTACGGGCCGTTCCTGGATTTATTGCGCCGCCACCTCGGCATTGCTGACGAACAGGGCGAAGATGCCGCACAAACCGCGCTCCGCTCTTACACGGACAGAATGTTTCCGGGGGAGCCAGATGCTTATCCGGTCCTGGCGCAGTTGCTGGTTTTGCATCTCTCCGATCCGGAGCTCGAGATTCTAAAGCAAGTGCATGGAGAGGCGTTTCGCACGCGGCTGTTTGCCATCATTGAGCAACTGCTGCTGCGCTTAGCTGAAGAAAAACCCCTGGTTATTCTGCTCGAAGATCTTCACTGGGCCGATCTCAGCTCGATCGAGCTTCTTGGTCATCTCCTGCCTCTGACCGCTCGCGGACGAATCGCCATCATCGGAGTGAGTCGCTCGGCCAATGACCCGGCCGCAAATTGGGAAAAGCTCCGGCCAGCCTTGGAACAGCAACGCGAGCGCTTAACGGAAGTCTCGCTTGAGCCGCTCTCTGCGGAATCGAGCCGCAGCCTGGTCGAACAATTGCTAGGCGGAAATTATCTACCCGAAAAACTCAGTGAAGAAATTCTCGATAAATCTGGTGGCAACCCATTCTTTCTCGAGGAAGTGCTGCGTTCACTGATCGAAAAAGGCGTGCTGGCCAGGACCGAGCATGGCTGGGAAGTGAGCGCGTTGGTCGAAACGCTTCATGTTCCCGATACGTTGCAGGGAGTGCTGCTCTCGCGATTGGACCGCCTTCCGGAAGAGCCGAAGCGAGTCATTCAAAAAGCGGCCGTGATCGGTCGCGTATTTTTCTATCGGATTCTGCAGCAAATGGGCGGTGGAGAAGATCAACTCGATCCTTTATTGAGCGCACTACAGGAAGCGGACCTGGTCCGGGAACGCTCGCGGGTGCCGGAGGTCGAATATATTTTTAAGCATGCGCTAACCCAGGAAGTGGCTTATCAGACCCTGCTAACGCCCGCCCGAAAACTTCTCCACCAAAAAGTCGGCGAAGCGATGGAGGCGACCTTTGCCGAACGCATCGAAGAATTCAGCGGTCTCCTGGCCTATCATTATTTCTGTGCGGACTCGTGGGAAAAAGCCCTTCAGCATTCAATCGAATCAGCCGATGGAGCATTCCGTGTTTGTGCCTATGCGGAGGCACGTTCCCACTACCGGCGAGCGCTGGAATGTCTCGAGCGGTTTGAGAAAGACCCGCCCCATCTCCAGCAATACATCGACATTACAATCAAGCTCGTGGGCGCGTCGCTGCAGGCGGAATCGCCCGAAAAAAACCTGGCCCGACTTTTGGAAGCAGAAAGTGTGGCGCAATCTCTGGACGACCCGGTGCGATTGGGACGCATCCAACTCTGGATCGGACGCGCCCATTATTATGGCGGCGGATTACGAGAGGCTATCGGTTACTTCCAAAAAGTCCTGGCCGTCGCGCCGATGCTGGGAGATCCCGAATTGTTGGCGTTGCCCGGGGCCGTCATCGGACGCGTTCTTTTCATGCAAGGCCAATTTAAGAAATCTCAGCAGCTACTCGACCAGGCCATCCCGCTTTTGGAAGCGGCCAACAACCGCCACGAAATGCTTTTCGCTTATATGTATCGGGGCAGCGCCCGCGCCTGCCTCGGCGATTATTCAGACGGCTTGTCTGATTTGAACGGCGCGCTCGAAATTGCCCGGCTCAGCCAGGATCAGAATGCCGAAGCGATGGCCCATACTGGACTGGCCCTCATCCATTTGGTTGCGGGCAAGTATGCAGACGGGATGGAGAGCGCACAAACGGCGCTAGCTGTGGCGGAAAAAAGCGGAGATGCAATGTTTAGATATTCGACAAACTCCTTTGTCGCCTGGGGACTGGCCGCGCTTGGAAATTTTGCCGAATCACTGAAACATTGGAGCGACGCGCGCGAAGCGGCCAAACCGTTAGGCGGCCGGTTGCTTCTGGGCGAATGGTTCGCCGCGATTGAAGCGGAAACCTGGCTTCAATCCGGCGATACCGCCGCGGCCTTGAAGAAGGCGGAGGAAGCTCTCACCCTGGCCAAAGTTGCTGGCAGCGCCATTGCCGAAGCATTGGCAGAGCGCGCTTTGGGTCGAACGCTGACCGCAATTCCCGATCGAGTCAGCGAAGCGGCCGCGCATCTCGCGAAAAGTTCACTGCTGTTGGAAAAGATCGGAGCTAAATATGATCTCGCCCGTGCGACACTGGCTCAAGCGAAAGCTCAACTCGCTTGTTCCGATCGGAATGGAGCCACCAGGACGCTGAAGAAAGCGGTATCACTCACCCACGAGTGCAATCTCAAGGCTGAAGAATCAGCGGCCCGCGCCCTATTGACCGAGCTCGGAAAGGCTTGACCCTCTTGTCTTCTGATCGATTGCCAGAAACTCAAGGGTCGGTCGAAGCGCGCTAAATGCGGCTTGCGCCAGAAGGCTATGCCCTTTCACTGAAGGATGCCACGCGTCCACGGCGTGAATTAACTCCGCCCGGCTGATGTCCACATTGGCTAAGGCGTCGGAATATCGCAATTGCACATTCGGCGGACACTGGCGATTCAAATCCGTCACCATTGTATGCAGCTCCTTGTTCATCATGAGGGCGAGCCGAATCATGCCCCCGCGGTAAGCTGGTAGCATGGAAATAAAATGCCGATAATCGACCTCAAGATACGGATACAACTTCCGATTGTTCTCGCGTAACGCCTCCGCTTCTTCTCGCGCTTTGAAAAATGCTTCAAAATTAACCAGACCAAACACCACAATCGCAACCTTATGATCTTCCTTTTCGGCACGAGCCATTAGGCGGCGCAGTTGGCGTCGATAATCTTGCTCGAATTTCTTTGCGCACTCTTCGAAGCGCTTCTCTGGATGCTCGCGTTCCTCAACCGGAGTTTCCTCTGCCCAATTAAGATTGTTGTGACCGATCCAAAGCATGATGAGATCGGGATACCGACGCGCCTCTAAAACTTGATCGACTTGTCCAGAAAAATTGCGGGTTCGAACAAGCCGTCGGGCAAAGCTTTCTCGCGCGTCGCCTCGATCCACGAGCGCTCCCACCCCACTATGTTCGGTAGCGACAAGCGGTGTGAGCCGCTCCAGTCTTTCAAACACGCTGTAGACGCTTGCTGGAGAGGGATCCGTATCGAGAAACCAATCCCTGCGTCTTTCCGTCCGGGCACGCCAAAAAGTGCTTGGAATGGAAGAGACGTAAGCGTTTTTGGACAAACTATCGCCGATCATTGCTACATGCGGCAGCCGTTCAATCACCTCGCGCCGGCTAATCTTCCGCTGCTCATACGCAATGTAGGTCGAGTGAAACGGCGACTTCGGATCGGCCATTCTTTTGAGATAATCGGTGCTGATTGCAGTGGAAGACTTCATGAACACGTGATCGAAAAGGAAAAGCAGATCGACTGCATCTACCGCAACTTCATCGCTAATTTTTGTTGGCGCGCCGGAACTTGCGGACATCTCCGGCGATAGCGCCGCCGAACTTTGTGCGCCAGGCGCCGAAAGCAAACCAAACCCTAAAAGCAGCAACCATGTGTAATTTCGCGACAGCATTGAAACAACTCAAAGAGAAAGCGCTTTATTCCGCTTTGTCGAGCGCTCTAGGTCAACGCAATTTCTTTGAGCATTCGCCCAATTGCTGCTTGCAGTGGAGATATATGAGAAGACCAAGTCGCGGATTTATCATTGCAGTCGCGTTGGTGGTACTAGGTGCCACTAGCGGATATCTTGTCGGCAACAAAGCCAAAGGCCGCGAGTTTGAAACCTCAGTTCGAGCGCTGAGTCTGGCTCAGTCCGCAAAGGAGCCCACTTATTATACAGTTCTCTTGAAAGGTTTGCGCCAAGGCAAGAAAGACCTAATAGTCGACCGCCTCGAAATCATGCTTGATTACGCTCTTATCCATGTTGCGGACGAGTACTCTTCCGATCGGGATTTCTACGGGACCGCAGCGAAATCACTTGTTCTCGCTCGCGAGTATCGAGCGGCATTCCCGCACAAATCGTCTATCGATCGGACCGCAAAACGCGTAGACGCAGCTCTCGCGCTGAACACTAACAGCAGCAGTCCTCGCTAATCTAGCCAATCCATCGCACTGAGTAATCGGCGGAAATCTCCGTCGTCGCTGGAAAGCGCGGGCAGCCATTCGCCGATCGGCTCGCGTTTCCACCAGGCGCGATCGCCAATCGGCGCGAAT